>ERZ836829.292-NODE-292-length-68206-cov-5.097196_pt1 | contig 68206 bp, 69 predicted proteins | sample MGYA00519574_ERZ836829 | MGnify/ENA primary metagenome ERZ836829 (study PRJEB31850, sample SAMEA3708808) | human gut metagenome | biome: human gut; feature: human-associated habitat; material: faeces | place: China | collected 2014 ...
TCCCACTCGCTCCGCTTTTTGTTAATATCCGCATAATTACTGGAATGTTCGAGAATCCGCTTAAAATAAGGGGTTTCGGGCATTTTTTATTGCAGATGGATGTTTGATATTTTATATCTTTTTATGGGATTTTAAGCATCTATATGACACGAAATATGACACGATATGACACGAAATTAGATTGATATAATATGCCTTTCCCTCCGGTTGCCACCGGAGGGAGTTTTTGACTCATCTCTTTTTATGGCATCGGGGTGTGGCAACTCGATGCCTTTTTTGTTTTTATCTCTTTACATAATCCAGACTAATCCATCCTGCACCAGACTTAAGCTTGCCCCACTTTGAGGCTCCAGTGCCAGACGCCTCATCAACAATCGTGACTGACATAGTCTCTGTGATCTTACCGGTAACTGGACTGTTGATGGTCGGCTGTTCACGGATATTAAGGACGTGATCTGGGATGGAAGAAACGTCTACCTTCACCATATAAGGTGTGATTACCTTTTTATAATTGAGTCCAAATCCCTGCTGGATACCGGCAATAATTGCCTGTGCAATTTTGCTCTTATTGACTAAGTACCAATCCATGTCGTCCTGATCGGTCACAAAGCAAGTTTCCAGCACCGCGTGGGACACGCCCTGCGCACGTACCTTTGACTGAACCATAAGACCATTCTTATAGCTTTCCTGTCGCTGTGTGACTACCACACCATCCCATGCCTGTCTGCTGCCGATGGAGTAGAGGTTGTTCAGGATCGTATCTTCAACAGAGTGACCTGTCTCGGATTTATCAATGTAGACCATGGAACCTTTCATCTTGCCGTCACCAGCGAAATCAGCAGTGGCAGATGCATTGAAATGAACCTCAAGTACATAGGTGTATGGTGTAAAGTCGTACTGACCGCCATGTTTAAAATACGAATAGTGGTTGCGATCTGGCGCGACATCACACGGCACACCTGCCCGATCAGCTGCAGCCTTGATCAAATCTCTCAGTTCGCGCGTAAGATTCGCCTCCTGATATCCGTTTCCTACTGCTCCTGGATCCCATGATCCGTCGGAATTTCTGCCGTGTCCAGCCATTACTAATAATCGAAAACTCATATTCTTCTCCTTTTTCTTTCCGAAATAGAAATGCCCCCATTCTTTTGATATGGAGTCACTGCCCAAATAGTCATAAGTTGCAAACAGATCTGCCAGTTTTTCTCTATCTGGCTGTCCGTTTCCATCGGAGTACTTCGTGAAGCTTCTGAATTGCAGGATCTCCGCATCTTGGAATCGACGCTTGCCCGACTCGAAAACATCTCTGACTGCCTGCAAACATTCTGGATCGTACTGATCGGTTGGCTTTGTAAATGCTGCTTTTAGGCAGCAATCTAGGTTATCATAATTAGGGAGCAAATCGTGAATGCACTGGGCGATTGCTAGCAATGCGTTTTGATTCTTCCCTGAAAAGATGCCACCTTCTGCATAGATTACTTTTGCAATTTTTATTAGTTCTGATGTTGTCATTTTTCCCTTTCTTGCGCCGGCGCAAAAAGAGGGCCGAAGCCCTCTCAACTTTTACTCATTTTCTTCATGCTTCGCCACCTTATCTTCCGTCTGCGATTTGATATTTTTCACAAGCGGCTCTAAAAATGGCGGCATCGCGATACCGATATCTTTGAGATTTTCAAGGATTGACAGAATCTCATTACAAATTATCCAGCAGGCCACGATGCAGGCGACCAGAAAAGATCCCGGAAGTGTGATGCCCACCGTGGTGGATGCGTACAAGATCAGCTGATCTATGATGGCACCGACCGCAACCAGAAGCCACATACACACCTTTTTCCAGATGCCGCGCATGGACTTATAAGAGTTGATATCCTCTGATCGCTTTGGCGCTGCAATTAAGCCCGTGGCATAATCAATCACATTGGTGCCCACCATGAGCAGGATCGGCACCGCCAGCACCCCAAAAAGTGATGTAAGCACACTGAAAAGCGCGGTAAAAATCCCCTTGATGTAGTTTACATTTTCATTCATTTTCTACTCCTCTCCGTATGGTCGAGATGCCGCCTCGGCAGAATCGATCTTATCTTGGATCTTCTCAGGCACCGGAAGCCCCGATGCCTTGAGATATAAAATCAAGTCATAGATAATCGACCATAACTTTGCCATTACGTCTGTCTGTGTCACTTTTTATCCTCTTCTGCTTCGTCTTCTGTTTCAATCTCTTCTTTTGGCTGCTCCGGATCATCAAGGCCGGATTCGATGAGGATTCTACGCACCTCAGCTTTCAAAAGTCTTGGTACCTGCTCGTAAGTTTTTCTTCCATTCATAATTTCCTGTGCCCATAACATTGCTATCATTTCTTTACCTCCTAAACTGTGTTGTGTGATCACTGATATACTACCTCAGATACTTCCAGCAAGCACTCTGTAAGCATCTGGATCTGTTCTTGCTGTGCATCGATCTTTTCCTGGAGCAACTCTGTTTCCGACTTTTCTTTTTGCGGAATGTACTCCAGATACTCTTCCGGGGATGCGCGAACGGTTTCCTTGTCCAACTCGCCCTCCTTCGCCCACATCTGCTTGCAGTCGTACTCATACATCGTCTGCGTGGTGTCACCCATCGACTCCTCGACCTCTTTTTCGTTGAGGCAGATCGTGATAAAAACTTTGCCATCAACTGGCTGCCAAAAGACTTCTGGCTGTTTCTCCGTGAATCTTGCTTTCATCTGATATCACCTTTCTGCAGATTCCAAAGATCTGCTTGATGTTATATTTTTGCTGAGCATGTTTTGAATCAATGTGTTTAAACCAACCATAGTAAGATACGCAAGTATGTGCAGTTTTGGTTGGCACTGGAATGTGTTTGCAGATGCAGTTCCAAGCTACTGTATAGGCTCTTCGCGCCCTCAGAAAGATCTTGCGGCGCATCTCTGTATGATCTCGGTAAATTTTATATCCCATCATATCTACTGGCATTCCGCGCCGTGTTGCCTTTTCCTTATCCCGATAGGTTGCGTACTGTTTATCGGTTTTGATCCTGTAATCTATGTGGAAGAGGATCTGATCTGGCTTAATTGTGATTGAGTACTCTTTATCAAGAAACTTGATGAGCTGCCTTGCGGCTGATTTCACATCGGCTTCTCGCGATCCGAAGAGTTGTATATCGTCCATATAAAAGATTGCGAAGTATACAAGCTTGCGGCTCTCTACAGTGCCATCACGATGCTTGCGCTCCTTGTGAAGTGAGAGAACGAAGTTATAAGCTCGTGCCAAGTAGTAATTGCAGAGAAATTGTGATAAGCCAGAGCCGATATTTAAGCCTTGCTTATATGTAGCAATCAGGAAAAATACCAGATACAGTAATACAACATTTTTTACATCATGTATCAGCATTCGCTTCAATCTTCGAGTATCCACCGATTGATAGCAGTGTCTAGCATCACCTTTCCATCCACACCTTGTCTTTGCATATTTTCTTCTTATCCAGTATTCGATGGTTTCCTTTCCAGCTAACTGTCCCTTACCCTTGATTGATGCATATTGGTGATAGCCGAGCTTTCGTTTCCAAAGCTCTTCAAGTCCTTCTTTTGCAATCTCGTCAAGGATCAGCTGCTTTACGCTTTCCTTTCCGATGTCTCGAATTTTTCCAGAGCTAGGGTCTAGTCTCTTTTCGTACTGGATCGGCTTCACATGTAAGCATTGATGTTCGATTTCGTAGCGGATCGATTCGGCAGAGGTTGCAATCAAACCTTCCGCACACTCGCGATCTGTTGAGAGTATCTGCCTTAACATTGATTCGGGTATGCTCGGTGCAAACCCTTTAAAGTATTTCTTCACATCATGCCGTCTCCATTTACCATGCAGCGCTTCTTTTGTTGCATTCTCGATAAATCCGGCTGATAGTATATCTACATTTTTGCAGCATTTCTTCATGTTTTTTTAAAAAGGCTTTCTTCCTTTCTGCGCTTTCGGGGACTTTCGGTTGTCTACTAGCCCCATCTGGCAGCGCACCTGCCAGATCCCTCTCAAGATCATCTCTATCGAGGGCGGCCTTTTATCGCGTATTTTGGTTTCCCAGGTATAGGCTTTTTCAGCCGATCTATAGGCCACAGATTTTAAAAAATGCAGAAATTGTGCCGAGGATGTTCCACCACTGGTTCGAAACGCCATTGTTCGCATTCACATAAGCGGGGCCGGCGATCCCGCCGTTGTTCAGATTACCGCGCAGCAGCAGCTCCCGGGGCCTATAGATCCCTTTTATATTATTTTTTATTTCAAATTTTCTTGGAGGGGGCAACCCCTCTGGCGCTTAGCGCCATTCACCCCGCACGGCATTAGGTGAAAGGGTGCCGAGGAAGTACCACCACCGGTTCGAAACGCCATCGCGCGCAGCCACAGAAGCGGGGCCGGCGACCCCGCCGTTGTCCAGATTACCGCGCAGCAGCAGCCCCCGGGCTGTTTCGGCTCCAGCATCTGGATTCTGTCCCGTGTGGTATCCATCTGCCCAGTATGTAGTCTCACCACCGCCGAAAGCCTTTGGTATCATGAAGCCGCCCACTGGATCAAAAAGCATATCCTTGATATACAGCCAAGCATTGTTAGTGGACGGAATACTTCCAGTTTTGGTGTACTGTTGCTTGATTTTGACCAGATCAGTAGTGAGATTCTTGACATTGTCCGTACGATAGTTAGTAACCGTGGTTGTACCGCCGGAACTTGTCGCCATAATATTTACGGAGTTACCACATACTGAGTAGCCACCATTTAAAATCTCAATCTCGTTGATCTTGCAAATATTTTTGCCGTCGGTGTTGGATACTGGTGATCCATCATAGCCAAGCACCTTACTTGTTGATCCTGTACGCCAGTGCATCGTAGATACATACATGCCTACTTTTGTTGCGATTGATGCGCAATCCAGATATACGGCCGTATTATTATCATCTACTGGTGTTATAGCTGTGATCATTGCAGAGTCTACGACATTATGCATATAGGCGTTGCCTCTATCGTAATCTGTTTTCGATCCAGGATCACCGATAGATACACAAGATCCTACTACTAGTTGTGCCGCATTAGCCTTGGCTAAGATCACCTTACTTCCAGTTCCGGCTACCGTTACCTTATACTGTAAGTAGTAGGCTGTAGCTCCTCTCATATACTTTTGCAAGCTCTTGGTGCCGTACTTGATCATAGTAAGAGACTCTACCCATGCAGCATCTGAATCCGTTTCGTAGCCGTATGCTGCGCCCTGCTTGCGTGGGTATGCGATGTTGGCATATGATATCTTGTTTCTCACTGGGTTGTATCCCTCGGTAACATATGGGATGCCATCAATCTCAGTTGCAGCGCACTTAGCATGGAGCATCCAACCCTGCACCGTGCCGTCTGGGCGCACACACTCTTTGAGCGGTTTGTAGCCCTCCGCCACTCTCGGAAGCATCGACCAGTGATGGAGCGTTCCGTTTCCGGCTGCATTGCGTTCCTTCTTGTAGTAGAGTCCCATGTTCATTACAGCCAGGTTCACCTTGCCAGTACGTGCAAACCCCGGTATCCCTTCAATGGCGGTGATGATCTGGTTGCCATCATCATCAAGCTTCCAGTTGACGATTGTTGGCCGGAAGGCATCCAATGCTCCGATATCATCACGGCCTCTGTATGTGTTTGTGGATGGCTCACAAACAAGCCCCTCAAGCGCATCCAGGCGATTAACGTCAGTGCTCTGAGATACACCTGCATCCAGCTCCTCTACCGTGTAGATGTCTGGTCCTCTTCGCATCGCATAGTATCTTTCTACCGCGTCGTTAAGAGATTTGTTCTCAGATGTATCAAATTCCGATCTTAGTGCTGTAATGTTGGCTGCATTCGTTTTAATGTTTGCTTCGTTGGCTTTCTCTTTTGTGTCAAGATTGTTGGCAACTTTGCTGATCTGTGTGAGTGTATCTGCCAGTCGATCCTCGTCCTCACTGGTAAGCTCTGCCGGCTCTGCACGGCGGCCTACTACAAGCTCGATGCGATACTCGGTTTTTCCGGTAGTACCATCATCAATATAAATCCACGCGAAGATGCTATATGAGTCGCTGCTATATGCGCTCTTTGGGCACTCTCGCAAGAGTGCATCTGGGATGTTAACCGTGGTAATCTTGTTTGAGGTTGCTGCCACGCGATTCTCGGTTTTGCCATCCCACTCCGAGGTTGCAAAGTGTACCTGCGTCATAGCTGGCAGATCCAAGCCTTCGATTCGCAGCACCTGATCATGGTCATACTGCCAGAGACCGAGAACTTTTAAAATTCTCTTTTCATTTTCAAAAATTGCTGTTACCATTTTCTACTTTTCTCCTTTCTCATTTTTCACTCTTTTGTACCAGGCTATTTCATTTTTACGGATCAGCTCCTTTACTTGGAGCGTTTTTAATCTTTTAGAGGTTGGTATTATGGATATTTGCAAATTTTTCAAGACTCCATAATGCAAGTATTTTTCTAGCTTTCCAGAGCCTTTTGCTTCAACCTTTAATTATTGGAGTGATTTTAATATTAGATACATAATAATTAGAGCATTATTTGATTGTTTAACAGCTTACTTAACAAGCTATTTAACAGCCTATTTAACAGCCTATTTAACAGCCTATTTAACAAATATCTTGCAAAAATTGCTACTGTACAAGGAAGGTGTAGCACCCGTTGGCCAGATATGTGCCGGCTGTTACACTGGATGCCGGAAGCACTGTGAGCACCGTCGAATTTTGATTTTGTCGAAAAATCCCGAGAAAGGTGCCGCCCCACTGTCCTAGTATCGGGTGTGATGGCTGTAGCCAGTGATCAACCGCTTTTAGAGCATCCGGTAGTGTAATCTTAATTTCAGACGGCACTGATCCGCTCACGCTCTTGATCTGCACCATCAGTACCACGATTGCAACGTGACCGATCTTGGCATAACAGCCATATTTTCCGTAGTACTCGCCCGATACGTTAACCGTTGGTGTAAAGTATGTAAGCGGCATTCCCTGCCAGGTAAATCCCTTGCGTGCTATCAAGTTCCATCCTATATCCACAGCTCCTTCAACTTCTGCGGCTTTGCCAATTGCCATGCCTTTTTTTGTATCGTCTGTTTCACTAGCCGTAAGTACGTCGATAAAGGCAAAAGCCGACATTACATCTGCTGTATTATAGTCGATTGTTTTCAGGCCATCTTGCAGTCTGGCGCGTATGTTATAGCTATACGATGTATCTGCAGCAACAATGATTGCTTGATCTAATGTATACGATGCCATTGTTATGACTTTGCTGTTCCATGCACTTTCGGTAGTCTTTTTCCAATACACGGTATATAGGCGACCATTTTGGTTGTTGAGTGAAGTGATAGTACCCGAACCTTTGACGCAGATGTAAGCTCCAGAGGCATCTAATCCTCCAGAGGCGTTGCACCGATATGCTGAGGCCGAGATTTGTGGTGGACTGTATGCAAAAAACCTTACTTGCCCTGCTATTGTTGTTTTTGAGCCTCTGCTATCTGTAAGCGTTATTGTTAGTCCAACCGTTCCAGATGCATTGATAATCGAAGTTGTGAACAATGCGCCTGAGTAGGTGGATCCATCAATTTTTGTGGTAATCGAAGTGATTGATGCTCCATACTGGCCAGATGCCGTTATTGTTATTTTTAGTTGATCTACGCCTTGTACATATAGGTCGGGGCCATATGATCTGGTTTTGGCTGCCGTAAAACTGCCTTTTGGCTGCATCGTTAGTGGTACCGATGCCTTAAAGCCAACGCTTTTTGTTCCGATCAGCGTGCCGTTGAGATATGTATCGCAATAGATCGTTCCCCAGCCAGTTGATTGATTTGGAATTTGCGTTGCAAAATCGTTTGGTATTGTCCACTTGCAATTATCTCCTACATTAGTTGCGATTGTTCCGGATAACGTCCCCCACGCATACCTCATGGTGTGCGTAAAGCTAGAAGATGCTCGGTTTGCGTGAATATATATTGAACCTCCAAGCTCGCCGATATCCTCCGTCGTGTCAGGATAGGTGATACATGATGGCTGTGATGCTCGCGCGATCTGTGTTAACGCCATCGTACCAGATGCTGACCATGCCTTGCTGGTATCCCACTTATACACCATGCTGAATGATGCAGATATTGTTTTCGCACCATCTGAATTGTGTGTAATTGTGGTGGTTCCAGAAGCAATCGTTACAGGATTGGACTCCGATGCATGATCGGTACCTACACTCACTGTAACTTTTGTTCCAGAACTACGGTTGAAAACTGTTGCGCCATTGATAACAACACTAATATCGTGTGATGTGTTGGAGTACCATTGCGACGCATCTGTGCCTACGAACCACGCTACGAGCGCCCAGCTGATAGACGATGCATTGGCATTAACATCAGTGTCAGTCTCTGTAACTCGTAATGCCATCTGCACATAAGCACTTTTGCCGCTGTAAAATGTTGCCATCGTTCCTCCTTAACTAATCTGTATATGGCGCCCATGGCGCGATATTTGTAACCCTACAATTGTTGCTGCAGTTGTTACTGCAACATTAGATATGTACAATTGATTGTTAGTGAACCATGCCACCTTTTGGCCTGACTGCATGAAACAGATCTGCCCGTTATCAATCACCAGTGTCAGCGGATCGTTTTTCTTTCCAAGTGTAATTCCAGCGGAAGAAAACTGTATATAATTTTCCAGTTCCTGCCACTTGCTATTCGAAGCTTCTCCTTGCTTAGATACCGTTTCTTCGATTGTGTTGAAACGCGCTGTGATAGCCTCTGGAGTCTGTGATAACTGCGATGATACTTGCTTTTTGTAAGCTTCAAAATCAGTTGTTTTTGTATACTCACGCATCGCAGTTGTCAACGATTCCGTTGATGTTTTCAACGCTTCCACTTCTGTGCGTGTCTGTGTCACCGTTGTCTGCACTTTATCAGCGGTTGACTGTGCGGTGTCGATGCCTGATTGCACATCTTCTGGAGCTGGTGTCCAGTCTGTCGCTATGGTGCCGAGTTCCGCCTTCAAGCAACGCCAGTAGAAGATGCCGTTACCATCCGAGTAATCGCAGCGCATACCGATGTCGTATCTGTGAGCTTTTCCGTCCCAAACGGCAGTTGTTTTAAAAATTTGTTGGCCACTCGCACTGGGGGCGAAGTTGAAAAGCCCATTGCAAAAAGGATTGGAACAAGTCCAAGCTCCATCCTGGCTGCCTTGCGCCCATACCTTCATCGTCTGGCCGCTTTGTGATGCACAGTTTTCCCACTTTAGCTCCACTACACAAGTAACTGAAAGCCCTGCACTTGCCGACGTGTCGATAGCTGCTACCGTTCCGGATTTTAAGAAAGAGTGGCATTGGTTCGCGCCCGTTGCAGGCTTGAAGCTTTGCCACTCTTTACTCTGGCCCTGTGCCAAGTTTCTGGCACCGACGCTTATCTTCTTGATTTCGGTTGCGACGTCTTCCCTCCAGACTTTCTCTTTGATCTGGTTCTCCATCGTCTCAAGCGACGAGCCTTGTTTTGTCACTGTCTTTTTGATGATCTCCAAATTTTGAGCGTTATCATAGCCCTTCTGGTTAGCGTCGTTTAGCGCCTGCGCCAGGATCGGCATCGTGGTCGATGTTGTATTATCTGACCATGTTATATAAGATCTTGTCCACAGGTAGTGATTTGGCTGCCACGATGGTTGTGCGTTCGACCACGATCCGCCTGCCTGGGACGTTTTGGAAGTTGACAGATAGTACTGCGGTACAATGGATTTGACGCCTTTTCCAGTTGCTCCGGTATCACCCTTCGCTCCTGCTGCACCTGTGTCGCCTTTTGCGCCGGTTGCTCCAGTGCTTCCAGTGATACATACTGGTGTGCTGTAAGCCACTGTTCCGCCCTTGGTGGTGGTTTTAGTCCGCGACCATATATAACTGCCCTCTGCCCATGTTGGAGTTGCTGGTTGCCACTTGCCGCCTGTAAGCTGTGTTGGCGATGTGCTCTTGTAGTACTCCACTTCTACAGATGCTACAGCTGCATTCGTTGCATCCGTCGCATCCTTGGCTGCAGTAGATGCATCACTCGCCTTGCTGCTTATCTCTTCGATGCATTCCGTAAGCTTTTTGCTCTCGACTTTTACGTTTTCTGCATTTATGCCGATCACATATATACGATCTAAGATTGCTTTGCCGGAGACATCAAGCCCATACGGATAAGTTTTGCCACCATCCGCACTAATACCTATAGCTGTGGCAGTCATCTTCCATACAATTTGAGATTCGTCCAGTTTGGGCTTATCGTGTGCGTAGTAGATTGTGCTGCCATCATCTTGCTTCTTTGAAGTGATGTACATGCCGGAAGACTCGGCCAATTGCCTATTCATTTCTTCCAGTGCTGCTTCTCGCTCTGATCGCTCGTGTTCCACTGCCTCGTCTGCATATTTTCGGTTTGCAATGATTGCTTTTGAAGTTTCAGAAAGCCTCTTGCCACCGTTGATAGTGGGTGATGCAGCGTTGCAAGTTACCTTCTGTGATTCCAGCACCGCGAAGGTAGTGGAAGTTACCACCGTTTCATATTCATTGCCTTTTTCGTCTCTCACGGTGATTCTGTCGCCTGCCTCGATTGATGGATCTGATTTGCAGGTAACTGATAGTGGGCGAAATTTCAGTCCGATGAGCTTGTTTCCAAGATAGGTTGCGGTTTCCTGCGCCTTATCCTCTGCCAGAAGGATATTATCGCTGATTGATAGGCGGTATCCATCTGCTCCAGATTTTGCAGTGGTTTCTCCCGCTACAACTTCGGTGCCCGTGATCGTTACATCATCAGTACAGATACTTTTGCCATACAAGATATCAATGCTTTGGGATACTGTACTTGCATACCAAGTAATCGCAATCCTGCCATTCGTCCGCGCCTTTGCGTAGCAGCCTGCAAGCTGTGCGGCAGCTGCTACAACCTCTCGGCATGTGGCATTTTCTGGAGCCTTTTCAATCGCGTATGAACTACGCGGAAACTGTGAGCTTTCCAAAATCACTCCACACTGAGAACACGCATCTTTCACGATACTTGCGAGCGTTGCAGGATAGGCAATCTTTGGCTCATACAGCTTATCAAGCAGGATCATGTTATCGTAGGCCGTGAGAGCTATGCTGATGCCTGGCGAAACTGGCTCATCAACTATGTAATGTCCCATCTCAAGCAACTCCGGTTTGCCATCTACCAGGATGCCAACATATGCAGAGATATGTGCGCCGTAGAAATTCTTTCCATTAAACTTGCCTGTACGGTTGTTTAGTGTGATCAGCGCCTCACCGATCACGGCCGCGCCAATCTCAAACTCACTTGTGCCAGAGCATTCATCTACAATCTTAATTTGCATAAAATCTTGCAGATCTGTGAGAGTCTGTGAGTTTCCGTCTGCGTAGTTGATAATGATTTTTGCGCAAAATTCTCGGTTTCCCTTGATTTGCGTTTTAAATTTTGAACTTGTATTTCGCATCTTCTCGCCTCCTATCTCTGCACGATCTTACAAGTCACCGACTTGTAGTAGAACATGCCATCGCCTATGTATCCGAGTGCCACTTTGCTCAGCGTACCCCTATACGATTCAATCGTGATTGATGCGCCTGCATCCGCAAAGGTAAGTGGAAAATACCCGGCCACAAGTTTTTGCTGTAAGAGTGCCACTTGTGCGGCGGTTAGATACTCCCATCCGATAGTTACAGTCTTCTTCTGACTTATAACATCGCCCGAAAAAAGTCCAGATAAGTCTCTGCCGGAATCCGAAGACCATATGATCTCATCATCCACTTGTAGCGACGTAGGGGACGGCAATGCTGCCCCACTTACTGATAGTATTGATGTTGCCATATGCCCTCCTTATATCGTCACCGTTACAGTGCTGTGTCTGCGTTTTAAGCGGAGTGATCCGGTTATCATCGCTCTGGCAAGCTCCTCGCCATCCACTGCCAGAACAATATCATCGCCGCCCTGTACCAGGGAAATTAGCGTTTCCAGCAGACTGATAATCTTCTGCAGCTGTTCTGGACTTCCTGCCTGGGAAGCTGCCGTCTTAGCCATCTCCAGAAGTTTTCCCTCTGGAGCTACAACCTCGCCCTGGTGGCGGTTATCACCGATCATGGCAAGCTGCGGGGTGTTTTTCTTGACAAAACCACCTTGAGCCAACCATGCGACTTTTACGTCTGGTAGGGAAAATCCCACGCCTGCGGCAGAGGTGGCAACTGTTCCAACGCTAAAGCGTGGTGACGGAATGTGGACGGATCGGAATCCGTCTGCAAGTGATTGGGCTGCATTTCTTCCAATCGGTGCCAGATCTCCAATCGCATTCTTGATCTGCTGCGGAATGGACTGAAAAACTGTCATTACGGCAAGCCAAGGAAGTGCAAAACCTGCAAGCAATCCAGCCGGGATCAGCGCACCAGAAAGTGCAAACGTCGCAACCAAATCGCCAAGGCATTCGATCATCTTGCCAGGAAGCGAACTCATCAAATCAGTGATTAGATTCTCGGTATTAGTTACACCGTTTACAAGTCCCTCAATCATATACTCGCCATCCTGTTCCGTTTTTTTGGATGGCGAATGGATTTCTGCCTCACTTCTAAATTCTTCAATCGCGTCCTTTGCGACATTTCGGAAGGTGTTGTTCAACTCATCTTTCTTGTTGAGGATACCTTCTTCATAGCCTTCAAGCATGTTGGTTCCGTTACCCTTCCAGGTATCGTACCAACTCTTCATTTCCTCATCAGTCTCGGAAAGCACGCTTGATAGTGTACTCTGAGGAACATATCGGCCATCTTCGATACCTGCGCCCAACTGGATCATCATGCCGTCTGCCGTCGTGTAGCAGTAGTCTGGTGCCTTCTTTAACTCATCAGCAAATGCTTCGTAAAGCTCAATGGCATCTTTTCCTACTACCTGTTTTCCATCAACAAGAATACCATCCATCTCATCAATAGCGGTCGCGATGTTGATAACTGACTGTCGCATATCAATAGAGTCGGCAGCTGTACTTAAACCGCCTACATACTCTGTGAGCGTTCCGATCTGTGATGTTGCATCCATATAGGCTTGATTTACTTCTGATAACGAGGTGTTTAGCTCATCCTGTGAGTTACGACACTGATTCATTTGCTCTGACAGTGATTCAAGCAAGCCGATATTCGGTTCTGTTTTCGCCATCTCCTCGTTATACTGTGTGATTAATCCATTATAGGTTTCACTGATGGTGTTCAGCTCTGACTGCGCCGACTTAATACCTGTGATCGCCTCTGCCTGCGCCTTATACGCATCTGTAAGTAAGCTTTGAGCTGCCTGCTTCTTGTAGTACTCTTCTGTCTGATTAACTAATGCTGTAATTTCATCTTTCTGGTTTGTGAAAAGTCCTGTTTGCTCGTTGATGTAGCCGTTCATTTGCGGACACAGCTCAGCCATCATTTCAGCAATTTCTTTCATTCTGGCTTCGGCATCTGCGCTTTCGCCTGCCTTTTCGGCAAGTGTCTGATACTCTTCCCATAGATCTTTGATTTGTTGTGACTCCGCAATTCCAGCCACATCCAAGGAGTCTTTGATCGTCTTCATCTGGCTTTTGACATTGCTGCTGCATTCGCTCAATGTTTTGCTCAGAGTTTCTATATCTTTGCGGAATGGTCCATACTTATTTTCTTTGTATTTTGCACTTGCAAATCCGATAACCGCCAAAGCAAGTGTTGTAAGCCCTGCCGCGATTGTAAGAAGCGGATGCGCAGTTGCTGCCGCAACTAGATTTTTAAGTCCGACTCCGATTTTTGTAAGTGTAGTGCCTGCGCTTGCATAGAGCATGAAAGCGCCTACGCTTACTGCAAGTGCTCCAAGTGCCTCTCCAATTGCTTCCAGTACTGGTGCCGGAATCAGATCGAGGACATTTGCAAATGCTTTCAAGGCACCTGCAAACAGATTTACTACAGTTGCAAGTCCCTCTGTAATCTTAAAATTTTTGATAAAATTGATTGCGCCTTGACCAATGCCAACTACCAGTTTTGATAACACTTTGTAAAATTGGCCGAAAGCATCATTCAAGAAGTTCCAGTCAACATTGTTGTTGAATTTGGTTAGTTCATCGACAAGCTGTGGGATCGCGCTGCTCATTGTCCATGTCGCAATTGGTTTCAAGAAGGACTCATAAAAGTTCATCTTATCAGTCCACTTGAACTTCGCAGGTCCCTGTAAAGAGGTGTAGAACTCGGATAATGATTTTTTCAGCCTATCCCAGTCGATCTCGTTTAGCAAATCATTTGTAATGTTGAAGAAACGCGGAAGTCCTGCGTTATCGTTCAACATCCACTTTCCCATCGGTTTTAGAAAATTGTTCCAAAAGTCGTTGATGGTTCCCCAGGTAAAATTCTCGAGTTTTTGAAATCCCTCATTGTATAGCTTTTTCATTGCTATCATCGTCGGATTCGCAAGCTCAAGAAGCTTGTCCAGCGATTTGGAAAGCTTGTCTACAGCATTCTCACCCTCTGCCAGCTTTCCAAAATCTGTTGCACCGCTTCCGAGTCCAGAGAGGCCGCCTCCACCAGCTCCACCGGAGCTTGGACTTGATCCACCTCCTCCAGATCCACCGCCAGAATCGCTTCCGGTATCGGTCTGCTCTGCGAGCTTGTTGATCTCGTCGAAGCCCATGAGAGTCTTCATTTCCTTAGCAGCTTTCTTTGCTGCTGCTCCGACTGCCCCAGTGTTATCCGCAAGATTTCCGGCACTGTTGGCTGCATCCGCAAGTCCACTTCCTGCGTCCCCTGCCGCTGCTGTGGCATCGTTCAGCCCGCTTGTGAGCGTGTCTGTTATGCCGCTGCCGCCGCTTGACTTCTTGCCTGTAATCAATTCCGTGAAGCCTTTGAAAGCCTCTGCCAGCTGCGCCACCTTGCCAAGTACAACATTGATAAGCTTGATCGCAGGTGTGAAGAGATTGATAAGTCCCTGCCCAATAGAAGCCATGATGGATTGCGTCTGCAATGCCATCAATCTCGTCTGATTTGCCCAGCTATCGGATGTTCTGGCGAAGTCACCTTGCGCCAGAGACAGTTGCCCGAGAACAAATTTATATCTCAAGGCAACCTTTTCCTGCTCCGTCATCGCAGAGGTTGTCTTGCCGTAGCCGTTGGCCATCGCATACGCATCAAGAGCCGTCTGAGTCATTACGATACCGAGATCTTTTAAGCTCTCAGTCTCGCCCGTGAAAACGGATTTAAGCTTTGTATATGCCTCGTCCTGCGACAGATTGTAGAAAGATGCCACATCTCCAGCAAGGCTTGTAAGTGCCGTAGACATCTCATAAGCCTGCTGCTCACCAAAGCCGAGAGCCTTAGCCATGGCTCCGAAGGTACCTGTGTACTGCTTTGCCATGGTTTCTGAGAGTCCGAAGCTCTTGGCAGCTGATTTTGCAAACTTGTCTACCTGGTCAGACATCGTAGAAAAAGTTACATCTACGACATTTTCAACCTCTGCCAGATCAGATCCTAAGTCAAGACATTTTGCACTAAAATCAACTAACTTTTTTACTGCAAAGGCACTGGCAAGCGTAGCACCTGCCTTTTTTGCCAGCCCCTCCATTTTTGATACTTGCCGCTGAAATCCAGATGAATTGATCACAAGATCTAGGCCAATTTCACCAACGCTAGTAGCGCCCATATTATCACCCACCTTTTCATATCAAGGTAGGCACGCGCTGCTACTCTCTGGTGCAGCCTATTGGCTCTTGCCCTTGGAAATTGATTTTATTTACTTTCCCACATCGTGGGCACTTAATTTCACCTTTTACGATCTCCGCTATTAGCAGAGTTTTTCCACATTTTTCGCATTTTATCTTCTCAATTCTCTCCACCCCCTGTCATCGCAATGAAGGCCTGCTTTAGTTGTTCCACATAAGCCATCGTTTCGCTTTCTGTCTTCGCTTTCGCCCTGTTACGCATCCATTCGGCTCGGATGCGCCTCTGCCCTGGCGTAAAGTGTTTCAAGATATCTTCATCATCTTCTGAACGAATAGACACCATTCTTCCCAGTGCGGTATCTGGGCTGATGCCTGCCAAAAGTTGGCAAAACTCAGCCCATGGCATATCGTGGATTTCTTTTGATAGTCTCAGCCCATACTGAGACTGAAAAGAAGACACGATCAAGTCGTAATCTTCAATCAAGTCGTAGTATGGGTCTGAGTTTCCCCCGCCGGCTCATTACTTCCTGCTATCAGATCTACCGCTGCCTCGATCACTCTATTCAGATCTGTAAAACTCAGCTTTTTCTTTTCGATCAACTTTTTGCTTTTCTCTGGGAAGAGTAAATCGTACATATTGAGAGTTGCCTGTACTTTCTTTACAACGTCATCCTGGTCATTATCGTCCTGGTTATTAGCAAACATGCCCATCACCTTTAGCATGGTGGCTGCATCTGCATTCACTTCCAGTTCTTCACCCTGGATCACCAGACGCGGATTTCCGTCTAATTCGAGCTTATCTGTGATATCAACTTTCTTTCTCATTGTGACCTCCTTTTTACTTTACAATTTCCGGCTTGCCGTTGCTCTGTACCTCGAATTCGAGAGGTGCAACTCCTGTAGAGTCTCCACTACCTGCATTGCTCACGCTGATAATTGCATTCTTAAACTTGATGGTAGTGCCATCCGGGAATACCCAATAGAAGTTAGCTTCCGCATTGCGACCATTCTTCCATGCCTTGTCTGCCACAAAATCATTGCCTTCGTCACCTACGTTTCGCTTTGCAGTCACAGAAATAGTGATGCTCTTAGAAGTCATCAAGCGGCTCACCCATCCTTCCTCTTCAAACGGATGCCACTCCTCAATGCCATTATCAAATGCCACACTAAAAGTTTCGCAATCGGCAATTGTTACCATATTTTCTGCGGCTGATGTATCTGAGATATCAATCTTAAACTGGTTCTCGTAGCATGGATACACGCCCTTCTTTGGATTGCTTGCAAAGAGCTGTAACTTCATCGGTCTGTCAGCTCCTCTTTCTACTTTTCTCATCCTGTTACCTCCTTGCTGTAAATAAATGCCGCTTCGATCACCATTTCATAGACTCCCGCATCATCGGTGCCTACGTCCTGGATCTCGTAAAGCGGCTGAACAAATTTTATAGTTGCGTCATTTATTTTTGCATCTCGCACTGCACAAACCTTATCAAAGAGATCTGTGGCAATCTCTTCGGTTTTTCTGGGCGACTTGTCCCAGTGCACCAAAAGTGTAACGTATTTTGTACCATAAGATTCAAGCTGTTTGCCACCTATGGCCACCTTGTACGGGTACTGATGCTTGCTGTTGTATACACCGATGGAGTGCTCTGGCTTGCCAGGCATTTTTCCCATATACACGCGATCTGCGATTTTAAGCGATGCTATATAATCTCTTACATCTGCCAATGTCATAGTCTCGCCACCCTCCTATAGATTTGCGCAAATGCCTCGGCACAAAAGTTTGCGTATTTTCCACCCGGCAACCAGTCCTCATACCACTTGCCCTTTGCGTTTGGGTTCGCGGTCTTTTGGAACTTGTACTCTGGGTGGAAATATAAGCGTCTGGCATACGGTGTACTTGATACGATTGTTACCTTGCCTTCGCTGCTCTGTGAGTAATCCACGAAGGTACTCTCATCTTGCAATGCGCCCGTATCCCTTGGGAAAACTTGCGCTTGCGTAACTTCACTGTGAAGAAGCTCGGCAGTTTCCTCTAAGGCTTGCACTTGCGCCCTCTCCAATAGGTTGATCTGGCTACGGTTGAGCTGTACTCGTGAGTTTACGCGTATCATATCAGTAACACCTCCGTGTAGTTCACTGTGCCGTCTGGATTTCTCGCCTTTCTCCCTTCCAAGATCCGTCTCGTAGCTCCCAAGATAGTCGCCTCTCCTCCAGAGATCACTGGAAGCTCTGGGCAAATATCTCCCGAAAACAATGCTGTTCCTGTAATCTGGATCAGCTTTTTTTCAGCTGTTAAAACTGTTTTCGCTTTATCCTGATAATTGCAATTTCCCGAATATGTTACTGTCGAAAATGGTTCTCCGTATTCATTCAATCCTTCCTGATCGATCTGGATGCTGATTGGCGTCTTGCAAAGCCTTCGGGGAACTAAGCATGGATATCTCATCTCGCCACCTCCTTAGATTGCCAGGCGGCAGCACAAACCAGTCTGGCATAAAAGCGCATATACATCGCGCCGCATAGCAACTCCATGTTCTGTATATATGTTCCAGCTGCTGCCAAACTGGGCTGATACTCCGTTAATACTGTAAGAGGACAAGATCATGTTGATCTCATCCTCATTCTCAGTTTCAAAGTCTGCCTGCTGGCAAACAACCTCTTTGATTATATCCTGCTGAAACGCGGTTAAATGGCCGAACCCCTTAGCGCAAATGCGATTGTATGTCAATGCGTCTACATGCCGTGATGCCTGTCTGAGGGCATTCTGTAGCTTCTCAGGCAGGATACTGCCACTTCCAAGCGTTCCATATTCCTCTGGTGTTACATACGGCGTATACATCAGGCTGCCTCAGTGGTATCAACATCAACGTAGATGCTATCAATATTTCCGTCACGACCGTTAGGGAAAACAAAAACATCAGACAGACTGCGGTTCTGGTATAAGTAACCATCGCCCTTTGTATGTGCGCCAGGATCAAAATAATAGATACTGGAGATCTTTGGCACAATCTTACAGGTCAGACCACATGCAACCAGAACGTTAATCTTATGTGCACCTGTTACACCATCTCCCTTACCTGTAGAAGATTCTGCCTTCTTTTTCAGCGGCTGGAAACCACCATTCTCTGGCTCCCAGTCAAATGCATCATAAAAGCGCTCATCATCGATAACTTCCATGATCGGAACGCCATCGATCTCGGTTACTCTGGTCTCAATTCCCAGTCCACCCTCTGCGATCTGAGTCATCTCGATTTTACGTGTAAATTCTGTGGACTGCTCAAGCGCGTCCATAATTGCACTGGTTACATACATAATCAAGGCTCCCTGTGCCTTATAGCGTCTAAGCTTACCTTTTGACAAAATGGCTTTCAGCTTGCTATACACCTTTTCTTTTGTGTACTCGGATGCTGCTGTCGAGGAATGATACCCCTCTGTCTTCTGAGCTTTCTGTGCGATCTTTGAGAAAAACAGTGCGTCCGTCTCCGGAACGACCTGTGTCTTTTCAAAAACCTCGCTGATATTGTGGATGGATGCGGTTGCGTTGGTCTCGTCCACATCTGCCTTATCTACCAGAAACTCAACATCACGGTCATGTGTCAGGGTGTATGGTACGTCTTTCTGCGCGTACTCACCCACATTCCATCCACCTTTTCTATTGTGGTTCTTGTAACCAGATGTACTCATCTGTGTGAAGTGGAAGCTCTTGGCACCTACCCATCGCACATTGCTGGTTACAAATGGTGAGGTTAAAGTTCCCTGAATAAGGATTTCTAAAAGATCCTTATTCCAAGTCTGTGCATAATTTAAGCTTGGCATATTCTATGCCCTCCTTTCTTAGTTCCAGCGATTCCAACGATGTGTTGGGACAGCTGATTGACTGTTGTTTGTCTGCTGAGTGTGCTGCGCTGGATTTCCTCCAGTTCCGATCTGTCTAAAGCCTCTGCCAGGAGCTTCCTGCGGCTTTAATGCCGGAACATCCTCCATCACTTTATTGAGTGCTGCCTGCACCTCATCTGCATTGATACTTCCGTCTGTTCCTACGGCCTTGCTGAAATCAGCCAGCTTCAAAACATATGGAATCGTTTTTGCATCCACGCCAAGGCTAACAGCTGCAATGGTGGCAGCGGACTCGATCTGTGCCTTCTGTGCTGTCTTCTGAGCTGTTGTCAGCTGTGTCTGCGCTTCATTGATCTGATTCTGCATTCCTGCAACGTCAGGCTGCTGTGCCGCTTTCTGCTGCTTAAATGCATTGATTGCCTGTTCCACTTCCTGCTGTGAAAGTCCCTGCTGCTTAAAATATGCTTTCAGTGCGGTGTCCTCTTTAGCTGCCAGTGTGCCGTCAAGCATCTGCTGAATCTTATCATAGTCGATCACCGGATTTGTCGACTGATTCTGTTCCTGCTGTCCCGATGCCTGCTGCTCCTGAGAAGTGTTCGTGTTATCTGCCATGTTACTTGCTCCTTTCCATTTTAAGAGTGTCACTCTATATCCATTGTCTTCGGTGTCACCGTCCGCGCACCTTTTAGTGCCGTATCGCGTTTGGGCATAAAAATAACACGCATTGCTGCGTGCTACGAACATTATTTAGTTGTGCTGGCGCAAATCACTCTTCTGTGTAGTGTGTATTCGTAAGTTTTTTGTAAACGTCCTCATACAGTTCCTGCTTATCTCCATTATATGTATACTCTGCATAGATTCCATCACCGGACACAGTTGTGGCTGCAAGGCATTTATAGTTCTGTAGCGTTTTACAGCTCCACACGATGAAAACATTGCTTTCATCAATCTTTTCATTCTCGTGCGCATTGTACCATCCTGCCAACTTTTTCTTTACTACATTTTGAAAATGCTTCATTCCTTTGATAATCATGTTTTTTTCCTTTCTTTCACTCACTGACTTTCCCTGGCAAAATCACCCAATCCTCTGCCAGCATATCCGCCTGTGATGCCAACCATCCCATCTGAACTCCGCTGGTACCTACAAAAGCAATAGCAGCATTACCGATTGCTTTGTGATCGCAGTTGACAATCTCTCCATGAGCCGTCTTGTAAGATATTCCAGTTGCCAGCTGAATATACTGTCCCTTTCCATTCCAGCCTTTACGACATACTCTCATTCCCACCTTTAGCGCATTGATCGCTTCTCCAAAATCCATCGTTTTATCCTCTCTTTCTTAAAAATGAGCGTAAAAATACCACCGGTCTCTCGACTGGTGGTATCTACTGTGCTTTTACTGGCCTTGTTCCCATGACCACTTTTTTACTTTTTCAAATGCTTCTATTGCCTTTTGCGGGGCATTTTCAAGTTTCCCGTCATGTATACGATTCGCATACGGTTCATATACTTCCATCAATTTCTTTATTTCCTCTGGATACTCCCTAATTACCATGCCTTTTTCTCCTATGAGTAGTCATATACTCTGCTTCAACTTCATCGTAACGTCCTAAGCGATACATTTTTTCTGCATACTCGCTTATTTCACCCACATTGTACTTGGTAATTCCAACCTTGTCAATTACTTTCTTTGCGTCTTCACAAGCACTTTGCAAGTATTCTCCATAGTTTTCTTTAGCAATCTCTCCATGTCGTTTTTTGAAGTTCTCCGCCTGCTTCATATGCCACATCTCATGAAACTCAATGTCGCCTTGAGCTTCGACAATTTTGCTGTCTGTAATCTGTGGAATGTAGAAAACGGTATTTTGCATTGCATCATATTTTCCATAAGCCGTAGGCATTTCATCTGGCGAAACTACAACAATTTTAGGCTTTCTCTCTAATGGAATTTTCCATTCCTTCAAAGCATCCTCTGTTCTTCGGTTCAATGTATGTAACGCACGCGGTTTTATTTCTGCTTGATCAGAAACATACACTTCGCCCGAGTAGTTTTCAATCCTCTTAATATCTATTTTCTGTTCTGGCTTAATAAATATCGTCGATGGCTCGCCTCTGGTAACAGGTCTGTATGCTTGCTCTTCCCATTCCTCTGCCTTTTCGCTGTATCTTTCTTTGTTTTCTTGATCCAGCGAATACTTTGCCAGCCTTTCATACTTTTCTGTCTGCCGCTCGGCATATTGCTGTTGTGCCTCCCTTCGATTCTTCTCCGCCAGATCGTTCAGCTCTTTCTTGGTGAACTTTCCATCCGGTGGTGTACTAATACCCTCGAAGTATGTTGTATGTGAATCTCGACATCGGGGATGATACAGCCCTGCCGCAATGGCGCTACTGATTAGTGGATACTGCTTGCCAGTAACAGGGGATTTTCCGTCCTTTGGGCCACTGCTCCACACGTCATCAATCATCACCTTGCCCACGAACGGAAGGCACTTTGGACACGGATTATCACCGCGCTTATTGATGATCACAGTGGAAATCCCCCACTCTTGCCGCTTGATTCCTTCTCCTTGCAGGTAGGCACGTTTACTGGCTGTTCGGATCGCCATGTCTGCGTAGTCTGCCAGTGTGTGGCGTGATCCGTTTTTATACTCTACACAAGTAAGCCCAGCCGCCAGAAAATCCTTTGTTGCCATGTCTACAGCTTTCTCGTAGGTTCCTGCGCCTGTGTTGGCATATGCTTGCGCATTGTAGATGATCTTCCGATACTGATCCTCTGCCATACGCAGTACAGCCGTCTCAGCCTTCTGCATATCGCTATGCGTAGCCTTGATTAGTGCCTCGAGCTTACGATCATTCAGCTGGAAGAACTCAGCCGCCATACCCTCTTCGATTTTCTCAGCCGGAAAGCCATCTTTGATCGCTTGGAAGATCTCTGCTTCCTGATCCATCTGGCCTTCCTCCTCTGCCATGCAGATCAGCTCCTCAATCTTTCGGTTGATAGCATTGAACTGCTTCGGATACTTCTTCTGATTCTGCTTTTTGAACTTTTCAAGCGCCTTGAGCTGTTCAGCCTGCCACATGCTCCATTCTCTGCCTTCTTTTTCTTCCTGTGCCTTGTGGCGGCTGATATTTCGCATCATGGAAGCGATGATTTCATTTTCAATTGCCGCGAACGCTTCACCAATGTCGTACTCGTTGTTAATTTTCTTCATACACTCTTATTTGCATAGACTTTGAAGCCCCGCGCCTTAAACTGTCGAATCAATTTCTTGAGCTGCGTGATGCTCTTGCATTTGTCGTTTCGAAGTTCTGCACATCCGTTCTTCTCAACTGCATATATGCCAAATGGCACTTGCTCACTCGCTACCTGTAACAGCCCCTCGTACTCCTCCTGGCTCATCTGATATGTTCGCTGCGCTACTGTTATTTTCACTTGTTCCCTCCTCCGCATCAATGTTGAAGCTTCCAGCGCTCCAATTTACTGCCGGTTCTTCCAAACTTGTGATTCCTTGCTCTGCTTTTAATCGTTCAACTTCTTCCTGTTTGCAGTGATCGTCCATGGTATCTCCATATAGCTCATCTACGCAGCGCTCAATGCTCATAATGCCGCCCTGCTTTGCTTTGGCCACAGTTTCCACCTGAGACTCGAATGAAGGGTTTGCATATTCTCCAAATGGAATATTAACTTTGACTTCTTCGATTGATTGATTGTGTAATGTCTGATCAGCATGAATGCAGGCTGCTACCACATTCGGAAGTGTTTCCTGCAGTGCTGCTACAATACTGTTTCTAGTGTAAAGTGTGGTTTTTTCCTTTTCTCTCTGTGCCTCTGCATTATCCAGCTTTTTCGTATCAATTCCAAGTGTGCTTGGACTGATGATGCCCTGCAGACACAGATCAAGAGCCGTTATGTACGATGCCAAATAACTATCATGTGGAATCGCTGATTGTTCCGTAAATATCTGATTTTTCTGACCCTCTCTCATATCTCCATCTGCTGCAAAATATCGATTATCAAATGCATTCGGTTTGACCAGTTCTCCAGTCTCTGGATTGTGTGGCACCAGACACTCCGGGATATAACTTTTAGCACGTCCTGCCCTTAATGCGTCCATCCATTGGGACCATGCCTCATCCAGTGCATCATAGCTGTCCAGCTTCCCATCAAAAATACTGCCGCCTCTGCCTTCATATTTCGCAGACTCGTATACCATGAATGGCACGGCCAAAATCACCTGCTCATCAAATGCGACATTTTGCAAATTCTCTGTTTCTTTCAATGTCTGCAAGCTGACCTCTTTATCGTCCAGATACAGCTCATTCAAGATATATCCATAACCATATCGTTCTGCTAGTACATATGTCTTTCCTTTATCTCGGTATGGTGTCTTAAATACGATTTCTCGTATCCGATCTCGCACACGGACAAATTCTACGCGGTCTCCTGGATACCACTCCAGAATCGGGTATTTACTGACTGTCGTATCGATTGACACCTTGAATGCACCATCTCCAATGTACAATACTTCTTTCAGTGCACTTTCCAGTTTTTTTCGGAGTCCATTTTCTTTGTCAATCTCTTTCCAAAGATTTTCCAGCTTGCCATCTTCAAATTCAAAATTGCCCATATCAGGCAATACCACGGATGCTAGGGCGCGTACTGTCAGACCAGGAATACCTGTATGTATTTTTCTCATTTCCATGCCATGGCTACATTTGCACGCCCAAAATTTATATTGATCGGCATATTCTCGATTCTGCTGGTAGAACTGTTCTAGCTCATTGCCATCTCCACGATACCAGATACGATTGCGGATGGCATGGCCTTCAAAGTCCAGTATTTCGTTGATCTGAAATGTATACGGATTTGCAGGCATAACATTCAGCCAGCTTCTCAGATTTTTTTTAATTGATTCATTCAGCTTATCCATCCACTTCATCGTTATCCTTTCTCTTCAAAACCAATTCGATTGCGGTATGGTATCCAACCATACTGTGTTGCATTAATGGTATGATCGTGTCCATCTTCCGGCATATCCTTATCTTCCTGCCAAGAGTAGCAATTAAGTTCCTTCAAGTGTTCTTTGCAGGTATCCAAGACCAAATAACAGCCTTGTTGGATCCAGCCAAGTTGTAATTTGATACGATCCAAGATCTCTACTTTCTTGTATGCATCAATAAACGCATGAAGGCATCCATGCAGTCGTTTGTATTTCTGCAATTCTGTAATGGTTGCTTGATCTGCACTGTCGATGAAAACCTCTTTTGCAAATCCCCAGTCTGTTCGGCATTGATTAAGGAACTCTATAAACTTTACTGCCGTATCAGATGGCGCTAATGGCTCAGTCAGCTCTCGGTTACTGTATACCTTTTCTCTTAAAATAATCAGCTTTCTGTCGGTCGTGATCCCAAGAAATATCATTGCAATCGTATCAGGTGACTTGGATGAATACGAAGTATCCAATCCTGCCGAAAACTTTGCAAATGTCATTCCCTCTCTCATCTTCTGGCGAACCCATGCCTCTGTTACTACATGTTTCTTGTAGTCGAAGTTTGGGAAGATTAAGCCAGTTGCTTTTCCTCGTAAGCCAAGGATTTTGTTTTTGTACAGCTTTGTTCCTGCTGGAGCCGACATGATCTTTTTCTGGATATCCTCCTCGCTTAGACTCAGATTATCTCGAAATGTAAAAAACCAGTACCTCCATTTCGGTACTAGTGGTTCTCTCAGCTCTGCCATTATTTCAGGTGGTACATCTGATGCATATTTTTTATATGGCCTCGCTCTATTTACAAATTCTTTGTATATTGGCAGACTCGGATCATCTGGATTCAACGTGGCCATCAAGTATTCATTTCGAGTTGATATCTCGCGAACGAACTCTATATTCGCCGTGTTGATCTCATCGATGTAGACGCATCCAAACTGTGAACCCAAAACCAGTTCCCACTTATCTCGATTGTCGTATCCGAGAACGAATATTATCTTTCCTTCAAACTTGATATGTGGAATCTTATAATCCTTATCACCATTTCCACAATACTGGGCATTCGGATGTATATCCAGTATTCCATTATCCTGCTGGATAATGTTCTTTTCAGCAGTTCCCGTTGTCTTGGACGCTATGATGTGCAGCTTCTTTCTGCTTCTGCTCACCATTCGCATAAACTTGACGCCTGCGCCCACAGTCGTCTTGCCAGATGCGGTTGTCCCTTCCAGAAAGTCCGCATCCACATTGTCAACCGTGTTGATGAAATCCAGATATTTTTGTGATAAAGGGAAACTATTCATTCAACCCTTCACCACCTAGCTGCTTCATGATATCATCCAACTTTGGAGAGGATTCAACCTGTACATTGACATTACTCTGATACATTCCAAGATGCTTGCCTAACAGCTCCAAAGCTTTTAACTTATCGGCCATCTTAACTTCTCTTTCCACCCCGTCTTCTCCGAAAGTTTTAACTTTTACGGACTGGATAGCTGCCGTATCCTCTGGGGCTGCGTCTTCTTTCACCGTTGCTTTTTCAGTATCGATCACATCTACAGGATTGACAAAAGCAATCTTGGCCAACTCCTCAACTACTCGATCAGCGTTGACACCGGTTCTCTTGGAACGCTCTGCCATAGCCTTATCTATACACGCGCGAACCTCAGGTTTTTTCAGGTTTTCATTTCCAATGCTATATGCTGTATCCGTGCTGTACCCTGCTCTGATGGCGGCCTGAGTGGCATTCAAGTCGATCAGATACTCTTCTATGAAGCATTTCTGCTTCTTTGTCATTCAGACTCACCTCTCTTTCTTGGCATAGCAAAAGCCGCCAGCTTCTGCTGACGGCCTACCTTAGGGAAGAACACTACCCGATGTGTTCAAGATCCTCTGATCTCGATTATTATTATACTTGTGCTTTTTGTGCTTTGTGTGCGTTTTTTAAGAAATCATCAATTTTTCTGCTGACTCTACTGCGATCCATATGCACTTTCTGCGCAATTTGCTCCTGACGCATTCCTTCCAAATATCGAAGCCGGAATATCCTCTGCGTTTTGCCATCCTCGATTGCAAAAATCCATTGTTCAATCTCCTCCTGCTCCTTTTGAAGCTTTTCGAGCCGGCTGGAATACCTCTGCCGCAGCCGCTGCTCTTTGCTGTAGTTATATCCCGTTACTGTCTGTGGACGTGGATAACCTTTCCGGTAATCAATGATCGTGTCGCTTTCTACCAGCTTTTCCTTTCCTTCCTCGGTACCCATCTTCTGTAACTTTCCCTGCAGTTCCTTAATTTCATCGTTATTGCTTCGGTACGCTTCCAAGCGCTCCCGTGTCATGCCTTCTGTTTCCATCGGTATTACCTCCTCTCACAATAGCTACTGCTTCTTCTCAACATCATTTCCTTTCTTGATCCATTTGTGCAACATCCATGCAAAATATGGTGCAAACAACCATCCACAAAAGATTGCCATAATAAACAGCGATATTGAGCGATCATCCCCATACTTTTCCCACTCTGGAAGAACTTCTTTAAATGCATTCTGTGTATACATAACTGCGTAAATTGCAATAGATGCCAACTCAGCCCCTATCACTAACATTAACAATAAAATCATTTCGTTTTTCTCCACCACTTTCTTTTACTTTGATTTCTCTGTTTAATATTCTCCAGAAAACTAGAATAGGCAGCTCTCGCACATTCTTTCTTCACCTCTGCAGGACGTCGATCTGCATATTCGACCATATCTCTAATCATCTGCTGAACACGGTCTTCCTCACCTGGGTTATAACCGCGCTTCTTCTGATAATCTTTCTTTCTCTGTCGTCTATTCATCTTCTTCCTCCGAAAATTTCCATTCAAGAGCCTGTCCACATGTATCGCAGTAGTTAATTCTTAAATCGTCCATTCCTACCAGATTTTGGCATATCGGGCATTCATATACTTCATCGTCCCAGTAACTGGTTGGGGTTCTGTGAACCGGTGCCTTTGGAATCTGCTTTTCCATTGCCAGACTTGCCATACTAAGTGCAGTCGCTAATCTAAAACCAGCTGCAGCCATTTGTCTATCTCCATTGTTGGCATTCTTTATGAGTAATCTGGCACTCTCATTTGCACATCTTTCTAAGATTTGTTTTGCCTTTTCAATCTTCATTTTTTTCTCGTTTCTCCTTGTCTTTCCTGGCGCTCATATTCTTCCTTTGTCTTATAAAACTTGCATTCCTCTGTTGCACAATACAGCTTTGTCAGCGCTGTGCAGCGATCTGTCTTTCTCGCTCCGCAGCGAGCGTCAAAGCCGAAGCAGTCTCTTTTTACCATGTCTCTATGTCTCTCCTCCTCAGATTAAAAATATTGTGATTTTATGTATTTTGGCAGCCTCTGCCACCTTCTGCCACAGATCGGCATTGGCTACTGGATTTCCGTTTGACTTTTTCCAGTCTGCCTTTTGCCAGGTATTCAAATACTGAAAGCCCGTTTTTATGTAGCCGCTTCCCTTGATCGTGATCTCAGAGGGCTTCACCATGCGGCTTAGACCTGCCAAAACTGCCAGCAGTTCCAAGCGTTGGCGCGAATCTTTTGGTTCGCCGCTCCCTTTTGTCTGTACAACATGTTCTTCTCCTTTAAGCACGCAACGGAGGGTGGCCGTATAGACCTTTCCCTCCAGCTTGGTGCTGATCTGCACCGGTATCATGTTTTCTCCTCGTCCAAGTAATTGCGGCCGAAGATCTGTCTGAAGTAATCTCGCGTTCCCCAGTGAGTTTCAAAAGCTCTCTGAGCGTCTTCGTGCAGGATCTTTCGGTTTTCGCTTCCGTCCTTGCCGCCGTGGATAGCCTGTGGCCCTTCTCGGTGGCAGGAGATGCAGAGATATACTTTTAGGCCATATTTCTCTGAGAACTTGCGGTTTGGTCCTCCGAAGCAATGGTGCTCCTCGGTCTGGCCGATCTTACCGCACAAGTAGCACTCGCCTTTCTGTGTCATCATTCTTGTCTTTGCCATGTCTCCTCCTTAGTCCAGCTCCATGCTCATCTGGCCGGGAATCTCTCGATCTTCCTGCGCCTTGCGCATCACATTTGCTACGTTCTTTGCCTGGAGCATATGACCTTCCCATGCAATCCAGCGTCCTTCCTCTGCCGCTTGCAGCGCTCTCTCAAAGTACTCTTTCATACGCTCTAACCACTCTTGCGCTGGCGCAATTTCCTCTGACTTTTCGGGCATTCGTTCACGCTTTTGAGGGATTTTCTCTGGTTTTTGCGATGATCGTTCACGTTTTTCCGTGTTTTTCTCTGGTTTTGGGGTTGTTCGTTCGGTTTTTTCGGGCTTTCGTTCCGGTTTTCTTTCGCTCGGGGCTACCTTTGGTGGTTTCCCCTTCGTCAGGATCTCCACTTGTTTCGGTGGCTCTGGCTCGCTCTGCTCCAGTGGACGACCGTATAAGGAGAACCACGCTTGCTCCGGAGTCTTGTCGATTGGACACAGCACGCGAATTTCTCTAACCATTTCCCCCGGTGTATACTGTGTTTGCATCTGTGTGCGGACATTGGTGATCGTGATCTCCTTCTCCTCGACCGAGAGCATCAACTTTCCTCTGCCTTCTACTCTGACCATCGCCATGCCGGTTCCAGTCGGTGCCAGTGCTTCAAGTAGCGCTTCCTCTGCATCTGGCTGATACACTGCTGCAAAGACTTGAGAGTAGCGCTCTGGCATCTTATCAAAATACTGATACATTGTTTCCTGTGCCAGTGTAGCCAATTCTACTTTTGGTTCTTCAAGAATTACTTCGAGATCTGTTCTTTTCATCTCCTCCGTGATCTCTGCCTTAATTTCGCGGATTTCCTGACGCGTTGCCGTTGTCGGAATTGCCGTAATCACCTCATCTGGTAAAGTAAGCATCTCTGCCAACTTAGTCATGCCGTATGCTTGATACCGATCTGCCAGACGGTCAGAATAACCGCCTTCTGAAAAGCGATCGTTGATTGCTATGTAACGAGATACGATGTCTGCTGCCAGCCCATAACGCGAAGATGCAAATTCGGCTACGCTCTTGAATCCCGATTCGTGCAAGATATCCGTGTCTCTTGCGACTTTCAAAAGGTATCCGATTCTCACAAATCCTTCGGATGCCTCCTTGATCTCATGGTCCATAGCCTCTTGGAATGCCTGGAACCCCTTAATTTCTGTTAATGCTGTCATGCTCCTACCTCCATCAGATCATTCATCAGCAGGTCGAACAGCTGGCGGTTACGCTCTGTACCATTCTTCAGCTGCTCCATTTCCTCTGCCCTCTGCTGTGCAGACTGTGCTGCCAGCTGCTTGTCTCTCTCCTTTAAGCGTTTCTTGATTTCTTCCTGCCACTCCTTTAGGTACTTGTTGACAGTATCCAGATCGGGCTGGCGATTGTACTCGGAGCGCTTCTGGCGGACTGTTCCTCCCGGCTCGACTTCGAGCGTGTACCAAGCTTTTTTAGGATCACGGCGCAGGAACAGAATATACGTTTCCTCCGACTGGATACGCTCGTAATACCGATCCGATGCGCCGGCGCAATGATGGAGCTGGTGAGAGTCGTCCACGATATACATCAGCGTCCGCGGTGTGATGATCTGCCATCCATCGCCCTGATAGTCGTAGATATCTCTAATTCTGTTGAGGACTTCCTGTGCTCCCGGCCATTTTTCGTCCATTTCTTGTGCCTCGAACTCAGACTTGCGGCGGTTAAACTCGTCAACCAGCTGATCGTGGCGCAGCTTTAGGTCTTTCGGTGCGTATACAATCTCATCTCTGATGTCCATGCCTATCTTTCGGGCTATGGAGATGTAATCCTCGTAGTACGTGATGACAGGGCTTATTGTATCATTCATCAGCTTTTCCTGACGGTCCAAGAAATTTAAGCATTTTCTAGGAGACATCAGATTGATCATGACTCCGAGTCTGCCAGGAGTGATGCGTTTGCGCTCGAGTTCTTTCAGTGTCTCTGTCTTCAGCTCGGCTTTTGGATGCTTCGCTTTCCACTGTAGCCACTCTAAGATAACTGTGCCGCCATTAAGCTGCTTAAGACGGCCTATCGCGTTCTTATCCAGTCCGAGAACTTCTTCTGGTGTCTGGCCTTCCAAGTCAATTTTTCCGCCGTAACTGTAATAATTTAGCTTGGCGGCATCCTGCTGTGCCAGCTTGGCTAACCCAGTCAAGCAAAGCTGTGCATATACTGGCGTCTTCCGCTTCATGATCCAGTTGATCGGTAGCTCGGCTTTCCCGATATCCCACAGCTGCGTGGCCTCATATCCAGATTTGCGAAGGACTTCCTCTGCCTGTTCCGGATACAAGTACGACGCATCCCAACGACGGTTACACGGATTAGTGTCCCACCACGTTTCTCCCCACTGGCGATAGTAGACTTTCCCGGGTTGATATGGCATCCACACCCATCTGATCGTTTCTTTGATGTCTACCATCTTTTCATTTCTGCTCCACAAGATGCTGATTTTATATAGCCTTTCTGCAAGACTGCCATCCGCCTGTCTTGAAAATGCAGTAACCCAGTCTGATTTTTCTTTCACTTTTGTGCGAGTCATCACGGTCACCATCTTTCCCGAGCACTTAAACCTTTGCAAGTGCTTGTAGCCTCCCGTGTGAGTTTCTCCGCAGGCGGTGCAGTAGTACACTCCATCCGCTTTAAAAGCATATTCCCAAGGTGTTATCTCTCGCAGGTACCACTCTTTGATTTTTTCCTCCTGCTCCTCGAATAGTGCCATCTTGGCGTTGATTCGATCTATTTTTCGGTCCATCTTCCGGCTGTATTGATCTTTGCTGTACTGGCTTTCAGCTTGATTGATCAGCAGTCCAATATCGTTGTACTCCTCAAAAAAAGCATGGACCGTTTTCTCATCCTCTTCTGAAACTCTCATATCAGGCCACCCATACATGTGAGAACTACTATCACAGATCTGATTTCTTAGCCTTTTGATGTGCATGACACCGTCTATCTCTGCTACGTATTTTCCTGTTTTATCGACCAGATGTCTTCCCTTGAACTTTCCGTCATTCCAGAGATGGAGCATCAGTATATCCTTTTCTGCATACACGCGAGCAAAGGTATCATCTCCAGTGTAAGACTGTACCGGAATTGCCATTAGATGTTTCTTGGCCGTTCTATCCACGGTTCCACACCTCCTTCCCCAATTTGATACCAACCGCAAGACAAATTCTTTCCGGCTCTCATGGTGCCTTTCTTGGTGTCCACCAGTACGACGATATTTTCCATCCGCGTTACCTCTGCCTTCGGATCTTCTCCAGCCACGATCAAGGCAATGCAGCCATACGACTGCATCCCCGTACTTTCGGATATTGTGATACTTCCATTCCGTTCCTTGAGCCTCATCGGATGCCGTAAGATGTACCATGCACACTCCGCGATGTAGTCCGTCAGCGTCAGTCTATGTACCGGGATTAACTCTGTTGTTGAGATCTTGCTGTCACCGCCATCCTCGTCAATGTCTCCGACGGCCTCGCAGCGCCAGAACTCGTTCTTGTTATCCCATCTGTAGTAGGTTAGGCAGTCAGCCGGGTCCTCTGCTGCGTGGATGCCGGAACGCACACAGTTTGCCTCTGCCTCTCGGTTAATCTCTCCCGGCTTATAGTGATAGCCTCTGCATACCAAACCGGGACCAAAAGCCTTGTATACGATCATGCTTTCTCACCTCCGTAGTATGCCTTGATAATCTCCTTTGCGCGTTCTTTGCTTACATCCCCCATATAGACCGTTGGGATGCCTGCTGCTATCGCTATCTCGTCTGGGAGCTTGTAGCGTGTTCTTGATGCTTCTGCAACCAGCTTTCCAAGGCACTTCGCCAGACTCTTCTCTGGATCGTGTGCTGCTGTCTGCAGTTTCTCATTTTGCGTGACCGTGTAGGCAATCAGATCACGCATTCCGCTAAGTGTCGTGGATTGTGCAAGGTTAAGATACTCAGACTCTACCTTGATCTTTCCTATTGCTGCTTCCACTGGAGTTGTGAACGTGTCCACTACTTCGTCTGCGTAATCTTCTGCATCTTCCTTCTCCAAGCCATTCTCCTCTGCTAAGAGGATGAGGGACTCAATGTCCCCCTCCATTTTCAATCCCTCTGCTGTCTTATTCAGCTCCTCATAGGTCAATGGACCAAACTTATCAAACATGGCTTGCCTCCTCTGCATAAAAGTCTCTTACGATCTCCTCTACTGACTTAAGAGAAAGATCTGGAATCGCCAGCTTTCCCCATGGTGTGATGCCTTCCGGCATTCTAGCCGGTGCTTGTACAAGCGCTTCCATCAGCTTGCCTAAGCAATCCACAGCTGACTTGTCAGAGCGCAGCACTGCTTTCTGCAATTCCGCGTTATCTCTCACTACCTGACGAAGCATGCCAATCATTCCGCAGATCAAGATAGAATCTCTTGAATCAATTCCATCCAACTCTACACGGAGTCTTCCCATCGCTGCATCACCAAGATATGTTAGCTGCGACTTTCTTCCCTCCATGTACCACTCTGCGTCTACCATGCACAAGCCGTTCTCCTTGGCCAGTGTTACCAGCCCCTCCAGATCACCTTCCTGCTTGAGCAATGCTGCCTTTTCGTTCAGCTGCTCTAATGATCTCATTTTTCCAAATCTGTCAAACATCCTGTTCTCCTTCCCTGTAGAAGATTCCATGCACCGTGATACAGGATCTTGGTGTTCGGCTCCTCGATGCCATAAAAGGCATTGAAGCGTCCGATCAGGTGCACGATCTCCTGTTGTTCTTTATTTAATTTTGATTCAAAACGTTCCCATGTGCTTTTTCGCACAATTTCTTTCAGTTCTTCCCAGCTGTCCAGCCACGGCATTCCATTCTCAGCTTTATCCAGCTCATGCTCAATGGTCTCCATCTGCCGCTCCTTCCTCTGTACTCCATATACACCACATAGGGGAATTTTTCACGGACAACCGCTGTTACCTCTGGCATTTCCGACTCTCCGATATCAAGATCGACTTTCATTTTGTCACCGATCTGTGTCTGTTCACGCATCTTTTCTGCGCCTTCTTTCAGGTGACTTCTTTTTCTTGTTGTCTCCTGATAAAACTTTGTCTCCATCTGTGTCCTCCATACTGTCTGTTGTTATTAACTTGTAATACTGATACAGATATCCGCTCACCTCGGATACTCCTGATACCAGCGTTCCTTCCACGATTTTGTAGCCCTTTGGCGGTTTTGGTGTCTGTCGGAATGATTTTGCCTTTATCTTCTTTCTTTCCGGTTCAGGATTGAGCAAATTACGGCTGCAGGTGTACCTCTGCTTTCTCGTACTCTCCGGATCCCGGAATGTCTTCTCAGTCTCCTTGATCAGATACTCGGCAAGTGCATCATAGTCTCCTGACTCGTCTAACAGCTTCATGTCCGGTCGTCCATGTGGCCAGTTCTTTTTGAGCAGCTTTGGTGTCTCTGGCAATCCGTTCATAACAATGTGGTGATGGATACGCTTTCCCTGCCATTCTGTCACCACTATGTATTTCAGCTCACTTCCAAGCTTGCGATAGTCCAATCGGATCCCTCTGAGGAACTTATCCAGTCTCTGCTTTGCCTCCTCCTGATTTGGTGCATCACCTTTATAGGTCAGCGTAACAAAGTAATCATCCTCTCCGAAGTTTGCCTCCAGCTTTCTGGCTAACAGCCTCTTTGCCTGAAGATCATTCTCCTTCTTCTTTTGTTCAGGAGTCGGAGCTTTCCTCTCTGATCGCTTTTCCCCTTTGGCATACACCCTCCGTTGGTACTTCTCCACCCATACCGTTTTCCTGCAACGGTATATCTTTTGATAGTACATATATATATCTCCCTAAAGTTAGTGCCCTAATCAAGTCTCAACGGGAGGAAAAACCTCCCGTTTTTGCTTGCCTTTTCCGGCAGCTTCTGTTATACTTATATTGTACTTTTACTTGTGCCGCTGACTGGGTTTCCCGACCCGCAGCGGCTTTTATCGTCAGATCAGTGCAATAATCCATCCGATCATCACGCAGACCACCGACCATGCGATCATATTGACCGTGTTCACAATCGGCTGTTCCTCATCTGCCGCTCTGCGATCCTCTTCTTCTGCCAAGCGACGGATGCGCTTGAGATTTCGGCTTGGATCATTCACGAAGCTTGGCACCTGCAGCTTCTTCTCCTCGGTCAGGATCACTGGCTCTCCGTTTAAAATCTTTACTATCTCTACCATCTTTCTTCCTTTCCTTGAAGATACCTTAATAGCCTGCGAGGGCATTGACACAACTACCAAGGTATCTTTTCCTTGTCTTCTTGCCGTACCTGCAATACGGCAAATATTGCCATCAGTTCACTTCTGCGAAATTTGCCAGGATCACTCCAACGCTCGTTGAATGTGCCCAGCGGCATATTGATGCGAGTTGCAAGCTGCATCTGCGTCATCTCTCTGCTTATCAGATACATCTTGATCACAAGCTTGAGCTGCTTGTTGGCTTTCTCCTCTTCCGTCTTCTTGACTCTCACGGAGCTTCCACCTCCTGACTTTCATTTTTGTTTACAAGGTCGGCCGACCATTCCCCTCTGCCGGAATCGAACCGGCAGTACACCATAGGGGATAATTATGCTGTCTGATTCTCTGCTAACAGATCATCCACCTTACACGACAGACTCTTAGCAATCTCTGCTCCCACCTGCAAAGACGGATTCTTTGTACCTCTCTCTATCTGGCACAACATCGCCTGTGTAATTCCCACTTTCTCTGCCAGCTGTACCTGCGTGATTCCTCTGTGCTCTCTTAGATTGCGGATATTTCTTCCTACATTCATTCCTTCCACCTCCTAACGAAGTAAATAATTACCGCCAGGCAAAACACTACTTTAACGGCTTTCCATCCCCAGTAAAGGATATTAAAAAGTAACATGCTCTTCTCCTCTCTTTTTCTGTTTTTATATTGACAATAGGGCAAGAAAAAGTTATTCTAGGGGTGAGGGGCTTTCGCCCCCTTCCCTTTACTCAATGAATGCTTTGATCACTTCGATTAGCACTTCAATGAGTTCTAAGACTGCGGTTGCAAAGACAATTTTCTCTGTGCGTGAGATGTCTTTGTGACCGCTTTTCTTTTTCTTTCCCATTGTTTTTTACCTCCTGCTTTGGTATAGTTAAGATGTTTTCTTAACTTGGTTATATTATATCCCAAGTTCTTTGGAATTTCAAGTATTATTCCCAAGTTATTGGGAATTTTATGTTTTGCACAAAAAGGAGGTACATTTTTATGTATAATTCACAAGAAGTTGCTAATGTAATTAAGCTTAGAGCTAAGGCAAAAAAAATTGCTATTGGCACAATGCTATCTGACTGCGGGTTAAGCAAAAATACCCTATCTTCCATGCAATCTGGTGGTTACTTGCCTCGTGCCGAAACTTTAATCAAGATTGCTGATTACCTTAACTGTTCTGTCGATTATCTTCTAGGTCGCACTAACATCCCGGATGTAAACGCTGAAAAGTCCAATAACAATGAAAAGAACGATATTATTTATCACATTACTCTGAAAATCGAAGAAGATCAGCCAGCATCCAACTCAGACATACAAAATAATAAGGTTGGCTATGTGCCAGGCGCAAGTGTGAGTGGTTATGCTCGCAGAATGCTACTATCAAACTCAGATGTGAAAAATAGTAAGGTTGTCAAATATGATAACCTTAGCATGGCACCATCACCATCCTCGGATATTTCAGATAATAATCATTTTTCAATATATGATAACCTAAGCGAAATGGTGTCATCTAATGCAAGCGTGCCGCATCGCATAGTTGCCGTATATGGCATCCTATACAAAACAGCATCCTCAGCCTCGAACTCACAAAATAATGGCAAGTTTGTCTATAACATCGACAAAACGACATCATCTGGCTTAGACATGCATAATAATAAGTTTGCCATAAGTGGTAGATTATGCATAATGGAACCATTACATTCTGACACGCAAAGTAATAAAACCGCCACATGTGACAGCCACAGCAAAATAGTATCACCAGCTTCTGACGTGTGAATATAATATAGGTTGCCACATATGGCAACCTATGGCAAAACATTTTCACCAATCTGTTTGTAAATGTGTCTCAACAACATAAAAAGCCGTATCGTTTATGATATGGCTTTTCTTATGCAAAATTTGCCACGTTCTCTTTACTTTCGACACCATATGTAGTATTTTAATCTTAATAACATTTTCAAGGAGGCACATATGGGATTACTAGATATTTTCCGAATCTCACGTATCAAAGAGGATAATGTACGATTACAGCAATCCGTTTCTGAATTACAAAGCAAACTGGATTCGCTCAAATTTACTGAACAAGTGGCTGCGCAAAATGAATTAAATCGACTTAATTCAGAAATTGCCAACAACAACTCCGTTGTTTCTCAGCAACAAGAGCATATTATTTCTCTAAATACTGATATTGAGAAAAAAGAAAAACAATTGGCAACATGTAACCGCAAAATTGAACGTTCTAAAGAAATTTATAATGGAATTATTTATAGCATTGATACCTTTCACAATCCATCATCTAATGTTTCCGATATATCATCTGTAGCACAGAATGAATTGGAAGAACTAAGTCCAAGTGTCATTCTTAAGCTGCACTGCATGGATATCAAAAGCCTGCAAAAAGCTTTCCGAGAAAACGACAAACAAATTAATAAAATTCTCGAGCTATACGATTCTCGATATACAACAAAAGCCAATAAAGCAATTTATCGCTTAATGGTTATTGCGCTCCGTGCTGAATTGCAAAATATTCTTTACAACCTAAAATATGAAAAGCTAGACGAAGCAGAAGAACAAGTCAAAAAAACGACTGCCAAATATCTTGAAATTGCTGGATCTGGTAATCAAAGCATTGCCGGAACTCTTACTCGCTTTATTGGCGAAATTGAATATTTGTTTTTAAATGCTGTAAAGATCGAATATAATTACTATGTAAAGAAAGAACAGGCACGTCAAGAACAGCAAGCGATCCGTGAACAAATGCGACAGGAAGCAGCTGAACGCAAAGCTTTGGAGCAAGAGCGGAAACGCGTAGAAAAAGAAGAGGAAAAATATAAGCAAGAGATTGATAGAATTACTTTGCAACTTCAATCCGCTGCTGCCTCTGAAATCGAAAAACTCCAAGCTCAAATTCGTAATTTACAATCTGGTCTTTCAAATGTCGTTTTGAAAAGAGAAGAAATTTCTTCTTTGCAAAATGGAAAAGCTGGAAACATATATATTATTAGTAACCTTGGATCCTTCGGCGAAAATGTATTTAAAATTGGCATGACGCGCCGTTTAAATCCTCAAGATAGAGTTGATGAATTAGGAAGCGCCAGTGTTCCATTCAAATTTGATGTACATAGCTTTATTTTTTCTGAAGATGCTGTGGATCTTGAAAATAAATTGCATCAACGTTTAAATAATAATCGTGTAAATAAAGTTAATCTTCGTAAAGAATTTTTCTATTCTACTATTGATGAGCTTGAAAAACTTGTTAGCGAAATTGATCCTACTGCCGAATTTACACGTACAATGGTTGCAGAAGAATTCCGTCAGTCGCAATCAAGTGATGAAGTTTACAATACTACATATTCACCTGATACTGATGACGATGAGTAATTTTCATATTTCTCCCCGACACATCCGTGCCGGGGATTTTCTTATTTCACAAATATTGACTTTTCCGTTTCTGCCCCTTAAAATAAAAATTGCCCCGGTGCTACCAACACCGAGGCAACTGTACACGGATGATGATCCATGTCAACTCGCAAGGCATATTATATCATCTTTCGTGTGCAGGTGTCAATTGAACACCTGTTTTTTTATTTAGGAGGATGAACCATGGCAACAGCAAAGAAACTACCATCCGGATCGTATCGAATCCGAGTATTTGACCATTTTGACACAGATGCAGATGGAAATAAAAAGGCAATCTACCAATCTTTTACAGCATCTACCAAACGAGAGGCTGAACGTGCAGCAGCCATCTGGGCTGCCAACAAGACCCAGCAACGCCCAGAAAATATTACTGTCAAAGGTGCGATTGATAAATATATCGCAGCGAAAGAACCGGTTTTGTCGCCAAGCACGATTGACGGATATCAAAAAATGCAACGAAACGACTACAGCGATATTGAATCTTATAATCTCAGACAGCTTGATTCTACCATTGTGCAGACTTGGATCAGCGACTTAGCAGCCAGAAAATCTCCAAAAAGCGTGAGAAATATTTACGCATTGCTCACGGCAAGTCTGGATATGTTTGCTCCGGATCTGCGCTTGAAGGTATCTCTTCCGGCTCCGATCAAGCCCGATCTGCACTGTCCGGATGATGCCGATGTCAAGAAGCTTCTCAAACACATCGAAGGAAAGGAACTTGAAATCGCCGTCCTTTTGGCTGCCTTTGGTCCGATGCGCCGCGGAGAAATCTGCGCGCTTGAGTCCTCTGACATTAAGGGGAACATTGTTACCGTATGTAAGGATATGGTTCAAGGACCAGACAGAAAGTGGGTAATCAAGCAACCAAAGACCTACTCCAGTTATCGTCAGATTGAATATCCGGATTTTGTAATTGATAAGATTAAGGGAATTGACGGCAGAATTGTCAAAGCTACACCGTCCCAAATCTCTGATCGGTTTGCCAGGGCAATTCGCTTTTCTGGATCCGTGCACTTTCGCTTTCACGATCTTAGACATTATTCTGCTTCTATCATGCATGCAATGAGAGTTCCTGATCAGTACATCATGGCACGAGGCGGTTGGCGAACTGATGCCGTGTTAAAGTCAGTCTATCGAAACGCTATCAGCTCAGAACAGAAAAAGCAAGATGCGACCATCAATACGCACTTTAAAAATATGTATGACACGAAATATGACACATGATTTTAAAAATCCAGTAATTATGCGGTTTGAAAGCACTTTCCGAACGGGTTCAAATCCCACTCGCTCCGCTTTTTGTTAATATCCGCATAATTACTGGAATGTTCGAGAAGTTCAAGAATCCGCTTAATATAACGGTTCTTGAGCTTTTTTATTATATTCTATTTTTTCATTTTAGTCATCTATATGACACGAAATATGACACGACATGACACAGATTTAGATGAATATAAAAATACCCCCGGTGCTTGCAGCACCAGGGGCACGTAAAAATATCTTTGTCAGAATTAATCCTGCTCTTCTTCTACATTTTCAACACCGCTAAGGCAAAGTCTCTCGCCATCCTGACCGTCTATTGAAATATTATGAAGTATCAGATTTTTAACATTTCCAATCACAAGTCCCAATCTGCTTGCCGGCTCGCATCCCATCATCATGGCTGCAACGCCTGTCTGTGCCTCTTTTGCATATGTGATAGAAACATTATCAAATACAAGATGCTCTATCTTCTGCTCTGGAAGACCATAGATGTACGCACCACAATAATGTGCATTGTGGCATACAATATTGCGAAACTCAATAGATTCAATCTTTGGTGTGCGTTCATCAACTGGAAGCGCCTCTTTTGTTCCAACATACTCTGTACGGCCATCTGGGTCGCAGAAATAAAAGCTGTTTACTACAAATGGTGCCTTTACACCTTCTAACTCAAGATCTTCAAATACAATGCCTTTTAATACAGAATCTTTTCCGCGTCCGCGTCTTGTTTTTACACGAAGACCTCTGTCTGTGTTTGAGAAACGACACTTTGAAATATGAATATCATCAACACCTGCCGCAATCTCACTTCCTACCGTGACTGCGCCATGACCATCCTGCATCCAGGACTGACGAATATGGATATGCTTTGACGGAACCTTAAATTTCTTGCCCATATAAATCTTTCCTGATTTAATTGCAATACAATCATCACCTACAGAGAAATGAACGCCTGCAATCTCAACATTTGTACAGGACTCTGGATCACAGCCATCTGTATTATGAGAATTTGCCGGTCCCTTTACTTCCATATCTAAGAAGCGAATCTGATTTGAAAAATATGGATGCAGATTCCATGCCGGTGAATTTTGTACTGTAACACCTACAACAGTAATATTTTCACAATGATTTAGAAAAATCATTCTTGGTCTCCAGGCACGAATCTTGTCCTTTGGACGGCTCCACCAATTCTCAAAATCAGCGCGGCCATCAAGAACACCCTTACCGCAGATAGTAACATTTTTTACATGGATTCCTGTAATCATTGATGCAAAGCTGTCAATAGGATTTCCCTCCCAGCTTCCAAGATTATAGTATCCATCCTCGTTGTCATACTCAATCTGTCCTGGAAGAATCGGTGTACGCGCACGGTCATAAATACCTGCTAACACTGCATTTTCCTGCAGCTCCAGAATCATATCACTCTTTAAAAACAGCGCTGTTACAAGATAAGTGCCCTTTGAAATCAAAACTCTTGCATTCTTAGGGCAACAAAGAATAGCTGCCTGAATTGCGCTTGTGTCGTCATGAGCACCATCACCAAATGCGCCAAAATCTCTGACGTTTAATGTGATTGGTTCCGGCTCGGTATGAAATGTAACTGTTTCAGAGGCTTCATTTGCACGCACCAGCATAATCTCATAATCAGTATCTGGAAGCAGCCCATCGATTGTCTGAATCATTCTGTGGAAAACACCCTTTAAGCGACCATTTACCCAAATTTCGTAGCTCGCAGTTTCGTAAATTGCATCCTCATCTAACTCAATTGTCACATGTCGGGATGAGCAAAATAATATATGAAAATTCATGATATACTCCTTTAAATGTAATTACAGTTTCGTTATGCCTCTAATTTCTGCTTTGCCATCTCCATCAGCACCATTGCAGCCTCAAGCTGATCATTATTGCGCTCATGACGGCAAATCACACGATACCATTCTAAAAGTAACCCCTGATATTTATAAGGAAGTAAAATTTTCTGACTGCATGCCTCATAAGCGGCTGCCACAATCAAAATTCTCTGCAGTGCATCAAGTGTGGCAAAATTTTCTCTAAGCACAGAAAATGTCTCTTTGAAAAGATCGGTGATCTGAGCCTGATACTCAAAAACACCCTCTTTCATTGCCTTTTTAATCTGTGTCAAACCATACAGATACCAGCCATCACGCTGCGTTTTCTCTACCTGACACAGTTGGCGATAAATATTCTCGTAATACTGGAGTGTACCATATTTAGTCTCATACTCTGTAAAGAAACTAAGTTCGTAGAACACCTGCTGACCTGTCAAGTGAACATCTTTACTATTTTCGCTGCAATATTTCGCAGTCAGCTCTTCGCGAATTTTATTTAATGATTCGCGTCTTTCCGGATTTCGCTCAACAGCCCACAACCAAACACTGGCATATTCTACATTTGTCTGCTCGCTGCTTATTGCACCAAGCCGATCTGCAGCTGCACTTAAGCCAAGCTGCTCGTAAACACGCAGAAGTGCCTTTGCACTGAGCGCATCCACCTCCTTTATTTCGTAGATCCAATTCTGGATTTCTTCCTGTATCATGGTAAATCCCCTTTCTTACTGGACATCAATTCCTGTTTATGTTATTATTATAGAATAAGCATTTATGCAAGCAGCCAATTTGCAAATGCATCCGGTACATAAAGATTTCCCAGTCCTGTCCCAAGCTGAATATCTGGCTTAGGAGTTCCATGGTAATCTGAACCTCCGGTCATGTGAAGCTCATTTTTTACGGCAAGTGTACGAAGTTCCCGCTCCTGCGCATTTGTATAGGTAGAGTAAACAACCTCGATTCCTTCTAATCCACATTCCTTTAAGTCCTTTATGACCTTATCTAATACGGTCAGACTAAGACGATACTGCGGTGGATGTGCCAAAACTGGATGTCCTCCTGCCTCACGAATACAGGTAATTGCCTCTTTTGCAGTTACCCCTTCTTTCGGAATGTAGCACGGCTTTCCATCTCCAAGGTAGCGGTCAAATGCCTCTTTTACAGAGGATACGATACCCTTTTCGTAAAGATATTGTGCAAAATGAGCTCTCGTGATTACAGATCGGTCAAAACGAGCATAAAATTCGTCCTTGTCAATATTGCAAACGTTTTCGCTGATTAGACGCAGCATTTTCTCGTTTCTTTCTTGACGAAGCGCACCATATTGCTCCAACTTTTTTAAAAATTGTACATCTGTCTCATCAACACCAAGACCAAGAATGTGAAATTCCTTCACAACATTTCCAAGATCATATAGACTGGAAATCTCAATTCCTGGAATTAATGTAATAGACAGATCTTCTGCTACCTTCTTTGCCTCCTTGATACCACTTACAGTATCATGATCTGTCAATGCAATTGCCGAAAGCTTTTTCTCATATGCAAGTTCCATCAGCTCAGACGGTGTAAGAGAGCCATCTGAACAGCAGGAATGCGTGTGTAGGTCAACTGCCATAGTTCCTCCTTCGTTTTAAGTGAGTTGGATGTTCTTATTATAGCATTAAATGCTTCCATCATGCAATAGAAAGGTCAGGTTTTCCATGTTAAAGCATACGACAAAATTTACCTCTTTACTTCTTGCAGCCGGAACTTGTTTTTCCGGCACAATCTGTACATTTGCTGAAAGCACAAGTTCTGCTGACGCTGCAAATGCTACAGAAGTTTTTTCTACACCACTGTATACATCCGGTCTGTATAGTACAAATGAACAACCAGAAGGCGTCAAGGTGACACACAATATCTGTCTGGATTACGACAATAATCTGATGAAAGACAACTATCTGATTCAAAATGAATCCGATACCGATGTTTCGTTTGACATTCTGATTCCACAGATTGCATCATTGGCATCAGAACCAGAAAAGCTGTATAACTTCTATGCACATGCATACGATACAACAGACAGCGATGCACTTAAATTGCTTGATCTGTTTGCAGATACTGATGCTGCTTCCTTTGAGGAATCGTCGTACTATTCTCCTTTATTTTCAGCAAACGGACTTGGTGAAAGTACTCTGACACTTGACGAACTGTATCAGGGGCAGATTTACAATACTTCAATTCCAGAGGATAAGGGTGTTCTCTATCACCTGTCAAGACCTCTCACTGATTCTGTACTTGATGAAAAGGCATGTCTGTCTATCTCAGGGCTTAGTGACAGCTGCCATATTTATCCGCTTGGCTGCAGCTATTCCACAACAGACAATGGCTATGAGCTTTCTATTAGTGAAAATTTCTTTGACTGCTATGTTTTCTTGACTGGAAAAGAAAATACTGATTTCACTGTTTCACTAATTGAGAATGAAAATGCTAAGACCGATTCTGAGAAATTCTCAATGGACGATGAATCCTCTGATCTGAAATCCTACCTTGAATTTTGCTGTGACTGGTATCTGGATCAAAATAAAGACAACACACAGGCAACACCAGAGCTTCTTCTTTCCAATCTGGCTGACTACTTTGGCCGAAGCTCAGTAACAGTTTCTATCGATCTGCTTCCGACAATTGACTGGCTGACCCAGCAGAAGCGTTTCCTCGTTCATCAGTATACTGTCACCGTTCCGGCCGGATCTTCTGCATTTGCATGGACCGAGCGTGAAACTGAACTTTCCAAAAAAGAAGTCACATTAAGCGCACAGCTTTCAAAAGATACTGCATCATATGCAAAAGTTTTGGATACTGTAACTGTATCTCTTCCAGATGGCTATTCATCATTGATTGTCAGAAATGCAGAGAGCAAAAAACTCTCTGATGCAGGATCAAGCGGCGATAACAATTTGGTCACGTATTCCATTAAATCATATAAGGGTGACACCTACAGCGTTGCCCTGTTTAAGACTCCGATGTGGAATGCCACCCTTAAATATATGCCTATTTTTATTGTTATTATGGCAGTATTTATGTTACTTTGCCTGATTAGCTACCTCTCCCGTAGAAAGAAGAGCTAACAGCTCATCCTTAGACATCGACGCAATAGCTCCGAAGTCCATGGAAAGAATATCGTCTGATAATGCTTTCTTGGACTCCTGGAGCTTTATTATTCCCTCCTCGAGAGAGTCCTTTGCGATCAAACGGTACACCGTTACTGTGTTTTTCTGTCCAATTCTGTGTGCACGGTCAGTTGCCTGATTCTGTGCTGCCACATTCCACCACGGATCATAGTGAATTACAATATCTGCCGCCGTTAAGTTTAATCCCGTGCCGCCGGCTTTTAGTGAAATCAAAAATACAGGTGTATCGTCATTCTGGAACTCATCAACAAGGCGCTGACGCTCCTGCTTATCTGTATTTCCTGTCAGACAATAATACTTTGTATTCTGCTCAGCTAAGCGCTCACGAATCAGATCTAACATTGATGTAAACTGAGAGAACAATAATACCTTATGTTTTCCCTTTACAGCACGCTGCACAAGCTCCATACATGCCTCAAGCTTAGCAGAGCTTCCCTGATAATCATCGTAGCAAAGCGCTGGATGACAACAAATTTGACGAAGCTTTGTCAGCTGACTCAAGATAAATATCTTGTTCTTCTCATAATATGCACTGTCAATACCCTGCAGCTGATCAACAAGCTGCTTATGGGCAGCAAGATACAGCTTTCTTTGCTCATCTTCCATTCCAGAATAAATAGTCTTTTCATCCTTTTCAGGAAGGTCTGAAAGCACCTGAGACTTTGATCTTCGAAGTAAAAATGGTGCTGTCATTTTTCGCAGGCGATTTCTCGCCGCTGCATCCTCATTTTTCATGATCGGCATCTCAAATTGTTTTCTAAAACGTGTATAGCTGTACAGATAACCTGGCATCAGATAGTCGAAAATACTCCACAGCTCACTTAAACTATTTTCAATCGGAGTTCCCGTAAGAGCAAGACGATATGCTGCATTTATCTGCTTAACAGCCTTTGCATTCATTGTCATATGGTTTTTGATATACTGTGCCTCATCAAGAATCTGATAGAAAAATTTACAGCCTTCATAGATCTCAAGATCTCGGCGAAGAAGGTCGTATGACGTAATCAAAACATCATACGATGTATATTGCTCAATTAGTTCTTTTCTCTCTTTTGCATTTCCAGCCACAACCTGAATGCGCAAATTTGATGCAAATAATTCCAGCTCATGCTGCCAGTTATAAATAAGCGATGCCGGACAGACAATAATTGAGCTTCCCTTTCCCTGATCAGATACTAGCAGTGTAATCGTCTGCAAAGTTTTTCCAAGACCCATATCATCTGCCAATATTCCATTAAAATGGTAATCCTGCAGCATTTTAAGCCAACGATATCCATAGATCTGATACTCACGAAGCGTTGCTCCAATAGTTTCTGGAACTGGATACATTTCCAGCTCAGTGCGTTTCATGCGCTCTGCCATGTCGCGAATTTCCTTGCCTGGCTGATAATCAATGCCCTGCATAGACGCAAGCATCTCATCTGCAAATAAGAAGCGATACCCTGGAAGACTCACTGGCCTGTCAACTGCTTCACGGGCATCAATATCCATCACATCCTCAAACTCTGCCAGCTTATCAGCAAACTCATCACTTAGCTTTAAGATTCTGCCATCCTCAAGGCGATGATAATGCTGTTTTTCATGGTAAGCCCTAAGCACATCCTTTAACTGCTTTTCACTTAACCCATCACTCTCAAAGCCAAGCTCCAAAAAATGATCCATAAAGCGCATACCGGCCTTGATCTGAGGTGCCTCATCAAAATGAAGATCAGCCAGACCATCTTCTAGCACAACACTTCCAAATGAATATAGCTGCGGCAGGCAAAACTCCAAAAAGCGTCCAATATCATCTCCATTTTCGATAATATAGCGCTCGCAATCTTCCTGACCATTTTCTTCATCTTTTTCCATGCTTGGAAGATATCTTTCAAGAAGATCCTTTAATGCCTGCTCCTTTTCCACATCACGCACAAGGTTCGTATCTGACTTTTCACCAAGATGAACTATTCTTTTACCATAGCGTGTCTCCATCTTCAGCTCAAGAATATCCCACAAATTTATGGTAAATTTCACCTGAAGCATTGGCGGAACAAATTCCTCCAACGACAAGTCGCGACATTCCAAATTAATATTTTCCTGAATCTCCGGAAGCACATAATGAATAAATGACGGAAAATCACTATTGTTAATATCCATATATCCGCTTCCCGGATAAGCAACCTGCAGCAGATTTCTGTAGAAAATCCTAAGAGCGCGGCTGTAATACTCATCACAAATATAAACTGTATCTTCTCCAAAAAGATAGATATGGCGATTTCCCTCTGCTAACTTCCACTTATCTGGAAGCCACAGTCTTGCGCCATCCTTTCCCTTTTTCTCTAATATCAGTTTTACCTGCGGATTTTCCTTTACAACATGAACCATACGGCTCTTGCCATCCTCGATTAGTTCAAGCTCTCTGCCGCAAAATGCTTTCATATACAAATCGGCAAAGCCTTCCTCAAGCTCAACATTTGAAATTTTCCTATCAAATGTATATTTTTCTTGCTGAGACCAATGATTCAAATAGGAATCAATCTGCAGACAAATGACCTGAATCAATGCTGCCGAATCAGAATCATAGGAATATTCACAGTTTGGATACGAAAGCTGCTTACCAAAAGAAATGTCCTCACCTTTTTGATAGCTCTGTTTAAAGGCAGTCAGATCGCGAATAGGATAAAGATGACGTGTTCCGGCAAAAAATTCCAGTCCGATTTTCTTTCCCTCTGTCACAAACTTTGGTACTACTTTTACATCTGAAATATTGGATTTTTGATACTGCAGCGTATAACGCTTCTCGTATGCCTGAATCATACTTATGCAGGCAGCTGAGGTATGAACACTTGATACAAGCTCTCCCTCACAAAAATATTGCAAAACTGCCGCAATCTCATGACGGCAAAGTTTTCCCGGTGTATGATACTCGCCGCAGGAACATGAAGACTCCTCTATATCAAAGTCTCCCCAATTTCCATCAGCTGCAAGACCTGTTGATTGTATTGTCATCTCTACATCATAGCGTCTGCTTAAATCTCTAACCGTTGCCTGTATCTGTGTTCTTCCATGTGCCTCCTCAGCGCTTGACAAAGCTGCCTGTCCGCGCTGATGAAGGGCACGTCCTTTCTGATATTCCAAAGAGTTTACCGCATACTGCTGCAGCATTTCGTAGGTTTTCTCCATACTTCTCCCCATATATATATCAAATCAATATTGAAGTCTTTTTATAAAACAGTTCCTTTCGTTCAGCCACTTCAAAAAATCCTCATGCAAGCATGGGATTTTTCGAATTTGTCTGAACGCGTGAACTGTTGCATCACATCTTCTCTGGTGCACTAAATCCTAACAGTTCAATGCATGTCTCCAGAATATCTTTGCAATAAGAAATCAAAGCAATATAGCCCTTCTTCTTATCCTGATCTTCTTCTGCCAAAATCTTTGTCTCATGATAGAAACGATTGAAATCATTTGCTAAATCATAGATATATGCACAAAGTTTATGTGGTGCATACTCAGCACTTGCCTGTGCAAATACATCTGCAAATCTTGTCATATCAAGCATAAGTGCCTTCTGTGCGGCACCGTCCGGCACAGTGATTGCAGTTGGAATCTCCTGACCAAACTTCTTTAAGATAGATTTGATTCTTACGATGGTATACAGAATGTACGGACCTGTATTTCCCTCGAAAGAAGTGAAACGATCTACATCAAAGACATAATCCTTTGATGCCTGATTAGACAAATCACCATACTTAATTGCAGAAAGACCAATGATCTTTGCATTCTCGCGTGCTGTCTCTTCATCCTCATCGCGGCTTGCCATGATTTTATCATAAACTGCATCGTTAATATCACGAATCAGGTGCTCAAGACGCATAACACCGCCCTGTCTTGTCTTAAACGGCTTTCCATCCTTTCCGTTCATAGTTCCAAAGCCCAAAAACTGAAGCTTTGTATCTTCCGGAACAAGCTCTGCCAATCTGGATACGCGGAATACCTGTGTAAAATGCATCTCCTGACGCTTATCAACAACATAAATAATGCGGTTTGGCTTAAACAGCTTTTCTCTTTCTACGATAGTAGCAAGATCTGTTGTCTGGTAAAGGCTTGCACCATCTGACTTTAAGATAATACACGGCGGAACTTCCTTTGTATCCTCCGGCTTTGCCACGTCAACAACGAGTGCACCATTTGAAATATAAGCCAGTCCCTTATCCTTTAACATCTGAACCATGTCCGGAATATACGGCTGCGCATCACTCTCTTTCTTCCACAGATCAAAATGAACGTCCAGCTTGCTGTAGTTCTTCTGAAGATCTTCGATAGAAACCTTCAAAATGTGATTCCAAATCGCAGTGTAGCCACGATCCTTGTTCTGCAGCATAACAGTTGCATCATGTGCGCGCTTTGCAAACTCCTCGTCTACCTTTGCCTTACCACTCGCACAAGGATAGATTTCCTCTAACTCAGAGATTGTAAATGGCGCTTCTTTGGGATATTCACCAGTATATTCATGATCAAAATAAACAAGATCTGGCTTTCTCTCCTTTAACTCAGTAATGATCAGACCCATCTGAAGGCCCCAGTCACCCAGATGCGCATCACCAATAACTTCATTTCCTGCATAACGAAGGATTCTCTTTACGCTCTCTCCGATAATTGCAGAACGCAGATGTCCAACATGAAGCGGCTTTGCTACATTTGGTCCGCCATAGTCAATTACAATCTTCTCTGGTGCTGACAGCTCAATTCCATGCTTCTTACTTGTCTTCATCTGATTAATATAAGATGCCAAGTATTCATTATCAAGATTGAAATTCAAAAATCCTGGCTTTACAGATGCTACATCCTTTACTACCTTTGAAGACTGCAGCTTCTCTGCCACCTCATCTGCTATCATAAAAGGAGCTTTGTGATATTTCTTTGCACCAGCCATTGCGCCATTACACTGATATTCACACAGATCCGGACGATTAGATACGGTAACGCGTCCAAGCTCGCGCTCATAACCGCAAGCTTCAAATGCGTCTCCAATCTCTCTGGAAATAATGCTAAGTAACTTTTCCATATAAAAACCATACCTTTCTCAAATTGTTTATAAGATCAAAAGTGGAAAAAGATGCTGCCGAAATTCAACAACATCTTTTTCTTAAAATTTTATTTTACGTCCTTCATGCTGAAGCTGAATCTGCCCATCTTATCCTTACCAAGGCATACAACCTTTACAACCTGTCCTAAGGAAAGAACATCCTCAACCTTCTCTACACGCTTATCAGACATCTTGGAAATATGAACCATACCCTCTTTGCCTGGTGCGAACTCAAGGAATGCGCCGAAGTCCTTGATACTGATAACAGTACCCTCAAGAACCTGTCCCTCTTCGAAATCGCTAGTGATGATTTCAATGGTCTTCATTGCCTTTGCAATCATATCGGCATCTGTACCACAGATTGAAACATTTCCATCATCTGTAATATCGATCTTTACGCCAGTTTCAGCGATGATACGATTGATTACCTTACCCTGCTTTCCAACAACATCACCGATTGTAGCTGGATCAATAGTCATCATCTCGATCTTCGGTGCATACTTTCCAACTGTCTGTCTCGGCTCTGCGATTGCCTTGGACATAACCTCATCCATGATGTAGAATCTTGCTTCTCTTGTTCTTGCAATTGCCTCCTCAATGATGGCTCTTGTCAGACCATGAATCTTGATATCCATCTGGATTGCAGTGATACCCTTATGAGTACCTGCTACCTTAAAGTCCATATCGCCAAAGAAGTCCTCAAGACCCTGAATATCAGTCAGAACGATGTAATCATCATCGGTATCGCCAGTAACAAGACCACAGGAAATACCTGCAACCATAGCCTTAAGCGGAACACCTGCCGCCATAAGTGCCATACAGGATGCACAAATGGAGGCCTGAGATGTAGAACCATTAGACTCGAATGTCTCAGATACGGCACGAATTGCATATGGGAACTCTTCTGGTGATGGAAGAACCGGAACAAGTGCTCTCTCAGCCAGTGCACCATGACCGATCTCTCGTCTTCCCGGACCTCTGGAAACCTTTGTCTCTCCTACAGAATAAGCCGGGAAATTATACTGATGCATGTAGCGCTTGCTTGTCTCGTTCTCATCAAGACCATCAATCTTTTGTGCCTCTGAAAGCGGTGCCAGTGTAACAACATCACAAATCTGAGTCTGTCCTCTGGTGAACATAGCGGAACCATGTGCTCTAGGAATCATGTCAATCTCTGCTGCAAGCGGACGAATCTGAGTGATTGCTCTGCCATCTGGTCTCTTGTGATCCTTTAAGATCATCTTGCGGACAGTCTTTTTCTGATACTTATAGAGAGCCTCACCGAGCATTGGAATCCACTCTGGATGTGTCTCCTCATAACGCTCCTTTAATCTCTCCTTTAATACACGGATATTCTCCTCACGAACCTGCTTCTCATCTGTGAATACAGCCTCTTCCATCTCTGGTCCCGGAATAAAGGAAGTCATATCCTCCCAAAGCTCTGCATCTACATCATATGACTGATAAGAATGCTTCGGCTTTCCACAATCTGCAACGATTGTATCGATAAAAGCAATAATCTTCTGATTAATTTCATGTGCAGCAAAAATAGCTTCGATCATCTTTGCTTCCGGAATCTCATTTGCACCGGCCTCGATCATGATAACCTTATCTCTTGTGGATGCAACAGTAAGCTCAAGATCAGATACTGCTCTCTGTGCGCTGGTTGGATTAAATACAAGCTCTCCGTCAACCATACCAACTCTTGTGCTGGCAGTCGGGCCATCAAATGGAATGTCAGAAATACAAGTTGCAATAGCAGAACCAAGCATTGCAGTGATCTCTGGGCTGCAGTCTGGATCAACACTCATAACCATGTTATTTAATGTTACATCGTTACGGTAATCCTTCGGGAACAGCGGACGCATAGGACGGTCAATAACACGTGAGGTTAAAATTGCATGCTCGCTTGCCTTTCCCTCTCTTTTATTGAAGCCGCCTGGAATCTTTCCAACTGCGTACATCTTCTCCTCATACTCTACGCTAAGCGGGAAGAAATCAATGCCGTCTCTTGGCTCTTCTGATGCTGTTGCAGTAGATAATACAACAGTGTCGCCATAATGCATAAATGCAGCGCCATTCGCCTGAGCTGCTACTCTGCCTACATCTACCGTAAGAGTACGGCCGCAGAGTTCCATAGAATAACTCTTATACATATTTTCCTCATTCCTGTGCATCTTTTTTGCACAACGTTTATCTTTTTTGCAGAAGGTGCCGAAACTACTAAACAGCAGATAAACAGCGCTTATCTGTTCTTGAGCGGTCTCGGAGCACTTCTGCCTTCAAATACGACCATGACAGCGACACTATTTTGTCATCATTCTCCATCGCTGTCTTGATACAAATATAGGGTGGATTTCTCCACCCTAATCGCTAAACTATTCAGAGTCCCTCGATTTTTTCTTTGAATCTGCCTGGCTCTTAATAGTTACAAATTACTTTCTAATACCTAACTTCTCGATTAAGGTACGGTAAGCCTCGATATCCTTGCTCTTTAAGTAGTCCAGCATACCTCTTCTCTGTCCTACCATCATCAGCAGACCTCTTCTGGAATGATGATCCTTCGGGTTCTCCTGAAGATGAGCGGTAAGCTCAGCGATACGTGCTGTTAAGATAGCGATCTGAACCTCCGGTGATCCGGTATCCTCTGGTGTTCTGCCGTAAGCAGCGATAATTTCAGCTTTCTTTTCCTTGGAAATCATTGTTAATTCCTCCTAATATTTTTATTCTGACCTTTGCCCAGGCAATGGTTGGAGTATCCTGTTGCTGGGGCATGGCGCACACATGTGATATACTATCACAGAAATTGCTCTTTGTCAAAGGTTTTTTCTTAATCTCCCATCACATTTTTCATGATGACAGGCGGACCATATTTCCAGCTGCTGACACAGATACCCTTTGACTCAGATGCTGCATGAATGATCTTGCCATTTCCAATATAAATTGCGACATGACCAATCACACCAGGGTAACGGCCGACATAGAACATCAAATCGCCAGGGCGAATCGTATCTTCATCAACAGTCATACCTACCTCTGCCTGCGCACCAGAAAACTCTGGAAGCTGCACGCCAAAGAGTTTATACAGACACATTGTGTAACCTGAGCAGTCCACACCGCCCTCTGCCGTCAGCTGCTTGCCTCCCCAGACGTAAGTGCCGCCATAATATTCAAATGCTTTTCGAATAAGATCCTGTCGAGTTTCTGATACACCATCAAGTGAGAAGTAAATTGCTTCATCAAGGAAATATCCTGTGTAAACTGTTTCTCTTTTTACATATCCGGACAGCTCCGTAACAGCTTCGATCTCAACCCAGTCCTTTGTCTCTCCATTTATATCATAGCGCTCACCCTTTAAGAAAGTCGTAATAACGTCTGCACCTTCCTTTGGCTCATATAATGCATCAACAGAATCTGTCAGGATCTCTGCCATATATTTCATACTTGAAAGCGCAAGCTTTCTTGCTTTCTCTCCTGTCGTAACATACTCAGCAGAAACATAACCTGTCGCACCGCCAGACTCAATCTTCATCCAGCCGTCCTTTTCCTCTAAGATTTCTACGGCACAATTTTTGAAAATTACACCGCAAATCTCATAATCAGTTGACGGTCCTTTTCTCATATTCAAATAATTGCGCACACCAGTGATCATACCGAGATTTTTATACTTTTCAAGAACAGCTTCCTTTGCCTCTCGAACTTCTTCACTCTCAGTTGATTCTTCCTCTGTGCTTTCCTCTTCTGACTCAGACTCATCTTCTTTTGTCTGACTTTCTGATTCAGAAGACATCTCCAGCTCTGACTCACTTTCAGACGTTTCCTCACTTTGTTTTTCCAAAACAGATTCCCCCTGTGAATCTTCGCCTGTATTTTTGTTATCAGACTCCTTTGTCTGTTCTTCTGTCTGTGTCACAACAGCAGCAGCCTCTGTTATCTTTGGCGGAATGGTCTGCGGTTTTTCTTTGTTTTTCTCAAGATAATACAAAGCTCCAAGGCTCATTACGCCTGCCAGAAATAATATTGTCAGCAGCACAGCTGCAATCAGAAGTCCATTGCCTGAGCCTTTACGCTTTTTCTTCGATGAATCCTTCCTTTTTGCCATCGTTTCCCCTCTCTTCAAAATAAGTAACGCATGCAAGGGTATCTTTTTTTAACTGCTCTTTTAGTGCATCAAGGCCAGAAAAGCGCACCTCTGGTCTCTCATAATGGAAGAGACTAACCTCAATTTCCTCACCATACGCCATTTGGCTATATTGTAGCAGATGTGCTTCTAAAAGTAAATCAGATTTTGCGGCATCTTTTTCAACTGTTGGGCGATGACCAACATTTGTAATTGCCTGATATGTGTTTCCCCCAATCTTCACCTTTGAAAGATATACGCCTATTGGAACAAGCAGCTTATCTTCCGGCCAGACAAGATTCATTGTTGCAAAGCCTATAGTATGACCAATTGCTTTTCCGTGAATAACTGTACCACTAAGTGAAAACGGACGGTCAAGCATTTCACACGCATCCTCCATCTGTCCCTCACTGATGCATGCACGAATCCTGCTGCTGCTGATTGGCTCTCCTTTATAAGAGACCTTATCAAACACTTCAAATTCATAACCACATAAGGATGACATTTTTTCTAAAAGTGCTACATTTCCTTTTCGCTCATAGCCAAAACAAAAATCTGGTCCTGCTGCAACAAATGCCGCGCAAAGTTTTTTACATAAAATTTCCCGGATAAAATCTTTTGGCGCAGTATGGCGAACCTTTTCGGTAAATGGATATTCAATGAGATAATCTATTCCATAAGCTTCTAGAAATTTCTTTTTCTCATCATTTGGTGTCAGCTGACGCACATCCTCACGTCCCGGAATTGGCGGCACAAAAAATGTGAACACTACAGTCTTTAGTCCCTGCTTTTTCTTTTCAAGCAAAGCATTTAAAAGACGCTGATGACCTTTATGGATTCCGTCAAATTTACCAAGCGTGACCGCGGTCTTCTCTGTGATTTGAAAATCCTCTGTATTGCAAATTACCTGCATCGTTGGTCTCCTTTTCTTTATCGCTGCCTGGTATTAATTTCGATAGAATATTTTTACAGGCTTCAGTAAACGACTGCTTTTGTCAAGATGATATACACCTATAAATTCGTCTAGTCCATTATTATTTAGATACAGGCGCACGCAAATATCATGACTGCAAACATCTATAGATGCCTCTTGTAACCCCAAAACAGCATTACTGCTTATCGCATTTCCATTTTTGAGCTGTTTTTCAAATTCGTTTGATGCGATTACTTTTGGAAAATGACCAAGGGCAGTGTCAATGCTAATTAAGCGGCTCTCCAGTTCATTTTTATCGGCAAGCTCTTTTATTTTTTCGAGTGTCAACGCCTGTTCTTTTGAAAATCCACCTGCCATAACTCTTGTTAAACTGCTCATGCAGGCTTCGCAGCCAAGCTTTTTTCCGATATCGACACAAAGTGTACGGATATATGTTCCGGCAGAGCAGGTGACAATAAAACGTGCCTTGTTGTCTTTTACAGATAAAACCTGAATATCCTTTAACGTGACTGGTACTGCCTTTCGCTCAACAATTTTTCCTTCTCTTGCAAGCTGGTACAATTTTTTTCCATCAATTTTCTTTGCTGAATACATAGGCGGTATCTGATCATAAGTTCCCCCAAAGGAACAAATTGCCTGTATAATCTCTTCCGGCGTTTTTGAAACATCATGTATCTTTAAAACATTTCCCCAGATATCCTCCGTGTCTGTTTGAACACCAAATGTTACCTCTGCCTCGTAAGTTTTCCAGTGATCCGGCAATAGATCAAATGTTTTTGTTCCAAGACCTAATCCAACAGCCAGAACACCTTTGGCCTGCGGATCGAGTGTACCAGTATGACCAATTTTTTTCTGGTGCAAAATACCTCTAAGCTTTGCCACCACATCATGTGAGGTGTATCCCTGCTCCTTCCAGACCGCAATTAGTCCATTATAATGCTCTGCCTGCATAATCCTCCTTCGGAATGCGATTTATGATCTCTGTAATAATCTCATCCGGTTCCTGATGATCAAATGTGCATCCTGATGCACGAACATGACCGCCGCCGCCAAATGAAACTGCCAGCTCACTGACATTCACAACATGGTTTGAGCGGAAACTGCATTTCCATACGCCCGACTCTATCTCATATAAGAATACTGCTGTATCTACGCCACGAATATTGCGAAGCTCACTTACAACGCTGTCAAGTTCTGCAGATGTGATCTGAAATCTCTCCATCTCCTTAATTGTCATATAAGACCATACAAAAAAGCCATCAAGAAGCTGCGCGGCTTTAGATATTGCATAAGCGCTCGCCCTTGCTTCATTAAAGCCCTTCTCGTAAAAAGTCTTCTGAATCAAATCAGTAAATGGAATGCCAAAGGCAATCAGCTTTGCTGCACGTGTCAGTGTATCTGGTGTAACATTGGAATATTGGAACACGCCAGTATCGTGAACCATTCCTGTATATAGACACATTGCCACGTTATAATTAATCTTATCTTCCTCGAAGAGCGTATAGAGCACCTCACATGCGGAACCGATCTCACCCTTTGCATAATTAACATCACCAAAAATAGGATTACTGATATGATGATCGATCATTACACGCTTCTTTGCACTGTCAAAAAGTTCTTTTCCTGCACCAATACGGTCTGCATCTGCGCAATCAATGGAATACACAACATCATATACCTCAGGTTTAACAGTATGACGAATAACTGCTGTATCTGGAAGCATATCAAAAGCAGATGGATATGGCTCTAAGTACACATCTGCCTCATAACCATAATTGTCCTTTAAATAATGATACAGGGCAAGACACGAGGAGATACAATCTCCGTCTGGACGAATATGGCCTACAATTGCTGTCTTTCTAACATTTGCAAACTCAGCACGCAGCGTATCTATTGTGTCGTTCGGGCGTTTTTCCATCGCTTATGCCTCCTTTCCCTCGGAGCTTTCTGCCGGCTCTTTAGCTGCAAGCTCATTTGCAACTGCATCAATAAGACCCGTCATATGAACACCATACTCGATGGACTGGTCTAACACAAAAGTAAGCTCTGGTGTGTTTCTCAAATTTACAGATGATGCAAGCATTCTTCTGATATAAGGCTTTGCATTCTTCAAACCTTCCATTGTGCTTTTTTGTGCTTCCTCGTTTCCTAAAACACTGATATAAGCCTTACAATACTTTAAGTCAGGCGTAACTTCTGCCATGACAACTGTTGTCATCGGATGGATTCTTGGATCTTTAATTTCCTGCTGGATAATACGGCTGAGTTCTCTCTGAACCTCAGCGTTAATTCTGATATTTTTAATACTATTTTTACGCATATTTTCTCCTTAACTATCTTTGAAAAGCCATGACATTGCTGCCATGGCTTTGTTTTGTTGCAGCTTATCTCGGAACCTCTTCCATGATATAAGCCTCTACGATATCATCAATCTGAATATCGTTGAACTTTTCAAATACAAGACCACACTCGTAGCCTTCCTTTACTTCCTTTACATCGTCCTTGAAACGCTTTAAGGATGCCAGTGAACCCTCGTAGATCTGCTCGCCTTCTCTGGAAATACGGATCTTGCAGCCTCTCTGGAACATACCATCTGTTACATAGGAACCAGCAATGTTTCCAACACCTGATGCCTTGAAGATCTGACGAACCTGTGCATGACCTATTACCTTCTCCTCGTAGATCGGATCAAGCATACCCTTCATAGCAGCTTCTACATCAGCGATTGCCTGATAGATAACACGGTACAGACGAATCTCAACCTTCTCGCGCTCTGCTACTGATTTTGCCATTGCATCTGGACGAATATTAAATCCGATAATGATTGCATTTGATGCAGATGCCAAAGATACATCAGACTCATTGATTGCACCAACACCACTGTGAATAATCTTAACAACAACTTCTTCATTAGACAGCTTCAATAAGGACTGCTTTACAGCCTCAACAGAACCCTGAACGTCAGCCTTAACGATCAAATTCAGTTCCTTTAAGCTTCCTTCCTTAATTTGGGAATTTAAGCTGTCAAGAGTAAGCTGTGTCTTTGTATCAGCCAAAAGCTTTTCTCTGTTCTCTTTAATAAAGGTCTCAGCAAAGCTTCTTGCCTCTTTCTCATTCTCAGTGTTGACAAAGATCTCACCTGCGTTTGGAACATCATTCAGACCAAGAATCTCAACTGGCATAGACGGAGTTGCTTCTTTTACTCTGCGTCCCTTGTCATCGATCATTGCACGAACCTTACCATAGCATGATCCTGCTGCAACATTGTCACCAACATGAAGTGTACCCTTCTGAACAAGGATTGTTGCAACTGGTCCACGGCCCTTATCAAGCTGTGCCTCGATTACAAGACCTCTTGCCTTACGATTTGGATTTGCCTTAAGATCCTTTAACTCTGCATCAAGCAAGATCATCTCAAGCAAGGTATCAATTCCCTCATGTGTCTTTGCAGATACTGGAACGAAGATGGTCTGACCACCCCAATCCTCTGCAATCAGCTCATACTCAGAAAGCTCCTGCTTTACACGCTCGATGTTTGCAGTTGGCTTATCAATCTTGTTTACTGCTACGATAATATCAACACCTGCTGCCTTTGCATGGTTAATCGCCTCGATTGTCTGCGGCATAACACCATCGTCTGCTGCAACAACAAGTACAGCGATATCAGTTGCCTGAGCACCACGCATACGCATTGCTGTAAATGCCTCATGACCTGGTGTATCAAGGAATGTAATATCCTGTCCATTGCACTTAACCATATAAGCACCGATATGCTGTGTAATTCCGCCGGCCTCTCTTGAAATTACGTTAGTTGAACGAATAGCATCCAGTAAGGAGGTCTTACCATGGTCAACGTGACCCATAACGCAGACAACCGGAGGTCTTGAAACCTTTGTCTCTTCCGGATCATCTTCTTCACGAAGAAGTTCCTCAATTACGTCAACCTTTACTTCCTTCTCACAGATATAGTTAAACTCTAATGCAATTTCCTCTGCCTGCTCAAATGTCAGCTCAGCATTAATTGTCATCATGGTGCCCTTCATAAAGAGTGACTTTACGAGTGCTGCCGGCTGCTGCTTCATTGCTTCAGCTAACTCTGCCAGTGTTAAAGTCTCTGGAATTGTAATTGTCTTAATTCCGTCATCTTCTTCTGCCTTTGGCTGTGGCTCTGGCTTCTTACTGTTTTGCTGCTTCATCTTAGAGATATTGCGAGTATTCTCTGTGAATCTGGTATTCTTCTCCTGATTCTGTCTTTCCTTCTCGCGAATCTCACGCTCTTTCTTATTAAGACCTTTGCCGCCTCTTGCCTCGCTCTTGGTCATTCCTGTGCCCATAGAATCAAGATTTTCTCTCTCGGTTCTCTGGCCCCTTGCACCGTCACGTCTCTGACCGTAACCGCCCTGACCATTTCCATCACGTCTCTGGCCATCTCTCTGACCATAGCCGCCCTGACCATTTCCGTCACGTCTCTGGCCATCTCTCTGACCGTAGCCGCCCTGACCGTTTCCGTCACGTCTCTGGCCATCTCTCTGGCCGTAGCCGCCCTGATTATTTCCATCACGTCTCTGGCCATAGCCGCCTTCTCTTCTCTGACCGCCCTGGCCATTTCCATCACGTCTCTGACCGTCTCTCTGGCCATAGCCGCCTTCTCTTCTCTGACCGCCCTGGCCATTTCCATCGCGTCTTTGTCCATTCTGACCATTTCCGCCATCACGTCTGGAATTATCTCTTCTATTTCCATCGTTTGTGGATCTTGAATCATTTCTGTCGTTTTTTGTATTTTCTCTTGTCATATTCTCCTTCGGTGCCTCAGTCTTTGCCATCTCCTGTGCTTTTTCTGCCGGCTTTGTGCTCTCTGTTCTCTCAGCAGCCTTTTCCTGCTTATCGACAGACTTTTCTGCCTTGTCACCTTCCGGCTTCTTCGCACTGTCTGGACGCTTCTTTTTAGAAATTGGCTTTGTGCTGTTTTCCGGATGAAACAACAGACGAAGCTTCTTCTTTGGTGCGCCATCCTTGTCAGCTGCAGCATCAGCTGGCTCTGCTGGCTTTTTGAATGCCTTACGCACTTCTTCTACCATTGTATCCTGAAGCATAGTTGCTCTTGTTACACCACTCATACCCTTGCTGGAGCATAAGCTGATAATTTCACTTTCTTCTCTTTTTAATTCCTTGGCTAAATCATGGATGTTCAGTTTTGCCATAAATGTATCACCGACCCTTTTCTTTACTTATTGTCCAACTGTTTCTCTATTGCTTTCGCAAAACCGCCGTCAAGAACTGCAAGCGATGCGCGAAACTCCTTTCCGATTCCGTGACCGAGCAGTTCCTTCTGCGAGTAACATGCAAAAGGTACCTGATAATACTTACACATATCACTAAACTTCTTTTTCGTGTTATCAGAAGCATCCTCTGCCACAATAATCAGACGTGCCTTTCCTGTCTTCACTGCCTTTTCGGCTGCAAATTCGCCACTCGCAATTTTACCTGCGCGTTCTGCTAATCCCAAAAGGGATATTACTTTATCGTTCAATCTGCTCCAACTCCTTTTTCAGATCATCGTAGCATTGCTGCGAAACCTCTGTTTTTAAAGCTCGTTCAAGAGCTTTTTTCTTTCTGGCCAGCTCAAGACAGGCCATACTACTGCATATATATGCACCTCGTCCATTTTTCTTGCCAGTCAGATCAAATCCAATCGTTACCCTTTCAGGATCCTCACTCGGTGAGCAAACGATACGGATCAGTTCCTTTTTACTTTTTCTTTCCCCGCATCCCACACACTGACGCATCGGAATTTTTTTTACAGCGGCCACTCTATCACCTCTTATTCCTGAACCTCGTTGTCCTGTGCTGTCTCCTCGGACTGCTCAGTTTCTTCTGCTGCGCTAAAGTCGATCTCATCAAACAGACCTTCCTCCTCAGCCTGGCTCTCACTCTTGATATCAATCTTATAGCCTGTCAGCTTTGCAGTCAGACGTGCGTTCTGACCTGCCTTGCCAATAGCAAGTGACAGCTGGCTATCTGGAACTACAACAAGCGCTGAATGCTCATCATCATCAACTGCTACGAAAATAACCTTTGATGGGCTGAGTGCATTCTCAATAAACTGTGCTGCATTCTCATCCCAATTGATGATATCAATTTTCTCGCCGCCAAGCTCATCTACAACAGCATTTACACGAGAGCTGTTAACACCTACACATGCACCAACAGCATCTACGTTCTCATCATGAGAACAAACAGCCATCTTTGTTCTTGATCCAGCCTCTCTGCTGATTGCCTTGATCTCAACAGTTCCGTCCTTAATCTCGGCAACCTCAGCCTCAAACAATCTCTTTACTAACTCCGGACGAGAACGGGAAAGAAGAATCTTTGGTCCCTTCGGCAGATCCTTTACTTCTACGACATAGAACTTCATTCGGGTATTGACCTTATATTCCTCACCCTTAATCTGCTCGCCTGCCATTAAGGTAGCCTCTGCCTTTCCAAGATTTACACTGACATTTACTGTAGTTGACTTTCCATCCTCGCCTCTACGCTCAAAATGTCTTGAAATTACACCGCTTACTAAATCTCTCTCCATTAATTTATAGCGCTCATAAACAGCACGATTTTCTTCCTCTCGCAGCTTCTGAAGGATAATTGCCTTTGCAATCTGTGCAGCAATGCGGCCAAACTCCTTGGAATTTACCTTTACATAAACGGTAGAACCATAAACAGCCCTCTTGTCAAGAATCTTTGCATTAGGAAGACTGATCTGAGTCTGCTGATCTTCTACATTCTCTACTACTTCCTTTGCCATATTGATCTCATACTCGCCTGTATTGTAATCCATATTTACGACAATATTGTCGCTCTTTCCAAAATGATGCTTACAAGCCTGAACAAGTGACTCCTCGATTGCCTTTAAGACAACTTCCTTTCTGATATTCTTCTCTTTTTCAAGGACATTTAATGCTTCCATCAATTCCGTATTCATTATGTTCTCTTTCCTTTCTCTATTTCCTTATCCACTCTTCACAAAGCAATGCAATATGAGTGAATCGTTACCTTGCTTTTAGAAATCTAGCGCCAGACGAATCAACGCAATGTTGCTTCTTTCAAGCACCAGTGTTTTTTCATCCTCCAGCATAAGGGTAACGGTTGTCTTGTCGTATGCGTTAAGCAGCCCGGTATATTCCTTACAGCCTTCTACTGCACGAAACAGTCGAACTTCAACTTCTTCACCAATGCTTCTTGCAAAATCCTTATCCTTCTTTAATGGTCTTCCAAGACCCGGAGAGCTTACCTCTAAAATATAGCTTTCTTCAATACAGTCATCTGTATCTAAAATAGGATCTGCCTCACGGCTTACCACCTCACAGTCATCTACTGCGATACCGCCCTCTTTGTCAATGTAGACACGCAGATACCAGCTTCCTGCCTCTTTAACATACTCCACATCAACCAGCTCAAATCCATGCTTCTGTGTGATCGGCAAAAACAGATTTTCTGCATATGCTTCAATCTCTTCTTTTCTTCTCATACTCCTGCCCTTTCCCGCCGCAAGCCTAATTCTTGCCGTTTGCTGCAGCGTATCTGCCTGTTTTGCAACTACTCTCTGAATAGTTATATTTTCTTGTGGGTATTTACATAGAAAGAGTGGACTCGCAAGCCCACTCTTTACCATAAAAACCTATATAACCTTTATAACATATATTTTCCTAAAGGTCAAGTGTTTTTTAGTCTCCAATAATGTTTACAACACGAACAGGTTCAGTACTGTAATTGTATTTACTGATAGTTACCTGACCAAGAGACAAAGCTGCATGAAGAATTTTGCCGTCTCCAAGATACATAACAACGTGATCAATTGTTCCTGTTGCATCAGCATAAAACAAAAGATCACCTGGCTTTGCTTCGTTAAGTGTAATCTGTGTGCCTCTTGTTGCCTGCTCACGCGATGTTCTTGGAAGAGAAAAGCCTGCACTCGCATAACACTGCTGTACGAAGCTTGAACAGTCAATTCCTCCTGTCAGACTTGTTCCGCCATACACATATGGTGTTCCAATATACTGCTCACCAAATGTTAAGATCTGCTGACGTGTCGGAGAACAATCTGAAATGCTGCTCCACGGAATTGCCTCAACAAGATAAAAGCCTGTCTTTACATAGTCCTCATTTATATAACCATATGTACTGTTAAATGCAATTTTCAGCCAGTCTCCGTCTTTTTCTTCCACTACCTGCTTTTCGTTTGCATTAAGTGTCGTCCAAACCTCATACTCAAGACCAGGACCGCTTCTGACATTTAGTTTTTCCGTTGTCACCTCAACCATCTGCATACAGTGCTCAAGTGCAACTTCCTTTGCCTCTTCACCTGTCACACAATTTTCAGACCAAATATAGCCATCAATACCGCCAGAGCTTATGTGCCACCAGCCGTTTCCCATATCCTCAACAAGCTCACCACCGGAATACTTTGTCAGCTTTCCGATAATAGTGCCGTCTGTTGTTGGCTGATTTCTTACATTTAGATACGTATTGACCTTTGATGCAATAAACATATTCGTATAATGATTCCACACATCCTCGCGCGGATCTTCATGTTTTTTTACTGTTTTTTCTGCCTCAGAAGCCTTTGTGGCATCCTCTGTTTTTTCCTCTAAAGATGTCTCTTCGCTTTCTGCAACTTCCTTTTTGCTCTCGCTCTCAATAGTCTGCTTCAAATTTTGCTCTGCAAGTGTCTGCTGTTCATTTTGTTCAATTGCATCCTTTGTTTCCTCAGCCGAAGATAAAGAAGGCTTTTTGCCTTCAAAGATGCCAAATCCATTTGTCACATGAAAAGCAGCCGCTACCACTGCAATAAGTGCCCAAATCACTACAATAACTAACACAATTTTTGTCATACGCTTGTTGCGGCGGCGACGTTTTATTTCTTTTTCCTTGCGTCTTCGAAATTCTGCCATCCGAGGGGTTTCCTCATACTCTGGTCTTTTGTGCTCCATGAATCTCACCTTTCTGATGCTGCCCTGCAATACATAACCATATGCTGCTTACTTTACCTGTTCAGGCTTGGCATCTCTTTTCTTCTTTGTAAGCTTGCTTAGTTCAATTTTTCTTCCCTGAACTTCTGCAAAAACTTTTTCTTTTGCATCAAAGGAATCAGCAAATACAACCTCTTCCCCTTCTTCTAGTTTCAATGCTCTTGTACCTGCTGCAGTTTTTTTCTGAAGCGGAACCTCTTCTGTTGAAAATTTAATTGCATGCTTTTTATTTGTCACAACTGCGACAAGCTCTTTTGAAGCATCTAAAATCGCAACAAGCGCATCGCCTTCTCCAAGCTTCGCCGCTGCAATCATTTTCTTTATGCTGATCAGCTCTGCTCCCAATGTTTTTCTAACCAAACCATTCTTTGTCACAAAAATGAGTGTCTTTTCCTTTATGTCCTCATCGCTAAATACTGTGAGAATTGTTTCATCAGCACTGCTATAGTTACACAAATTGTCAATCGGCGCACCCTTATCCTTGACCTTTCCAAGCGGAATTGCATCAGCCTTCAAATAATGAAGAATACCTTCCTTTGTGAATACAGCAAGACGTGAGTTTGTCTTACATGGCACAAAACGCACATTTTCGCTGCGAAGCTGTTCCTCATTTTTATCAAACAGCGCCTTATCTACAAGCTTTACATAGCCAAAACGGTTCATAACAAATACGACATCTGACACTACAGCCGGCTCTTCTTCAAATACAGCAAGAGATGCATTTGTAACTTTTGTGCGTCTTGGCACCTGATAATGTTCACGTATGCTGTCTAATTCCTTTTCGATTGTCTGATACATAGCCTTTTTGCTGCCTAAAATGCGCTCATATGAAGCAATCTTTGCAATCGTCTTTTTATGTTCGTCCAAAAGTGCCTGTAACTCAAGTCCAATTAGTTTGGATAAGCGAAGCTCCAAGATAGCAGTTGCCTGTGCCTCTGTAAACAAAAGCTTTGCAGCCTGTCTGCGTGATTTTTCAGTGCGGAAATTGATACCCTCTGTGATTCCTTCTGACAGACATGCCTTTGCCATCTTTAAAGTCTTACTTCCGCGGATAATTTCAATAATCAAATCTATCACATCAACTGCACGAATAAGACCTTCCTGAATTTCTCGCTTGTTTTTCTCTTTCTCAAGAAGACTTGTATATTTTCTTGTGTTAATATCAACAAGGAACTGAATGTGGTGTGTCAGAACTTCCTTTAAGCCAAGAACCTCTGGTCTTCCATCTACAATAGCAAGCATATTGACACCAAATGTGTCCTCTAACTTTGTTTTCTTATAAAGACCGGCAAGTATACGCTCTGCATCAGCACCCTTTTTCAGCTCGATTTCAATGCGAATACCTTCTTTTGAAGACTGATTTGAAATGTCCACGATATCCGGAAGCTTTCTCGACTCTGCAAGTGCTGCCACATCGCTAAGGAATTTTCCAATATTGGCACCGACCATTGTATAAGGAATCTCCGTAATTACAATTTTGTCACGGTCGCTCTTTCTTTTTCCGCGCACAATCTCTGCCTTGCCGCGTATTCTTATTTTCCCTCGTCCTGTCTCATAAATAGAAAGCAGCTCGTCCTTGTTTGTCACAATACCGCCAGTCGGAAAATCAGGTCCCTCAATAATATCTAACAAATCTGCTGTAGTCGCATTAGGAAATTCCATCAGCAACTTTTCTGCATTTATGATCTCTCCTAAATTATGCGGCGGTGTACTTGTCGTCATACCAACTGCAATACCTTCGGAACCGTTAATTAAAAAGTTCGGAACACGAACAGGAAGAACAGATGGCTCTTTTTCTGTCTCATCAAAGTTTGGAACAAAATCCACAATATTCTTATCCAGATCTGCCAGATACACTTCCTGTGTAAACTTCTTTAAGCGTGCCTCTGTGTAACGCATTGCCGCAGCACCGTCGCCCTCTATGGAACCAAAATTTCCATGTCCGTCAACAAGTGCCATTCCCTTCTTGAAATCCTGAGAAAGTACAACAAGTGCATCATAGATGGAGGAATCACCGTGAGGATGATATTTACCCATTGCATCACCGACAATACGCGCTGATTTTCGATGCGGCTTGTCTGCATTTAAGCCTAACTCATCCATCGCAAATAGAACTCTTCTTTGAACAGGCTTCAATCCGTCTCTGACATCTGGAACTGCACGCGCCGTGATAACGGACATCGAGTAGTTTATGAAGGATTTTCGCATTTCTGACGAATATTCCGTTGTAATGATTGTTTCTGCCATTTATATTAAATTCCATACCTTTCTTAGTATTTTGTGTATTATAATGCCTACGAATTGCTCCGTTGCTACGCAACTCTCGCAATTCTAAAAAACCTTCGGATTCGCTAATTTTAGTAAGAAACAGCCCATCCGCGCCTATCATGCGCAAAACCGCCCTGTCGGGCTTAATCTCTGCTTCGCAGCTGTTAAATCATATATCAAGCTGTGCTTCGCGGCCATGCTTATGGATAAATTCTCTTCGCGGCTCAACATCGCTTCCCATCAAAAGCTCTGTCATCTCATTTGCAAGTCTGGCATCTTCGATTTCGACACGCTTTAAGCAACGGCTCTCTGGGTTTAATGTTGTCTCCCACAGCTGGGACGCATCCATCTCTCCAAGTCCCTTATAACGCTGCAAAGTGAAATCTTTATGCGTTTTTCTGTATTTATCAAGCGCAATGTCATCATAAAGATACTGTTCCTGACCGCGCTTTGGCACTGCCTTATAAAGCGGCGGCATTGCGATATAAACATGACCCTCCTGAATCAGTTCCGGCATAAAGCGGTAGAAAAATGTCATTAAAAGCGTACTGATATGCTCACCATCGACATCGGCATCGGCCATGATAATAATTTTGTCATAGCGAAGCTTAGAAATATCAAAGTCGTTTCCATATCCTTCTGAGAAACCACAGTTAAATGCCTGAACCATGGATTTAATTTCTGCATTTGCAAGCACCTTATCAATAGATGCCTTTTCTACATTTAAGATTTTTCCTCTGATTGGAAGAATCGCCTGATAACGTCTGTCTCTGGCAGTCTTTGCCGAACCGCCTGCTGAATCTCCCTCTACGATAAAAATCTCACAAAGACTGCTGTCCTTGCTCTCACAGTTTGCAAGCTTTCCATTTCCATCAAATGAATATTTTTGCTTTGTCAGCAGATTAGACTTTGCCTTTTCCTCTGCCTTTCTAATCTTTGCAGATTTTTCTGCACAGCCAATAATACTCTTTAGCACCTCAACATGCTTATCAAAGTAAAGCTCTAGCTGCTCTCCTGTTACGTTAATTACTGCCTTTGAAGCATCCTGACTTCCAAGCTTTGTCTTTGTCTGACCCTCAAAAATAGGATCTGGATGCTTAATTGCAATAATGGCAGTCATACCGCAGCGCGTATCTGGTCCTGTAAATTTTGCAGGATCCTTTAAAATGCCAAGCTCTTTTGCATAGCTGTTTATTTCCTGCGTGAATTTTGTCTTAAAACCAGTCAGATGTGTTCCGCCGTCTGTATTGTAAATATTGTTGCAATAGCTAAGAAGCTTTTCTTCAAACAGATCCACAAACTGGAATGCAACTGTTACCTCTATTCCATCACTCATTCCTGTATAGGTGATAATATCATGAACTGTTTCCTTGCCCTTATTCAGCTCGCGGATATAAGCAGAAATTCCATCTGGCTCATAATAGGTAATACTCTCCTCCTCACCGCTTCGCTTGTTATTAAAGACAATTTCCAGACCTGGATTTAAATAAGTTGTCTCATGCAGACGACTCATAATTGACTGTGCTGAAAAACGTGTTCGCTCAAAAATTTCAGCATCTGGCTTAAAATTAATCCATGTTCCAGTTTCCTTTGTTCTTCCTTTTTTCGGGAGAAGGCCGTCCTTTAGCTCAATTACCGGCGTTCCTCTCTCATATTTATCATAATAAACCCATCCGTCTTTTGCGATATGGATCTCCAAATATTCAGAAAGTGCATTGACAACGGAAGATCCTACACCATGAAGTCCTCCGCTTGTTTTATATGCTGTGTTATCAAATTTACCTCCTGCATGCAGCGTCGTAAAAATAACACGCTCTGCAGATACACCAAGCTTGTGACGATCAACAGGAATACCACGGCCACTGTCCTTTACTGTAACAGATCCATCATTTTCCAATGTCACCTCTATATGATTACAAAAACCTGCCAAATGCTCATCAACGGCATTGTCTACAATCTCATATACCAAATGGTTTAAACCAGAGACAGATACGCCTCCTATATACATACCTGGACGCTTGCGGACTGCTTCAAGTCCCTCAAGCACCGTAATACTGTCTGCATTGTATACGTCTTTTTTTGCCATCTATATTTCCTTCCTTATCTCATCATCTCAATCATCTCTTATATCCGTTAATTTTATACCATTGAGTGATTCTTTCTGTCAAGCTGTTTTCCGAATGAGATGTCCCGCAAATTGGAACTTCCCACTCATTTATACTTGTTTTATGAACTTATGTTTGGTTTTATTCTTAAAAAAAATGCTCTGCAACTGCAGAGCATAACAGCTTGTAGGAGAATCGAACTCCTGTTTTCGCCGTGAGAGGGCGACGTCTTAAC
>ERZ836829.304-NODE-304-length-67073-cov-10.566221_pt1 | contig 67073 bp, 56 predicted proteins | sample MGYA00519574_ERZ836829 | MGnify/ENA primary metagenome ERZ836829 (study PRJEB31850, sample SAMEA3708808) | human gut metagenome | biome: human gut; feature: human-associated habitat; material: faeces | place: China | collected 2014 ...
GCGAAGCATCGGCAAAATCCTGTTACCGTGCGCGGGCATGGAGTGCCCGTGTACGGTAACGAGTAAAGAAATGAAAGTTTTGAATCATCACTTGGAATACTTCCGGCGGTATGTTATACTAAAATAATAAGAAAATCATAATTGCCCGACAGTAATTTCTATTACAGTTCAGCCGTACGCTGGTTTGTCTGAACTGAATTTCCCGCTGTCGGGCAGTTATATAAAACAGGGATTACACAGGAGGAATAAGCCCATGCTGTTAGTAAAAAACGCAAAAGTTTACGCACCGGAATATCTCGGAGTGAAGGATATCCTGATCGCCGGAGGAAGGATCGAAAGAATCGCGGATCATCTGCCGGAGTATGAGGGATGTGAAGTAATCGACGGAACCGGAAAGATCGTGACTCCGGGTATTATCGACCGTCATGTCCATGTGACCGGAGGCGGCGGAGAAGGAAGCTTCCACACTCAGGCACCGCAGGTCCAGCTGTCCAGCCTGATCAAGGGTGGTGTTACAACTGTACTTGGACTTTTGGGAACTGACGGAATCAGTAGAAGCGTGGAGAATCTTTTAGCAAAGGTAAAAGCGTTGAAAGAAGAGGGAATTTCCGCTTATGCGATCTGCGGAGCCTATGGTTATCCGAGTACGACCGTGACCGGAAGTGTCAGCAAGGACATTATGTTTATCGATGAGATCCTTGGAGTGAAGCTTGCGATCTCTGATCACCGTGCGCCGAATATCACGACAGAGGAACTGATCCGTCTGGCCAGTGATGTCCGCACCGCAGGAATGCTGAGTGGAAAACCTGGATTTATCTGCCTTCACATGGGCGGAGATAAGAGAGCATTAAAACCGGTATTTGAGGCATTAGAGCGCACCTCGATTCCGCCGAAAACATTTCAGCCGACTCACGTGGGACGCAACGCGAACCTCTTAGAGGATGCGTTTAAGTTCGCGAAGATGGGCGGAACGATCGACCTCACCTGTGGGGAATCTGAAAGCAAGTTCCACTCTGTTGCAGACGCTGTCAAGAAAGCGAAAGAAGAAGGCGTTCCAATGGAGAAGGTGACCATGAGCTCCGATGGACAGGGAAGCTGGTCTAACTATGACGCAGAAGGAAAACTTGTGGAAATCGGTGTTTCCGATGTGGATACGATCTACCGTCAGATCGTCTACATGGTAAAAGAAGAAAATATGGATTTTGAGGAACTTCTGGCTCTTGGAACTAAGAATCCGGCGATGGCTCTGGAATTATATCCGAAAAAGGGTGCTGTGAAGGAAGAAAGTGATGCCGATATCCTGATCATGAATGAAGATCTCTCTCTTGATACGGTGATCGCTATGGGCGTGCCTATGATGAGAGACGGAAAAATCCTTAAAAAGGGAACGTATGAGAAATAATGTTGCTGCCTGCACGAGGTGCAAATGTGCCTGACTATGTACAGGAACCTTCATACGTTACAGTACACGGGCACGCCATGCCCGCGCACTGTAACAGGATTTTGCCGATGCTTCGCATTCCGAATCGGCAAAATCCACTACCACCACTGTATTGTACGGAATTTTCAGTTCAGAAAATTCCTACCCGAGTACAGTAACCTTCATACTTATTAAAGTACAGGTTTTGAGGGAAAGCACTTGCCAAGTTTCTATGAATCCCTTATAATTAGTTCCAAATAGGAAAATTTATATCTGTCCGGCATTCCGGCACAAATCGATGCGGATTGCCGGGCAGTTATCAAGAAGTACATGCACATATTTCAGGAGGCACCCGATGAATCAGGAAAAAATTATTGTTATCGACTTCGGCGGCCAGTACAATCAGCTGGTTGCCCGTCGTGTCCGTGAATGCCATGTATACTGTGAGATCTACTCCTACCGGACTCCGATCGAACAGATCAAGGCAATGAATCCGAAAGGAATCATCTTAACCGGAGGTCCGAACAGCGTTTATGAGGAAGGTGCTGCTACATGCAGCAAGGAACTGTTTGAGATGGGCGTTCCGGTACTCGGACTCTGCTACGGCGCGCAGCTGATGTCCCACGTTCTCGGCGGACATGTATGCAAGGCACCGGTCCGTGAGTACGGCAAGATCGAAGTGACTGTGGATAAGACAAGCAAGCTTTTCGGAGATGTATCCGAGAAGACGATCTGCTGGATGAGCCACAATGACTACATCGAGAAAGAAGCACCTGGATTCAGAATCGTCGCACATACTCCGGACTGCCCGGTTGCAGCCGCTGAGTGCGAGGAGAAGAAATTATATGCGATCCAGTTCCATCCGGAGGTTCTTCATACACAGGAAGGTACAAAGATGCTCCATAACTTCATCTATGAAGTCTGTGGATGCGCCGGAACATGGAAGATGGACGCATTTGTTGAAAACAGCATCAAAGCGATCCGCGAGAAAGTTGGAAATGGAAAAGTTCTCTGCGCGTTATCCGGTGGAGTTGACTCTTCTGTTGCAGCCGTTATGCTCGCAAAGGCAGTCGGCGACCAGCTCACCTGTGTATTCGTTGATCACGGTCTTCTCCGTAAGAATGAAGGCGACGAGGTAGAGGAAGTATTCGGACCGAACGGCCCGTATGATCTGCACTTTATTCGCGTAAATGCCCAGCAGCGTTTCTACGATAAATTAGCTGGCGTTGAGGAGCCGGAGAGAAAGAGAAAGATCATCGGCGAAGAGTTTATCCGCGTATTCGAGGAAGAGGCAAAGAAGATCGGCGCCGTTGACTTCCTGGTACAGGGAACAATTTATCCGGACGTTGTTGAGAGTGGCCTCGGCGGAGAGTCCGCAGTGATTAAATCCCACCACAATGTCGGAGGACTTCCGGATTACGTTGACTTCAAGGAAATTATCGAGCCACTCCGCGACCTGTTCAAGGACGAGGTTCGTAAAGCCGGTCTGGAACTTGGAATTCCGGAGAAGCTTGTATACCGTCAGCCGTTCCCGGGTCCGGGACTTGGTATCCGTATTATCGGTGCGATTACACCGGAAAAGGTAAAGATGGTACAGGAGGCAGATGCAATCTACCGCGAAGAGATTGCAAAGGCAGGAATCGACCGCAATATCGGTCAGTACTTCGCAGCACTGACTAATATGCGCTCCGTGGGCGTTATGGGTGATGAGAGAACTTACGATTACGCAATCGCGCTGAGAGCCGTAAATACGATCGACTTCATGACCGCAGAGGCAGCAGAGATCCCGTGGGATGTCCTCGGAACCGTCGCAAGCCGAATCGTCAACGAAGTGCCGCACGTAAACCGCGTACTGTATGACTGCACGGGGAAACCGCCGGCTACGATTGAGTTTGAATAAAATACTATTGTTAACAGAGGATGCGGGAATATATTTCTGCACCCGTTGTTAATTGTCAGATGAAAGTCTGTGAGTTGAAAAACATTATTATATATTTGCTTATGTAAAAAGGCGATTGATTTATTCAGTCGCTTTTTTGTTTTCAAAAAAGTAACTGAGATTGTTTGCTTTGTGTCAAAATTATTCGTCGTATTGTAACGAACACTTTGGCTTGGTATAGGAACGCTGAATAGTCAGCCCCCTTGCGGGGCTGTGAGTTAAAACAAAAATCAGGTAATCGACTTTTCTGCCGCCCTCAAAGTCAGCCTTCTTGTGGATTGTGAGTTGAAACAATTTTTCTCTACATCTAAATGAAAAACTTAAGCTTTCAGCTGTTCTTGGGAGAATGGAATAAGTGCAGTCGGTGAGGACAACTAAATAAAGCCTCCTGCAATATGATGTCGCAAGCCAAACTCAAAACCAGAGGAGGCGTTCCAAATGAACAATGGAAGTTTATCACATACCCAATGAAATAATATAAAATTGCATACATGGTATAATTATGGTACAATTAAACTACATAAAGGAGGTGCTTTTATGCCGCAAATTGTTCCAATCAGTCATTTAAAAAACACTTCAGAAATTTCAGAAATGTGTCATTCTACAAAAGAACCAATCTTTATTACGAAAAATGGGTATGGTGACATGGTGCTCATGAGTATGGAAAACTATGAACGGATGATGAAGTTGTCAAAAGTTTATAAGGAGCTGGAGGAGTCGGAGAGCCAGATAGAAGCGGGGCAGACGATGAATGCGAGAAAGCAGCTTGCATCCATGAGGGAGAAATATGGGTTATAAACTGGAAATTGCGCAGAAGGCATCTGAACATTAGGATCAGTTGCTGGCTTATCTGTTGAATCCGTTGAAAAGCGATCAGACAGCCAAACATCTTCTTTCGGGAATCGAAGAAATTTATGATCGTCTGGAAGAAGATCCATGGCAATTTCCAGCATGTATCGATTATGTGCTTCGAAAAAAGGAATACCGGAAGGCAAAAATACCGGGCATGGCATAGCTTATGATTTATCGGGTAAATGAAGATATAAGAACGGTCTATGTCATGGGAATCTTTCATGAATTAGAGAACTATGGAAGCAAGTTATAAAGAAGACCTGAGAGAAATCCGGTTGGATGACAATATATTTCCCTGGATATTACGGTAATGGGAAGAGCCGGACTATTTTGAGATGTTCTGCAAAGAACTAGAAGCGTGTGGGATCACATATAGGCTGAAATCGGAAGGACCGCTGATATTGACACAGATGGCGGAACTTTGGCACTGTGTTGCGGTGGTTCTATGTCGATAGTTGGGGTGGGATTTCTTAGAATCCCGCTCCATTATTGAATTTGGAGCTTTTCCAGATCCTTTGGAGGAAGTTTATAATTACGCACATTTTTTGACATGGAAAAGATTATGATGGCAGATGAAAAAAATCAGCAGTATTCCAGTTGCAAATGAGGTTCACTAGAAAGCGAAAGAGAGAACAATAAAATGAACAACAAGATCGTAGTCTGCCTCGGAAAAGGTGGGCAGAGAGATATGGCAGAGTCTTTTGCCAGAAAAACAGGAGCGCCGATCGTGGATAAGCCAGGAGAATATCTGACGATTCATTTTGATTCCAAGGGAGTGTCACTGTCAGGATTCGGGTTGACTTATCAGGGAGACTTTGCGGAGACAATGATGCATAGAGTCACCAATGGAAGACTGCAGCATGAGATGCTGGTAAAGGCGGCAAGCTCCGAGAAAGAAGGGCGGAAAGCAATCGATGCCACTGCCGGTATGGGAGAAGATGCTTTTTTACTGGCTGCACAGGGGTATGAGGTGACATTATATGAGCAGAATCCGGTGGTCGCTGCACTTCTGAAGGATGCCATCCGTCGTGCAAAAAAGAATCAGATTTTAAAGGATATCGCCGGCCGCATGAAAGTAGTGGAGGCAGATAGTGTGGAAAGCATGTCAAAGCTTCTGGATCCGGTAGATGTGATTTATCTGGATCCGATGTTTCCTGCGAGACAGAAATCCAGTCTGATCAATAAAAAACTTCAGCTGATCCAGAAGCTGGAGCCGCCATGCTCGGAGGAAACAGATCTTTTTGATGCGGCACTAAAAGTGTGTCCGTCAAGAATTATCGTTAAGCGGCCATTGAAAAGTGAATGTCTTGCAGGCAGAGAACCTTCCTATACATTGAAGGGGAAGGCAATTCGGTATGATTGCTATGTGCTGTAAAAACTCCCACTAACAGAAGAATCGCCCATGCGGTGTGGTCTGATCAATTTTCCGGGAAATGGGAGATCAATAGTCTTGCAGTCTTAAGGTGCGAATGATATAAAATTTCATGATAAATTGGGCAAAACAAGAAATGCGAACCAATAGATAAAATAGTGGAATCAAGAGTCATAAAGAATAAAACATCACAGACTGATCCGGATGGCAACATTTACTACCTGAATCCGATCTCTGACAACACCAAAGGTAAAATGCAGACTGGATGGTTATGGATCCCGGATGCAAATGGTGTTAAGAGATGTTACTATTTCAACCCGGTTTCCGATGGCTACCGCGGAAAACTGCTGAGAAATACTGTCATTGATGGCAGCACTGTGAACGCAGACGGTGTATGGACGGTCAATGGAGTGGTGCAGACGAAATAGGGAAGAGAAAACAGATATGTAAGACATCATAATAAAAATATCACAGGCAGGGGCAGATGAAGCAATCGTGTTTCATCTGCCCCTGCCTTTTTGTGTCCAAAAATTGTGAGAGCCTGAGCATAGAATAAGAATCACAGAGCATAACAGAAAGCACACTTTACGATATGAAGGAGGACACATATGAACACATTACTGAAAAGCGCAGGCGGTATCACACAGGTTTCGGCAGATTCCAGACTGCTGTCAAATTTCGATAAGGTGATGGAAGAAGCGGCTGCCAGCCGGCCGGAGTATTGTATCGAAAAATACTGGAATACATTCCGGGAGAATCCGGATCGGACTGCCCACTGCATTTATACATCATTAAACACTGCGATGGATAAAATGTTCACATCCAGGATCTGCAAAGTGATGAAGACAAGACCGGTTATCGATTTCCAGAATGTGGCGAACGAAAAGAGCGTGATCTTCGTGACGACAAGTCCGGTAAAAAAATCACTCCACGCTCTTGCCCAGATGTTCATCTCCCAGGCGGTGAAAGAGCTGTTTGAGATCGCGGAGAAAAAGCCATCCGGTACGTTGAAGAGGCCGGTCCATATTTCCTTCGACGATTTTGCCACCGGCGGGCGGTGTGCAAACTTTCCGGAGTATATCTCGATTTTCCGGGAAAAGGGAATGTCCTCGACGATCCTTCTCCAGTCGGAGGCGCAGCTCCACCAGATGTATGGGAGCGACGCGATCACGATCCTGGATAACTGCGACAGCTATGTATATCTCGGCGGAAACAATATCGATACCGCAAAGAGCATCAGTATTCGGCTGAATGTCCCGGTAAATGAAGTGCTGCACATGCCGGTCGGGCGGGAGATTGTTTTCCGCAGAGGTCAGCAGCCGGTCGTGACGGAACGGTACGATGTCTTTCAGGACGAGGACTACCGGCGGATCACGAGAGAGTACCAGGAGGAGGTACGGAAAAGTGAAGAGGTGATCGGGAGAATAGAAAATCGGTGCCAGAGTGTCAGACGGGCGAGGATGAACCGGCTGCTGAGCGAGGAGGGCGGCGAGGTGGAGATTAGGGAGGTGGAATAGGCGTATAAAAATATCCCGGTCACGTGGGAAATGTGACCGGGATGTTTTTATACGCTTGCGAAAAGACAAAGATCATTACAGATGACTAGGTACGCCGCGCGGGATGCGGACCGCAGACTTTATATAAGGAGTAATCAAGCCTTTAAATCTTTTTCAATCGCCTCGTAAATCTGCACATAAGATTCCAATGCGTGACAAATGACCGCAATAGAGTGACGGTTGCTGTCGTTGCCGGCATGATTTGTCTTATTTCGTTCATCCTTTAACTGCATATGCAGACGGAGAAGGATATTGATCTTCCGGTAGGATTTCGGATTTTCTGCGATATAATATTTGCGAACCGGAAACGTATTATCTTTTGTATTGAGGACGGATATAACCGGATTAGAGTTATATGCCTCCAGCGCGAGATAATTGGTCCGCTCTTTCAGCGGTACAAATGGGACCTTCTTGGAAGGACGTTTCGTATATCCGACCGCCTGCACAATATAGTTTTCTGCAGATTCCCACCCTTTTTTAGGTGAATTCTTCTGGGTGATATAGCTCAGAAAATCGTCACTCAGAACGGGATCCTTTGATTTTGAATTAAAGATAGAAAAAGCAGTTACTGCTTTTTGACCATTTTTTTCTTCTTTCTGCTTCTCAGAAATTAAAAATCCATTTTTCAGAAATACAGCCGGCATTTTGCTCTCCACCAGAGTAAGAGCCTGCTGAATGAAGCCCTTTTCGGTACACCATCTGATCTCATCAATAACACGGCGGTCTTTGTTATTCAGAAGACTATGACCATAGCTGTCACGGATCAGATCCTGGAACATTGTGAGATAACCGACATTCTGGAGAGAATTATTCTGTTTTCCCAGTTTCGGAAGAGAATCAGAAAGATTCTTTAACCCAGTTTCGAATTTTGTAACATCGCAAAGCTGAATACCTTCCGCAATCGTCTGCATATTTGCTAAAACTTCCTGTTCATCGCTATTGCTGCTTTTAAGAGCAGTATCCGAATGGGATTTTTCCGGTGCGATCGCCTGCTTCAGCGATGCAGTTTGTCCGTAATAGATACATTCATGAATGCCGGATACGAAATTCATGATCTTAAAAATTTCAGAAGCAGAGGTAAAAACAGCGCGAGGTCTGGAGTATTCAATGCTGTGAATATTTTTTTCCGGGATTGTGATGCCTTCCATCTGAAGCAGGGAGAGGATACTGTTCAGAGCTTCTTGATCAGTTCGGATACCACCGTGAGTGTCTACATGAATATCCATATTTGGGTAATGCTTTTTCAGAGAACGAATTTGCTTGACCACTTCGTTGATGAAAAGTACAGTCTTTTGCGTACGCCGCTCCTGGGTGTCAGATGACTTGGGAGAAGTATCTATATCCGTGTGAATTTCCTTATCAGACAATGAAGTGATCGAAGTTATACAATGGCGAAGAAATCAAAACAGACACAGGCGTGGCAGAGATGGAAGAGCAGAGAGTGTCTGGCGGGAGCAAAAGCGGAACAGGCAGGGGATAGATGGACAAAAAATCCATCTGTCCCTTTTTTCGTCAGAAAGAAGAAACCTGTTTACTTTTCCCGAAATCCCTTTTATACTGGGTAAAGCGCATATATTAGCGGCTGTTCTGCGGGGCTGTGCAGTTCCTGCACGGACTGGAAAAAGAGTATGAGTAACGGAGGAGAAGAAGGATGCAAAAATGTAAAAAGGGGGGTAGCGCTGCTTCTTGCGGCGTCCATGATGACATTTCTGCTTGCCGGATGCGGATCGAACCAGGTGACGACGGAGAATACAGGCAGCTCGGACTACCGGGTATGTATGATCACCGATGCCGGCGACATCACAGATCAGTCATTCAACCAGACTACTTATGAGGCCAGCAGAGATTACTGCAAGGCACACGACATTGATTTCACCTACAAAAAGCCGGATGGGGATACGGACTACGCGAGAACCGCGATGGTGGATGTTGCGGTAGCGGAAGGTTACAATATTATCGTCATGCCGGGATATGTATTTGCCCAGACAGTTGTTGACACGACATTCAAATACCCGGATATCAAGTTTATCGTTCTGGACATGAGTGCCGGGGACATCGGAGCGGCTGCAGTCGGAAACGCCTATTACGATGATCCGGACGCCTACAATGTTGCGGATTATTACAATACAGGAAACACCTACCTCGCGATCTACCAGGAGGCGATCCCTGGATATCTCGCCGGTTACACGGCGGTGAAGCTTGGCTACCGCCATCTCGGCTTCCTCGGCGGACAGGCAGTGCCGGGAGTTATGAGATATGGTTACGGTTATGTACAGGGGATCGACGCAGCAGCGAAAGAGATGGGGATCACGGATGACGTGACGATCGAGTATGCCTACGGCGGACAGTTCTACGGCTCTACGGAGATCACGGCGGCGATGGACACATGGTATAACAATGGAACTGAGGTCGTTTTCGCCTGCGGCGGCGGTATCTTTACGTCTGCTGCGGAGGCAGCGGCGAAAGTCGGCGGAAAGGTCATCGGCGTAGACTCTGACCAGTCTCCGATCATCGACGCATACGGCGCCGGAATGACGGTCACATCCGCGATGAAGAGCCTGACAGCGACGGTCAATTCCACACTGGATTCCATCATCTACGACGGCACATGGGCGGACCATGTCGGCAAAGTGGAGAATCTCGGTCTTGTCTCCAAAGACGACATGTCCCAGAACTATGTCGGACTTCCGGAGGACACCACACAGCTGGTCCTGGCGGTTTCTTCGAAGAAGTCGAGAGCACCGAAGGCGGAAGGAATCCCGTATGATAAGGGACAGAGATAAGATCAGGGAAAAATTTTTGTCTGGGGCAGTACGGAATGGGAAACTGCCCCAGATGTTGTGAAAGTGTTATGCTAGAGATAAAGGAGAAGAACATATAAGATGGGAATCGTTGTAATCGGAGATGTTTTTATTGATATTAAGGGATATTCCTTATCCCCGTATATCCCGCAGGGAAGAAATGCCGGAACGGTCATTCAGATCCATGGCGGAGTAGCAAGAAATGTGGCGGAGAATATCGCAAACATCGAGTTAAAGCCGACGTTCATCAGCGCTGTGGACAACAACGCGATGGGTGATGATGTGATCGAGAAGCTGAAACGCCATAAAGTTGAGACAAAGTATATGAAAAAGGTTGAGAACGGAATGGGAACATGGCTTGCCGTTTTCGACCATGAAGGAGATGTTGTCGCCTCCATTTCCAAGAGACCGGATCATAAGCCGATCGAGCAGATCCTCGATGAGTATGGGGACGAGATCTTCAAGGACGCGGACAGCATCGCGATCGAGATCGACACGGATAAGGAGATCGTGAAAAAGACATTTGCGTATGCGGAAAAGTATGGGAAAGAGGTCTACGCACTCGTGTCCAACATGACGATCGCAGTCGAGAGACGGGACTTCCTGCGCAGAACAGCATGTTTTGTCTGCAACCAGCAGGAAGCCGGGATCCTTTTTTCCGAGGATTATGAACACATGACAGCGGCGGAGCTCGCGAAGGTCCTTCCGGAGCGCGTCCGCTCAGCGCAGATTGCCCGCATGGTTGTGACCATGGGCGGGGACGGCGCTCTCTATGTGGATAAAGACGGAAGTACCGGGATCTATCCGGCAAGAAAAGTGGATGTTGTCGACACGACAGGCGCAGGAGATGCATTCTTCTCAGGTGTCTGCATCGGTCTGACTTACGGAAAGAGCCTGCAGGATTCCTGCAGGATCGGAACAAGACTTGCAGCGACCGTGATCTGTACTTCGGAGAATATCTGCCCGAGATTTATGCCGGAAGAATTTGGTCTTGTGCAGTAGGATAGCAGCGTACCCGGGATGCACCGGGTACATTCGTTTTATGAGGTGATCAGAAATGGAAAGTGTTATTATCGGAATTTCCGGAGGTTCCGGCTCCGGAAAATCGACATTTACAAACAGGATCAAGCAGTATTTCGGGGATGATGTGGTTGTTATCTACCATGACAATTATTACCGCAGACAGGACGGGATCCCGTTTGAGCAGCGGGTGAAGGTCAATTATGACCATCCGGATTCCCTGGAGACAGATCTTCTTGTCGAGCATCTGAAGGAATTGAAGGCCGGCAGAGCGATCGAATGTCCGGTCTATGATTACAGCCAGCACAACCGCTCAAACGAGATCATAAAGATCGAGCCGCGGCCGATCATCCTGGTGGAAGGGATCCTGCTCCTTGCGGATGAGCGCATCAGGGATCTTCTGGACATCAAGGTATATGTGGAGGCCGATGCGGATGAACGAATTTTAAGACGGATCGTCCGTGACGTGGAAGAGCGCGGCAGAGACTTGAGAGGCATTATCAGCCAGTACCTGACAACCGTAAAACCGATGCACTACATGTACGTTGAGCCGACGAGAGCTCTCGCGGATATCGTGATCAACAGCGGAAAGAACGATGTGGCGTTCGATCTCTTCGTCTCGAAGATCGGACAGCTGTTGGAGAGCACGGGAAAATAAAAATTTCATATGTAGGTATGCGAAAACCGCCTGTTGCCAGTAAAGTTGCTGGCAGCGGGCGGTTTTTTGTAGTGTACTTTCTTGCTAATATTGCGCGGGATATTAGAAAGAAAGTAGAGATTATGTGATAACTTATATGTCAGATAACATGGTACCATCTTCCCCTTCATTCGCCTCGTCCATCGTGACGACAGCCTGTGAAACATCATCAGCGTAGTGGAACCTGAGTACAGCCTGGGGCCAGTTTAGCTGGATGTGGGCGGTCTTATTCTGCTCGGTTCCGGCTTTTTCGATGAGTTCGATCAGCTCTTTTAAGACTTCGCGGGTCAGATAGCCGCCTCGCCAGTGGAAGGTGAAGGTCCTGTTTTTCTTCGCAGTCTGCAGGGCACGTTTGTAGACTTCCTCCTGCTTTGTGAAGGAGAGTTTTTTCTCCTTGTAGTAAAAATGATCGCCGTCGGTGCAGGCCGGAGCCGGGGCAATCAGCGGTTCATGGTCACGGAAGATGGCTTTATCATCGAGATTAAAGTAGTAATATCGGATCTCCGCACCGGTCTCGAAGCATTTTCCGAGGCTGTTGTCGAAGGTTGCATCGAGGTGATAATAAGTTTTTCCAATCTTTACGATATTCCAGGTATGGCGGTATTTGATGCCTTTTTCCGGATTATTCCCGCACAGGGCGATCATGCACCAGATTCCCAGAGCATCACAGAGGATCTTGACGGATTTGGCAATTCCCTCACAGACGCCGACGCCGTGTCCGAGGGGACCGATGATCTCGTGGGAGTACGGCTTTTTCAGCTTATCGTAATGAATGTTTTCACAGATGAAATCGTGGATATATTTTTCTTTCTCGATTTCGGAAAGCTTTGCAGCCGGACGGGCAAGTTTTTCTACCCGAGCATTCATCGCTTTCTGATGATCTTTGATCTTGCTCTTTTCGAAGAGATATTCCGGAATAAAGATCAGATTGGGAGAGTCTGCGTAATATTTATATTTGAAGCTTGCGGCCCAGAAGAGTTCCGGGTGGTCCAGGCGGAGTTCAAAGAAGATGTCGCTCAGCGCATGACCGTCGATCTTCGGGACCTGAAATGAGTCAGCGAGACTCAAAAGTCCCTGGTGCATGGCGCGGTAGACGGACTGGCGTTCCCGGTCCATGTGGTTATAGTAGTATGGTTCCATTGTATGTATAGACCTTTCTTGGTTATCGTGATAAATGATCTAGATGTTGGGGTCAAAAGGTCTTTTGCCCCCTATGATACCGGATTGCTCCGTGCTTTGCACTCCCGCAATCCTCAAAAACATTCATAATCCGCTCATTTTTTTACGAAAAATGGCTACTTATTCATGTTTTTGGCGGGTCAAGAGTTCGAAAATCCTCTCGCAAGCAAGCTTGCATCAGATTTCCGACCTTTTGACCCTGGTATCTGATCAATTTAGGATAGCATATTTGGCCATGATTTACCAGTGCTTATACCAGCAATAAAAACATTGACTCTACAACTGTTGTAAGGTTTAAATGGAATTTTTTTTCATTTACGTATTTACATCTTTCAAACTTGTGCTTATAATAACGATACACTACATAAATACTGCTAATAAGACTGCGGAAATGGGAACCCGACCGCAGATCGTGGCAGAAAAAACAAAAAGAATCCGGTCTCACTGTCTGGCAGAATGATAACAGAAGAACCGGAACTTTACGTAAAGGAGAAAATGTATGAGTGAAGAAAACACATCCAACCGGGCACCCTATGAATTTTATGGAAAAATGCCGTTGAAGCAGGCGATCCCGTTAGGACTCCAGCACGTCCTTGCGATGTTCGTCGGCAACCTGACACCGCTTCTGATCATCTGCGGTGCGTGTGGGATCAGCGGAAGTGAAGAATTTGCACATCTGCAGGTCAGCCTTCTGCAGAATGCGATGTTTGTCGCAGGAGTTGTGACTCTGGTACAGCTCTATGCGATCGGACCGATCGGAGGAAAAGTCCCGATCATCATGGGAACAAGCTCCGGATTCATCGGCGTATTTAAGAGTGTCGCAGATACAATGGGCGGCGGAGTTGCAACATACGGCGCGATCATGGGAGCGTCGATCATCGGAGGTCTCTTTGAGGGAGTTCTCGGTGCTTTTATCAAGCCGCTGCGGAAATTTTTTCCATCGGTCGTAACCGGAACCGTTGTTTTATCGATCGGTCTGTCCCTGATTTCTGTCGGAGTGAATTCTTTTGGCGGCGGGAGCAGTGCAAAAGACTTTGGATCGGCGGAAAATCTGCTGCTGGCGCTGTTCGTACTGATCGTAATCCTCATGGTGAAACACTGGACGAAAGGTCTTGCGAGCAACTCTGCAATCCTCATCGGGATCATTGCCGGATATGCGGCAGCGGTTATTATGGGACTGCTCCTTCCGAATTCAGGGATTACCGCGGATGGAGCAGAATATACAAAAGCATGGGTATTAAACTGGAATAAAGTGGCGGAAGCCAGCTGGATCAGTATCCCGGAATTTCTTCCGGTAAGGCCGGTCTTTGATGTCCGTGTGATCGCACCGATCATCATCATGTTTATCGTGACCGCTGTTGAGACAGTCGGTGATATTTCCGGCGTTATTGAAGGCGGAATGGACCGGGAGGCAACCGACAAAGAACTTTCCGGCGGCGTGATCTGTGACGGAATCGGTTCTTCTTTTGCAGCATTATTTGGAATTCTGCCGAATACTTCCTTCAGCCAGAATGTGGGACTTGTGACGATGACGAAGATCGTAAACCGAACAGCTCTGGCATCAGGAGCAGTTTTTCTGATCCTCTGCGGACTGATCCCGAAGCTTGGTGCGATCATCTCCATCATGCCGCAGGCTGTTTTAGGAGGCGCTGCAGTCATGATGTTCTCCTCGATCGTTGTCAGCGGAATCCAGCTGATCACAAAGGAACATATGACTCCGAGAAATCTGACGATCGTGTCAGTCGCACTCGGTGTCGGATATGGAATGGGAGCGAACACGGCAATTCTTGCGCAGACACCGCAGGCTGTCCAGCTGATCTTCGGCGGTTCCGGAATCGTTCCGGCGGCGCTGGTTGCGATCCTGTTAAACCTGCTGCTTCCGAAGGATGATAAGAACCTGTAGAGGTCAGAGATAAAAAGATAATAGAATGATAAAAAGAAACCGGAGGTGATCCAGGATGAATGTATGTCCTGGATGATCTCCGGTTTTATTTACGCGAACAACGAGCCAAAGTCTGCACTTGCGCGAGACCCTGGCGACTGTCGCGATAACAAGGGGAAAACTCGTGAAGCGTGTTTTCACTTGTTGTGGTACATAAAGAAAAAACATTAGAGACTTCTAAAAATTTTTCAGATATTCCAATTCCTCCGGTGTATCGGCATCTGCAAGCTCCAGCGGAGAGGCAGCCGGGAAATAACGGACATGTTGCGGATATTTTTTCAGGAGTACATTTCCTCCGGAGTTGTCCGGAAGTGTGAGAAGCTCATTGAAATACCGGCGATCAAAGAGGATCGGGTTCCCGGGGGATTTGACCTCTCCATGCTCCATTGATGCGAGCCGGAGAATTTCGCCGCACGAACGATAAGCTTGAGTAGCAAATGTCAATACCATCGCTTCGATCGTTTCGCGCGAAAGAAGCGGCTGGTCCCCGAGTGCAAATATGCATCCGGCGAGATCTGGATTTTTTCCCAACAGCGCGGAGAGACCGAGTTTTACCGTGTGGTTCCGGTACGGCATCGTGTGGAGCAGGACCGGAATCTCGCGCTCCCGGCAGAGAGACTCGACCTCCGGAGATCTCGTCACGACGATCCGTGCCGCGAAGAGCGGTCCGTCTGTGGCGGACAGGATCCGGGTAATCAGCGGTTTTCCGTTAAAATCAGCCATCAGTTTGTTGGACCCGAATCGTTTTCCAAGCCCCGATGCCATGATCACACAGCCGACGGGGAGAACCGGATGGTCAAGGTCATAGACATAGACATCGTCTCTGGCACGCAGGGCGTCGAGGAACGGCGTGGACTGGCTGCGGAGAACAGCGATCACCCGCTTTGTATCAAACAGGTGGAAAATGGCATCACAGAATTCCGGGCAGGAGCTTTCAAGGTAGCCGAGTTCGTCGATGACGGCGAAAGCGGCGAGAGAGTCGATCGCCCGTTTTATGGAAGCAAGACCGCCGCCGAGAAAACCGTTGAGATCCGGAACCATCTGATTGCCGGAAGAAGCGGATGAAGCCGCCGATTTCCCGGAATCAGAATCTGCCGGAAAGGCATGGAAAGAGAACTTTGGACGGTAAATTCCGATCCGCGAGGTTTCTCCGGTCAGATTGTCAGTCAGCTCAACGCGATCCTGTTTGAAAGCATGTGTTGTAAAGCCGGGAAACATCTGCAGGCGGGATTCGGCTTGACCAGGCAAAAACGGAATGTCTGAGATATGTCTTCGCAATCCGTGAAACACCGGCAGGCAGGATCCGGGCAGAGAGGAGTCGGCGGAGACAGGATTCCGGAGACTTTCAGATATTTCACTGGAAATCGTATCAGCCGGAAAATCCGGCAATGTCAGAATTTCCCGCAGCAGTGTGCTCTTCCCACTTCTGCGGCTTCCGGTGATGATCAGATGCCGCTTTTTGACCGGAACCGGATCGCTATCAGTTCCCAGGGAATTCTCTTGCGCCGTCTGCGCCGCTGTTGTTTCGGCTATATTTAGAAAAGATCTGAGTATAGAGCTCGCGGCTGCTCTGAATGCAGGCGTTCCGCCAGGTTTCATAATCATGTAAAAACTCCTTTGCTTCCGGTGTCAGGACACTCCCGCCGCCGCCTTTTCCGCCGATCGTTCTGGCGGTCAGTGAAAAACCAAGATTCTTTTCCGCACGCTTCATGAGATGGAGCGCTTTTGTGTATGCCATCCCCATCGAGAGGGCTGCCGCCCGCAGCGAACCGGTCTCCTCGATCAGGTGGAGCAGGCGGCAGGGACCTTCACCGAAGAAGCGGAGATTGTCGTTGTCACATAGAAAGACGCGGATGTCAGATTTCATGAAAAGATCACCTTCTTTCGGGTACATCAGTGGTATGGTGCGCAGGGATCATGAGGAAAATCCAGAGGTTTCCTATGAACAGGATCATGAGCCGGTTTTATGGAAAATACAACCAGGATCATGGGGCTATAGCTATAAAACCGGCAGGAGAACGAGTCGATTCCCTGCGCATTTTGATGGATCAGGAAGCGGAACCAGACGCACCTCCCCGTAGATCTCAGAAAAAGCCTGCTCCATGACGGAGACAGGATCCGTCTTCGGATGCAGCGTGTGGATCAGCGTGCCGTCCTTTAGGAGCAGCAGGATATCACAGTATGCGAGTGCGAGTGTCGGATCGTGGAGACAGAGAATTGCAGTTTTTTCTGTGAGAATTTTTCCGGTTGAGTAAGATAGCCCATCTGGTTCATCGGCGCTACATGCCAATGATGTGCATTCACGCAAAGAGTGAGATTGTTGCAAACAATCGGGCCCAGTGTGAGAATGTGTCGAGACAGGTTCTTTTTTATAGGGAAAAAAGGCAGGGGAAGCAGATCTACCGCCCTGTGCCGCCTGTACGATATCTGCGATCAGCCCCATCATCCGGTACTTATTCCCAAGGTCCAGCGAACTGTCCGGCTCATCAAAGAGCAGGAGCGAAGTATCTTCAATGAGTGTTCTCGCCAGGATCACGAGCTGCTGTTCCCCACCGCTGAGTGTTAAGTAATCCCGATTCGCAAAATCGTCCATTCCGACGGAAGCGAGTGCCTGGAGGGCTGCCTCCCGCATCTTGGCAGACGGCTGTTCGAAGAGTTTCAACCGGGAGTAAAATCCCATGAGCACGATATCCAGCGCACTCATGGAAATGGAGATCCCGCTCTGCTGCGGAATATAACTTACGAGTCCTGCGAGAGCTTTTGGAGAGAGAGCTGTGAGGTCCTGCCCGTTCAGGAGAACATGGCCGCTGTGGGAAAGCTCTCCGCATATGGCCCGCAAAAGGGTAGTCTTTCCGCTCCCGTTCGGTCCGAGAAGCGCGATCATATGCCCGGGATTTTCAACCGAAAGGGAAAGATGGTTTAGGATCTGATGACCGCCCAGAGAGACGGAGAGGTCCTGAATGGAAACATGTTCAGACATAATGATCAGCGCCTCCTTTCCGAGAGGATCAGATAGATCAAAAACGGCGCTCCGAGGAGCGAAGTAAAGATACTGACAGGAAGCTCCACTGCGGCGAGTGATTTTGCAAGAATATCCGCGGTCAGGAGCAGGAAACTCCCGATGAGACCGCTGAGAAAGCATGCGGACTTCCGGTTATGCCCGGTCAGGAGTCTTGCCGTGTGCGGAGCGAGAAGACCGACGAAGCTGATGAGTCCGGTCACACTGACAGCGGCTGCGACGGTGAGTGTGGCGAGAAAAAGAACGAAAAAACGTGTTTTTCGGACAGATACGCCGAGCATGCGGGCCTCATCTTCACGGACCGAGAGTACCAGAAGATGGCGGTGGAGCAGGAAGACCAGCGCGGAGGAGATCAGGATGATCACGACCGGAAACGGGATTTTCGATGCGGTGACGCCGGAGAGACTTCCCATGATCCAGTATTCGATCGAGGCGAGCTGTTTTTCCGGATCTGCCATGAGCTTTAAGAGCATGAGAACGGTCTGCGCGAGAGCATGGACCGCGATCCCCGCGAGAACGATGGAAGAATGGTCCCGGACCGGGGAGAGAGCGGTGAGCCCGAGGGAAAGGCAGACGGCGAGAAGAGCACCGAAAAATGCGAAGAGCGTTGTGGACGGCGCGGCGGCGGAGACGAACAGGATCGCGAAAGCCGCACCGGCACTGGCTCCGGAGGAGACACCGATGATGTCGGGGGATGCCAGCGGATTCCGGAAGACCGTCTGGTAGACGAATCCTGCGATCCCGAGTCCAAAACCGCCGACGAGTCCCATGACAGCGCGCGGCAGGCGGAGAACCGTGAAGGTACGGAGCGCCATCGGATCCCCGGCAGCCAGGCCAGATAATGTGATCGGATATTTTCCGGTACTCAGGGCAGAAACAAAGGCGATGACCATAAAAGTCATCGCCAGTGTTAAGGTTGCCATGGTTCGGTTGGAATTAGTTTGCGCTTTCCGGAGTGAATCCATAGAATGTTTCATAGAAATTCTTCTCTGCTGTCTTGAAATCGTCTTCAGTTACAACGTCCGGGTGAAGAACGGAAGCGACGTAGTAGCTTCCTAAAAAGCTTGCCGGAACCGGGGAATCGAGTGCCTCGATGTCGCTCGGGATCTGGTAAACATGTCCTTCTTTTACGGCTGTGCAGTCAGCAAGAGCGGAATCGTTCAGAACGGAGTCCACATCGTAGTCTGCATCAGCTGCGAGAATGATGTAATCCGGGTTCCAGGAAAGGATCTGCTCGTAGGAAGTATCAGCCCAGTAGGTATCTGTGATCTCAGAAGCTGCATTGACGCCACCTGCATGCTCGATCAGAGTGGACTGGTACATTTCCGGACCAGCAGTCTGTAACAGAGCGCTGTTTCCTGCAAGATATACGGACGGAGTTTCTTTTCCCTCGAGAGACTGGACAAGCTCTGCAGTGGTATCAGAGATCCAGTATTCGAGTGTCTGTCCTTTTTCTACTACGTTTGCTGCGGTGGAGATCATGTCGATCGTCTCCATCAGCTTTGCGTCATCCTCCGGATTGACAGCGATCACGGTGAGACCGAGCTCTTCCATTGCCGGGATGGAATCCTTTAATTTCACAGGAACAATTACAAGATCCGGCTTTAATGCTGCGCAGCCTTCCAGATCGAACTCTTTTGCGGTTCCGACGGACGGAAGACTTGTGAGCTCCGGAGCGCTGAGTTTATAGATATTTCTTTTGTCCGCTTTTGCCTCGACGCCAACTAACTTGTCGTCAAGACCAAGCGCGATCATCAGGCTTGTGGAGATATAGTAGCCGCTGACAAAGGATTCTGGCTGCTTCTCGATCGTAACCTCACGGCCGAGATGGTCGGTGATGGTAACCGGATAGGTGACTTCCATGTCGGAGACAGCGGCCTCGGAAGTCTCAGAAGCGGATTCAGAAGCTGCTTCGGTGGATTCTGCGGTCGTCTCAGCGGCAGCAGTTGTTGTTGATGCGGTGTTGCTTCCACATGCAGTTACGCTCACAGATAATGCGAGAGCTAAGAGCAGAGCGGAGAGCTGTTTGAGATTTTTTTTCATAATCTTTTGTCCTCTTTCGATCTTTTTTTGCTGGAACATCGTTGTATTTTTCCAACTATAACGGAATTATAGCAGAAAGTATGTTAAAATAAAAGTAATTTTTGAAGAACGCTTCAGAATACAGGGATCCGGACTTTTTTGAGAGCAGGAAAAGGCGGGAACAACTGCATATTCTGAGGGATCATGAGGAGCAATGGTATGAGAGTCATCAGGGAATATAAAAAAGCGGAGAGCTTGGAAGAGGCGTGGCAGTTAAACCAGAAAAAGAGCAACCGGGTCCTGGGCGGCATGGTCTGGCTGAAGATGGGAAAGATGCAGATCGGTACGGCGATCGACCTGTCCGGACTCGGACTTGACACGATCGAGGAGACGGAGGACGAGTTCCGGATCGGCTGCATGGTCACATTGAGAGATCTGGAACTTGATCCGGGACTTAACGGGTATACGGACGGCGCTGTGCGGGAGTCGGTGCGCCACATCGTCGGCGTCCAGTTCCGGAATCTCGCGACGGTCGGAGGAAGTATTTACGGAAGATACGGATTTTCCGACGTGCTGACGATGTTTCTGGCGATGGACAGCTATGTGGAGCTTTACAAAGGCGGGATCATTCCGTTGAGAGAGTACGCAAAAATGCCGTATGACCGGGACATCCTGGTCCGGCTGATCGTAAAAAAAGAAGCGGCATCGTTTGATTACCAGTCCGTCCGCAACACGCAGACCGATTTTCCGGTCCTCACCTGTGCCGCGGCAAAGACAGAAGCCGGATACCGGTTCGCGATCGGGGCAAGACCGGGAAAAGCGGTTCTTTTTGAGCTGTCCAATGAGGATATGAAGGACAAAAATGTGGAAAACATCGCGGAGTATGCTGCCAAGTGTGTAAAAGAACAGATCGTGACCGGCTCCAACACGAGAGGAAGCGCGGAGTACCGGAACCATCTGGCCGGGGTGCTGGTGAGACGGGCGGTATGTAAGTTTGGGGAATAAGAACAGACGGATGAAGAACGGTTTGAAAGAAGAAAGCTTTGTCTGGCTGAAAGAAACTCAGTCCGTTATGGAGCATAAAGAAACTGGAAACAGATAAAAACGAGGAATCATACATGAACATCACGATAACATTAAATGGAAAAAAGATCTCGGAGGAGATCGACGCAGACCTTCTTCTGATCGATTTTGTGCGGAATCACGGCTGTTACAGTGTAAAGCGCGGATGTGAGACGTCGAACTGCGGGCTCTGCACGGTATTTTTAGATGAAAAGCCGGTGCTTTCCTGCTCCGTTCTTGCGGCGCGGGCAGACGGAAGAAGTGTGACGACGCTGGAAGGACTTCAGGACGAAGCGAAGGAATTCGGCGCTTTTATCGCGGATCAGGGCGCCGAGCAGTGCGGATTCTGCAATCCTGGCTTCATTATGAACGCGCTGGCGCTGTTCCGGGAAAACGAATATCCGGATACGGAGGAAATCAAGGAGTATCTGGCGGGCAACTTATGCCGCTGCTCCGGCTACGAGGGACAGCTTCGCGGTATCCAGGCATTTCTCGCATGGAAGAAAGAAAAGAACGGGTGACGGTCCGGTGAGGCGCGCGTGTGACGGTCGGACCGTGACAACACGCAGAACAAATGATGTGAGACTGTTACAAATACAGAAAGAGGACGAAAGTTATGAAATATGTAAATAAACCTGTCCGGAAAAAGGACGCGATGCAGCTTGTGACCGGACAGCCTGTATACATGGACGATATCGCTCCGAAGGACTGCCTGATCGTAAAACTCCTGCGCTCCCCGCATGCGAACGCGATCGTGACTTCCTTGAATAAGACGGCTGCGATGAAAGTGGACGGGATCGAGGCGATCTATACCTGGGAAGATATCCCGCAGGATGCGAAGCGGTACACGCAGGCAGGACAGACATATCCGGAGATGAGTCCGTATGACAGACTCTTGCTTGACCGGCATGTCCGTTACGTCGGGGATGTGGTCGCGATCGTTGCCGGTCGCGATGAAAAATGTGTGGACCGGGCATTAAAGCTCATTAAAGTCCAGTACGAGGTCCTGGAACCGCTCCTTGATTTCAGGAAGGCGAAGGACAACAGGATCCTGGTGCATCCGGAGGACAACTGGGAGAGTCTTGTTCCGGTCGGGGCGGACAATAAGAGAAATCTGTGCGCCCATGACGAATCGGGAGAGGGAGATATCGAGAAAGTATTGAGGGAGAGCGATGTTGTGATCGACCATGTCTATCACACGAAGGCATGTCAGCAGACGATGATGGAGACATTCCGGACGTTCTGTACGATCGACGCTTACGGACGCCTCAACGTGGTCAGCTCCACCCAGATCGTATTCCACTGCCGCCGGATCATCGCCAATGCGCTCCATATCCCGAAGTCCATGATCCGCGTCAGCAAGCCGAGGATCGGAGGCGGATTCGGTGCGAAGCAGACATCGATCAGCGAGGTTTATCCGGCTTATGTGACCTGGATGACAAAGAAACCGTCAAAGATCATCTTTACCCGCGAGGAGAGCATGACCGCCTCTACACCGCGCCATGAGATGGAAGTCCATGTGCGTCTCGGTGCAAGTAAGGACGGGATCGTCAACGGCATCGACATGTACACGCTGTCCAACACGGGCGCTTACGGGGAACATGGTCCCACAACGGTCGGACTTTCCGGGCATAAATCCATCCCGCTCTACGGGAAGGCGAAGGCATTCCGGTTTGTGAGTGATGTTGTATACACGAACGTGATGTCTGCCGGGGCGTACCGTGGATACGGGGCGACACAGGGACTGTTCGCGGTGGAGTCCGCGGTGAACGAACTTGCCGCGAAGCTTCACATGGATCCGTTTGAGATCCGCGAGAAGAACATCATCAAAGAGGGCGACGTGATGCCGGCCTATTACGGTCAGGTCAATACGAGCTGTGCGCTTGATCGCTGTCTTGCGCGTGTGAAAGAGATGATCCACTGGGACGAAAAATATCCGGTCCGCGATATGGGCAACGGAAAGGTCCGCGCGGTCGGCATGGGAATGGCGATGCAGGGATCCGGTATTTCGTCCGTCGATGTGGGAAGTGCCACGATCAAGGTGAACGACGACGGATTCTACACGCTGTCGATCGGTGCAGCCGATATGGGAACCGGCTGTGATACGATCCTGGCGCAGATCGCGGCGGAGGTTCTCGAGTGCTCTGTCGATGAGATCACGGTGTTCGGCGCGGACACGGATACTTCGCCGTATGATTCCGGTTCCTACGCGTCCAGTACGACGTATGTCACGGGAAAAGCGGTCGAAAAGTGTGCACTGCAGGTTCGGGAACAGATCTGCAAACTCGGTGCACAGATGATGAACTGCCCGGAGAATGAGGTCGTGTTTGACGGGAAGGTTGTACGGAGAGAGAAAAAGAGAGCAGCAGGCAGCAATGTTCCGGGCAGGAGTGAAGAAACAGACATAAAAACTGGTGCTGAGCTGGCTGCAAAAGACGGTGCTGGTAGTCCGGAAAATAGCGGATCCGCGGAATCCTCAGAAACTTCGCAGGTTTCCCTTGCAGATATCGCCACCGCCTCCATGTGCGGAAACGGGATCGCTCTCGAGGCGACCTTGACGAACAGCTCCCCGATCTCTCCGCCGCCGTTTATGGTCGGAGCCGCGGAGGTCGAGGTGGACCTTGAGACAGGTGAGACGAAGGTCATCGATTATGCCGCCGCCGTCGACTGCGGAACGCCGGTGAACCCGAATCTTGCGAGAGTCCAGGCGGAAGGCGGGATCCTGCAGGGGATCGGAATGGCGCTCACGGAAAATATTACCTACAATAAACTTGGAAAGCTCGCGGAAAATTCCCTGATGCAGTATAAGATCCCGACCCGCGTGGATATCGGAAAGATCCAGATCGATTTTGAGTCGAGCTATGAGAATGAGGGACCGTTCGGCGCGAAATCGATCGGTGAAGTCGTGATCAACACCCCGCTCCCGGCAGTTGCGGACGCGATCTACAATGCAACAGGGACAAGATTTTATGAGCTGCCGATCACACCGGAAAAGATCGCGATGGCAGTGCTGGAATCGAAATGATTGACGGAATTCGGACAATAGAATGCGATATGACCATATGTTATAAACAAACTGTAACGATGAAGATCAACCGGGGCGAGAACATGAAAGAGCAGGTTTCGTGACAACAGAATAGGCGCGTCATCGGATTGCTCCGGGCAGAGAGAAAGCAGGGGCAGAGTATGACGAAGAAAATATGGGATTTCAGAAACTTCAGAGAACGAAAGAAAAAAGATCAGGGCGGATATTCCCTGGTGGAACTGATGGTAGTCATCGTCATCATGGTAATCCTTGCATCTGTGAGCATCGGAGTCTACAATGGATATGTGGAGCGCGCGAAGAACGCGGTAGCTTATGAAAAGGGACACCGGATCGCGGAGGCACTGAAGATCTGCGAGGCGGAGTACGGTCTTTCCGGAACAATCAGCCTGGATCGCCTGTCAGCGATTTCGGGAGATCTGATGAAGAAACCGAATGATCCGGACAGTCTCCTCTACGAATATGTGGGAGAGGACACGGATGACTGTACGGATTTTACGGTTTCCTTAAAGAAGATCGACACTGCATCGGTGGAGATCCAGGGATTCACTTACACAGCGGACACCTACGAGATCACATGGACGGAGGACGACGGTGTGGAAGTGACGATGAAATAACAGGGCTGATCATCCCGCATGTTTCCAGAAAATGGAACATCAGGCTGACGGCCAGGAGATCAGCACATCCGCCGGGACTTAAGTGCATGGCGATGTACTGTTCGTCCAGTGAAGACAATATTTCTTTGAATGAATCATTCGTGACAGCAGAGAGCAGGTGTTTTGCCTGCTCTTTGCTTTTTTTTGCGAGCTCCGGACCGCCGCGGTGCACCATGTTGGTGTCATCGGCCTCCGAGATCAGGGTGAGGAGTGCCATGGCGGCCGCATCGTTTAAGGAAAAACAGGCGGCAAGCCATTTTTTGAGTGCCGGAAGTCCGATCCGGACAGCGGAAGGAAAACCAGCAGCAGCCTCTCCTCTGGCTCCCTGGATTCCGTAGGCGGAGAAGATTCGCTCGCCGTTCGAAAAATCCGGTTCGACAGCGCTGGGTTCAGCCTGCGAGTTCATATCAATGGAAGAAGCTGGGGACAGCTTGTTCTGATGCCTGGAAAGTTTTGCCAGATCACCGAGGGAACAGCTTCCAAGCTTCCTGCATTCGCTGAGAACTTCCTCGGCCGGAAGCGGCAGACTCTTTCCTGCATGGACTTTTCCCAGCGCCCCGCAGAGGATCGCAGAGGCGAAGACAAGACCTTTGTGGGTGTTGATCCCGTGCGTGGCGGAGAACATGGCGGTCTCCGCGCGCTGCCCGGCATAGCGGAGCCGCTCAAAGATCTGTTCGTCCGCCTCGTCTGCATGGTCCCACCCGAGACAGAAAAATTCCCGGAACCATGGGATCAGGGAAGCGCTGCTGTCCAGAAATGTAAAAAAGTCCATATCCGAATGCGAACCGGAATTATTCCGGTCTACAAGTCCCGGCTTCGGGGTTGTTGAGACCTCGTAGAGCAGCCCGCGGACCGCCGCGGAGGCGGCAAGATCTGCCGAGCGGTCCCTGAAATGATCGTTAAAGAGTTTTGCCGTCTGCCACTGGATGAGTTCCATGGAATGGCGTTTTTGGGCCAGGCAGGTATTCGCATCCCCTCCGCACACCAGACAGGTGCGGGGAAGGAGATGAAGATCCTGCCGCTTTACGGAAACTCCGTCCAGTCCGCATACATCGAGATTGAAGAGACGGCCGAGCGGATGACTCTCCTCGATGGAGACGAGAAACTGTTTGACCGGGATTTCCGGGGAATCCAGGAGAAAAAAGGAGTGATCGCCGGTTGGCTCTTCACAGATCTTTGTATTTTTTATGGAGAAGCGGCCGAGTTTTTCCTGCAATTCCCGGAGTTCCTCGCGAAACGCGGCACGGGCGAAAGGAAACACTTTCACCGCTCCGGCAATATTTAAGGAAAATTCCACAAGGCAGGAGCCGTCTCCTGCGGAGAGCAGCTCCCACTTTTTCAGTATACGCCGGTCTCTTGCGGCGCGGAGTTCTTCGGAAGTCACCGGAGTGCCGGTGATCACGTCGGTCAGGTTCATGGATACCTCCCATGTTGTAAAAGAAGTAACTGTTCAGTAGGTCTGAAGGCAAAAATCCCGTCTGCGCAGCCGATTTGAAACGGATTCCTGCCTTAGTGTGTACTTTCAGCAGAAAACTTTTCTTTCAGATACTTCGCAGTACATTCCGGCACCAGGGAAAGTACTTCATCCGTTACGCCATGCTCGGCGAGGAGCTTGCGGACGCGGGAAGCGCTGATAACTTCCGGTTTTCCGTCCGGGCCTTCGGTGGTGATCCGGTCGATCTTTATGAAGGAGATCCCATAGCGGGGCAGGATCCGGATCATGGCTTCGTTATAATTTCTCGTCACCGGATCGAACGGTTCTTCCCCTGCAAAGCGCTTTTTAATATGAAGAAGCGGTGCGATCCGGGAGGCGAACAGGGTGATATCGAGCTCACTCTGGATCTTTGTGGCGTCTTCGCCTTCCTTTAAGAAATAGGTCGGGAAGGTCGCATTGGAGATCATATATGGGCCGGACGGATGAACGATGACGTTCGCAAGGTGGTCGGTTCCTTCGCGGACAAGGCGCAGGCGGTCCGCAAACGGGAACTGGGAGCGGTTTTCCTCGACCACAAAGATGTGGAGCAGGTCGCAGGCTCTGGCCGCGTAGGTGATCAGTGCAAGATGGCCTTTTGTGAACGGATTGCAGTTCATGACGATGCAGCCGATGTTGTCGGAATCTTCGGTTCCGGCAAGAAACTTTTTATAGAAATTGTCGAGTCCATTTTTCTTGTTTTCCAGCATCAGAACGGACTCTGTCTCCGCTAACGGATAGAATCCGCAGGATGTAAAGAGCACCTTGTTTTTCGGTCTTGTGATCACGAAGAGATCGTAATGACCTGCCTCAAACCGGTTTTCGACAAGTCTGGACACGAGACTTCCGAGAGCATTCTGTCCTCTGAGACTCTCATCCACCGCAAAGCATTTTAAAAGATTTCCTGCGCAGCATCCGCATCCGGTGAGATTGTCATCGGAATCAAACACGCCGAACGCCGCTTCGATATCGTCCTCATAATTTAAATGATGCTTTGCGAGAAACTCCACAAGCATCTGTCTGTCGTGGGAAAAACCAAGGGATAATTCATGAATACTGAGTTCTGTCATATAAAACACCTCTGCTTTCTGTGTATCTATAGTATAGATGAAATAATAACAGTTTTCCAGAGAAAAGGCAGAGAAAAAAAGGGAAAATTGTAACAGGAAATTCCGATGCGGGACATAAGAAAAATATATGGGAAGAGATGAAAATAAGGGTGAAAATACATGACAGGAAAGGGGAAGACCAGAGGATCATGTATACATAGCTTTCTAATTGTTAAGAAATTGACATGCAAATAAAAGGATAGTATAATTATAAGCATTTCGTAGAGCTTTACGTTTGAATTTGAATTGCTTTTCAGGAGAAATTACTGATAAGAAAAAACGATGGGAAAAACGGACACGGACATCGTGTATGGGAACAGTGATAAGGAATGATGATATGACAACGCGTGATATGGCATATATTGTGAGCATCGCGGAGGAACAGAGCATTACGCGCGCCGCTGCGAAGATGTATATGGCACAGCCGGCTTTAAGTCAGTGCGTCCAGAAGGTGGAGAAGGAGCTTGGCGTGCTGATCTTTCTCCGGCAGCCAAACGGGGTGAAGTTGACGGCGGAAGGCGAATGCTTTCTGGAATTTGCAAAGAAAACATTGACGGAGCAGAAGACAATGGAGAAAAAACTGCTCGATCTTCAGAATTCAGACCGGGGTGTCGTTCAGCTCGGTTTTACGGGAATGCAGGCCATGTATGTTCTTCCATATTTTCTGCCGCAATTTAAGGAAAAGTATCCTTCTATTGACATGGTCCTGACAGAAGCAGCCAGCGAGGATATCGAGGAGAAGCTCATCAAAGGTGAGGTGGAGGTCGGAATCGTTCACCCGCCGCTCTTAAGGGAAGAACTGGAATATTTTGAGATCAACCACGATGAGCTTGTGATCGTTCCGAGAAGCAACAGCCGGTATCACAAGATGATCTACTACCGGGATGACGATCCGATGCCGTATCTGGACGCGGAATTTTTAAGAAATGAGCCGCTTATCGTGACTCAGTCCTGGCAGAGAAGCCGGATGGTCTGCGAGCAGATCTTTGATAAGATGGGCTTTCACCCACCGATCAAACAGGTGTCCAGAAATCTGAGTACTCTGGATGCACTGGCGCAGGTGGACTATGGAACCGTGCTTCTTCCGTCGAAACAGCTGTCGGATGCTCTGAGACGGCGCGGTGTCTATAAGATCGACCCGGCTTACAGCGTGCCCTACACATTTAATGTAGCAGTTTTAAAAAATGCATATCTTTCCTCCCCGGCGGAGAAGCTGGTGGAGTTTTTAAAAGAGATTCGCGGGACCTTCTAAGTGCAAGAAGGTCCTTTTTATTATTGGACATCGGACAAAAGTGCATACAGGCATAATTGGAAGATCCGTCCGCAGCAGTCTGCTATTTTTTTAACAGACATATTTTTTACTTATGACCTCAACATGGTTTCCATATTTAACAAACATCTCCCGCTTTACTATAATGAAGCCATCAGGAAAAACCTGACTGCGCGCAGAATGATAAAGAAAACCGGCCGCTATTCCCCAACATCCATGGGAAGCGGTCAACGAAAACATGAAGGGGGAACGGACATGAACGGTATTGGAATTGGAATTATTTCCTTACTTGTTTACATTGCCGCCATTCTTGTGATCAATATGGTCCTCAAGAGAAAAATGGCAGAGGCCATGATGTGGTCATTCTTGATCATCCTCGCGATGGGTGGAATCTTTGCTGGACAGAACGTGTTCACATTAGCCCAGACAGGTATCAAGGCAGCGGCAAAACAGGAAGTTGTGTATGCTTCCATGGCATTCGTATTTATGGCATTTATGATGGATAAAACGGGCGTTATCGGACGACTCGTTGAAATCTTAAACAGTGTACTCGGACGCCTTCCGGGCGGTTCCGGATATGTATCCACCATCGCAAGCGCCCTGTTCGGCATGGTTTCCGGATCTGGTTCCGGTAACGCGTCTGCGGTTGGTTCTATCACGATCCCGTGGATGAAACAGAGTGGATGGAGCACTGAACGCGCTACAACGATCGTAGCCGGTAATGCCGGTCTGGGAATGATCTTCCCGCCATCCTCTTCCATGCTCCTTTTACTTGGTATGGAAGCGATCGCTGCTGAGCTTGAAAGCAACACCTTATATGTAGGTCTTATGTGTACCGGCCTTGTGATCCTTGTATATCGTCTCTTTGTTGTATTCTGCTATGCAAAGAAGGACGGCTTAAAGGCATCCGCAGGAACAGGTGAAAGTCTCGGAGCAGCATTCTCAAAGAATGCCTCATCCTTGATCATTTTCCTCGGAATCATCATTCCGCTTCTGTTCCAGATGGGACCGACCGGAAACGCGATCAAAGCGACATTAAACGCCCACACAGAAAAATCCTTTAAGGCAATTTCTTTAGTAATGTGGATCCCGATCATGATGACCTTCTTTACAATCGTTGAGGGCTGGAAATATCTGCCCCACGATTTTAAAGGCTGGAAGGACATGATCAAATCCTCTGCACCGAAGTACAGCGAGGTTGGCTGTCTGTTATTCTTCGCTTTCGCGGCCGCAAGCGTACTGACAAAGCTTGGTCTTCAGGATGAGTTTACTGCAGTATTTGATACACTCGGAAGCAAATCTCCGGTCCTTGTAGTTATCATGATCGCGGTGATCACCACACTGATGGTTGGCCCGTTCACAGGAACTGCTTCCACAACTGCCCTCGGTGCTCTTGCCTATGCAGCACTGCGTTCCCTCGGGCTTGCACCGGTGGCATGCTGCGTAGCATTCCTGCTTCTTGTTTCCAACGAGGGATGCATCCCGCCAAACTCCGCGCCGATCTATATCGCAAGCGGTATTTCCGGACTGAATGAACCGTCCAGGATCTTTAAGAACCTGCTGTTCCACTACGCGCTTCCGGTTGTCCTCATCGCAATTCTTATCATGCTGGGTATCTTCCCGGTAGTAGGCGCTTAAGGAGGGAAAGATCATGAAAAAGACGATTTACAACATTTGTATGGTAGTATTTGAGATCACACTTCCGTTATTCCTGCTCATGGGCGCGGTTCTTGTATTCGGACAGCTGATCGGAGCGTTGATGGGAAACGGTGCTATCGTTCTCGGACTGAACAACGCGATCAAAACTTACTCCGTATGGGTAGCAAGTGTATGCGCATTCTCCGGTTTCATCATGAGCTATGTGAGAGAAAAAAAGAAATAAGTAAGTGATCATCCAGAGTGGCGGTCGTGCAGATGTTCCGTCTGTATGTCCGCCACAATGTTGTTGAGAGAGCAAAAATCCCATCGGTCCCCCGATCTGGAGCGGATTTTTGCGTATAACTGTGAAGGTATGGAACAGTTATGCTAAGTAATTAGAAAACAGGAGGTATGATCTATGGAGATCAAGAAACCGGCAGTGGCCGGAACCTTAGAATCGAGCGACTGCCAGATCGTGATCCGTCCGAACGGCGGTGAGGGCATCGAGATCGAGTTAGAGAGTGATGTTGCAGTCATGTTCGGCGATTCCATCAGGGAAACGGTCAATAATACACTGGAAGAATTCGGTGTCAAGGACGCCTACGTGGAGATCCGCGACAAGGGCGCTCTCGACTGTGTCATCAAGGCAAGAATGGAATGTGTCATCTGCCGCGGCGCGGAGGAAAAATACGACTGGACAAAGGAGGATGCGAGATAATGGCTGAGAAAACGATCCACTTAAAACGCACCAGCCTCTATGCCAGCGGTGCGAGCCCGGTAAACATGATTCAGGCAATTTTCTATAACGAGGACATGCTGATCTACGATCTTGAGGACTCCGTTCCGGCGGCCGAGAAGGACGCGGCGAGATTCCTTGTATACAACATGGTAAAAAACCACAGACCGAAGGATAAATATGTCTGCATCCGTGTAAATGGTATCTATTCCGAATACCTGGAGGAAGACTTACAGGCGGCAGTCAGAGCCAACCCGGATTGCATCCGTATCCCGAAGGTGGAGTACGCGAGAGAGGTACAGGATATCTCAAGAAGAATCGCAGCCATCGAGGAGAAGATCGGTCTTGAAGTCGGAAAGATCGAGCTGATCTGCAACATTGAGTCCTACATGGGTGTCATCAATGCCATGGAGATCGCCCACTCTGATCCCCGTGTGGTTGCGATGGCCGTCAGTGCAGAGGACCTGACTGCAAGCCTGAAGGCCCAGAGAACGAAGAAAGGTCTGGAAGTATTCTATGCGAGAAATGCGGTCCTCATGGCATGCCGTTCCGCGGGAATCGATGCCCTTGATATCGTATTCTCTGATATCAATGACAAAGAGGGTCTTGAGGAGGACACGGCTCTCGCAAAGAACCTTGGCTTCGACGGAAAGACCTGCATCCACCCAAGACAGATCGACACGGTCAATTCCTTCTTCACGCCGAGTATGAAGGAAATCAAGTATGCGCTCCGCGTTTTACAGGCGGTGGAGGAAGGAAAGAAGCAGCATAAAGGTGCTGTGACTTTGGATGGCGGCATGATCGATAAGCCGATGGAGCTTCGGGCTCTCACGACATTAGCCCAGGCGAAGGCAGCCGGTATCCGCACAGAAGGGATGGTGATATAGGATGGAACAGAGCAGAGAGACTTATATCAACGCAGTGGGACGCGAGATCCCGAAGCAGATCGGAAATTATGTCGTAAAACCGTACACGGGCGCTTACACGACCGTTCCCTCCGATGCGCCGGTACACACACTCCGCACCGCAGGAAAGCACGTTTCCGGAGACTGCAAGATGGCGGAGAATTTAAAGGATGCGATCGTAAAGACCGGTTTAAAGGACGGTATGACGATCTCCTTCCATCACAGCTTCCGTGAGGGCGATGAGATTATCGGACAGGTTCTGACCGCGATCCGCGAGCTTGGGATCAAGGGACTCCGCTTCGCACCGAGTGCCGTTGTCAACATTAAGAATCCGTCCATCGTGGACTTTGTAAAAGACGGAACCATCGACCGCATCGAGGCCAGCGGTATTCGAGGCGAATTAGGTGACGCAGTTCTTGACGGACTGATGGAAAAGCCGGTTATTTTAAGAACCCACGGTTCCAGACCGAGAGCCATCGAGGCAGGAGAGCTTCAGATCGATGTGGCTTTCATCGGCGCTTCCGCGGCGGATGAGTACGGCAACGCCACTGGTCAGATCGGACCGAATGCCTGCGGTTCCCTTGGATATTCCTTTGTGGATGCCATGAATGCGCGGAGAGTTGTTGTTATTACCGATTATCTTGTGGACTATCCATGCTGCCCGGCAAGTATCTCCCAGCAGTATGTAGATTATGTTGTAAAGGTTGACCGTATCGGCGATCCGGATAAGATCGGAAAAGGTGCGGCCAGAATGACAAAGAACCCGCGAGATCTTCTGATCGCGGAGCGGGCGGCAGATGTCATGGCGGCTTCCAGAATGTTTAAGGAGAATTTCTCTTTCCAGACCGGTGCCGGAGCCATCAGTATCGCCTGCACGAATTATCTGGCAGACCGCATGGAGGAGAAGGGCGTAAAGGCAAGCTTCGCTCTCGGCGGCATGACCGCGGCCATCGTTGACATGTACAAGAAAGGTCTCGTGAGAGTCTTGGAGTGCAGCCAGTCCTTCGACGCGGTGGCGGCGAGAGCCATCGCTGAGGAGTCCGGAATTGTGGAGATCGACAACGCGGTCTACTCCAACCCGTTCACGAAGGGCTCCATGCTGGATAAGTTAAACTTCGGCGTTCTCGGAGCGCTGGAGGTCGATACAGACTTTAACGTCAACATCCTTACCGGATCTTCCGGTGAGATGATGGGTGGCCTCGGCGGCGGACCTGATGTGGCAGCCGGATCCGACATTTCCATCGTCTGCCTGCCGGTAGTCCGCGGAAGAACTCCTTCCATCACAAAAAAAGTCTTCACCTGCTGTACTCCTGGTGAGACCGTAGCTGCTGTTGTCACAGAGGCCGGCATTGCGCTGAACCCGAAGCATAAATACTATGCAGAGATGAAGGAAGACTTAGAGAACGCAAACTTAAAGCTTGTGAGCATTGAGTACCTGCAGCAGCTCGCAGAGTCCTTAACGGGCGTTCCGAAGCCGATTGAGACGACAGACCGCGTAGTCTGCATCGTCGAGTACCGTGATGGTACCGTGATCGATGTGATCAAGGAGATCAAAAAGTAAAAAACAGGGCTGTATATCCCAGACAGTTCTGTCGACAATATTTGTTACCCTCATTATATCTTTATGCCCCATAAAAACACCCGCTGGCACAGCCATCCAGAGAATGGAGATCGATGCTGGCGGGTGTTTTTTTCTGCCATACAGCAGAAAGAAACAGTCGGCGGCAGTTCTGTGGATATTTTAAATTTGCTCTCGAAGTTTAAATGTGGTACGATAATAAAAACCGTTTTTCAGGGAAAGCCGGAATGGCAGTCTGGAAAAATCGAAGATTTTATGGAAAAGATACGAGGAACATGACATGCTGCATCTATATTTTGCCCCATTGGAGGGAATCACAACATATCCGTACAGGAATCTGCACCACAAGTATTTCGGTGGTGTGGACAAATATTTTACGCCGTTTCTGGCACCGGGGCCGGAGCAGGGGATGAGCGTGAAGGAGATGCGGGATGTGCTGCCGGAGAATAATGCGGGGGTACCGGTGGTGCCGCAGATTTTGACGAACCGGGCGGGAGATTTTCTTCTGGCATCAAAGAAATTAACAGAGATGGGATACCGGGAGATCAACCTGAATCTTGGATGTCCGTCAGGGACGGTCACAGCGAAGAAAAAAGGTTCCGGTTTTTTACTTTACCCGGATGATCTGGATCGTTTTTTTGATGAAGTGTTCTCGGACGCGTCGGTGAGAAACGGGGAGTTCCAGATCTCTGTTAAAACCAGGATCGGAAAGAATGAAGTGGAAGAGTGGCCGGAGATCATGGCGGTCTACAACCGGTATCCGATCAGCGAGCTGACAGTGCATCCGCGAATCCAGAAGGAGTTTTATAAAGGCGTTCCGCATCTTGACGTCTTTGCGGATATTTTAAAGGAGAGCCGGAATCCCGTCGTATACAACGGAGATCTGTTTACGGCAGAGCATATGAAAAAGTTCCGGGAGAAATTTCCGACGGTGGAGAACGTGATGATCGGGCGGGGACTCATCAGAAATCCGGCACTGGCGGAGCTGATCCGAATAGAAGAAGCAGATGTGGAAAATGTCCAGGTCTGTGCAGGATCAGAGGCTGGAAACAAAGAGACATCACCGGAGCAGGCGGAAAAGACAGTACCGGAGTCCAGAAACACGGGAGACAATCTCATGCCCCGGATCCGTGCTTTCCACGATGAGATTTTTGAATATTACCGCGAGACCATGTCCGGTGACAGAAATCTTCTTTTCCGTATGAAGGACCTCTGGAGCTATATGTTAGAGGAAGTTCCGGACAGTGAAAAATTAGCCAAAAAGATCCGCAAATCCCAGCATGTGCCGGAATATCTGGCGGCGGTGGATGAGGCATTTGCAGGATGGGAGCGGATGTTTTAAGAAAGGAGAAGCTTATGCAGCTACTGATCAAACAGAGAGTTTTTTCATGGACGGATACATACGATGTGTATGATGAGAAGGAAGAACCGAAATATTTTGTAAAAGCGGAATTTTTTGCACTGGGGCATCAGATCCACGTATACGACAAGAGCGGACGGGAAATCGGCATGGTGAAACAACGCCTCCTTACCCTGCTTCCGGCATTCGATATCGAGATCGATGGAAAAGAATTCGGAAGTGTGCAGAAAGAGTTTACCTTCTTTAAGCCGCGGTATGAACTGGATTACAACGGATGGCGGTGTGAGGGCGATTTTCTGGCCTGGGACTACGATGTGTATGAGGAGTGCTGTGCGGTGGTTCATATTTCAAAGAAGCCGTTCCATTGGGGCGACACCTATGTGATCGACATTCTGGATCCGAAGGACGAAATTATGGCACTGATGCTGGCGATCGCCATCGATGCTGCAAACTGCACGAATACATGATCATCGTCATAGACAGAAGATCATGTGAAAAAGCAGAAGGACAGAAGTAGAAATGTGGAGGAAATGATATGGAAAATCCCGGAAAAGAAACGTATGTAGAACAGATGGAGCGTGTGAATCAAACAAACCCATTTATGCTCCACAACAGGATCCGTGCGGTCGCATTATCGGAAGACCGGGCCGAGGTCCGGACTGAGATCACAGAGGATTCCCTGAATGCCATGCAGACCGTCCACGGCGGCCTGATGTTCGTGATGGCGGAGGTTGCCGCGGGACTTGTAACGAGGAATGACGGAAGAAAATATGTGACTCTGGACAGCTCTTTCCGTTTCCTTCGCGGCAGCAACGCAAAAAACATTCAGGGGCTGGCGAAGATCACAAAGCGCGGAAAGACCGTCTGCTTTACAAAAGCCGAGGTCGTGGAGACCGATACGGGGAAGCTCCTGGCAGAAGGAGAATTTACGTTTTATTGTATGGGTGAATAAAAACAGAAACTCAGGTGGGCATTCGGGGCATAAAGCTTTTATATCGGGGTCACTGGGTGGTACAATCAAAGCATCAACGCAGAGGAGGAAAATATATGTCTCTTACCTTGGAAAAGATTTTTGAAGCGAAAAACAGGATCGCCCCGTACACGACGAGAACACCGCTCATCCGTCTGGAAAAGCTGGACGAGCACCTTGGCTGTCAGGTGTATCTGAAGGCGGAGTGCATGCAGATCACCGGCGCGTTCAAGCTCCGCGGAGCGGTCAACAAGATCAGGATGCTGACACCGGAGCAGTTAAGCTGCGGGATCGTCGCGGCATCTTCGGGAAACCACGGAAAGGCAGTGGCGTACACCGCAAAGAAGCTTGGCGCAAAGGCGACGATCGTGATGCCGTATACGGCACCGGCTATTAAAGTAAATGCGATCAAAGAGCTGGGAGCGGAGGTCGTTCAGTGTGAGACATCTGAGCGGTTTGACGTTGCGGAGCGGATCTGCAGGGAGAAAAATGCGACCATGGTTCCGCCGTACAACGACGAGGATATTATGGCCGGACAGGGAACCGCGGGAATCGAGATTCTGGAACAGTGTCCGGAGATCGATACGATCATCGTTCCGGTCAGCGGTGGCGGACTCATCGGCGGTGTCTCAACGGCGGTGAAAGGTATGGATAACAGCGTTAAGGTCTACGGAGCAGAGCCGGCAGCGCTTCCGAGATACAGCGCAAGTCTGGCGGCTGGAAAACCGGTGAAGGTTGAACAGAAGAAGTCTATCGCGGACGCTCTTGTGTCCCAGATGCCGGGAGACCAGTGCTATCCGTATGTGTCAGCGAACGTGGACGGATTTTTTGATGTGGAGGATGAGTATCTGTTAAAAGCATGGAAGCTGCTCCTGACAGAGGGAAAGATCTTCTGCGAGCCGTCCTCCGCCATCACCGTCGGTGCGGTCTTACAGGGACTTGCGAAGGTGAAAAAGGATGAGAAGGTCTGCTTCCTGATCTCAGGTGGAAGCGCGGGGCTGGATCAGCTGAAGGCGCTGGAGGATGTGACGATCTGACAGAAAAAGTGCAATATGCATGATTCCAGATGTTAGGGATATGTGCATATGACCCGGCGGATAACTGATAATGCAATAAAAACGGAGTACTGGTAATCCTGATATACCGGTACTCCGTTTTTTATGAGAAACATGATAATTGTTCAGTACTAACACAATTACCAGGTTTTAATTTGCGATCTACTATTCTTCGCTGCCATTATCCCCGCGTCCGCTCCGTGCTTCCTCAAGGTAGTTGTAGAGCGTATATTTTGATACCTGAAGCGTCTCGCAGAGAAGAACGCTGGTCTTGGAAATTTTGAAGACACCCTTCTGGTCGAGGTAGTCCAATGCGCGGATCTTTTCCTCCTTGTTCATCAGTCCCATCGGTTTTCCGACCAGAAGCTCCGCCTGTTTCATGTAGTACTTAAGAATGTCATCCACATTTTTTGTGGCCAGGGCATCGATATCATTTGTCGGCGCGTGATGGGTCATCGGGTACTGAACAAAAGCACCCAGCGCACGCTGCGCATTCAGGAGATCCGAGACGTCCAGATTCACACAGACAGATCCAACGATCTTTCCGTTTTCGTCCGGGATCAGTGTGGTGAAAGATTTATAGAAACGGTCTTTCGGTCCATTGGAGAAGGTCTGAATGCTGTCTTTCATCGGCTCGATATCTTTTCCGAGCTGCGTGATCATTCCGCCCTTCGGTGAACCACCAACCGCACGGCCACTGACTGCCGGGTTTAAGGCGTAAACGATGGTGTGATCGTATCCTTTCCGGTAATCGTGGATCAGGATCTCGCTGTTTTCGCCTAAAAATTTCTGGAGTCCCTCGAGAAAACGGATCAGAAAGTCAAAGTCAAGATACTGGGAAATTTCCATAAATGTACCCCCATAAGATAAGCGTCAAAAACGGACATCTCCCCCGGGGTGTTCGCCGTATATACGCTATGTGAAAAAAATAACAAAACAGAGGTATAAAGAAATGCCTCTGCAGGCTTCGATGTAAGTTCAGAATAGCATATGACAAACTGTTTGTCAACAAAATAACATTTTTGCAAACAAAAAGTTTGGAATAGCTATTGACATTCCATCTGGTATGGCCTATAATGAAGACACCAAACAAAAAGGAAGGAAAACAAACTTTCAGTTATAAATACCCATCCTTTTCCGGACCCGGGTTCCACTCACAGGGATCCCGAGTCCACCCACTTGAGACAGACGTATTTCAACTCTTTTTTATAGAAATCGTGCAACGGTGAAGGTACTGAACAGTTACAAGATCAAGCGGCTATGAAGACGCCGGATCGTTGCAGAATCACATCGTGGTGGATGTGATAGAGACCGGTTTTCTGGCAGATTGGATGCCTGTCAGAAAAATGGAAGGCCGGGAGGCCCGCTGTCTCGCCACGGCGAAAAAATCCATGTTCCCGGTGTGGATTTCCCTGAAAAGGGAAAGATTATGGTACATATTGAGCAGGCAGAGCCCCTGAAACAGCTTATCCCCAATACAGCTGTTTCAGGGGCTTTGCCTTTTTGGAGAGAGAAAACTGAGCGGTAAAGTGTAGGACAGCCGCATATATTGTATCGGTAATACATGCAGCTGGAGGAGTGTATGAAATTCAAACAGAAAGTTTTTATTTTTATTGTGATCCTGATCGTGGATATGATCCTGGCTTGGGGGGCAGTGCGGATGTGGAAGGGAAGAGGGGAAATATTTGATATGCACGAGGGAAAACCGGTCGATATGGGAAGAATCCCTGTGCCGGGCGAAGGGATGACCACTGAGGTTTCGGGACATGATCACAGCGGAGTCGGACGATCGGAAAAGGCTGTATCAGATCTGTACGGCCAGCAGGAAGACATCGCAAAAAAGTATACGGCACTCACCTTCGATGACGGCCCAAATCCCAAATATACAAAGCCGCTTTTAGACGGCCTCAGGGAACGCGGGATCCGCGTGACCTTTTTCCTCGTGGGCGAATGCATCGACGGAAATGAAGATCTCGTAAAGCAGATGGCAAAGGACGGACATCTCATCGGTGTTCACTGCCTGACCCACAAAGACCTCACAAAAGAGAAGCTTTCCGACGCAGCAAAAGAACTCTGGGCCGCACGGGAGAAGATCCGGGCAGTAACCGGGACCCTGCCGGAGTATGTCCGTCCGCCCTATGGGAACTGGAATGCGAAGCTGGAGGAGGCCATGGACATGATCCCCGTATTCTGGGATGTGGACTCCATCGACTGGCGGTTGAAAAATACGGAGAAGGTCACTGCGAAAGTGGTGAAAGACACGGAGGACGGGGACATTATCCTGATGCATGACGAGTTTGGAACCTCTGTGGAAGCGGCACTCCGGATCATTGACAACCTGACATCAAAAGGGTATACTTTTGTTACAGTAGACGAACTGATGGTCGATTAAGACCTGCAAAAAGAGCGGGAATGGATGCAGCGCGCAGATGGGTGATATTTCATGTGGAAACAGAGCGCTGCAAAACGCAGAAAGGCAGCTGCCATGGATTTATTTGACTATATGAGAGCGAACACGATGGAAAAGGAGTCGCCGTTAGCATCCAGAATGCGTCCGACGACTCTGGACGAAGTGGTCGGGCAGAAACATATTATCGGTAAAGATAAACTCCTTTACCGCGCAATCAAGGCGGATAAGCTTGGGTCCGTGATCTTTTACGGCCCGCCGGGAACGGGAAAGACGACTCTGGCGAAGGTGATCGCGAATACGACAAGCGCCCGGTTCGAGCAGATCAATGCTACGGTAGCCGGGAAAAAAGATATGGAAGAGATCGTAAAGAACGCCAAGGATGCCATCGGCATGTACGGGAAGAAGACGATCCTCTTTGTGGATGAGATCCATCGCTTCAATAAGTCCCAGCAGGACTATCTTCTCCCATTCGTTGAGGACGGAACGATCACCCTGATCGGCGCGACGACTGAGAATCCATATTTTGAGGTGAACAATGCCCTGCTGTCCAGATCCAGGGTCTTTGAGTTAAAACCGCTGGAAAAACAGGATATCCGGGAACTCGTGATGCGGGCGGTCAATGATACGGAAAAAGGAATGGGGACCTACGGTGCCGATATCACCGATGAGGCGGCAGATTTTCTGGCGGATGTGGCAAACGGAGATGCGAGAGCCGCGTTGAACGCGGTGGAGCTTGGAATCCTGACGACAGATAAGTCGGAGGACGGAAAGATCCATATCACGATCGATGTTGCGTCGGAATGTATCCAGAAACGTGTGGTGCGCTATGATCATGACGGTGACAACCACTACGATACGATCTCCGCATTTATCAAGAGTATGCGGGGATCAGACCCCGATGCGGCGGTCTATTATCTGGCGCGGATGCTGTATGCCGGCGAGGATGTGAAATTTATCGCTCGACGGATCATGATCTGCGCGTCGGAGGACGTGGGAAACGCGGATCCGAATGCCCTTGTGGTGGCGGTCAGCGCAGCCCAGGCTGTTGAGCGGATCGGCATGCCGGAAAGCCAGATCATCCTCTCACAGGCCACTTCCTATGTCGCCACCGCGCCGAAGAGCAACGCGGCATACATGGGGATCGCAAAAGCGATGAAGACCGTGGCGGATATGCGGACGATGCCGGTGCCTGCCCATCTTCAGGACAAGCACTACAAAGGTGCTGAAAAACTCGGCCATGGTCTCGGCTATAAATATGCCCACGATTACCCGAATCATTATGTCACCCAGCAGTATCTGCCGGACGGAATGGAGGGAATGCGGTTCTATGAGCCGTCGGAGAACGGGTATGAGAAGAAGATCCGGAAGCATATGGAGTTTATCAAGAGAGAAGCCGGGGAGACAGAATAAGGAATTTTGTGAAATAATTCGCTGAGCTGCCTGAGCGCTGTATACGCGGTAAGACAAATGTCCTTTCTTCTGGATAGCAAATGATGTTAAGCTGTAGATGCTGCAGGCAATAAAGAAAGAGGGAACTGTGCAGATGCTTCGTATTCCAAATCTGTAAAATTCCCTCTTTCTTTTTTATAATGTGTGCGTTATAATGAGATATACTGATCCTCCGATACTGCGTAATTGCGGTGATCCCATCGGAGAAGAGTTTCAAATCTAATGGTTCAAAGGCAGCCGGTCCAGGCACGGAGAGGCTGTTACAATCTTTTATGATTCCCAACGAGACGATAAAACCGGAATAAGAATGAAGGAGTATCCATTATGCGTGAAAAATTAGCGACATTACCGCTGACTCAGTTAAAAGAGCTGGCAAAGAGCCAGGGAATCAAGAATATCAGCGGCTTACGAAAAGCAGAATTAATTGACCGTCTCTGCGAGACAGCGGAGAGCGCCGACAGCAAAAAGGCAGCGGCGGGAAACTGTGAAAATAGAGAAAGTACAGCAGTGCCGGCACAGGGGACAGCTGTAGAAGCAGCAGCTTTTGGAAACGGTTTTGGAAGCGCGAGAACGGAAAGCGCGGCACCGGAGAGGGCGTCTGCGGCATCGGAGCGTGCAGACCGTCAGGAACATACAGGACGTCAGGAGAGAACCGAACGCTGTGAGAGATCTGATCGTCAGGACCGCGGCGAGCGCCAGATGAGAAATGACCGCCAGGGCGGATACCAGAGCCGCCAGAACAACTACAGAGAACGCCAGAATAATTACCAGGACCGTCAGGGCAGCTATCAGGACCGTCAGAGCGGCAGTTATCAGGACAGACAGAACAGCCAGTCCGCAGGCCAGGATGCACAGACACAGGGCACTTCCTATCAGGATCGCCAGAGCCAGAACAGTGTCCAGGACGCCCAGGGCATCCAGGAGAGCACAAGAACCTACCAGGCAGGTTACCAGACAAGAAACCAGGGAACTCAGAGCTACACTGCGGACCCAAAGAACGACCTCCAGGACCTTGACAGCGGCATCGAGGCAAATGGAATCCTGGAAGTTATGCCGGATGGCTTCGGATTTATCCGCTGCGAGAACTTCCTCCCGGGCGACAACGACGTCTATGTAGCTCCGTCCCAGATCCGCCGCTTCAATATGAAGACCGGTGATATCATCCGCGGAAGCCGCAGAGTGAAATCCGCAACAGAGAAATTTGCAGCACTCCTCTATGTGAAGACGATCAACGGCTACCCGACAAGTGTCGTGGAACGCCGCCCGAACTTTGAGGACCTGACCCCGATCTTCCCGAACCAGAGATTGAATCTGGAAGTCAGAGGCGGAAAAAATACGACGGCCATGAGAGTCATGGATCTTCTCGCCCCCATCGGTAAAGGACAGCGTGGTCTTATCGTGTCCCCGCCGAAGGCAGGTAAGACGACCCTGTTAAAACAGGTGGCAAAAGCCGTGACGACAAACTATCCGGACATGCATATGATCATCCTCCTGATTGACGAGCGTCCGGAGGAAGTCACAGATATCAAGGAATCCGTTGTGGGACCGAACGTGGAAGTCATCTATTCCACCTTCGACGAGCTCCCGGAGCGCCACAAACGCGTTTCTGAGATGGTGATCGAGCGCGCGCGACGTCTTGTAGAGCATGGACGCGACGTGATGATCCTTCTGGATAGTATTACGAGACTGGCGAGAGCCTACAACCTTGTTGTTCCGCCCAGCGGACGGACTCTTTCCGGCGGTCTTGATCCGGCAGCGCTGCATATGCCGAAGCGCTTCTTTGGCGCGGCGAGAAATATGCGGGAAGGCGGAAGCTTGACGATCCTCGCGACAGCTCTTGTCGATACCGGAAGCCGTATGGATGATGTGATCTACGAGGAATTTAAAGGTACCGGAAATATGGAGCTTGTACTCGACAGAAAACTTTCCGAGAAGAGGATCTTCCCGGCCATCGATATTTTAAAGTCCGGCACAAGACGCGACGACCTCCTGCTTACGAGCGAGGAAGCGGAAGCTGTGGATATCGTCCGCAAGGCGACAAACTCCATGAAGGCAGAAGAATCTGTGGAGAAGATCCTGGATATGTTTGCCCGCACAAGGACGAACAGAGAGTTCGTGGAAATGACAAAAAAGACACGGTTTATATGATCATCAGCAGTGAGCTGCGCGGCAATCCTGCAGATTTGCCAAACAGGCACAAATTAAGAAATTGCGCAGGAAGCTGCAGTTATATCTGCGCGAATACCCGGCTGGCAGGAATGATCTGCCGGGTTAGATAGGAGAACAAGCAGAATGGAAGAAACAGGAAAAAATCCGATCCAGGTCGCAGAGCGCCTGTTCCAGGTGATCGAGCGTCTGGCGGAAAATGGCCCTATGGGGATCATGGATCTGAGCGCTGAGCTTGGATTCCATAAGAGCACGACGCACCGCCTCGTGACATCGCTCCAGTACATGGGCTATATCCGTCAGGACGAGGAATCCTTAAAATATGCGCTGTCCTTAAAATTTCTGGAGATCGGAAGTAAGATCCTGGAACAGACGAATATGGCGTCCTTGATCCATCCGTCTCTGAAGAAGCTCTCGGAGCAGACGGGCGAGACGGTGCATCTGGTCCGCAGAGAGGGAACGGAGGCCGTGTATATCGATAAAGTGGAGTCCACAGTCAGCTCGATCCGCATGGTGTCGAGAGTGGGGAGCCGGATTCCGTTATACTGCTCCGGTGTCGGCAAAGCGCTGCTTGCGGAATTGCCGGATTCTGAGATCGAAGATATCTGGAACAGTTCTGAGATCACCTCCCTGACTCCGTATACAGTGACGAGTCTGTCAGATCTCATGGATCGGATACGCGGGGTGCGGGAAGCCGGATATGCGATGGATGATGAGGAGAACGAGGAAGGTGTACGCTGTATTGCGGTCAGCATCCCGGATTACCACAAGGAGCCGGTCTACGCCCTCAGCATCTCCGCCCCTGTAAGTCGTATGACCGATGCCCGGATCGCGGAGCTTTCCACAGATGTGCTGACGTTTAAGAAGGATCTGGAGAAGACACTGGGATTTTCCAGAAGCTGAGAATAATGGTGCAGGCAGCATATAGTTACTGGACACAGGCAGGAATTTTCTGAACTGAAAATTCCGTACAATACAATGGTGGCAGTGGATTTTACCGATCTGGAATGCGAAGTATCGGCAAAATCAGTTACTGTTTGCGCAATGCGAGCACATTAACTGTATATAAAAACACAGTTTTAAACATATGTTGGGATATTGCAAATAAAAAATACATATGATATAATGCCGTTAGGCAAAGAAAATAAAAACTGCATATAGCAAAAAAGAATGAACCCCTCAGTACTGCGAATACTGAGGGGTTCTTCTTATTTTTTATGGTGGACAAGAAACCACCAGGCTAGTGTTGCCCTACTTGTCTCCATCTAACCATTTGATGATGTAATGGCAGGTTACACCAGCCGCACAGGAGACAAGAAATGAAAATAAAAACTGCATAAAGCTCACCTCCTCCCGCTGCCGGGGATCGGTTGGACAACATAAATATTATACGGTAGAACCACAAATGAAACAAGATTACATAAAACTATATTTATTGTAACTGTTCGGTACCGTTACTGTTTACGTCCTCATGTTAGAAATTCGGTACCTTCGCAGTTACTAATTTTTATTTTGATTTTACATTCACCGTATTGTATAATAAATCTAATAAGAATCAGAGCAACGCACCGAAAAATATTTTAAAAGATGCCAAAAGTAGACACAGGAGTGATGAGAATGCCGGAAAACGAAAAGACGAGACTTCAGAAATTTATGGGTGGAGGAAAACAAGGATACCAGATCACATTCCAGATGGCTTGGCCCGCGGTGATGGAGTCCTTTTTTATTGCCCTGGCGGGCATGGTGGACTCGCTGATGGTGAGCTCCATCGGCGCATACGCGGTGGCGGCAGTAGGTCTGACAACGCAGCCGAAATTCATCGGCTTGTGCATCTTTATCGCCATGAACGTATCCGTATCTGCCCTGGTGGCGAGACGTCGCGGTGAGAAAGACCGGATCGGCGCGAACCAGGTTCTCCTGATGGCGCTGATCTTCACAGTCGTTGTCGGAATTTTGATCAGCATAGCGGCGGTGGTTTTTGCGGAGCCGATCATCCGCTTCTGCGGTGCCAACGAGGACACTCAGGAGAGCGCGGTCCTGTATTTTAGGATCATCATGGGCGGCATGATCTTCAACATCATCTCCATGGCCATCAACGCCTCCCAGCGCGGTGCGGGAAACACGAAGATCGCCATGCGCACCAACGTGACCTCCAATGTGGTCAACATGATCGGAAATTATCTCCTGATCCAGGGACATCTCGGCTTTCCGGCGATGGGAATCGCGGGTGCGGCACTGGCGACTGTATTTGGAACCGTGGTTGCCTGCATTATGAGCATCTGCTCCCTGATCCCAAAGGATAATTTTGTCAGCATTCCCTACATTATAAAAGAGCGCGTCCGCATCACCCTGGAACCGGCAAAGAATATGGCAAAGATCGCTTCCAGCGTTTTCATCGAGCAGGTGTTCATGCGGACCGGTTTCCTTCTTGTATCGATCATGGCAGCGAGACTCGGAACCTCGGCCTACGCGGCGCACCAGGTGGCCATGAATGTCATGAACCTGTCATTCTCCTTCGGCGACGGCATGCAGGTGGCTGCCGTGGCGCTCTGCGGGCGGAGTCTCGGAGAGAAGCGCCCGGATCTGGCGGTCATGTATGGAACGATCTGCCAGAGGATCGGAAATATGATCTCCATCGTATTGTCGATCCTGTACCTGACGTTAGGAAACTGGTATTTCCACCTGTACTTTGTTGAGGAAGATATTATCGCCATGGGTGCCCGGATCATGCAGGTCATGACCGTGATCGTACTCCTGCAGATCTCCCAGGTCATCTACATGGGATGTCTCAGGGGTGCGGGAGATGTGGTGTTCACCACTTGTGCTTCGACTCTCAGTATCACCATCGTCCGCCCGTCCTGTGCGTACCTGTTCTGCTATGTACTGGAGATCGGAGTCGTCGGCATCTGGCTCGGAATCGTGTGCGACCAGATCGTGAGAGTGTGCCTGACGAACTGGAGATTTAAGAGTGGAAAGTGGACGAAAATAAAGATATAGCTTGCGCAGAGGAAAAACAAGCGGTGCCTCTGGCGACATTTGTTTTTCCTGCGCCGCTAACGAGCAAACCGTCTGCGAAGCAGACAAACGAGCGCGAAGCGCGTGTTTGCGAGTGAGCGATTCGACTCAATGAGTCAACACCCCCAAAAAACTAAAAGAGCCGTATGCCCCGAAAACTGGTCATTCCAGTTCCAGCCGCATACAGCTCTTTTTTGTGTAACAGGAAGTTCTGAGGAATTCCCTATTACACAAAAGGCACTAACGTGCCAATGATGCGCACTCGCGCGAAGATGTAGACTGTCACAAGCGTCCGCGCGAGGTGCGCATTAGTTGCCGCATTCAATACTGATCGCATTAAACATGTCAAGGATATCATCCACCTTCGTGTTCGCCTTCTCCTCGCCTTTCTTATCCATGACTGCATGCCCCTGATGCATCATCAGAAGGCGGTTTCCGTACTCTACGGCGAACCGGAGATTATGTGTGACCATAATGGTCGTCAGGTGCTTTTCTGCAACGATCTTTCCGGTCAGTTCCATGATAATATCTGCCGTCTTCGGGTCAAGGGCGGCCGTGTGCTCATCAAGGATCAGAAATTCGATGGGAGTCATGGTTGACATTAAAAGAGCCATTGCCTGACGCTGTCCACCGGAGAGGACGCCGACTTTTACCCCCATCTTATCTTCGAGACCGAGACCGAGAATCTTTAACTGGTCGCGGTAGAAGTCAATGCGGGCCTTATTTGTTCCGGGAAGAAGATTGAACGGCTTTCCCTTATTGTCCGCGAGAGCCATATTCTCGAGGATCGTCATATTCGGGCAGGTTCCCATCGCCGGGTGCTGGTAGACGCGGCCGATGCGGCGCTGGCGCTTGTACTCCGGCATTTTTGTGATATCGGTTCCGCCCATGACGATGGTGCCGGAATCCACCGGAATGCTGCCGCAGATCAGGTTTAACATGGAAGTTTTGCCGGATCCGTTGCTGCCGACAACGGAAACAAACTCGCCGTCATCGATGCTGAGGTTGAAATCGTTAAAGAGGCACATTTCATTTACAGTGCCTGCGTTGTAATATTTACTGATGTTTTTTAACTCAAGCATGGTGTGCCCCCTTTCTCTTCATGGAATCACTGACGATCAGGATCAGAAGAAGAATTGCCGCAGTGATAAGTTTCAGGTCGGTCGCCTTTACGATCCGCATGGAAATAACGAAAGCGACACACGCTTTATAGAGAATTGCGCCTGCGATAACAGCGGTGGTTGCCTTCAGCTTTCCGAAGCGGTGGAACAGCTGTGTTCCGAGAATCACGCTTGCGAGACCGAAGACCATGGTTCCGGTTCCGATCGAGATGTCGAAGAACGCCTGCTTCTGGGCGAGCACTCCGCCTGCAAGAGCGGCGAATCCGTTGGCGATCGCAAGGCCGATGATCTTTACCCGGCCTTTGTCTTCTGCCAGAGATGTAACAAGAGCATCATTGTCACCGGCTGCCCGGAGAAGATAGCCGGATCTCGTATTTAAGTACCAGTCGAGAACGAACTTGCAGATCAGGACGATCACAGCCAGAATGATCACAACGATGTACGGTCTTACGGATGCCGGAAGACTGTCTCTGGTCCACTCGTTGTCAAAGATCGTATCCTGGGACAGGAACGGAAGGTTTGCCTTCATTCCGGCGATCCTTAAGTTTACAGAGTAGAGGGCTGTCATGACAATGATACCGGAAAACAGGTCGCGGACCTTACATTTTACATGAATGACACCGGTCACGCATCCGGCGAGAACACCCGCAAAGAAGGAGAGCGGAAGTGCCCACACTGGGGAAACTCCTTTTACGATCAGTCCCGCGGTCAGCGCTGCGCCCAGAGGGAAAGTTCCGTCAACCGACAGATCCGGGAAGTCCAGGATCTTGTAGGTGATGTAAACGCCCAGGGCCATGATCGCGTAGATCAGCCCTTCCTCAAAGATTCCTAATAAGATTGCCATGATATCCTCCGAAAATCAGTAACTGGGGAAAATCCCGCAGTTACATGTTGCTGCAAAGTCCGGCAGAAGCGGAAAATCGCTTTGCCGGACCATGATGGTTTATGTTGCCGATCATCCGACTTCCTTATAAAAAGTGGATGAAATTTGTTGAACTACTGTGTGATCTCAGTGAATAACTCTTTTGCGTTGGAAGCAAGATCCTCCGGGAAAGTGATTCCAAGATCCTCAGCGACTTTGGAGTTTCCGTAGAAAGCAGCAGTCTCGATCACCTCGAAGTTCAGTTCACTTGCTTTCTTCTCGCCCTTTAAAACTTCTGCAGCCATGCGTCCTGTCTGCTTTCCAAGATCTACATAGTCAAGTCCCATAGCAGCGAGGCAGCCGATCTTGACCTGCTCGATCTCACTTCCGAATACCGGGATGTTTTTCGCGTTTGCCTTGGAAAGGATCAGCGGAAGGGAGGCAACGACTGTGTTGTCTGTTAAGTTGTTTAAGCAGTCGACCTGCTCTAAGAGGCTGTCAGCAGCGAGCGGGATGTCTGCTGTGGAGGAAACGCCGGACTCAACGATCTCGAAACCGTAGTCAGCGGCTTTTTCCTTGTACTCAGCCAGAGTGGAAGCGGAGTTTACTTCGCTTGTTGTATACATGATTCCGATCTTTTTCGCATCCGGAAGGATCGCGCGGATCATTTCGAGCTGCTGCTCGACCGGAAGCTTGTCACTGGTACCTGTCACTTCGCCAACCGGAGTTCCGTCAGCGTTTGCGAGCTCAGCTGCAACCGGATCCGTAACGGCTGTATAGATGACCGGGATGTCGTTCTTTCTGCCGACGCTGTATGCGCTCTGGGCGCTCGGTGTTGCGATCGCGCAGATGAGATCCACCTTCTGTCCTGCGAAGTTTGTGCTGATCTGTGCTGCTAACCCTGGGTCAGCCTGCGCGTTCTCTTCTAATACGGTAAGGTTCTTTCCTTCAACGATACCGTTCTCTGCAAGCCCCTCAAGGAAGCCTTCGCGGCAGTTGTCGAGAGAGCCGTGGACTGCGAACTGGTTGATGCCGATGGTGTAGGAACCGTCTGCAAGAGCTGTATCTGCTGCGTCTGCGGATTCAGCCGTTGTTGTCTCTGCGGCAGCTTCTGTTGCTGTGGCTGTCGTTGTCTCAGCAGCTGTTGTGGTGGAAGCTGTGTTAGAAGAGCAGCCTGCAAGGAGTGCTGCGGTGAAGGTTGCTGCGATGATTGCTTTGATTGATTTTTTCATAATTTTGTTCTCCTCTTCTACTTTTGATAAAGATGTTTTGCAGCTGCGGCAGGTCCTGTTGCGGCGACCGCCGTTTTGCCGAGTAGTTGTTGGAGGTGTGGAGCGAAGGTTTTTGGGGATCGGGATGTTGTACGGTGCAGAGCACTTATTTTTGTAAAAAAAAATCCCAAGTATCAGATATCGATTTAAAATCTGATGCTTGAGACGAATTTCATATCCGCGGTGCCACTCAATTTGACCTTTCGGTCCGCTTTTTTCGTATACCAACATATACGCCGCTCTCTTAACGACTGCGGTAGCCGTCAGTCCATACTAAAATTCAGGACTGCCCTCGAAAGTCCATTCCATTCCCAGTGCAATACTGCAATCCCACCGCCTGCAGCTCTCTGTGAAAACACGATCGAAAATGTACTCCTCTTTCTCAACGGTTTTTCTTGTTTGGTTATGGGTATCATAGTACGAAAAGGATTGTTTGTCAAGAAGAACAATAAAAAAAGTTTGGAAACCTGCAAACTCCGCCAGCCAGAAAGAAAAATGGTAATTTCTAAAAAAAATATAACATTTCAGAAACTTCCATAAATTCCATTGACATTCAATGTCTCCTGATATAGGATAAATATCACACGAAATGACAGGGTGTCATCTCGCGGAGATGCTCAGAAAACAAAGCATGTAAAAGGCAGAAAAAGTAACGGCGGAAGCCAAGATGCGATGAAAATCGTTACGGAAAAATGAAAATCAAGGAGGCAGACGTATGGGTACAAAAGACGGCGGAAAAAAGCCGAACCCGAATGATCTCAATTCATTTAAGGGATTTTTCTATTATATGATCATAATTCTGGTCATGACGGTCCTGTTAAACGGACTCGTATTCCCGTCCGCACTGAAAAGTCAGGTAAAGGAAGTCGGCTACAACGAATTTCTGGCTATGGTAGACAATAACCAGGTCACACAGGTAGAGAAAGATGACACGAACGGCGAGTACGTGTTTATCGCGAAAGACAGCAATGGAAAAGAGCAGGTCTACAAGACAGGACTCTGGGATGACCCGGATCTGACAGATCGCCTGTACAGCAAGGGCGTCACATTCGATAAAGTGATTCCGAGAAAAGAGTCAGCGATCATGAATATTTTCGTGAACTGGATCCTTCCGTTCGTGATCATGATTGGGCTCGGGCAGATCTTAAGCCGCAGCATGGCGAAGCGCATGGGCGGAAACGCGATGACATTTGGAAAGTCCAATGCAAAGATCTACGCGGAGAGTGAGACCGGCGTGACATTCGCGGATGTCGCAGGTGAGGAGGAAGCGAAGGATGCGTTAAAGGAGATCGTAGATTTCCTTCATGATCCGAAAAAATATGCGGATATCGGTGCCACACTTCCGAAGGGCGCGCTCCTCGTAGGCCCTCCTGGAACAGGTAAAACGTTGTTAGCAAAGGCCGTTGCCGGTGAGGCGCACGTTCCGTTCTTCTCGATCTCCGGTTCCGAGTTCGTTGAGATGTTCGTCGGCATGGGTGCCGCGAAGGTCCGGGACCTCTTCAAGCAGGCAAATGAGAAAGCTCCGTGTATCGTCTTTATCGATGAGATCGATACCATCGGTAAAAAGCGTGACGGAAGCGGCATGGGTGGAAATGATGAGCGTGAGCAGACCTTAAATCAGCTCCTTACAGAGATGGACGGATTCGACGGACGAAAGGGTGTTGTGATCCTGGCGGCTACAAACCGTCCGGAGACCCTTGATAAGGCCCTCTTGAGACCGGGCCGTTTCGACAGAAGAATTCCGGTGGAACTCCCGGATCTCAAAGGCCGTGAGGCGATCCTGCGGGTACATGGAAAAGATGTCAAGATGGATGAGTCCGTTGACTTTAACGCCATCGCGAGAGCCACTGTCGGAGCCAGCGGTGCCGAGCTTGCGAACATTATCAACGAGGGCGCGCTCCGTGCCGTCCGCATGGGACGCCGCGTTGTATCCCAGGCTGATCTGGAGGAGAGCGTTGAGACCGTTATTGCCGGTTACCAGAAGAAAAATGCGTCCGTTTCTGAAAATGAACGCCGGATCGTCGCTTATCACGAGATCGGTCACGCCCTGGTGGCTGCGTGCCAGAGCAACTCTGCTCCGGTCCACAAGATCACAATTATTCCGAGAACATCGGGTGCTCTCGGCTATACGATGCAGGTGGAGGATGGCGAGCGCCTTCTTATGAGTAAGGAGGAGGCACTTAACAAGATCGCAACCCTGACCGGCGGCCGTGCGGCGGAGGAATTTATGTTCCACTCTATCACGACCGGAGCCTCCAACGATATCGAGCAGGCCACAAAGCTTGCCCGCGCTATGGTGACCCGCTACGGTATGAGCGACCAGTTCGGTATGGTTGCCCTTGAGACCGTGACGAACCAGTACCTTGGCGGAGACACCTCCCTCGCATGCTCACCGGAGACAGCGAAAGCCATCGATGACGAGGTGATCGCTACCGTGAAGGCACAGTACGAGAAGGCAATGGGAATCTTAAGAGACCATGCAGCAAAATTAAACGAACTCGCCGGATATCTTCTCGAAAAGGAGACAATCACAGGGGAAGAATTTATGGAGATCCTGAACCGGTAAAAGCAGTATATCAGTGTGAGAAGACTCAGAGACCATGCAAAGTGGCTGCTCTGAGTCTTTTTTCGTTTTTGGAAAAGAATCAGTTACTTTTCATGGGTAGGAATTTTCTGAACTGAAAATTCCGTACAATACAGTGGTGGTAGTGGATTTTGCCGATTCGGAATGCGAAGCATCGGCAAAATCCTGTTACAGTGCGCGGGCAAGGAGTGCCCGTGTACTGTAACAAGAATCAGGCATTGGGCTGACGATGTGAAATCTCGATTGTGTGCACTGGAAACCTATGTTAAAATGAGAGTAGAAATTTAGATGTTGGGCTTAAAATACAAAATTAAAATGACCTGAAAAGAGGAATACCGACAGGAGGAATACCGACAGGAGGAACAACGGATGAAACAGAAATATTGTCCATACTGCGACCAGAAAATGACATCGGGTCTATACTGCAGCGGATGCAAAAGGATTGTGTGGCATCCATATGTACAGGATGTGGATTACTATTTAAATGAGAGACATCCGCGCCATGAGTCAGACTGCCTGTACCATGATGGCGGAAGCGAATACCCTGGAAGCAGCACGTCCGGTACAGATTCGTACGCGGGCATATTTAAAGGGAATGGGACATCAACCAGAATACAGGGCGGAAAGAAAAAGACAAATCGGGAGAAGAAGACAGCGGATCCGTTCCAGAATATGGGAAACCGGATGACGGGACAGCGGAATGCGTTCGAACATATGAAGAGCCAGCTTGAACAGTACCGCGGTCAGGCAGACACCTGTCAGAACGGGGCCTACAGCAGCCAGTCTTCAAAGAGCATCATGGACCGCGTAAACTCCGAACGTGGGCGGAAGAAGCCGTTTACCGGCATTCTGATCGTCGTGATCATCTGGCTGGTATTTTCCGTCGGCGGAAACCTGCTGTTTTTTATCACCCATGCGATCCGGGAATCGATCTACGGGATCGAGAACATCTTCGACTCGTCCAGCGGCGATCTCTGGTCCTCTGCCGATTCCAACGCCGTGGAGGTCCTTGGAGAGGGCGAGCTCTCCGACGAGGAGGTGCGGGCCATCGGAACAAACTGTACAAACTACGGTCACTATGACGCCCAGCTTGCGGATGTGACGGCCGCCCTGGACCGGCTCCTGCCACAGTACGGATTTTCTGAGTGGTCGATGGAGGACACATATAGCTACAACTATGCTTCGGACGATATGAGCTGGTACAATACAGATCAGGCCTATTATCTGAGCCGTGACGGGGAGTATGTGGGAAGCATTACCATCTACGCCGACACGGCAACGGACGATCTCCATGGAATCGGTGCCTACAGCAGCGACGAGGAGGCCTTCTACCAGATCGTGGACGTGCTGGAAGCCACATTCCAGGAATTCGGCTATCTGGATACGGATCTAAGCGGACAGGAGGTATATCAGGAACTGATCAATACCGAGGATATGATCGTTAGTAAGACAGATGACAGTGTCAACGGATTTACCACAGCTTATGGACCGGAGATTTTTGCAAGTAAAGAGAGCCCGTCAGGGGATGATTTCTACTCGATTCAGATGTATGCGCCGGGGTATTACACAAGCGTAGAGTAGGAAAACTTTGTAAAAAAGTGCTTGACAGATTGACAACCCCATGGTAGTATGAAATGTGCACTATTGTGGTATCATGTGCATATGGTACCAGTATGCCCAAAATTAGTTATTGATTATAGAGAAAGAAAACAGGGGTGAAACGTCAAATGGAGAAAAGCAGAATGCGTCCGGTGCCGTCCGGCAAGAGCGTAAGAATGAGCTTCTCAAGACAGAAAGAAGTTCTTGAGATGCCGAACCTGATCGAGATCCAGAAGGATTCTTATCAGTGGTTCCTCGACGAGGGCCTGAAAGAGGTCTTTGACGATATCTCTCCGATCGCTGACTTTGCTGGACATCTTAGCCTGGAGTTTGTAGACTTCACGCTTTGCAAAGATGACATCAAATACACGATCGAAGAGTGCAAAGAGCGTGATGCAACTTACGCCGCACCTTTGAAAGTCAAGGTGAGACTCTGCAACAAAGATAAAGATGAGATCAATGAACACGAGATTTTCATGGGCGATCTGCCATTAATGACAGATACCGGCTCCTTCGTTATTAACGGTGCAGAGCGTGTTATCGTCAGCCAGTTGGTACGTTCCCCTGGTATCTATTATGGTATCGATCACGATAAGATCGGTAAAGAATTATATTCCTGTACCGTAATCCCGAATCGTGGAGCATGGTTAGAGTATGAGACAGATTCCAACGACGTGTTCTATGTACGTGTAGACCGTACCAGAAAGGTCCCGGTAACTGTCCTGATCCGTGCGCTCGGATATGGTACAAACGCTGAGATCATCGATCTCTTCGGTGAGGAGCCGAAGCTTCTCGCAAGCTTCACAAAGGATACATCCGACAACTATCAGGATGGTCTCCTTGAGTTATATAAGAAGATCCGTCCGGGCGAGCCGCTGTCTGTCGACAGTGCTGAGAGCCTGTTAAACGGCATGTTCTTCGACCCGAGAAGATATGATCTCGCAAAGGTCGGCAGATATAAATTCAACAAGAAGCTTCATATGAAGAACCGTATCGTCGGACAGATTCCGTCCGAGGATATCGTTGATACAGAAACAGGCGAGATCCTTGCGGAAGCAGGAAAAGCGATCACAAAAGATCAGGCGATCGCGATCCAGAACGCTGCGATCCCGTATGTATGGATCCAGACAGAAGAGCGCGTGGAGAAAGTCCTTTCCAACCTTATGGTTGACCTTTCCGCATATGTGTCCTTCGATCCGGAAGAAGTAGGTATCACAGAGTTAGTATATTACCCGGTATTAAAAGACATTCTGGAAAAAGCAGGGGATGACGAGGAAGAGTTAAAAGCTGAACTCCGCCGCAACGTCCACGAGCTTGTTCCGAAATGCATCACAAAGGAAGATATCCTTGCTTCCATCAACTACAACATGCACCTTGAGTACGGCATCGGCGTAAAGGATGATATTGACCACCTTGGAAACCGTCGTATCCGTGCAGTCGGAGAGCTCCTTCAGAACCAGTACCGTATCGGTCTCTCCAGAATGGAGCGCGTTGTACGTGAGAGAATGACAACACAGGACATCGACGGAATCACTCCGCAGTCCCTGATCAATATCAAACCGGTCACTGCAGCAGTGAAGGAGTTCTTCGGAAGCTCCCAGCTGTCCCAGTTCATGGACCAGAACAACCCGTTATCCGAGCTTACGCATAAGAGACGTCTCTCCGCGTTAGGACCGGGCGGTCTGTCCAGAGAGCGTGCAGGATTCGAGGTTCGAGATGTACACTACACCCACTACGGTCGTATGTGTCCGGTCGAGACTCCTGAGGGACCGAACATCGGTCTTATCAACTCCCTCGCAAGCTATGCGAAGGTAAACCAGTACGGCTTCGTTGAGGCTCCGTACCGTGTCGTAGACAAGAGCGATCCGGCTAACCCGCGTGTTACCGACGATGTTGTCTACATGACAGCTGACGAAGAGGATAACTACATCGTAGCACAGGCGAATGAGCCGCTCGATGAGGAAGGCCACTTCATCCACAACAACGTATCCGGTCGTTTCCGTGAGGAGACTTCCTCCTTCCAGAAGAAACAGATCGACCTCATGGACGTATCCCCGAGAATGGTATTCTCCGTTGCTACTTCCATGATCCCGTTCTTACAGAACGATGACGCGAACCGTGCCCTGATGGGATCCAACATGCAGCGTCAGGCTGTACCGCTGCTTTCCACAGAAGCTCCGGTTGTTGGTACCGGTATCGAAGGCAAGGCTGCCGTTGACTCCGGTGTCTGCGTAGTCGCTAAGAATGCCGGCGTTGTTGAACGCTCCGCTTCCAACGAGATCATCATCAAGAGAGATTCCGACGGAAACCGCGACGTTTACCGCCTGATCAAATTCTCACGAAGCAACCAGTCCAACAGCTACAACCAGAAGCCGATCGTTTACAAGGGCGACCATGTAGAGAAAGGCGAGGTTATCGCGGACGGACCGTCCACAAAGGATGGCGAGATCGCACTTGGTAAGAACCCGCTGATCGGATTCATGACCTGGGAAGGTTACAACTACGAGGATGCGGTCCTGTTAAGTGAAAAACTTGTTATGAACGATGTCTACACATCTGTTCATATTGAAGAATATGAATGCGAATCCCGTGATACCAAGTTAGGACCGGAAGAGATCACAAGAGATGTTCCGGGTGTCGGCGATGACGCATTGAAAGACCTGGATGAGCGCGGAATCATCCGCATCGGCGCTGAGGTCCGTGCCGGTGATATCTTAGTCGGAAAGGTAACTCCTAAGGGAGAGACCGAGCTGACAGCTGAAGAGAGACTTCTTCGTGCGATCTTCGGTGAGAAGGCAAGAGAAGTCCGCGACACATCCTTAAAAGTACCGCATGGCGCATACGGAACCATCATCGACGCAAAACTCTTCACAAGAGAGAATGGCGACGAGCTTGCTCCTGGCGTAAATGAGACAGTCCGCATCTACATCGCTCAGAAACGTAAGATTTCTGTTGGTGATAAGATGGCCGGCCGTCATGGTAATAAGGGTGTTGTCTCCCGTGTACTTCCAGTAGAGGATATGCCGTTCCTTCCGAACGGACGTCCGCTCGATATCGTATTAAACCCGTTAGGCGTGCCGTCCCGAATGAACATCGGACAGGTCCTTGAGATCCACTTAAGCCTTGCAGCAAAGGCACTTGGATTCAATGTTTCCACACCGGTATTCGATGGCGCAGACGAGAATGATATCCAGGATACACTGGAGCTTGCAAACGATTATGTAAACATGGAATGGGATGCATTCCAGGAGAAGTATAAAGAGATCCTTCGTCCGGAGGTTATGGAATATCTCGGTGAGCACCTTGATCACCGTGCTCTCTGGAAGGGCGTTCCGATCAGCCGTACCGGTAAGGTACAGCTCCGCGACGGACGTACAGGCGAATACTTCGATGGCCCGACTACGATCGGACACATGCACTACCTGAAACTGCATCACCTGGTTGACGATAAGATCCATGCACGTTCCACAGGCCCATACGCACTCGTTACACAGCAGCCGCTCGGTGGTAAAGCACAGTTCGGCGGACAGCGTTTCGGTGAGATGGAGGTTTGGGCTCTTGAGGCTTACGGCGCGGCTTACACACTTCAGGAGATCCTGACAGTGAAGTCCGATGACGTTGTTGGACGTGTAAAGACCTACGAGGCGATCATCAAGGGCGAGAACATTCCGGAGCCGGGTATTCCGGAGTCCTTCAAGGTACTCTTAAAAGAGTTACAGTCTCTCGGACTGGATGTAAGAGTGCTGCGTGACAATGGTGAGGAAGTCGATATGTCTGAGAACATCGACTACTCTGATACAAACTACGATCTTCGTTCCATCATCGAGGGAGACCGCCGCTACAACGATAAGGAAGACTTATCCGACTACGGATTCCAGAAGCAGGAATTCAAGGGCGACGAGCTTGTCAATGTGGAAGACGATGACTATACAAACGACGGTGCCAAAGACGACTATGTCGATGACGATTATACCGAGGATGACGACAAATAATTAGAAGGGAGTACCGTTCATGCCTGAGACAAATGAAACTTATCAGCCGATGACATTCGACGCGATCCGTATCGGACTTGCCTCTTCGGAAAAGATTCTGGAATGGTCCCATGGTGAGGTTAAGAAACCGGAGACCATCAACTACAGAACCTTAAAGCCGGAGAAAGACGGTCTGTACTGTGAGAGAATCTTTGGACCGACCAAGGACTGGGAGTGTCATTGTGGTAAATACAAGAAAATCAGATATAAAGGTGTTATCTGTGACCGCTGCGGCGTTGAGGTAACAAAATCCAGCGTCCGCCGTGAGCGTATCGGACACATCGCGCTTGCCGCTCCGGTATCCCATATCTGGTATTTTAAAGGTATTCCGAGCCGTATGGGCCTGATCCTGGATATCTCTCCGAGAGTCCTCGAGAAAGTCCTGTACTTCGCTTCCTATATCGTTCTGGATGCCGGCAATACCGGACTTCAGTTAAAACAGGTCCTTTCCGAGAAAGAGTACCGCGATGCTGTTGAAAAGTACGGCTACGGCACATTCCGCGTAGGAATGGGTGCTGAGGCAGTCCAGGAACTTTTAAAGAATATCGATCTGGATAAAGACTCCGAAGAGCTGAGAAAAGCTCTTCAGGAGGCTTCCGGCCAGAAGAGAGCGAGAATCATCAAGCGCCTTGAGGTTGTTGATGCATTCCGCAGCTCCGGAAACAGACCGGAGTGGATGATCATGAACGTGATCCCGGTCATCCCGCCGGATATCCGCCCGATGGTACAGCTCGACGGCGGACGTTTCGCGACATCCGACTTAAACGACTTATACAGAAGAATCATCAACCGTAACAACCGTCTCGCAAGACTTCTCGAACTCGGCGCTCCGGACATCATCGTCCGCAACGAGAAGAGAATGCTCCAGGAGGCTGTTGATGCCCTGATCGATAACGGCAGACGCGGAAGACCGGTTACAGGACCGGGCAACCGTGCGTTAAAGTCCCTTTCTGACATGTTAAAAGGTAAGCAGGGACGTTTCCGTCAGAACCTTCTCGGTAAACGAGTTGACTATTCCGGACGTTCCGTTATCGTCGTTGGACCGGAACTTAAGATCTACCAGTGCGGTCTTCCGAAAGAGATGGCGATCGAGCTCTTCAAACCGTTCGTTATGAAGGAACTCGTTGCAAACGGAACTGCACACAACATCAAGAACGCGAAAAAGATGGTCGAGCGTCTTCAGACAGAGGTCTGGGATGTTCTCGAGGATGTAATCAAAGAGCATCCGGTTATGTTAAACCGTGCCCCTACTCTTCACCGTCTTGGTATTCAGGCGTTCGAGCCGATCCTTGTAGAAGGTAAGGCAATCAAGCTTCACCCGCTCGTTTGTACCGCATTCAACGCGGACTTCGATGGAGACCAGATGGCGGTTCACCTTCCGCTGACGATGGAAGCACAGGCAGAGTGCCGCTTCCTTCTTCTCTCCCCGAACAACCTGTTAAAACCGTCCGATGGTGGTCCGGTAGCAGTTCCTTCCCAGGATATGGTCCTCGGTATCTACTATCTGACACAGGAGCGACCGGGCGCAAAGGGCGAAGGCATGTTCTTCAAGAGCCCGAACGAAGCACTTCTTGCATATGAGAACGGAGCCGTTACTCTTCATGCGAGAATCAAAGTCCGTGTGACAAAGACACTTCCGGACGGAAGAACGATGACAGGCATCGTTGATACAACTGTAGGACGTATCCTCTTCAACGAGATCATCCCGCAGGACCTTGGATTTGTCGACAGAACGATCCCGGGCAACGAGTTAAAGCCGGAGATCGATTTCCTCGTAAAGAAGAAACAGTTAAAGCAGATCCTCGAGAAAGTCATCAATACACACGGAGCGATTCAGACAGCGATCACTCTGGACGATATCAAGGCGATCGGTTACAAGTACTCCACAAGAGCCGCTATGACCGTATCCATTTCCGATATGACTGTCCCGGCAACCAAGAAACAGCTCCTTGCGGACGCTGAGGCAACGGTTGACCGTATCGCAAAGAACTTCCGCCGTGGTCTTATCACAGAGGAAGAACGTTACAAAGAAGTTATCGATGTATGGAAAGCAACCGATGACCAGTTAACACATGACCTTCTGACAGGTCTTGATAAATACAACAACATCTTCATGATGGCGGACTCCGGAGCCCGTGGTTCTGATAAGCAGATCAAGCAGCTTGCTGGTATGCGAGGACTTATGGCGGATACAACCGGTCACACGATCGAACTCCCGATCAAGTCCAACTTCCGTGAAGGTCTTGACGTACTTGAGTACTTCATCTCCGCACATGGTGCGAGAAAAGGTATGTCCGATACCGCTCTTCGTACAGCCGACTCCGGTTACCTGACAAGACGTCTTGTCGATGTATCCCAGGATCTCATCATCCGTGAGACAGACTGCTGCGAAGGAAAAGGAACGATCCCGTACATGGAGATCGAAGGCTTTACAGACGGTAAAGAGACGATCGAGACTCTCCAGGAGAGATTAACAGGCAGATATGTCGCTGAGACGATCACAGATCCGGATACCGGAGAAGTTGTTGTCAAGGCAAACCATATGTGTACACCGAAACGTGCCGCAGCCGTTATCAAGGTTCTTGAGAAGCTCGGCAGAAATACCGTTAAGATCCGTACAGTCCTGACATGTAAATGCCATATCGGTGTTTGCTCCAAGTGCTACGGCGCGAACATGGCGACAGGTCAGCCGGTACAGGTCGGCGAGGCTGTTGGTATCATTGCCGCACAGTCCATCGGTGAGCCGGGTACACAGTTAACCATGCGTACATTCCACTCCGGCGGTGTTGCCGGCGGCGATATCACACAGGGTCTTCCGCGTGTCGAGGAGCTTTTCGAGGCAAGACGCCCGAAGGGACTTGCGATCATTGCTGAATTTGGTGGTGTTGTCACAATTAAAGATACCAAGAAGAAACGTGAGATCATCGTTACTGATCCGGAGACCGGAAACTCCAAGACTTATCTGATCCCGTATGGTTCCAGAATCAAAGTTACGGATGGACAGGTTCTCGAGGCCGGTGACGTTCTCACAGAAGGTAGCATCAACCCGCACGACCTGTTAAAGGTTAAGGGCGTTCGTGCCGTACAGGATTACATGATCCGTGAGGTACAGCGTGTTTACCGTTTACAGGGTGTAGAGATCAACGATAAGCATATCGAGATGATCGTGCGTCAGATGTTAAAGAAGATCCGTATCGAGGAGAGCGGCGATTCCGACGTTCTTCCGGGCGTATCCATGGATGTTCTTGATTTCAACGAGATGAACGAGGAGCTCATCGCTGCAGGCAAACAGCCGGCAGAGGGCAAACAGGTCATGCTCGGTATCACAAAGGCATCCCTTGCAACCGATTCCTTCTTATCCGCTGCATCCTTCCAGGAGACCACAAAGGTTCTTACTGAGGCTGCGATCAACGGCAAAGTAGATCACCTGATCGGTCTGAAAGAGAATGTTATCATCGGTAAGCTCATCCCGGCTGGTACCGGTATGAAGCGTTACCGCAACATCAAGCTCAGCACCGGCGAGATCGAGGAGAAGAAGCCGGAGCCGGAAGTTCAGACTGCTGCTGAGCCGCAGGAGGAGACAGAAGCTCCGATTGAAGAGGCTGAGAAGATCATTCTCAACGAGGATGACACACAGGAAGTTGATGAATAATCGATTATAATGTGTAAAGCTTTATGAAAACAGGCGATCGTGCAGGTTTTCAGAACAGACAAGTTTATATTGTGGGGAAGCTCCTGGAAACAGGAACTTTCCCATAGGCTGATGCATATAAGAACCGCGAGGAGAACATGCGAGATCATGTTTTTCCTCGCTGTTTGAGTATACAGAAGGTTAGAGACAGGCAACTTTTACCAGGGGATATCTGGAAGGATTTCTTTCATTTGCGGATCTTATGATGGTTCGACCTGAATTTCAGGCTTATGTTTTATAGTCTGTATGCAAAGTGCAGACTGATTGGAGTGTTTTATATGATTACAATATTATCGAGCTTATTTATAAAAAACAGAGATCAGGTCGGAGACGGCAATGTGCGCCGCGCCTACGGAATGCTCTGCAGCATCGTCGGGATCGCACTCAACGTCTGCCTGTTTGCCGGCAAGTACCTGGCGGGAGTGATCAGCGGATCGATCGCCATCACGGCGGATGCGTTTAACAACCTGTCAGATGCAGGATCATCATTTATCTCCCTGGTGGGGTTCAAATTTTCCGGCATGAAGGCAGATGCGGACCATCCGTTCGGACACGGTAGGATCGAGTATGTGTCCGGCTTCGGCGTTTCCATGATCATCATCCTGATGGGGTTTGAGCTCTTAAAGACATCGGTCGGGAAGATCTTTCATCCGGAACCGGTCGAGACAAGCACTCTGGCGGTCGGAATCCTCATTGTCTCTATCTGCGTGAAGGCATATATGTTCTTCTATAACCGTTCCGTGGGAACGAAGATCCAGTCGGAGACGATGAAGGCGACAGCGATGGACAGTATGAGTGACTCCATCGCGACAACGGCAGTCCTGGTCTCGATGGGGATCGCGTATGCGACGGGAGTCAACGTGGACGGATGGTGCGGATGTCTGGTTGCATGCTTTGTTCTCTACGCGGGATATGGCGCTGCGAAGGATACTTTAAATCCACTCCTCGGAGAGGCACCGTCAAAAGAATTTGTCGATGAGATCAAGTCCATCGTACTCGCGCATCCGGAGATCCTTGGGATCCACGATCTTGTGGTACATGACTACGGCCCGGGAAGACGCATGATCTCCCTGCACGGGGAAGTATCCGGTGACAGCGATATTTTTGAGATCCACGATGTGATCGACAGGATCGAGAAAGAATTAAAGAGAAAACTCGGCTGTGAAGCTGTGATCCATATGGACCCGATCGTTGTCAATGACGAGAAGATTAACGAGACGAAAAAAGAGGTCGTGGAGATGATCCGGGAAAATTTCCCGGGTGTCACGATCCACGATTTCCGGATGGTGCAGGGACCAACCCACACGAACCTGATCTTCGACGCAGCCGTTCCGTTCCAATATGGAAAGACAAACGAGGAAGTAAAGAAAGGGATCGCGAAGCTGATCACAGAGAAGTGGAGCAACTATTATGCGGTGATCCAGGCGGAGCAGTCGTATACGGAATAGGAAAGAAATGATAACAGAATCCTGAAGAATTACGGAAAAAATATAAATCCGACATACAAATGAATTGCGGAAGAGAGCGGAACCTGTTATATTGTCAATAGATGCTGCCTGAAGATACAGGCGAAAAAGGTCCTGCGCCGGAAAGGCGTCCGGACGGTAAAAACAAGGAGGTCTCTCTTATGAAAAAGTGGAAAATGGTCCTGACAGCTGCGATGCCGCTTGCAATGGCACTCTCGTTCCCTGCATTTGCGGGTGAGTGGCAGGAAGACATGAACGGCTGGAAATACCAGAATGATGACGGTTCCTACTGTAGAAACGGCTGGTACTGGCTGGATGGTGATCATGACGGCTGGGCACAGTGCTATTATTTCGGAAATACCGGATATGCGATGACTGATTACGGTCGTGCGGACGGTTATGAGATCGACAAGAATGGCGCGTGGAGCGTAAACAGTGTAACCCAGGTGAAGTCGGTTCCGACTGATGTGGAAGAGAATGATCCGGAGGCCATGGAAGTTTACGAGGAAGCGCAGCAGTTAAATGAAACGCTCAAGAGCGAAAATATCGATGTGAACTACCGGATTACAACATCTTATCTTGATGAAACTCTGGATATGACTATGGACATGAACATCAAGATGAGGGAGACGGAAGACGGAAACATCGAATTCCTCTGCGACGGAACATCCAATACACTGGGAACAGAGGTGCCGATCGAGATGTTCTATACGGGCGGCAACATGTATGTGGACATGATGGGAATTAAATATAAGCAGCCGATGTCTTTGGAAGATGCTGCAAAGCAGGCGACCCAGCTCGATATGAACCTGGGTACAGATGTGATCAAAGGTCTAAGAATGTATCAGAACGGCGATACAAAGAAACTTGCCTACAACATCAACGAAGATAAGATCAATGAAGTGATCCAGGCGATCACCGGTGCGACAGCAGAGACATATGCGACTCTCGGTGTTGGCATGGACATGAAGGTCAACGAGGCAAACGGCGAGATGACGATCAACAAAGATGGCTACTACGAGAACATGAAGATCTTCATGGATGTTACAATGAACATTACAGATATGGAGACATCTGAGGTCGATGTGATGAACTACAAGATCGACATGAACATGGACTGCAAGAATCCGGGTAAGGAAGTTCTCTTTGAACTCCCGTCCACAGACGGATTTGAGGAGCTGAATCTTCTGGATCTGACAGGTGAGGAGCAGGAGTAAAAACGGTACATCAGTCTGGGCTCTGCGGATAGACGGCAGACGGGACAAACCTGCAATAAATACAAATGAAGAGTGAATGCCGGAAATAATGCCGGAGAAAACGGGCGCTGCCTTTGAATCCTTATGGATCCAGGCAGCGCCTGTTTATATACGGTGCGCCGGGGGCAGATGGATTCACACAATGGATTCACACAACATGAGAGAACTTTAAGAGAGCTGCCGGTATAAAATATGAAATATTCGGACAGATTTTACAGGATCTCATATATTGATAAAAAGGGACAACAGAGGGAATGTATGGCTTCTGTCAGTTTATGCATGATCATCCGCAATGAAGAACAGGTCCTTGGAAGATGCCTTTCCTGTGTGAAAGATTTTGCGGATGAGATCATCATTGTCGATACCGGTTCAAACGACAAAACAAAGGAAATCGCGTCATTGTTTACGGATCAGATCTATGATTTTCCCTGGATCGATGATTTTGCGGCGGCGAGGAATTTTGCGTTTCAGAAAGGAACGGGAGACTATCTTTTCTGGCTGGATGCGGATGATGTGATCACGGAAGAAGAGCAAAAGAAACTGATGAAACTAAAAATGCGTCTGGATCAGGAGAAACCGGACGTGGTGATGATGAAATATGCGGTTGGATATGACGGAAGCGGAAGTCCGTCATTTTTCTTTTATCGGGAACGTCTTCTGAGAAGATGCGAAAGAGCGGTATGGAAAGGGCGGATCCATGAGGTGATCGAACCGTTTGGAAAGACAGTGCGGGAAGATATTCTGATCGAACATCGGAAGATCGGGACGGGAGATCCAGACCGCAATCTCAGGATCTTTGAAAAGATGATACGGGAGAAGGGAAAAATCGCGGACCTGACTGCGCGTGAACACTATTACTATGGAAAGGAACTGTATTACCATAAACGATATAAAGAGGCGGCCGGTGTGTTTTTGACTTATCTGGAAAGGTCTGACGGCTGGCACATCGACCGGATAGACGCGTGCAGGCACGGGGCATTTTGCATGTATCAGCTGGGAAAGCGGGATGAGGCACTTTCTTTTCTGCTCATGGGTCTGCGGGAAGGAATTCCGGGACCGGAACTCTGCTGTGATCTTGGATGGTGGTTCTTTTCCGGAAAGCGGTATGCGGATGCGGAATTCTGGTACCGCCAGGCACTGAAAACAGGAAGATTGGCCGGGGAGGAAGGATTTATCATGCCGGAATACCGCGGATATATTCCGTATCTCCAGCTTTGCGTATGTCATGACCGGATGGGAGAGAGAAAAAAAGCGTGCTGGTATAACGAGCTGGCGGAACGATGCCATCCGGGAACGGAAGCGTGCAGAAAGAACCGGGAATATTTTACACGGATCGGAATGAGAAAATAAAAATGCTGCGGCAGGATTAAGGCCGCGGATGGAGCGATAAAGAGAGCAGGAACGAATATGGACGGGCAGCATAAAGTATAGTAAACGGATATCCGGTTACGGAATATTCGTGAAAAATAAGGAGAAGGAGATTCAGATATGAGAAATATGGATTACGATCCTTATCGTGATGCCGGTTGTATAGGGGAGCGAAATCGCTGTGAAAATGGATGCCAGGGCGCGGGATGCGGCGGAAACTGCGGACGGCCGGGTGGAAACTGCTGCTGCAGAGGTCCGATGGGGCCGAGAGGTCCGCAGGGATGCCCGGGTCCGATGGGGCCGATAGGGCCACAGGGACCGACCGGTCCGCAGGGATTTCCTGGATATGACGGTGCGCAGGGGCCGATTGGTCCGACAGGGGCGCAGGGCCCGGTGGGAGCAACAGGAGCGCAAGGTCCGGTAGGAGCGACTGGTCCAACCGGAGCAACCGGAGCAGCAGGCCCGGCAGGCCCAGCTGGAGAGGCAGGAGCGCAGGGCCCGGTGGGAGCAACAGGAGCAACCGGAGCAGTAGGCCCGGCAGGTCCGGCTGGAGCGACAGGAGCGCAGGGTCCGGTGGGAGCGACGGGTCCGACAGGAGCAACCGGAGCGGTAGGCCCGACAGGACCGACTGGAGCAACCGGCTCGGCAGGCCCAACAGGGGCGACAGGCCCAACGGGAGCAACTGGTCCAACAGGCCCGGCAGGAACCGTGACAGCGGCAGCTCCGGTCGCGGACGCGACGAGCACGGAAGATGTGGTAGCTCAGCTGAATGCCCTGATGGCAAGCCTTCGGACTGCAGGTCTTCTGGCAGTCGATGATTGAGAATGCCCGGAGAGGAGATCTACAGCCGGATCTCCTCTCCGGTTCTTGCATGGAAGAACTACATATGATAAAATGCAGTCGGAGACAGCAGGTGAACATGCGTGTTTCATGACAGCAGAAAACTGCGCAGCACGTTATGACAGAATTTCAGGAGGCAGAAATGAGTGAAAAGATACAGTACGGGATCGATCCGGACGAATATGTAAAAAATAATCCCTTTATGGAATATACGAATATGAAGATCGAAAAGATCTCACCGGAGTGCAGCGAGATCAGCATGAAGATCACACATGGCGTCACAAACCTGATGGGAATGGTACATGGCGGAATGCTCTACGCACTCGCAGATGTGGTCACGGGACTGACGGCGAGAGCAGATGGAAAGAAGTATGTGACTCAGAGCGCACATGTGAATTTTATCCGGAACGTATCGGAGGGGACTGTCCATGCGAAGGGGATCCTGGTCCGCCGTGGCCGTACGATCACGATCGTGCGGAGTGAGGTGACAGATGAGAAAGGAAATCTCCTTGCAGATGTGACGGTGGACATGTTCTGCCTGGGAGAAAAATAATAGTAAGAAAATACTGTGAACGGCAGCATGGTACTGGACCATGGATGCGGTACCTGACAACACAGGCGCATGCCCGGGATGTGCGGCTGTGGAATGGGGCAGGAAACGGATGATCCCGAGAGATAAAAATGATGGAAAATCCGCTTGGAAAACAGACAAAAACAGCAAAAATCACAAAGGTTAAAAATGAGACAACTCATCCAGGCGTGTCATGGTCGGAAAATGCCGTATTTTCAAAGAAAATTTAAGGTTTCACCTTGACATGCGGAAAATCTCTGTATATAATAATGGGGCGTGCATCGGGTACGTCCCGTTTTTTTTGTGCGCATAAAGGCTGAAAGCAGCAACCAACAGTCAATATCACAGGAGGTGAAAAGAATGCCAACATTTAACCAGTTAGTAAGAAAAGGTAGAGAGACTGCTGTAAAGAAATCTACAGCTCCGGCACTCCAGAAAGGATACAATTCCCTTCATAAGAAAGCCACAGATACATCTGCTCCGCAGAAGAGAGGTGTATGCACAGCTGTTAAGACTGCAACTCCTAAGAAGCCGAACTCCGCTCTTAGAAAGATTGCCAGAGTACGTCTTTCCAACGGTATTGAAGTAACAAGCTATATCCCGGGTGAGGGACATAACCTTCAGGAGCACTCCGTTGTTCTGATCCGTGGTGGTCGTGTTAAGGACCTTCCGGGTACCAGATACCACATCATCAGAGGTA
>ERZ836829.305-NODE-305-length-66715-cov-4.828518_pt1 | contig 66715 bp, 55 predicted proteins | sample MGYA00519574_ERZ836829 | MGnify/ENA primary metagenome ERZ836829 (study PRJEB31850, sample SAMEA3708808) | human gut metagenome | biome: human gut; feature: human-associated habitat; material: faeces | place: China | collected 2014 ...
GCAGTCCATTTTTAGCTCCATTGATTGAAGTTTGTGGAAAAAATAACAAGGAAACAGCACAAAAAATGAGAGAAAATTGAATAAAACAGTTACGCATAAAAAATCTCCCGTTCCTTTTTTACAGTGTATGAAACGGGAGAAGAAACTAGACGATAATCTGTTCATCTTTTAAAATTGTATGGAATTTTTGTCCGATCACTGTTTGATACAGATGATTGGCATATTGCTCATTCGATAATAAAATCTGTTGTTCGTAGTTGAGTGGATCATCAAGCGGGCGGAGATGACGCACCATAGGAAGTCTGGCCTTCTTTTTTAAAGAACCGATCAGGAAAGAAGAATCCCTGCGGAAACCAAGAATTTGATAATAAGGAGCCATCTGATATTTTCTTGCCAGAAGAAGGTTTGAATCTGACATGCCAAGCATAATATGAAGAAGGTTTCGGCTTGTCCGGCTCCATGTGATATTTTTGCTTTTACATGCATCGACCAGCTGCTCAAAGGACAGGTCAGGACGAAGCTTTTTCATAAGACGATCGCTGAAATCGCTAGAAATTCCGCCGATTTGGGTCAGGTCATCGAAAGAATGGATGCCAGCCTGTAAAAGGAGAGAAAAATCATCTGCACATATTGGAAAATCCTGCTGATAATGCTGTTCGTAAAGAGCGTGTAAACAATCAGGGACTCTTGAAAATAATGGTTCAATCTCGTCTTTTTCCAGCAAAGCACGGATCGATGTTGCAGAAGAAATTGACGGAGTCAGATCCGTACTGTGGTGGCTGTTTGCGATACGTTCTACACAGACGGGAGTGATAGAACTGTCAAGACGGACCAGAGCTTTTAAGTATTCAATCCCGAGAATGTTGTTTGGCTGTTTAAGAATTTCAATCATGGAAGGGTCATCAAGATGATCTGTCAGATACAGTTCTTTTGCTTTTGGATAAGAATGACCAAGGCTCATAAGCTTCTTTACACCAGCCTCAATATCGTCTTCACTTCTAATAAGAAAGGATGCAATGGACTTAAGTTTGTTAATCTCTTGACATTCACTTCCGAAAGAAAGATAATCGACGATCCCGAGTTGATCAAGTAAAGCAACAGCACCCGTGGCAAAATCAGGCGCTGATCCAACAGCTGCAAAAAGGGGCAGTTCAATGACGAGATCTGCACCGCAAAGCAAGGCAGCCTGGGCACGTATTTTCTTATCCATAACCGCCGGAGTTCCGCGCTGTACATAGTTTCCGCTCATCAGTGCAATGACACACTGGGCACCGGTTTTTTTCTTAGTTTCTTTGATATGATATTCATGTCCATTGTGAAACGGATTATATTCACAAATGATAGCTGCAGTTTTCATAAAATGTCCTTTCAGAATTCCAAAATAGAATCTCTCATATAGTAAATGTATTATAAATCACAGAGCAAAAAAAGTAAAATTGCACAAAAAACAAAAAATGGACAACAAGTATCTTGTCAGAGGGAACAAAAAAATGTAGAATAGATATAGATTTTTCTGGAAATGTACAACGAAAAATACAAATACTATTATTGTATACAAAGAAATGATGTTGTATAATTTAACAGGATTAAATTCATCTTTTTGGAAAGTTGAAAGGAGCAACGCGAAAAATGAGTGTTATTGATGAGATTAAAAACAAGGCAAAAGCAAATAAGAAAACTGTTGTACTGCCTGAAACTACAGACATGAGAACATTAACAGCAGCAGCAGAAGTTATCAGTGAAGGAATCGCTGATATTATTTTAGTTGGAAAAGAAGACGAGATCAAAGCAAAAGCAGCAGCAGAAGGATTAGATTTAGCCAAGGCTTCTTTTGTTGATCCAGAAAACTGTGATCATTTAAATACATATATCGAATCTTTATGCGAAGCAAGAAAGAGCAAAGGACTGCTTCCAGAAGATGCAAAAGAGATTCTGTTATCTAACCCACTGTTCTTTGGAGCAACAATGGTAAGAGTTGGAGATGCAGACGGAATGGTAGCAGGAGCGATCAACTCTTCTGCAAACGTACTTCGTGCAGCACTTCAGGTTGTTAAGACTGCACCTGGTACAGAGATCGTATCTGCCTTCATGTTAATGGATACACAGGCAAAAGATATGGGAGAAAACGGATGTTTCGTATTCGCTGACTGTGGACTGAACCAGAATCCAAACCCAGAACAGTTAGCAGCGATCGCTTCAAGTTCTGCAAAGACATTTGAACAGCTGATCGGAGCAACACCTAGAGTTGCGATGTTATCCCATTCTACATGCGGAAGTGCAAAACATGACGATGTAACAAAGGTTGTAGAAGCAACAAATATCGCCAAAGAAAAATATCCTCAGTACTTAATCTGTGGAGAATTACAGCTTGACGCAGCGATCGTACCAGAAGTTGCAGCAAGCAAAGCACCAAGAAGCGAAGTTGCTGGTAAAGCAAACGTATTAGTATTCCCAGACTTAGATGCTGGTAACATTGGATACAAATTAGTACAGAGATTAGGTGGAGCACAGGCATTCGGACCTATCACACAGGGAATCGCAAAACCAGTCAATGACTTATCACGTGGATGTGTAGCATCAGATATCGTAGGTGCAGTCGCAATCACATGTGTACAGGCAGCAGCACTGGAAGCAGATAAATAAGAATAAATTTAAGGAGAATCATATTTCATGAAAGTTTTAGTTATCAACTGCGGAAGCTCATCATTAAAATATCAGTTAATCGATTCAGAGACAGAAAGCGTTTTAGCAAAAGGATTATGTGAAAGAATCGGAATCGACGGAGCATTAACACATCAGCCAGCAGGAAAAGACAAGATCAAATCTACACCTGCTATGCCAGATCACAAGACAGCAATCGGAATCGTTATCGAACAGTTAACAGATAAAGAAAACGGAGTTGTGGAAAGTCTTGACGAGATCGGAGCTGTAGGACATCGTATCGTTCATGGTGGAGAGAAATTTACAAAATCATGTCTGATCACAGATGAAGTTATTAAAGAAGTAGAAGAATGCAGCGTATTCGCACCACTTCATAACCCAGCAGGACTGATCGGAGTTCGTGCATGTCAGGAATTAATGCCAGGACTTCCAATGGTAGCAGTATTTGATACAGCTTTCCATCAGACAATGCCAGAGAAAGCATTCTTATATGGTATTCCTAGAAAATACTATGATGAAGATGGTATCCGCCGTTATGGATTCCACGGAACATCTCACCAGTTCGTATCTTTAGAGACAGCAAAAGTTTTAGGAAAAGATATCAAAGACTTAAAGATCATCGTATGTCACTTAGGAAACGGTGCCAGTGTAACAGCTGTTAAAGGTGGAGAATCTGTAGATACATCTATGGGATTAACACCACTTGAAGGACTGATCATGGGAACACGTTCTGGAGATCTTGATCCAGCCATCATCGAGTTCATCGCGAATAAAGAAAACAAAACAGCATCTGAAGTATTAAATATCTTAAACAAAGAATCAGGAGTTTACGGATTATCAGGAGTATCTTCTGACTTTAGAGATGTAAAAGCAGCAAGAGCTGAAGGAAACAAAGTTGCAGCTGCAGCATTAGATGCATATGCATACCGTGTAGCAAAATACATCGGAGCTTATACAGCAGCCATGAATGGTGTTGATGCGATCGCATTTACAGCAGGACTTGGTGAGAATGATGATGTCACACGTGAAGCAATCTGCGAATACCTTGGATATTTAGGAGCAGAACTTGACAAAGTGAAGAACGATGTTCATGGAGAAACAGCAGTGATCTCTACAGATGATTCTAAAGTAAAACTGCTTTGTGTTCCAACAAACGAAGAATTAATGATCGCAAGAGACACAGTAGCCCTTGTAAAATAATTATTTCATTAAAAATAGAGCTTCCCTGAATGTGCTTCTGGATTGTTTTTATAAAAGTAAGGAAAATTACTTGACAAACCAGGAGCACATTCGTATAATAGTACAGTATGAAAATTTAGGAGATCGTATGAAGATTCAATTATCAAAATTTATTTCAGTACCTAAATATGAAGAAACCGTCGAAGCGTCAATTGATCTGAATGAGATTAAGCTTACAGGTGTGTCTTATCCTATTCGTGAGAAAGATGATTTTTCGATCGTTTTCCGTAATATTGGAAAGGATAGGATATCATTTGCATTTGAGACAGAAGTTACGCTTGGAATTCCATGCAGTCGATGTCTTGAAGAAGTGAGTTATCCGGTTTCCGTCAAGGTGATGAAAGAATTAGATTTTTCGGATCTTGATGAGGAAGATTCCTCATATATCGAGGACAAGGAACTTGATCTTGATATACTGATCTTCGATGAAGTCGTTCCGAAACTGCCATCCAAGGTTTTATGTAAGGAAGACTGCAAAGGACTTTGTCCGGTATGTGGAACGAATCTGAATGAAAAAGAGTGTGGCTGCGATCGTACGGTGGCAGACCCTCGTATGGCAGCGATTCAGGATATTTTTAAGAATTTTAAGGAGGTGTAAACCAATGTCAATTTGTCCAAAGAATAAATCATCCAAAGGAAGAAGAAACAGACGTAGAGCAAACTGGAAGATGACTGCTCCAACACTTGTAAAATGCAGCAAATGTGGTGCTCTTATGATGCCTCACAGAGTATGTAAAGCCTGCGGATCTTACAATAAAAAGGAAATTGTTTCAGCACACGCTGAATAATGGTAAATGAAAGAAAAGTGCCATACGTTTAGACTTTTTAAGAAGGTTTAGGCGTATGGCATTTCCTATTTTTAAGAAAAAGGAGAACAGGTCATATGGAGAAATTAGTGAGAGTAGCAATTGATGCTATGGGTGGAGATAATGCACCAGGAGAGATCGTCAAAGGTGCAATTGATGCTGTGAACGAAAGAAACAATCTAAAAGTATTTTTAGTAGGAAAGTCCCAGAGAATTCATGAAGAATTAAGCAAATACCAGTTTAAGAGTGAACAGGTAGAAGTTGTGAATGCAGAAGAAGAAATTTCTTGTGACGAATCACCAGTTGAAGCGATTCGTAAGAAGAAAGATTCTTCCATGGTGGTCGCACTGAAGATGGTGAAAGATAAGACTGCAGATGCATTTGTATCAGCTGGAAGTTCAGGAGCGATCCTTGTTGGAGGACAGTTTGTTGTCGGAAGAATCAAAGGAATCAAAAGAGCACCTCTGGGGGCTGTTATGCCAACAGCAAAAGGACCAATGTTATTGGTTGATGCCGGAGCCAATATGGATGCAAAGGCTGAATATCTTCTTCAGTTTGCACAGATGGGATCTATTTATATGGAAGATGTTCTTGGAATCAAGAATCCAAGAGTCGGACTCGTCAATGTTGGTGTGGAAGAAGCGAAAGGAAATCAGCTGGTAAAAGAAACAGGACCATTATTAAAAGAATGTGAGAATATCAATTATATTGGAAGTATCGAAGCAAGAGAAATCCCGTATGGTGCAGCGGATGTTGTTGTGTGTGATGCATTTGCAGGAAACATCGTTCTCAAACTGGAAGAAGGATTGGCAGCAGTGCTGGTCAGCCAGATCAAAGAAGGAATGATGTCAACATTGAAGAGTAAGATTGGTGCATTACTGGCAAAACCAGCGTTGAAGAAGACATTAAAGAAATTTGATGCTTCTGAATATGGCGGAGCACCACTTCTTGGATTGAATGGACTTGTTGTGAAAGCCCATGGATCATCAACAGCAAAAGAGATGAAGAACGCAATCATTCAGTGTATTGCATTTACAGAAGAAGATATTACACAGAAAGTGAAAGATCAGATTGTGAAAGGATAAAAAAATGGATGTAAAAAGTGTGGAAGAATTTCAAGAACAAATAGGAATTAAATTTCATGATCCATCCCTTCTTTGGAATGCTTTTATTCATAGTTCCTATGCAAATGAACGAAGAATGAGCAAAGATAAGAACAACGAACGCCTGGAATTTTTAGGTGATGCGGTATTAGAACTTGTGACAAGTAATTATCTTTACAGAACTTATACAAAAGAGTCCGAAGGTAAATTAAGCAAGATCAGGGCAAGCCTTGTATGTGAACCGACACTTGCAGGATGTGCAAGAGATATTAATCTTGGCAAATATGTTCTGTTAAGTAAAGGAGAAGATTTAACAGGAGGAAGATCAAGAGATTCTATTCTTTCTGATGCATTTGAAGCTGTGATCGGTGCGATCTATTTAGATCAGGGAATTGAGACTGCAACAAAATTTATTGAAACGTATTTATTCAGAGATGTAGAAAATAAAGTTTTATTCTTTGATGCGAAGACAAATCTTCAGGAGATTGTTCAGGGAGAAGGAAAAGGCAGATTAAAATATGTTCTTGTCAAAGAAGAAGGACCAGATCATGCCAAAATATTTACAGTAGAAGCACGTCTTGGAGATACCGTGATCGGAACCGGAGCAGGACACAGCAAAAAAGCAGCGGAACAGCATGCTGCATTTGAGGCGATCAAACGTCACAAAAAATAACATGAAGCAGAGGTGGACATGTATTTAAAAAGTATTGAAGTCAATGGTTTTAAATCTTTTGCCCATAAAATGATTTTTAAGTTTGAACATGGAATTACAGGAATTGTAGGTCCGAATGGAAGCGGGAAAAGCAATGTTGCGGATGCAGTGCGCTGGGTGCTCGGAGAACAAAGAGCAAAACAGCTTCGTGGTTCTAAGATGGAAGATGTCATTTTTGCTGGTACGGAATTAAGAAAACCAATGGGATCGGCATATGTTGCGATCACTCTGGATAACAGTGATCACAGTCTGCCAATCCAGTTTGAAGAAGTGACGGTTGCCAGAAGAGTCTATCGTTCCGGCGAAAGTGAATATCTGATCAACGGAAGCGCCTGCCGAAGAAAAGATATCGTAGAACTCTTTTTTGATACAGGAATCGGAAAAGAAGGATATTCAATCATCGGTCAGGGGCAGATTGAGCAGATTTTAAGTGGGAAACCAGAAGATCGAAGGGAACTCTTTGATGAGGCGGCAGGAATCGTAAAATATAAGAAAAACAAACTGGAGACACAGAAATCATTAGAGATTGAACGTGAGAATCTGGTGCGTGTAACGGATATTTTAGCAGAACTGGAACGCCAGGTCGGTCCGCTTAAGAAGCAGTCTGAACGTGCAAGAGAATATCTGCTTTTAAGAGATCAGTTAAAAGATGAAGATGTGAAGCAGTTTTTATTTGAAAACCGAAATCTTGAACAGGAACTAAAAGATCTGAATGAAAAGATTGAAATTGCGCAACGAGAGATGGAACAGGCAGATCAGGCACTTTCAAAAGCAAAAGAAAAATATGGAAAACAAGAAGAATTTCTGGATAATCTAAAGCAGGAGATTGAAACGATCGCAGCAGAGATTTCAGAGATGAAGATTACAAAACAGCAAAAAGAGGGACAGATACAGGTTCTGAAAGAACAGATCAATACAGAACGTATGAGAGAGAATATGTATCTGGAATCGAAAGATAAGCTGTTTAAAGAATTAAATGAGAAGAAAGCACAGCTAAAGAGGTTTGAGGCAGAGACAGAAGAAATTCGTAAAGAATATGAATCTGTCATGGAACAAAAGATTCAAAAAGAAAGTGAAGTTGCGCTGTATCAGAAACAGATTCAGGATTTGGAGAGAGAACAGGAAGAGATTCAGATCCGTGTAAATGCTGTCAGAGAAGGCCGCATGCGGGTTGCAGGAGCAATTGAACGTTCACAGACTGTGAAAGAACAGTTGAATGTCCGGATCAGTGGTCTTGAGCATCAGATGGAAGAATTGCAGCAGCAGATCAAACAACATCAGGATAAAAAAGACTTTTCCATTGAGAAGATCAAGGAGATCAAAGATAAGAAGGATCAGTTAGAGATCCAACGCCGCAACGCAAAAAGAATAGAAGAAACATTGTTATCCGAACGCCGCCAGATTCAGGTGGAGATGGATCAGAAAAGAGAAAAATACCACAGAATCCGTTCAAATTATGAGACTATGCGCAATATGGCAGAGCGTTACGATGGATATGGATTTGGAATCAAGAAAGTTATGGAGCAGCAGGCAGTAACGCCAGGAATCATTGGTGCGGTTGCGGATATCATCAAGGTGGAAGCAAAATACGAGACAGCGATCGAGACAGCACTTGGCGGAAGTATCCAGAATATTGTGACGGATACACAGGAAACTGCGAAGAAGATGATTGGATACCTTAAGAAGAACCGTTATGGAAGAGTTACATTTCTTCCATTGGATGCGGTAAAAGGAAAAGAATTTACAAGAGAGGAAATTCTTTCGGAGTCAGGAGTGATCGGGGCAGCCAATCAACTTGCGGAATATGACGAAGCTTACAAAGACCTGTTTGCATCTCTGCTTGGACAGATCCTTGTCGTAGAGGATATGGATGCTGGAATCCGTATTGCCAATAAATATCATCATAGCATAAGGATCGTAACGCTTGAAGGGGATTCCTTAAACCGCGGCGGTTCAATGTCTGGAGGTGCCTTTAAGAATAAGAGCAATCTGCTTGGAAGAGCCAGAGAAGTTGAAGAATTAAAAGGCCGGCTTGACAAATGGACAAAAGCGATCGGAAAAGATGAAGAAAAATATAATGAAAATGAAAAAAAACTCAAAGAATACCAGCAAAATATGGTAGACTTAGAGAAGGAGATTCAAGAGATCTCTTTAGAGTTAAATACACAGCAGATGTCACAATCTGCGATCGAGAGCAGACAAGAAGAACTTGCAAAGAGACAGGAACAGCTGGTTTTACAGAGAGATAAGCTGATAGAAGAGTTAGGGACTGCAAAAGAAGATGCAGACAGACTGCAGGATGAGCAGACAGATCTTGAAAGTGCGAATGAACAGGATGAAGAACGAATCAAAGAGATTGACCAGAAACTGGAATATCTTAGAAAGTGTGCAGAAAAGCATGCGATGGAAGTATCGAAAGTTCACATGCGCTTAAGTCAGGAATCACAGAAACTAGAGTTTCAGGAGAATAATCAGGAACGAGTAAGATCAGAGATCGAGCATCTGAATGAAGAATTTAAAGAGAATCAGAAAGATGCCGGGGATGTCAACGACAATGTAAAGGCATTGAAACAGCAGATCGAAGATTTCAAGGATTCATGCAAAGAGATGGAACAAAAGATCATAACAGATCAGACGAGACATCAAAAGATGCAGGAAGAAGTGAAGACAAAGGAAGTACTCTACAAAGATATTCTCAAAGAACGCGAAGAGATGATGGAGCGTGTCAGTGGATATGACAAAGAAATCTATCGTCTCGAAAGCCAGAGAGACGGAAGAAAACAAAAGAAAAAAGAACTGCTTGATTACATGTGGGAGAATTATGAGATCACTTATCATCAGGCAAAACAAAGGATTGATCTTGATGAGACAGAAAGTCTTTCAAAGATCAAAGAAACGATCGGTGAATTAAAGAATCAGATCAAAGATCTGGGACCAGTTAATATCAATGCGATCGAAGATTATAAAGAAGTTTCTGAGCGTTACGAATTTATGCAGAAACAGCATGAAGATATTGTGACAGCAGAGGCGCATTTAGCAGGGCTGATGGAAGAACTTGAAGAAGCTATGAGACGTCAGTTTAATGAAAAATTCAAAGACATCCAGAGAGTATTTCAGGAAGTTTTTGTGGAATTGTTCGGTGGAGGAGAAGCAAGACTGGAACTTACCGATGATGATGTGTTAGAATCAGGAATAAGGATCATTGCACAGCCGCCAGGTAAGAAACTTCAGAATATGATGCAGCTTTCCGGTGGAGAAAAAGCATTAACAGCGATCTCATTATTATTTGCGATTCAGAATCTGAAACCATCCCCATTCTGTCTTCTGGATGAGATAGAGGCAGCATTGGATGATTCGAATGTTACAAGATTTGCGAAGTATCTTCATAAACTTACAAAGGATACACAGTTTATCGTGATCACACATCGAAGAGGAACGATGATGGCAGCAGATGTCTTATATGGAATCACGATGCAGGAGAAAGGTATATCCACTCAGGTTTCTGTTAATTTAATCGAGAATGATTTAGATGAATAAAAGGAGAACAGCTATGTCAGAGAAAAAAGGTTTTTTTAAACGACTTGCCCAGGGGTTAACGAAGACAAGAGACAATATTGCCTCAAGTTTTGATTCTATTTTCAGTGGATTTTCTGGAATCGATGAAGACTTCTATGAAGAACTGGAAGAGATTCTGATCATGAGTGACATGGGAATCGATACAACCATGAATATCATTGAAGATCTGAAGAAGAAAGTAAAAGAAAATAAGATCAAAGAGCCGGAAGAATGCAGACAGCTTCTGATCGATTCCATTAAAGACCAGATGCGTCTTGATGAAACAGCTTATGATTTTATTGATAAAAAAAGTGTTGTGCTTGTCATTGGAGTAAATGGTGTAGGTAAGACAACATCTGTTGGAAAACTTGCAGCAAGTTTAAAAGGACAGGGAAAGAAAGTATTGCTTGCAGCAGCTGATACATTCCGTGCAGGAGCGATTGAGCAGTTAAAAGAATGGTCAAACCGTGCAGGAGTTGATATCATCAGTCAGGCAGAAGGTGCAGACCCGGCAGCGGTTGTATATGATGCAGTAGCAGCAGCGAAAGCAAGAGATGTCGATGTATTATTATGTGATACAGCAGGACGCCTTCATAACAAGAAGAATCTGATGAATGAGTTAAGCAAGATCAACCGCATTATTCAGAAAGAATACAGCGAAGCTTACCTTGAGACACTCATTGTGCTAGATGGAACAACAGGACAAAACGCCATGGCACAGGCAAAACAGTTCAAAGAAGCAACAGATATTTCCGGTATTATTTTAACGAAATTAGATGGAACAGCAAAAGGTGGTATTGCGATCGCAATCCAGTCAGAATTAGGAATACCGGTAAAATATATTGGTATTGGGGAACAGGTAGATGATCTTCAGAGATTCGATCCGGATATGTTCGTTAATGCACTATTTGAAAAAGGAGAAGAAAATTAAAATGTTAGAACTAAAAGATTTTGAAGCAGCATATAATAAAGTGCAGGAGGTTGTCCTTCCTACAAAGCTGATCAAAAGTGAGTATTTTTCCAACCAGACAGGAAATGATGTTTATTTAAAGCCAGAGAACATGCAGCTTACAGGAGCTTATAAGATCCGTGGTGCATATTACAAGATCAGTACATTATCTGAAGAAGAAAAAGCAAAAGGACTGATCACAGCATCAGCTGGAAACCATGCACAGGGTGTTGCATTAGCAGCAGCAAGACAGGGAGTAAAGGCAACGATCGTTATGCCAACAACAACTCCACTGTTAAAAGTAAACAGAACAAAGGATCTTGGGGCAGAAGTGATCCTTCACGGAGATGTGTATGATGAAGCTTGTGCACATGCTTTAGATCTTGCAGCAGAACATGGATATACATTTGTTCATCCATTTGATGATCCAACGGTTGCAACAGGACAGGGAACAATTGCTATGGATATCTTTAAAGAACTTCCAACAGTAGATTACATCCTTGTACCAATCGGTGGAGGCGGACTTGCAACAGGTGTTTCAACACTTGCCAAGTTATTAAATCCAAAGATCAAAGTCATCGGAGTTGAACCAGCAGGAGCTGCATGTATGAAAGCTTCCTTAGAAGCAGGAAAAGTTGTATCCTGTGAACATGTCAGCACAATTGCAGATGGTACTGCAGTACAGACACCAGGAAAGATCATTTTCCCATATGTTCAGGAGAATCTTGATGATATCATTACAGTAGAAGATGAAGAACTGATCCCATGTTTCTTAGATCTATTAGAGAATCATAAGATGTTAGCAGAAAACTCTGGATTATTAACGATCGCAGCATTAAAACATCTGGATGTAAAGAATAAGAAAGTCGTATCTATCATCAGTGGTGGAAATATGGACGTGATCACAATTGCATCTTTAGTACAGCATGGACTGATCACAAGAGATCGAATCTTTACAGTATCTGTATTCCTTCCAGACAAACCGGGAGAATTAACAAGAGTATCCCAGGTGATCGCCGAAGCACAGGGTAATATCGTTGAGCTTGAACATAACCAGTTCGTAAGTATCAACAGAAACAATGCCGTAGAACTTACAATTACAATGGAAGCATTCGGTACAGAACACAAAAATAAGATCATTAAAGCACTGAAAAAAGCCGGATATGATCCCAAAATCAGAAATTCTAAATCCGTATATTAATTGGTTGGATGAATTTCACAATATGGGCATAATTAGTGCATTAAATATTGTACAATTTGTTGAAATATACTTTAATTTTTGGTATAATAAAGTTAGTGAAACAAACACTTTTTGAACAGCAGATAAACGACCAGAAAGTGGACAGGAAACGAAAGATATTTACAGTACATTGTTCTTTGAATATGAAATATCTTGTAAGATGACAGCGTGTCACATTCTTTGCTATACATATAGAAATTAAAGATATGACTAATAAGCGTAAATAAGCCATTTACAAGAAGATTGTTCATGGTTGTTTACGCTTTTTTATTTTACGCAAGTGGGGAATTCATTTTGATGGATTCTTTGTTTTGGAAGTTTTAAGGAGGAGTTATACTATGAATGAAACTATCAATCGTGAGGATTTGTATTTGTTTCAGACAGGAAAGGCGAGGCAGGCGTATTTAACGTTTGGATGCCATTACCAGAAGAAGACAAAGACTCACAGATTTACTGTTTGGGCTCCAAATGCAAAATCAGTAAGTGTCGTAGGAGATTTCAACTTTTGGAATCCACTCGCACACCCGATGAAGGGTGACAAAGATGGAATCTATACGATAGAGATTGAAGGACTTAAGAAAGGTGATCTGTACAAGTATTATGTAGAAGGATACGATGGAATCTGTCGTTATAAGAGTGATCCATTTGCGTTCTATGCAGAGTGCAGACCTGATACAGCATCAAAAGTCTGGGATTTTGACGATTTCAAATGGTCTGACAAACGTTTTATCAATCAGAGAAAGAAACGTCAGGCAATAGATCAACCAATGTCCATTTATGAATTGCATCTTGGAACATGGCGTATGCCACAGGAAGAAGAGAGAGAGTTTTATAATTACAGAGAGATTGCTGATATGCTGATCCCTTATCTTCAAAAGATGGGATATACACATGTCGAATTAATGCCGATCACAGAATATCCATACGATCTTTCCTGGGGATATCAGGTAACAGGATATTATGGGGTAACATCAAGATATGGAACACCAGAAGATTTCAATTATATGATCAATGAATTGCATAAAGCAGGAATCAGCGTGATCCTTGACTGGGTACCAGCTCATTTCCCAAGAGATGAACATGGATTGGCGATGTTTGATGGAACACATATTTATGATCATGAAGATCCTAGAAAAGGAAGCCAGCCAGACTGGGGAACATTATTATTTAACTATGGGAAACCGGAAGTACAAAGCTTCCTGATCTCAAGTGCGATGTTCTTCGCAGATATTTATCATGTTGATGGAATCCGTATTGATGCTGTATCAGCAATGCTTTATCTTGATTTTGGAAAACAGGAAGGTGAATATGTGCCGAACGAAGATGGAACGAATATCAACTATGAAGCGGTTGATTTCCTTCATAATCTAAATGAAGCACTTCGTACAACATATGAAGGATTCCTAACGATCGCAGAAGAATCCACAGCATATCCAAAAGTCACAAGTGATATCGATGATCCAGATGGACTTGGATTTGTTTATAAGTGGAATATGGGATATATGCATGATTCCCTTTATTATATGGAACTTGATCCATTATATCGTAAAGATAATCATGGAGCGATCATTTTTTCTATGGATTATGCATACAGTGAGAACTATATTCTGCCATATTCACATGATGAGGTTGTTCATGGCAAAGGTTCCATGATCAATAAGATGTATGGAGCATATGATGAGAAGTTTGCATCTTTGCGTACATTATATGGATTTACGATCGCACATCCTGGCAAGAAATTATTATTTATGGGTGGAGAATTTGCTCAGTTTGTCGAGTGGAGAGACAAGGAACAGCTTGACTGGTTCTTGATTGACCAGTATGAGATGCATGATTCTTTCCATGAATATGTAGCAAAATTAAATGAAATTTATAAAGCTCATCCAGCGTTTTATGAATTAGATCAGGATCCAGCAGGATTTGAATGGTGTTTACAGCGTGATGCAGATCATAGTGTTGTAGCATTTATACGAAAGAGTAAGAGAGGCAGAGGAAGAAAACAGGAACAGATCCTTTGTGTCTGCAATTTTACACCGATGGAATGGGATAAGTATCAGATTCCATTGCCAAAGAAATCAAAACTTACGAAGATCTTAGACAGCAGTGAGCTTAATTTTGGTGGAGATGGTGATGTTTCAGAAACAAAAGTTTCAACAAAACGTGTGAAAGTACCATCAGAAGGAAAGGCAACATATCAGCAGTGTGCACAGATTTCCTTAAAACCATTAAGCGTTGTGTACTATAAGATTGAGGAAGTGGAGACAAAACCACGAAAGACGGCTGCGAAAAAAACTGAGGCAGCTAAGAAAGTAACAAAAGAAGTTGTAGAAGAGACAAAAGCTGAGGAAACAAAGACAGTAAAATCAACAACAAAAGTTGTAGCTAAGACAAAGAAGGCAGAACCTATCAAGAAAGCAGTGCAGGAGAAGAAACCTGCACCAAAGAGTGAGACTTCAAAGAAGGAAGATACAAAAGAAACAACCGAAACTGTAACAAAAGAAAAGGAGCAGCCAAAAAAGAAAGCAAGAAAGACAAGAAGAACTAATAAGAATAAAAATCAAGGTGTAAAATAAAGGAGGAACAAGAGTTATGATTAACAAGAAAGAAATCGTTGCGATGCTGCTTGCAGGGGGACAAGGTAGCAGACTGTTCGCATTAACTCAGAAGAAAGCAAAACCAGCTGTATCATATGGTGGAAAATATAAGATCATTGACTTCCCATTATCAAACTGTGCAAACTCAGGAATTGATACTGTCGGAGTATTAACACAGTATGAACCATTAGAGTTAAATGCATATATTGGTACTGGAGGATTCTGGGATCTGGATGATCTAAATGGTGGAGCATATGTATTACCTCCTTATATGCGTGGGGAAACAGGTAACTGGTATCGTGGAACAGCAGATGCGATTTATCAGAACATCAACTTTATTGATAATTATGATCCAGACCATATCATCGTATTATCTGGAGACCAGATCTGTACAATGGATTATGCAAAAATGCTTCAGTATCATAAAGAAAAAGATGCAGATTGTACAATCTCTGTTCTGAATGTTACATATGAAGAAGCAAAACGTTTTGGAATCATGAATACAGATGAAGATGAACGTATTTATGAATTCGAAGAAAAACCAGCAGAACCAAAGAGTACAAAAGCTTCTATGGGTATTTATATCTTTAAATGGAAACTGATCCGTCAGTATCTGGTCGATGATGGAAATGATCCAGAATCAGAACATGACTTTGGTAAGAATATCATTCCAAGAATGTTGGAAGATGGAAAAAAGATGTATGCTTACTCATTTGATGGATACTGGAGAGATGTAGGAACGATCGACAGCTTATGGGAAGCTAATATGGAACTTCTAGATAAAAATCCTCAGATTGACTTAAATGATGATAAGATGAGAATCTACACAAGAAACTTCTCATTACCACCTCATTTTGTAGCACCAGGTGCATCTGTTAAGAATTCTATTCTTGCCGATGGATGTATCATTGAAGGAGAAGTAGAAAACTGTGTCATCCATTCTGGTGTTAAGATTGGAAAAGGCAGTGTTGTTAAAAACAGTGTGATCATGAAAGATACTGTGGTAAGAACAGGCTGCCAGATTGACAAAGCACTGATCGATGAAGAAGTTGTTATCGAACAGGGTTGCAAGGTTGGAGAAGGAAATAATGTAACTGTAATCGGATATCATTGTGTAGCATTAGAAAATGCAACTGTTGAAGACGGAGCAATGATCTACCCAGATACCATCTTACACTAGGAGGATTGAAGATATGGATAAACAGATGTTAGGTATTATCAATGCAGGAGAAGAAAATAGAAAGTTAAAAGACCTTGTACGATCCAGAAGTTTATCAGCACTTCCTGTTGGTGGACGTTATCGTACAGTAGACTTTATGTTAAGTAACATGGTAAATGCAGGAATTAAAAATGTTGGATTATTAACAAGAAGAAACTATGATTCCTTATTAAGCCATGTAAGCTCAGGTAAAGACTGGGGATTAAATAAAAAACGTGGTGGATTATATATTTTCCCACCATATATCAATGATGCATCTCCATCTGGAGAATACGCAAGTGTTATGGACGGACTTCGTGGAACACTTGGATTCTTAAAGAAAGCAAAAGAAAAATATGTATTATTAGGACGTTCTTATGTGATCTTTAATGCAGATTTTCAGGATATGTTAGATAAACATATCAAATCTGGAGCAGATATCTCACTGATGTATTTTGATAACAGCGATGATGCAACAAACTGCGATTATGAAGGAGTTTATTTAAAGACAGATGAAGATGACAAAGTTCTTGATATGTGCTATTCAGAAGGAAAACATCGCTCTAATAAGAAGAGTATGGATGTTTATATTATGAAAACAACATTGTTGATCGATTTTATCGAAACAGCGATCGCACATAATAAGAAACACTTCTTCTTTGATGTTATTGTTCCAAACTTTGACCGACTGGCTATTCAGGGATATGAATACAAAGGATATGTTGGATGTATCACATCTTTGGAAGCATACTATAATGTTAATATGGATATGTTAAAACCAGAAGTTTACAATGAGTTATTCCTTGGAAGAAGAAGAATTTATACAAAATCTGCCGATGGAGCACCAGCAAAATATGGATCAAGTGCGAAAGTCAGCAATAGTTTGATCTGTAGTGGATGTGAAGTAGATGGTACAGTTGAGAATTCCATCATCTTCCGTGGATCACAGATTGCAGAAGGTGCAGTGATCAAGAATTCTGTAGTTATGGCAGAAGGATTTATCGCACCAGAAGCAGAGATCAATCATACAATCTTAGACCGACATGTAAAAGTTTATTCAAAGGCACACTTATCAGGATCTTCAAACCATCCAGTATTCATTCCGAAAGGAGCAAGTGTTAATGAGTAAAAATAATTCACTGAAAGTGCTGTTAGCAGGAGCTGAATGTGCACCATTTGTGAAACTTGGAGGGTTGGCCGATGTTATGGGAACGCTTCCAAAAGAATTAAATCAGATTGGTGCTGATGCTCGTGTGATCATGCCTTTTCATAGTCAGATGAAAGGCAAGTATGGCGCCCAGACAAAACATCGGGCAGATTTCAACATCAACTTTGCTGGTGGAGAAACATATGTCGGTGTAGAAGAACTATTTTACAATGATGTTACATATTATCTGATCGATAATGAAGGCTTCTTTGGAGATGCTGTATACCGCGGTGGACTTGCAGAAGGAGAGCAGTATGCTTTCTTCTGCCGTGCCGTGATCGAGGCAGCAAGCCGTATTGGATTTATTCCAGATGTGATTCACTGTAATGACTGGCAGACAGGGCTGATCCCAATCTTACTTCGTACACAGTACGGACATTGGGATATTGGAAATGCGAAAACGATCTTTACGATTCACAACATGATGTATCAGGGAGAGTTTGGATTTGATCAGTTCGAACATTGGTTAGGAATCGATCCAAAATATGATACACCAGAATTTATGCATAATTATGAGTGTGCAAGCTTTATGAAAGCAGCCCTCGTATTTGCAGATCGCTTGAGTACAGTAAGTCCAACTTACGCACAGGAGATCCGTGATTCTGCATTCGCATATCGTCAGGAAGGAATTTTGAATGCAAGAGCAGGAGATACATGGGGAATCTTAAACGGAATGAACCAGGAAGAATTTAATCCAGAGACAGATCCGCTTATTCCATATCATTTTAACAAAGATGATCTATCTGGAAAGAAAAAGGATAAGATCGAACTGATCAAGAATCTTGGATTATCCATCACACCAGGAGTTCCGATCATCGGTATGGTTACAAGATTAACAGAGCAGAAAGGTCTGGATCTTGTAAAATACATGTTAGATGAGATCATGTGTACAGAGAATGTTTCATTTGTAATTCTTGGAACGGGTGATTATGAATATGAAGAATTCTTCCGTTATATGGAAAATAAATACAAAGGAAGAGTATGTTCATACATCGCATATGATAATGCAATCGCACACCAGATTTATGCAGCGAGTGATCTGTTCTTAATGCCATCCAAATTTGAACCATGTGGAATTTCCCAGATGATCGCACTTCGATATGGAACACTTCCAATCGTACGTGAGACAGGTGGACTGCGTGATACGGTACAAAGCTACAATGAATACGAAGATACAGGAAATGGATTCTCATTTGCAAACTACAATGCACACGAGATGCTTGGAGCAATCCGTTATGCATTACAGACTCTGCAGAGTCCAAAGAGAAAACATGGACTGATCAGAAGAGCTATGGAATCCGATAACAGTTTTGCAAAATCTGCAAAAATTTATCTGGACATGTATAAGAGCGTATTATAAATTTCAGAAAAAACAAGGGGCATCTTATATAAGATGCCCTGTTTTTTCATAGAGATGATATTTAAGAATATTGTATTTACAGATAGAAGACTTGGAAAGGAGGCATAGATGAACCAGACAGACAGCAAACAGATCGTACAACGGATCGAGAACAAACTGATCCATGCTCTTGGGACAACGATCGGTGAGGCGACAAATGATGAGATTTATAAGGCGGCAGCAGAATGTATCAGAGAAGATATCATGACATCATGGGCAGACAGCAGGAAAAGAGTTCAGGAACAAGGTGCCAAAAAGCTTTATTACATGTCAGCAGAATTTCTGATGGGAAGAGCGTTTTCGAACAATCTGATCAATCTTGGCCTGTATGAGACATATAAGGCAGCATTCTGGGAGATGGGGATTGATTTCGATGCGATCACAGATGAAGAAAATGATGCAGGCCTTGGAAATGGAGGCCTTGGAAGACTTGCGGCATGTTTCTTGGATTCCTTGTCGACGATGGAACTTCCAGCGGTTGGATGTGGAATCCGCTATGAATACGGAATGTTTCGCCAGAAGATCGTAGATGGAACACAGATTGAGATGGAAGATGACTGGTTAAGAGACGGGAATATATGGGAGATTGAGCGGCCGGAATTAAGTGTGGAAGTCCATTTTAATGGAACGATTCAGGAAAACTGGACGGCAAATGGATTAGAGATCGAACATAAAGATTACAATACCGTTCTTGCAGTCCCATACGATGTGCCGGTCATTGGATATCAAACAAAAAGTCCGGTGACTCTGCGATTGTGGAGTGCAAGAAGTAAACAAAGATTTGATTTCCATTCTTTTAATGAAGGAATCTATGATAAAGCAATGGCAGATCAGACATTTGCAGAAGCAATATCAAAAGTATTATATCCATCGGATGATCATATGCAGGGAAAACAGTTAAGATTAAAACAGTTTTATTTTCTTGCATCTGCAACGATGCAGTCAATGATCAAGCGGCATAAGCAGATATTTGACGATCTGCATACATTGCCAGAACATGTTGTGATTCAGATCAATGAGACACATCCAGCGCTTGCGATTCCAGAATTAATGAGGATTTTGATGGATGAAGAAGGATTTGGATGGGACGAAGCTTATCAGATTGTAAAGAAAATGTTCCATTATACAAACCATACGATCATGACAGAAGCCATGGAATGCTGGGATGAAAATATGTTTCGTTTTTTGCTTCCAAGAATTTATCAGATCGTCTGTGCGTTCAATGAAAAATACTGTAATAAGATTATGGCATATTACAGCCATGATGAAGAAAAAGTGCGAAGTATGGCGATTATCGGAAACAATGAGATCCGCATGGCAAATTTATGTGTAGCAGTATGCAGAAGAGTGAACGGAGTATCAAACCTTCATGGGGATATTCTGAAAGAGAAGATATTTAATAGTTCGTATCGTATCTTTCCACAGAAATATCTTGCGATCACAAATGGGATCACACACAGACGTTGGTTTGGGCTTGCAAATCAGGGACTTTATCATTTGGCGAAAGAATATATAAAGGGAGATATTCTTAAAGATTATCATCTGTTTGAACAGTTTCTTCTATATAAAAATGATGAAGAATTCTTAAAGAAATACAGCGAAGTAAAAGAGAATAATAAGATTCGATTTGCGAAATATATCAAAGAAAAACAAGGAATTGAAATTAATTCAGATTCCATCTTTGATGTACATTGTAAACGTCTGCATGAATATAAACGGCAGTTAATGAAATGTCTGCATATCATTTATGTTTATCAGAGAATCAAAAAAGATCCGGAATGTATTACGACACCGATCACATTTATTTTTGCAGCAAAGGCGGCACCTGGATATACAAAAGCAAAAGAGATCATAAGGCTGATTCATTCTGTGGCAGAGATGGTTAACAATGATCAGGATATGAAAGGAAAGATTCAGGTTGTTTTTGTGGAAGATTATTGTGTATCTGTCGCAGAAATGTTGATTCCGGCAGCAGATATCAGTGAACAGATATCAACCGCAGGAATGGAAGCTTCCGGAACCGGAAATATGAAATTTATGATGAATGGAGCATTAACGATCGGTACCATGGATGGAGCGAATATAGAGATCGCCGAAAGAGTCGGCAGAGAGAATATCTTTATTTTTGGTGACAGTGCAGAGGGTAATTATAATAAAAAGATGTATCATACTTACAATCCAGGAATCATATTTGAGAATAATCCGGGAATTCGTGATGTATGCAATTGCCTGATCGAGGGGAATCTGCTCCGATATGGAAAGAAATATTCAGAGATTTACCAGTCACTGTTATTTGGGGAATATGGAGAAGCAGACCCATACTATGTACTGGCAGATTTTCCATCCTACATCGAAACATATGAAACAATGTACCGGCTGTATGCAGACAACAAAGAGGAATGGATCAAAAAAACAGTGATCAATACAGCAAAATCCGGATATTTTTCATCAGACCGAACGATTGAACAATATAACGAAAAAATCTGGAACCTGAAACCAGTAAAATAAGAGTTACAAGAAGATGAGATTAATATTATGATTCATAACGCGTCAATAGAAAAATACAGAACTCCCGTGGGAGCAGTCACCTGCGGAAGTGAGATGACCATAAGGCTTTATGAAACAGGGGAGTCGGTCAGCAAAGCAGAGGTTATTATGTATTCCGAGACCTTCCATCGGGAATACGAGATGAAACGAAAAAAAGACTGCATGGAAGAGCACTTAAAGATTACAAATGAAGCAGGGATCGTGTGGTATTATTTTCGAATCTGGGAACATGGCAGATGTTATTTTTATGGAGCAAAGCATGGGCAGACACAGGGAGAAGGGATGATCTATGATGACACTCCACAAAGTTTCCAGATCACAGTCTATGAAAAAGACTTTGACACACCAAGATGGATGTCCAAAGGAATCATGTATCAGATCTTCCCGGATCGTTTTTGTCAGGGGAATAAAAAGAACATGGAACGTGGAAAAGCGTACCATGAGAGCATGGGAAGAGATGTCTATCTTCATGATGAATGGGAAGAACGTCCAATCTTTGGACCGCTTCCGGGGAAAGAATTTTATGATCCATGTGATTATTTTGGAGGAGATATCGAGGGAATCATATCGAAACTTGATGATATCAAACGATTAGGAGTCAGCTGCATTTACCTGAATCCAATCGGAGAAGCAGCATCGAACCATCGTTATAATACGTCAGACTATAAGAAAGTGGATCCGTTTCTTGGGACGAATGAAGATTTCAAGCGGTTATGCCAGCTTGCCAAAGAGCGGAGAATTCATGTGATCTTAGATGGAGTATACTCTCATACGGGAGATGACAGTGTCTATTTTAATAAGAAGGGAAACTATAGCGAACCGGGGGCATATCAAGGAAAAGAATCAGAGTACTATGACTGGTATGACTTTAACGAAGATGGAACTTATAAGAGCTGGTGGGGATTTGAAACCTTGCCGGAAGTTAATGAGCTGAATGAGAAGTTTGTCGATTACATTATCACAGGAGAAGATTCTGTGATCAAGCACTGGCTGAAACTTGGTGCATCAGGATTCCGCCTTGATGTTGCAGATGAACTTCCCGATGAATTTATCTTTAAGCTGCGAAGCGAATTAAAGAAGAAATTTAAAAATTATGCACTGATCGGTGAAGTATGGGAAGATGTCACAACGAAAGAAAGTTATGGAACCAAGCGAAAATACGCTTTGGGAAAAGGCTTAGATAGTGCGATGAATTATCCACTGAAAGTCAATGTCACAGATTACTTATTAGGTAATCAAAGTGCCAAAGATATGAGAACGTTCCTGCTGTCTCAGCAGTGCAATTATCCAAAACCACTTTATTATGCACTGATGAACCTGTTATCCTCACATGATATTCCAAGAATCCGAACGACACTAGCGACAGGAATGAACGAGAACCTTCCATCAAGAGAGAAGCAGGCAGAATATGTCATAACATCAAAGATGGACCAGAAAGGCAAGACACTTGCAAGACTGGCAATGGCAATTCAGTTCTTTGTTCCTGGAATGCCATGTATTTATTATGGAGATGAATATGGAATGCATGGATTGATGGATCCATTTAACAGGGGAACATTTTTTGAAAATGATAAAGAAACATATCAGGATGTTCTGAAACTTACTAATATGAGAAATCAGGAAAAGGTATTGCAGACAGGACATGCATTGTATATGGCAGCAGACGATGATGTACTAGCCATCCTGCGTTTTATCAGCAGCAAAAAAGATGTTTTTGGAGAGGCATGTGAGAATAAAGCATTGCTGCTTCTTATCAATCCAACACAAATGGAAAAAGAGATTGAGATCGATCTTGCGAAAGCCAGAGAAGGCGTAAGTGAGAGTGAGTTACAGTTGTTGTTAAAGAATTTAACAAAGACTGTGATCAAGACAAAGGCAGCACCAATGGATTACAAAATCATAGAGCTGTAATAAAATATATTAAAACTAAACTGTAGTAAGACAAAAGGAAATGGCGGTTTCAAAGAGAAGCAGCCATTTCTTTTTATGCATTTTAACGAAAAACAAATGATAAAATTATGCACAACAGAGAAAAAGAAATAATTTGAGAAAATGCTTTACAACCATACTGGTTATAGTTATAATCAGTTACAAAGATAGTTAATAAAGGAGAGTGATAAAAGAATGAAATTAAAAGAATTATCAGAAGTAGAGATTTTGATAATGAAAAGCATCTGGAAATTAGGTGATGACATCACGGCATATGATATTATTGAATATTTAAAAGAACATTATGACCGTGATTATGCAAGAAGCACAGTAAAGACTTATGTAGCAAAACTAAAAGACAAAGGTTTTCTAAACACAGAAGTAAGAGGAAATTACAGTTATATTACAGCGATCATTTCTGAGGAAGAATACCGTGAGGAGCAGATGAGAAAGATGAAAGACTTCTGGCACGATGGTTCGGTCAAGGAAATGTTTCAGACACTGACAAAGACGATCACACCAGAGGAGAAAGAAGAATTACAGGATTTAATAGATGATTTGGATTAATATAGTTTACACGATCAAGCAGGTCATTATTTATATAATGAGTTTGATCTTGTTAAATGCATTGACAGGAAGCTGCATATTTATCTGTTTTAAGTTATTAGAAAAGCCGCTTGAGAAAATGGGCTTGATAAAGATGAGTGTCAGATTGCTGAGAGTTGTGATCTTATCGTTTTTGATACCCGTTGTATTCGTTTTATTATTTCGTGTGTACGATGATAATGTGACATTTTCAATCGATTATCCATTGCCTTATGTGTTTGGATGCTTTTTGCTGATCTGGGCAGTTGGCTGGGGCAAAGCCTTTGTTCACAGTGTTCAGATTCACAAGAGGTTAAAATATCTGATCAATACAGCATGTTTATGTGAAAAAGATGTGATAGAGGTAAAGGATGAGTGGCAGAAGAAACTTAGGATTCACCAGAATGTAATGGTAAAACAGACCTATACGATCGCAACACCAATCATATGCGGCATCATAAAACCAGTGATCTTGCTGCCGGTAAAAGATTATTCCAAGGAAGAACTGGATGTCATTTTTGCACACGAACTAATGCATTGCCGCCATAAGGATATCCTATGGAAACAGCTTTGTGCATTCAGCCGCATTGTGTTCTGGTGGAATCCATTGATTCAAAGAATTGTCTTTGATGTAGACAGCTGGAATGAAAGCTATTGTGATCATGCGGTTACGAAAGTTCTAAAGGATAAGAAAGAATATTTTACAACCGTATGCAGGCTCGGAATCAAACCATTTGAAAAAGGGGCGTATCTTTGTGCAGCACTATATGAAGACAAGAATCAGCTGAAGACAAGGATATACAGGATTAAGGCAATTGAAAGTATTAATATAATAAAGATTTTTGCAGGGCTTTGCATGGGGACGTTATTGTGTGTGACCTCTATGTTTGCTGTGATATTTATTACAAGAGGATATCATGATATTTACATGAGAACGGTCATAACAGTCGGAGATCTCAGGGAAAAATATATGGACACAGAGCCAATCGCAGAAGTTACGGATGTTGAGAAACTGGAAGTACATGATGAAATCAGACTCGCAAAGAAACTTCCAGTTGTACCAATGAAAGAAAGAATCACCAGAGAAAAAGATCTTATATTTGAACAGAAATTAAAAGCCGGGACAAGAATGGAATCGAACTCTGTCTATTTAAAAAAAGGAGAGACAGTAGAGATAGGGAATGCAAATTCCAAGGATGAGAATACCAAGAACGATTCAAAATTTGTTTCAGGGATCATTGATGATCAGGGAAAAGAATGGTATGCAATGAATTCCATGGACATTGATTGTTCGATTAAGATTCAGAAGGCAGGAAATTACAGGGTATTTGTAGAAAACAGATATAAGACGAAAGTAAAAGTTTTTATGTTCACATATCTGGATAATAAAAAATAAAACAATAAGAAGGATCATAAAGAGAATTATAAAAAGGAAGGAGGGATGGAATGAATGAATTGTATCAATCAGCATTTTACAGGAAATTTCATTGGTATATCGCAGATATTCTGATGCTTATCATTGTCTGTGCAGGTGTAGCAGCCGAAGGCATAGATATGTTTTCAAGATATTACATTTTTTATATTGGAGCAGCGGTTTTTCTATGGATTGCACAGATGCTGCTGATCAGGATCTGCGAGAAAGACAGGCAAAAGAGGAAAGACGAATATCTCACTGGAATCGAGATGTTTGTAGCACCGGTAGTGATATTGTTTCTTGGGATGGGAATGAAAAGGATTTGAATGAAAACGATATAAGACAATAAGGAATTAAGGGATAGGATTTGAAACAAAAATAAGGACGGACAGGAAGAAGAATGCCTTATGAAGAAGTTATATCAGTCAGAACTTTATACAAAACATCATTGGAAAATTGTAGGAACAATTTTGTTTGTGCTGATTTTGGTCGGAGGAAAATTTAAAGGCAATATTTTCCTTCCACGTTTTGCATATTTCACACTAGCGGCAATTTTGTTTCTGGCACAGATTGCAGTGATCGCAATGTGTGAAGAAGATGCAGAGAAAAGGAAACAGGAATATAAAGAGGGAATTAAGTATCTTGCACTGCCAATCTTGTTATTATTATGTGATATACATTCGGATTGGGTGTACAGCTACTAAAAAGAATCCGCAAACCTTTCGATACTTTATGTATCTTTGGTTTGCGGATTCTTTTTTATCATTTATATATTTTTAGATTCGATTGAAATTAATTATTCGCAGCGAGGGCCTCATTCTCAGCAGCAAGCATTTCATCTTCATCTTCGTCACTCATAGAGTATGCGATATTCACACTATGATCAGCGATACGCTCTAATTCAGAAAGCATATCAGAGAATAATAAACCAGCTCTTGGCTCACAGTCACCTTTGGCAAGGCGCTTGATATGGTGCTTCTGGTAACGGCGTTCCATCTTATCGATGGAAGCTTCTAAAGCAGCAATCTCAGCAAGTTTATCTTCCTGCGTATTGACACCATCCTGTGCGATAAAAGTTTCTAAAGAAAGTTTTAACAGTTTAGAGACAGCATCATACATTTTTTTGATCTCTTCTTTTGCATCACCAGTAAGACCAGTGTTGTGTTTTAATTCTGTCTTTGTATAGTCTGCAAAGTTCTCAGCATGATCGCCAATTCGTTCGATATCATTGACTACATAGAACATAGAACCTAAGATCTTCTGGTCAGCTAAAGGTAAAGACAACTGGTTTGATTTTACCAGATAATCTGTGATTGCATGACTGACATTGTTGATGTCTTCTTCTCTGTGATAAATCTTGTCAAGATATTCATCAGACTGATTTAAAAATCCTTTGATGGAGCGATCTAAATTTTCCTGTGCCATATCTGCCATACGTTTTAACTCATTTTTAGCCTGAGGAATCATGGCAGCAGGAGATTTTAAGGAAATCTCTGTGATGTACTGTAATTCATTATGATGTACCTTCACGTCTTCTCCAGGAATGATCTTCTCGGTTAATTTAACAACCAAAGGCGTGCATGGGAACATGAATAATACTTCAATGATCTTAAAAGTTGTATGCGCATTCGCAACACTTCGTCCAAGATTTCCACCAGAAATACTTAAGAAGAAGTTTGTGATCGGAGTTAGTGCGATACTAAGACCTGTGAAAATAATGATACTTCCAAATACATTAAATAAGAAATGGATCATCGCAGCACGTTTTGCACCTTTGTTACCACTTAAGCTGGCAAGCAGTGCAGATACACAAGATCCCATATTACATCCAAGGATAATAAAAAAGCAGATTGGAAGGCTTAACAATCCCTGAGATGCCATCAAAAGAACGATACTTACAGTAACAGAAGAACTCTGCAAGATCGCAGTCATGATAAATCCAAACAATACTCCAAGGAAATGGTTATCTAATGTCTGAAGATAAGAGGTGATCAAAGGTGAATCCCTTAACACAGACATAGCACTTGACATGGAAGTTAAACCCATAAATAAAACACCAAATCCAAGAACAACTTCTCCAACTTTCTGAACGGTAGGATTATTCATAAATAATACCATGATAACACCAGCCATCAAAAAGACAGGTGCAACCTCAGAAAGGTTAAAAGATACAAGTTGGGAAGTAACAGTAGTACCAATATTGGCACCAAGAATAACTCCAGCAGCCTGAGACAGGTTCATAAGTCCTGCATTTACAAAGCTTACTACCATAACGGTAGCAGCACTAGAAGACTGGATAACAGCTGTAAAAAAGATTCCGACTAACATACCGGTCAAACGGTTTGTAGTAAATATTTCAAGAATCCGGCGAAGCTTAGCACCTGCAGCTTTCTCAAGTCCATCGCTCATCAGTTTCATTCCATAAAGAAAGAGGCCAAGGCCTCCCATCAGAGCAAGTATGATAGTATAGTCCATACGACGTTTCTCCTTTTTAACAATAACTTAACACAAACTTTACTTTTATTTTACTTTATATAGGACATGCTGACAAGAAAAATTTTGATTTGTAGTTTGAAAGGTAGTCGTTGGGACTGTATATGAGAAAAACGAAATAATCACATAGAAGATCCAGACCATGAAATTTCACTCGCTGTTTTGAATGGTCGCTGATTCGCGATTTGTAAAAAACGCTCTTAAAATCTGCGTGTTGCCACCGAGATAGGATAAATATTTGTTCTTAGCTTATTTCTATCTCTTACAACATTGCACGACTCATTCAAATTTGTTATAATCAAAAATACTGTAAAAATAGAGATGAATTACACAAAGTAGGAGAAACAATAGAATGGAACAGTTAAAGAACGAGTCGTCAAGACAGTACGAATATATGGAAGAAATGAAAAAATGGGTTCAGAAGAAGTCTGAAGAATTAGGAAGAAAATTAACATGCCATGTAACCACATTTGGCTGTCAGATGAATGAGAAGGACTCTGAAAAATTACTAGGAATCTTAGAAACGATCGGATATGAAGAAGTAGAAACAGAAGAAGCAGATTTTCTGATCTTTAATACATGTACAGTTCGTGAGAATGCCAATACAAAGTTATACGGACATTTAGGACAGGTTAAGAAGATGAAAGAGAGAAATCCACAGATGATGATCGGGTTATGTGGATGTATGATGCAGGAAGAGCATGTGATTGAGAAGATTCGTACAAGTTACAAATTTGTAGATATTATTTTTGGAACACATAATATCTTTAAATTAGCAGAATTATTAAAGGCAAGAGTTGATTCCAAAGGAATGATCGTTGATATCTGGAAAGATACAGACCAGATCGTGGAAGATCTTCCAAGTGATCGTAAATTCTCTTTTAAATGTGGAGTGAATATCATGTATGGATGCAATAACTTCTGCAGTTACTGTATCGTGCCATATGTAAGAGGAAGAGAGAGAAGCCGTAAGCCGGAAGATATCGTAAAAGAAGTAAAACAGGTGGTATCAGAAGGTGTCAAAGAGGTTATGCTTCTTGGGCAGAACGTAAACTCTTACGGAAAGACATTAGAAGAACCAATGTCATTTGCCCAGTTATTAAGAGAAGTAGAGAAGGTCGAAGGATTAGAAAGAATCCGTTTTATGACACCACATCCAAAGGATTTATCCGATGATCTGATCGAAGTGATGGCCACAAGTAAGAAGGTCTGCAAACATATGCATCTTCCAATGCAGTCAGGAAGCAGCCGTCTGTTAAAATTAATGAACCGTCATTATACAAAAGAACAGTATGTGGCACTTGCCAAGAAGATTCAGGAGAGAATTCCCGGAGTGTCATTTACAACAGATATCATTGTAGGATTCCCTGGAGAGACAGAGGAAGATTTTGAAGAGACATTAGATGTTGTAAGAGAAGTTGGATTTGACAGTGCATACACCTATGTATATTCCAAACGTTCCGGAACACCAGCAGCAAGCATGGATGACCAGATTGATAAAGATGTCATCAAAGACCGCTTTGACAGACTTCTTGCCTTACTAAAAGAGACATCTGCAAAGAATTGTAAGAAGAAAGTTGGAGATATCGAGAGAGTTCTGATCGAAGAGGAAAATACACATGAAGAAGGAATGTTAACAGGAAGACTGGAAAATAACCTGTTAGTTCATTTCAAAGGATGCAAAGAACAGATCGGTACAATGGCTGATGTCAAATTAGTTGAGGAAAAAGGTTTCTATTATATGGGAGAGCAGATCCATGGCTAAAAAAGGAAAACTTACACCGATGATGCAGCAGTATATGCAGATCAAAGAAGAGAATAAGGACTGTATCTTATTCTATCGTCTCGGGGATTTCTACGAGATGTTTTTTGATGATGCACTGACAGCATCCAAAGAATTAGAGATTACATTAACAGGAAAGAACTGTGGACTTGAGGAGCGCGCACCAATGTGTGGCGTTCCTTATCACGCTGTGGATTCTTATTTAAACAAACTAGTAGAAAAAGGATACAAAGTTGGAATCTGTGAGCAGGTGGAAGATCCAAGTCAGGCAAAAGGAATCGTCAAACGAGAGATCGTGCGTATCGTAACACCAGGAACGAACATTTCACAGCAGAGCCTTGACGATGAGAAGAATAACTATCTGATGTGTATCTTTGCAAATGATGGAAGTTACGGAATCTCATTCGTGGATGTCACAACAGGGGATTTCAGAACTACATCCATGGACAGTTTAGCGAAAGTCAGGGATGAGATCTTTAAATTTGAGCCGGCAGAGATCATTTGCAATGATGCATTTTTGATCAGCGGCATGGATTTTGATTACTTAAAAGACAAGATGTCCATCGTGATCTCAAGTATTGAGCCATACCATTTTGATGAAGAACAGGCTCAGGAGCGGATCAAGCGACAGTTTAAAGTAGGAAATTTGGAAGGACTTGGACTTGTGGATTATCCAATGGGTGTGATCGCAACTGGTGCATTGCTTGGATATCTTCACGAGACACAGAAGAGTTCCCTGGATCATCTGATGCATATTGAAGCCTATGAGACAAGTGAATTTATGATCATTGACAGTTCCAGCCGCAGAAACTTAGAACTTTGTGAGACATTACGTGATAAACAGAAAAAAGGTTCTCTCTTATGGGTCTTAGATAAGACAAAGACAGCCATGGGTGCCAGAATGTTAAGAAATATGGTAGAGCAGCCACTGGTTGACAAGAAAAAGATCGAAGAAAGATACGATGCGATCACAACACTTACGAATCAGACGATTGTGAGAGAAGAATTAAGAGAATACTTAAATCCGATTTACGATCTGGAACGTCTGATGACAAAAGTAAGTTACAAGACAGCAAACCCAAGAGATATGATCGCATTTAAAACGTCGCTCGAACTGTTACCAGCGATCAAAACAATCCTTGAAGAATGCAAAGATCCATTATTATCAGGGTTAAGAGAAGATTTAGATCCGCTGGAAGATATTCATGACCTGTTAGAAGATTCTATCATTGAAGAACCACCGCTTGCCATCAAAGAAGGCGGAATCATCAAAGAAGGATTCAAAGATGATATTGATAAATTAAAACGTGCCAAAACAGAAGGAAAACAGTGGTTGATGGAACTTGAGGAAAGGGAACGAGAGAAAACTGGAATCAAGAACTTAAAGATTAAGTTTAATAAAGTATTTGGCTACTATTTGGATGTCACAAACTCCTACAAAGATATGGTGCCGGATTATTATATCCGCAAGCAGACACTGGCGAATTCCGAGCGTTACACAACCGAAGAATTAAACCAGCTGGCAGATACGATCCTAGGTTCCGAAGACCGTCTGTATGCGTTAGAATATGAAACTTATGTTACGATCCGTGAAACATTAGCAGGAGAGATGGAGCGAATCTCAAGAACAGCGAATGTGATCGCGCAGATTGATGCAATGGCATCTCTTGCCTATGTCGCAGAACGCAATCATTTTGTACGTCCAAAATTAAATGTCAGAGGTACAATTGATATCAAAGATGGAAGACACCCGGTTGTAGAACAGGTGATTCCAAATGATATGTTTATCTCTAATGATACATATCTTGATAACAAGAAGAATCGTGTAGCGATCATCACGGGACCAAACATGGCAGGTAAATCAACCTATATGAGACAGGTTGCCCTGATCGTATTAATGGCACAGATCGGTTCCTTTGTACCAGCTGCGAAAGCAAATATCGGTATTGTAGACCGTATCTTTACAAGAGTCGGAGCTTCTGATGACCTTGCTTCCGGACAGAGTACATTTATGGTTGAGATGAGTGAAGTTGCCAATATTTTAAGAAATGCAACAAAAAACAGCTTGCTGATCTTAGATGAGATCGGACGTGGAACAAGTACATTTGACGGGTTATCCATTGCATGGGCAGTTGTGGAATATATCAGTAATTCCAAGCTTCTCGGTGCAAAAACATTGTTTGCAACGCATTATCATGAACTGACAGAATTAGAAGGCAAGATCGACAGTGTACATAACTACTGTATCGCGGTCAAAGAACAGGGAGATGATATTGTGTTCCTGCGTAAGATCGTTAAGGGCGGTGCAGACAAGAGTTATGGAGTTCAGGTAGCAAAACTTGCAGGTGTTCCAGATGCGGTCATCAATCGTGCAAAAGAGATCGCGAGAGAATTAGAAGAACATGACCTGACATCAGGTGCAAAAGATATTCAGCCATATGGAGAAGCCGAACAGTTAAGTTTTTTCAGGGAAAGCGATGAGCCGACGATGGAACATCCATTTATGGCAGAATTAAGGGAAAAAGATCTTTCCGACATGACACCACTGGAAGCATTAAATTACCTGTATGTATTACAGGAAAAGTTAAAGAACGAGGAGTAATTTATGGCGAAGATACAATTACTGGATCAAAAGACAATCGATAATATCGCAGCAGGAGAGGTTATTGAACGGCCGGCTTCTGTTGTAAAAGAACTTGTGGAAAATGCGGTCGATGCCAATGCAAATGCGATCACAGTTGAGATCAAAGACGGCGGAATGACATTGATCAGGGTAACCGATAATGGAATTGGAATCCCAAAAGATCAGATAAAGACTGCATTTTTGCGCCATGCAACAAGCAAGATCCGTTCGGTTGAAGATCTTTTAAGTGTATCTTCTTTAGGTTTCCGAGGAGAGGCATTATCAAGTATCAGCGCCGTTGCACAGGTTGAACTGGTAACGAAGACTGCAGAAAGTTTCAGCGGAGTATCCTATAAGATCTATGGAGGCGAAGAAGAAGCTTTTGATGATATTGGAGCACCTGATGGAACGACATTTCTGGTAAAGAACCTGTTTTATAATACACCAGCAAGAAGAAAGTTCTTAAAGAGTGCGACAACCGAAGCAGGATATGTGGAACAGATGATGGTACACATTGCCTTAAGCCATCCGGAAATCTCCTTTAAATTTATTCATAATAATAAAAATAAGATTTATACTTCTGGAAATGGAAAAGTCAAAGATATCATTTATCATATCTATGGAAGAGACGTGGCAGGAGCGTTGATTCCTGTAGAAGCACAAAATGAAGATGTCAAAGTCACAGGATTTGTAGCAAAACCATATGTTTCCAGAGGAAACAGAAACTATGAGAGCTATTTTATCAATGGAAGATATATTAAGAGTTCGATCATTTACAAGGCGATTGAGGAAGGATACCGTACTTTTACGATGAAGCATAGATATCCTTTTGTGAGCCTTGATTTTAAAATCAATCAGGAATTACTGGATGTCAATGTCCATCCGACGAAGATGGAGATTCGTTTCCGAAATGGAAGAGAGATTTATGAACTGGTTGTGGATACAGTCAGAGCAGCATTGCTTCAGAAAGATCTGGTGCAGGATGTATTAAGAGAGACACCGAAGAAGAAAGAACTGCCGAGGACAAAAGAAGTGAAAAAGCCAGAGCCATTTGAGGTGAACCGAAGGAAAGAAGAGGTTCAGAAGATGGATCAGACGATGAAGAATTTTGCACAAGTTCAGCAAAATCAGACGAATCAGCAAGGGCAAGGTGTGCAGCAGATTGAAAAGCCGTCAGCTGCAGCAAAGGCAGTAGAATATAGAGTAGCACCTGAGGGTATGAAACAAGATCAGTTAAAGAAGGAAACGACAGGAAAGGATGCGATCAAAGAGGCTGCAAAAGGAACTACAGATGTAGAAAAAGAAATTAAGCCAGGACAACAGCCACACACTGTGAAGAAAACACAGACAATCAGCGAATCATCCCAAACCGTAAAGAAACCAACCTACGCAGGTTTAAATTACAACACCCAGAAAAAAGAATTTCCACAATACAAGACCGATGAATTAAGCAGTAACCAGATGACATTAAGAGAAGACCCAGTCTTTTCCGTACAGGCAAGACCTGACCGCAAGATCTTAGGACAGCTCTTTAAGACATACTGGCTGATTGAATACGAAGACCAGTTATTTATCATGGACCAGCATGCAGCACATGAGAAGGTCAATTATGAAAGGCTGATGAAGAATTTCAAAGAAAAAGAAATCTACAGCCAGAGATTAGAACCGCCAATGGTTGTGACGGTTTCCATGATGGAAGCAGAGGCATTAACAAGATACAAAGATGCATTTGCAGGGTTAGGATTTACGATCGAATCTTTTGGCGGAAATGAATATTGTATCCGTGAAGTTCCAGCCAATCTCTATGGAATCGGGGAAAGAGACTTATTTATGGAACTTCTAGATGCAGTCAGTCAGGAAAATGGAACTTTGGATACCGAAGTGATCGCAAGTAAGATTGCGACAATGGCATGTAAGATGTCAATCAAAGGAAACCAGAAAGTATCGTTGATGGAAGTGGAACATCTCTTAGATGAACTGATGGAACTTGAGAATCCATACCAATGCCCACACGGAAGACCAACGATCATCAAGATGAGCAAATATGAGATAGATAAGAAGTTTAAAAGAATTGTGTAGGGAAGTCAGAAAAGGAGGCGCGACGATGACAGATCAGGAATTATTAAATTTAGCAGATAAAGCAAAACAAAAAGCATATGCACCATATTCCAGATTTCAGGTAGGGGCAGCAATCCTTACAAAAGAAGGAAAAGTATTTACAGGATGCAATGTGGAGAATTCTTCTTATGGAGCAGCCATCTGTGCAGAAAGAACAGCAGCAGTCAAGGCAGTCAGTGAAGGATACCATGATTTTGAAGTGATCGCGATCGCATCCAATGGAAGCGATAAAGAAACCGTTTATCCATGCGGAATCTGCCGACAGTTTCTACATGAATTTAATCCAGAACTCAAAGTGATCTGTCAAAGCCCTGATGGATTTGAAACATATCGATTATCAGAACTTATGCCGAAAGGATTTTAAATAGATGAAACCAATGGTAATTTTAACAGGACCGACAGCGGTTGGAAAAACAGAGTTGTCGATCCGATTAGCAAAGATCTTAGATGCAGAAATCATTTCTGCGGACTCTATGCAGGTTTATAAGAAAATGGATATTGGAACTGCCAAGATCATGCCGGAAGAGATGGAAGGAGTCAAACATTATCTTGTAGATGAACTCGACCCGAGAGAAGAGTTCCATGTGGCGAGATTTCAGCAGATGGCAAAGGATGCCCTGAAGGAAATCTATGCAAAAGGCAAGATTCCACTGATCGTTGGTGGAACAGGATTCTATATCCAGAGTCTTCTTTATGACATTGATTTTACAAAAGAAGACGGAGATCAGGAATACAGAAAACAATTAGAAGAAAAAGCAAAAACAGAGGGAAACGACAGTTTATACGAGATGTTAAAGCAGGTCGATCCAAAATCTACAGAAAAGATTCATAAAAATAATGTCAAACGAGTGATCCGTGCATTAGAATTTTATAAATTAAATGGATATCCGATCTCAGAACACAATGAGAAGGAAGCAGCCAAGACTTCCCCATATAATTTCGCTTATTTTGTATTAAATCACAAGAGAGAAATCCTATATGACAGAATCAATCGCCGCGTTGATATCATGGCTGAACAAGGCCTGATCGATGAGGTCAAACGATTAAAAGAAGAAGGCTATGAGAAAGATATGGTTTCCATGCAGGGAATCGGGTATCGTCAGGTGTTTGAATATTTAGAAGGGAATATGTCACTGGAAGATACGATTGAACAGATTAAGAAAGACACCAGACATTTTGCAAAGCGCCAGCTGACTTGGTTTGGAAGAGAAAAAGAAGTTGTTATGGTCGACAAGTCAAAATTTGGATCAGAAGATGAAATTTTAACATACATGCTTACAATATTAAAAGAAAAGGGGATCTACGATGGATCAGTTAAAGAACTATTATAAAGAAATGGGAGTCGATGAGAAAGTCTTCGACTACGCACAGGAAGTGGAAAAAGGGTTAAAAGACCGTTTTGAAAAATTAGATGCTATCGCACAGTTAAACCAGATCAAAGTGTTAAATGCCATGCAGAAACACCAGATCGCGGAGATGCATTTAGGTGGTACAACAGGGTATGGATACAATGATTCCGGAAGAGAAGCTGTAGAAGCGTTGTATGCAGACGTTTTTGGAACAGAAGATGCACTCGTAAGACCACAGATCACATGTGGAACCCACGCATTGGGACTTGCATTATCAGCCAATCTTCGTCCAGGAGATGAGATTCTTGCAATTTCAGGAAAACCATATGATACCTTAGAAGAAGTGATCGGAATCCGCGAATCCAAAGGTTCTCTGAAAGAATATGGGATCACATACGCACAGGTTGATCTGTTAGAAGATGGAAGTTTTGATTTTGAAGGCATCAAAAATGCGATCAATGATAAGACAAAACTCATTCATATCCAGAGATCCAAAGGATATGCGACAAGACCAACCTTATCCGTCGATGTGATCGGGGAAGCGATCGCATTTGTCAAAGAGATCAACAAAGATCTGATCGTGATGGTTGATAACTGTTATGGCGAATTTGTCGAGGAAAAAGAGCCATCTGAAGTTGGAGCTGATATGATCGTAGGTTCCCTGATCAAGAATCCAGGTGGAGGTCTTGCACCGATCGGTGGTTATATCTGCGGAAGAAGTGATCTGATCGAACAGTGTGCATACAGACTTACAACACCGGGACTTGGAAAAGAAGTAGGGGCAAGTCTGGGAGTTAACCGTCAGTTTATCCAAGGATTCTTTATGGCACCAACGGTTGTCAATGCGGCAGTCAAAGGAGCAATCTTTGCAGCAAACCTTTATGAAAAATTAGGATTTAAAGTTATTCCAGACGGCAAAGAAGACCGTCATGACATCATTCAGGCAGTGGAATTCTATGATCCGGAGAAACTGATCGCATTTTGTGAGGGAATCCAGAAGGCATCTCCGATTGACAGTCATGTAACACCGATTCCATGGGACATGCCGGGATATGACAGTCAGGTGATCATGGCAGCAGGAACTTTTGTATCTGGTGCATCCATTGAGTTAAGTGCAGATGGACCAATGAAAGAACCATATGCAGTCTATTTCCAGGGAGGACTTACTTATCCTCATGCAAAATATGGAATTATCATGTCACTTCAGAGAATGGCAGAAAAAGGATTGGTTGAAATTCCAGAGGCATAAGAAAATAAGAAAAATTTAAGGAAAACAACGGTTTGATTTCTATACATAAAAGAAAAGTTATGATAAACTTTATAGATGGGAAATGTTTTTGATTCCAGAGATTTTTTTCGCCGGAAAGGATCAGATATGGAGAAAAAACATCAGACATTAAAGGAATTACCGGTTTCGGAAAGACCTTATGAAAAGTTTGAAAAAAGTGGAGCAGAGGCTTTGTCAGATGCAGAATTGCTGGCAATGGTCTTAAGAAGTGGGACGAAGGATCTGACGGCAGTTGATCTTTCAAAGAGGATTCTGGCGATACATCCTTTTTACGAAGGAATTCTTGGAATCTGTCACACTTCCAAAGAGGAATTACAAAAGATACCGGGGATCGGGAAGGTAAAGGCAATGCAGATTCTTTGCATTGCGGAACTGTCCAAACGGTTAGCCCAGTCGAAAGTAGAAGATAAGATAAGTTTTCATGATCCGTCATCTATTGCAGATTATTATATGGAACAGATGCGGCATTTAAACAGAGAAGAGATGATTTTAATCTTCTTTAATGGGAAGAATAAAGTTATCAAAGAACTTAAAGTTTCTGTTGGAACAGTGAATCAGACAGTGGCATCGCCGAGAGAATTATTTCTTGAGGCATTGCGGTGTGAGGCGGTATCCGTTCTCATGATTCACAATCATCCGTCAGGAGATCCGACACCGAGCAGGCAGGATATCCTGACAACCAAACGGATGAAAGAAGCGGGAGAATTTCTTGGGATACCACTTTGTGATCATATTATCATTGGAGACAGGACGTATATAAGTTTTCGGGAAGAACACATGATATAAGGAGCATAAGAATGAAAACGACACAGTTAGGAATTGAACTAGGAAGCAGACACTTAAGAGTTACTGCACCAAATAAAGAAGAATTTTTAAAGATTAAGAACATGATCGCTTTTGATGAAGATGATAAAGTCAAAGCGATCGGTGATGAAGCATTTGATATGTACGAGAAACAGCCATATAGTGTAAGAGTCATAAAACCTATGGAACATGGAGTGATTTCAGATTACACGAATATGAGATATTTACTTGGAACAGTGCTTGACCAGTATTTTAAACGGGTCCATAAGCCAAAGCTGTGGATTGCGGTTCCAGTAGATATTACGAATGTAGAGAAACGTGCATTTGATGATCTTGCGTGGGAAGCAGCAGGAAAGGTAAAGGAGATCAGCCTGATCGAGAAACCGATTCTTGCAGCAATTGGAAGTGGAATCAATGTAGATGCCCCATGTGGCAATATGATCATTGATATTGGTGCAGGAACAACAGAGATTTCCGTGATCTCCTTAGGAGGTATTGTGGAAAGCAGATTACTGCCGTATGGAGGAGATCAGATTGATGAATGGATCAAAGATTATGTAAAGAAGAATTACAAATTAGAGATCGGTATGAAGAATGCCAGACGTTTAAAGATGGCATATGCACAGGATGAGACAGAGGAAGAGATTTCAATCAAAGGAAGAGATATCGTAAGTGGACTTCCAAAAGAAGTAAAGATTCCTGCGATGATCGTAGAGGAGAAAGCAAGAGATCAGATTCGTGAGATCTGTATGCAGGCCAAAGCGGTGCTGGAAGTTGTGACACCAGAACTGGCAACAGATATCGTGAATGAGGGGATTTATGTATCTGGCGGAGCATGCGGATTTTCAAAGACAGAGGAGTGGATCAGGGAAGAACTGAAAGTGACAGTTCATATCAAGCCAGAACCACAGGATCATGTAATTTTAGGAATGCAGTCATATTTAAAACAAAGTAAATGATGAAATGAGGACAGATGTATGAAATTGCAAAAGAAAAAATTTAATTCAAATCATCTGCTGGTGATCTTTATCGTAGTATGTGGATTATTAGCAGGGATCAGTGTTTTTGCAGGTGGAGTGCTGACACCGGTAAAGAATGTATTTTTTACAGTGTTATCCCCGATGCAGAAAGGCATCAACTCAATCGGGAATTCTGTTTTTTCCTGGAATGAGAATGCAAAAAGCAAACAGGCACTGAAAGCAGAGAATGAGAAGCTTCAGGAGAAGGTGGACGCATTAAAGATGCAGAACCGTGTGCTGGAGCAGAATCAGGTAGAACTTGAACGTCTGCAGGATCTGCTGAAATTGAAGAAAAAATATAAGAAATATCATACAGTCGGAGCCAGAGTCATCAGTAAAGGATCAGAAAACTGGTTTGACATTTTTCTGATCGATAAAGGAAGCAAAGATGGACTTAAGAAAGATATGAACGTGATCGCAGGAAATGGTCTGGTAGGAATCGTCTACGACGTATCCGCACATACAGCAAAAGTACGAACGATCATCAATGATACAAGCATGGTCAGTGCCATGTTCTTAAAGACCAATGATTCATGCATCGTAAATGGAAGTCTTGATACAATGGAAGATGGATATCTGGAAGTTGTATATATCAGCAAAGATGCGAAAGTTAAGAATGGAGACGAGCTGGTAACATCATATGTAAGTTCAAAGTTTAACGAAGGTATTACGATCGGTAAGGTATCAGATATCAAACTTGATTCTACCAAGCTTACGAAGACGGCAAAAGTCACACCGATCGTTGATTTTAAGCATTTAAAAGAAGTTCTGGTTATTACAGATCTTAAGAAAACAGAGAACCTTGATACAGGAACAAAGGAATAACAGGTGGAGATATGAAGATTAAGAGAGTTTTATTTTATGTAATATCTGTGCTGGTCTGCTTCCTTTTACAGACCTCGGTGTTTAATTTTTTAAAACTTGCAGATGTTATGCCTAATATCTTATTGATCCTGACAGTTACGATGGCCTTTATCAGAGGAAAGAAAGCAGGGATCGTTGTAGGTTTTGTGTGTGGCCTGCTGATTGATATATTCTCTGGAAGTGTGCTTGGACAGTATGCATTTGTATACATTATGTTTGGATATGTGAATGGCTGGTTTCATGCATATTTTTATGAGGATGATATTTTACTTCCAATTGGTCTGCTGACAGCGAATTCACTTGTGTACAGTTTTGTGATCTTTTTCTTTTTCTTTGCATTAAGAGGAAGACTTCAGTTCTTTTCTTATTTATTTAAGGTTATGATTCCGGAAGCAGTTTATACAGGAATCGCAGCATTGATCATTTATAAGATATTGTTAGAGATTGATATCAGGATCAGATATGGTGAAAAAAGGAGTATGTTCTAGTGTTACGAAAAATTTACGAGAAAGCAGATAAATTATTAGCAAACCGTCTGATTGCGTTGATCGTACTGATCGCAGTCCTTTACTGCGTATTGATCGGAAGAGTTTTTGTGCTTCAGATCGTGGAAGGACAGTCTCATAAGCAGGATTTTACATACAAAGTACAAAAGACGGTCAAGACATCTGGTACAAGAGGAAATATCTACGATGTGAATGGAAAACTGCTGGCATACAATAAACTGGTTTACACAGTAAATTTTCAGAATGATAGTGCATTCCAGACACTTGCCAAGCAGAATGGGACATCAGAGAATTATGAGAAGAATGAAGTGATCTATAAAGTGATCAAGATTCTCGAACATAATGGAGATTCATTTATCAATGATATTCCAATCGAATATACAGGAAGCGGAAAGTTAAGATTTACAGAGACAGGATCAAGACTTAAGAAATTTAAGAGAGATGTTTTTGGAATCGGAAGCGACACTTCTGATCTTTCACAGTCCGAGAAGGAATTACGAAACAAACAGCTCAATGCGACAGCAGAAGAGGTTTTTCAGTATTTAAGAGATGGAACGATGGGATCATCTGGTACTGGAAAGATGTTTGATATCGACAAGAAATATTCCAAGGAAGATGCGTTAAAGATCATGTCTGTGAGATACAGTGCATTTTTGAGCAGATATTCACAGTATATGAAGGTTACGATCGCGAATGAGATCAACAGCAAAAGTATTGCAGAGATCAAGGAAAGAAGTTCAGAACTTCCGGGAATTGATATTGATACAAAGTCTATTCGTGTATATAATAAAAGCGAGGCTATGTCTCATATTATAGGATATACAGGAACGGTCAATACAGACGAACTGGAGACTTATAACAAAGGAAAGAAAGAAGAAGATAAAGACTACTATTCCAGTGATGAGACAGTCGGAAAGGCTGGTGTGGAGAAACAGTTTGAGAAATATCTCCACGGAGACAGTGGAAGCAAGACATTAGTGGTTAATAATGTAGGAAAGATCGTAGAGACGACAAAGACGGTCAAATCCGGAACAGGAAACAATATTACATTATCGATCGACAGTGAGCTTCAGGAGTATGTATACAATCTTCTGGAGAAGAAGATCGCAGGAATCGTATTATCCAAGCTTACAAGTTCAGACAGTGCAGGAAATGACCGTGAGAATATCATGATACCGATCAAGAAGGTCTATTACTCATTCATCGGAAACAGCGTCATCGACCTTGAGAATCTCAACGGTAACAAGGCAACATCGTATGAGAAGAAGATGTACAGAAAGATTCAGCGCCTTGAAGATGCAGCGATTCAGACATCAAAGAATCTGGTGTTGAATGGAAAGAAAGCTTATAAGGATGAAAGTGATGAGAAACAGGCATATTCATCCTATGTATACAGTCTGCTGTCAAGCAAGAAGGTTCTCTTAAGCAGTTCCATTGATACGACAGATAAGACATATCAGCGCTGGAAAGACGAGAAGATCAGTTTAAGTGAATTTTTAAGATATGCGGTGAATAAGGAATGGATTGATATTTCTTCCTTAAACATCAGCAGCAAGTATAATGATACAGAAGAGATCATGAAGGCATTGGCAGTTTACGTTGAGGATGCACTGGTTGATGCAGATGATTTTGATATGACAGTCTGCGAGCAGAGTATCATGAAAGGTAAATTAAGCGGCAGGGAAGTATGTCTTCTGCTTTACGAACAGGGAATCCTTAAGAAGAAAGGCGACAGTGATTATTCTGCATTGAAATCAGGATCTTTAAACAGCTACGATTTTATCCGCAAGAAATTAAAAAGTTTACAGATCACACCGGCACAGATCGGAATGGACCCATGTTCAGGTTCTGTTGTTATCACGGATTCAAAGACTGGAAAAGTAAAAGCACTTGTAAGTTACCCCGGATATGACAGCAATCGTCTGTCAAATGGAACAGATTCCGGATATTACAGACAGCTTGCCAATTCCGCATCAACACCATTATATGATCAGGCATTAAAACATAAGACAGCGCCAGGATCTACATTTAAGCCAGTATCAGCATTGGCAGGTCTGAATGAGAAGGTTATTACAACAAGTACAGTCATCAATTGTACAGGATTATACGACAAGATCACTCCTCCAGCCAAATGCTGGAAGTATCCAGACCGCCATGGAGCAAGAAAAGTATCCACAGCGATCGAAGCATCTTGTAATTATTTCTTTTATGAAGTAGGATATAGATTAGGAGACAAATCAGGTTCTTACAGTAGTAAGGAAGGATTGAAATATCTGGAAAAATATGCGACAGCTCTAGGACTGAACAAGAAGTCTGGAATTGAACTTGACGAGTCATCACCACAGGTTTCTGATGAGACTTCTGTACGTTCAGCCATTGGACAGGGACGTAACAGTTTTACACCAAGCCAGATATCGAATTATGTGACAACCTTATCAAACAGAGGTACTGTATATGATCTTAGTATCATGGATAAGATCACAGATGACAATGGAAAGACAATCAAGAAATATGGTGTGAAGAAGGTCAGACAGGTTCATTATGATACGAAGTACTGGGATGCAGTACAGACAGGAATGAGAGGCGTAGTTAACGGAAAGGACAGTTCTGTAAGCAGTATTTTCAAAGGATTGAAAGTAAAGATCGCAGGAAAGACTGGTACAGCACAGGAGAATAAGAAACGTCCAAACCACGCATTGTTCATTTCTTACGGACCATATGAGAAACCGGAGATCACGACAACGGTTGTTATTCCGTTTGGTTATACTTCATCCAATGCCGCATCTACGGCAAAGGATATCTATGAATATTATTTTGCAAATGATAAGACGAAGAAGAAGTTGGAGAAGAATAATAAATCAGTCACAGAAACCAATGTAGGTACTGCGGGAGACTAAGAAAAGAAGAGAGGAATCGTATGAATCATCCGGTATTGCTAAAAGGAAACAGCATCGGGCTTACCATGGTGCTGGATCCAGAGATGAAGTTTGAACAGCTCAAAGCTGCTATTTGTGAGAAGTTTACACAGGCAAAAGATTTCTTTAACGGACAGACTCAGATCGCATTGAAGATCGAAGGCAGGAAACTTACTTCGCCACAGCTTGAAGAAGTTTTAGGAATTATTGCTGAAGAAACAACATTGACGATCGCATATGTCATAGAAGACGATAAGATCATGGAGACATCATTCAAAGAGGCATTAAGGAAACTTGAGGAGAAAGAACAGAAACGTTCAGATTCTTTGATCGATGAGAGGAGAAAAGGAGACGGACAGTTTTACCGGGGAACTCTTAGATCCGGACAGAGTCTTGAATCTGACGGCAGTGTTGTTGTCGTTGGAGATGTGAACCCGGGAGCATCTGTAAGTGCCAAAGGAAATGTGGTTGTCCTTGGATGTGCCAAAGGATATTTAAGCGCAGGAAACGGCGGGGATGACCATGCATTTGTTGCGGCACTGGACATGCAGCCGATGCAGATCCGTATCGGAAACCATATAGCAAGAAGTGCAGACGGAGAGCCAGAGAAGAAGAAAAAATTCTTTGGAAGATCAAAAAACAATGATAACCAGCCGATGGAAGCACAGATTGCATTTGTTGAAGATGAAAATATTTATATCGAGCCCATATCAAAAGCGCTCTTAAATGAAATCATAGTATAGTGAATGGAGGAAATTAAAATGAGTGAAGTTATCGTAATCACATCTGGAAAGGGTGGCGTTGGAAAGACAACAACCACTGCCAATGTGGGAACAGGATTAGCGAAGGAAGGAAAGAAAGTCGTACTGATCGATACAGACATCGGACTTCGTAATCTGGATGTTGTCATGGGGCTTGAAAACAGAATCGTTTATAATCTGGTAGATGTTGTGGAAGGAAACTGCAGAATCAAACAGGCAATGATCAAAGATAAGAAATATCCAAATCTTTTCTTATTACCATCAGCACAGACAAGAGATAAGACATCCGTAACTCCAGAACAGATGTCAAAACTTGTAGAAGAATTAAAAGATGAATTTGATTATATCATTCTTGACTGCCCAGCTGGAATTGAACAGGGATTTAAGAATGCGATTGCAGCAGCAGACAGAGCGCTGATCGTTACAACACCAGAAGTTTCAGCAATCCGTGATGCAGACCGCATTATTGGTTTATTAGAGGCGAATGACATACATAAGATCGATCTGGTCATCAACAGAATCCGTATGGATATGGTAGAAAGAGGAGACATGCTTTCAAAAGATGACGTGCTTGATATTCTTGCAGTAGATCTGATCGGAATCGTTCCAGATGATGAAAACATCGTTATTTCTACAAACCAGGGAGAGCCGCTGGTTGGAAGCAATACACCAGCTGGAAAAGCTTACCAGAACATTTGTGACCGTGTGATGGGAAAAGAAGTTCCATTTATGGAGATTACAGGACCAACATTCTTCCAGAGACTTGCACATGTATTTAAAAAGTAGAGGGGAGATAAGAGATGGGTTTTTTTGATAATTTTTTTAAGAAAAAGAGTTCAGGCGAAGTGGCAAAAGACCGTTTGAAACTGCTGCTTGTTTCAGACAGATCAAACTGTTCTCCTGAGACGATGGAACTGATCAAAAATGACATCATAAAGGTAATCTCCAAATATATGGAGATCGACCCGGACGGATTGGATATTCAGATTACACAAAACAGCGAAGAATCCGAAGGACCGGCATTATATGCAAACATTCCGATTCGTGAGCTTAGAAAATAATATTGGAGAAAGAACATGCTGCGAAATTACCGACTGCAAAATTACAATTTCAAACTCGTATTTAATGTGCTTGTACTGATGGCAATGGGACTTGTATTTATTCATAGTGCGAACCCTTCCTTTGTTGTAAAGCAGGCACTTGGTATTACGATGGGACTGGGAATCATATTTGTCGTATCACTGATTGATTTTCAGGTATTTACAAGAAATGCAGAATTATTGTATATTTTTAATGTAGTCATGCTGATTGGCGTTAAATTATTTGGAAAAGATGTAAACGGAGCCAAAAGATGGTTTTCTCTTGGACCGTTAGGAACATTTCAGCCATCAGAACTTAGTAAAGTGATTATGATCATTGTGATCGCAGCATTCCTTGCGAAACATCAGGATGATCTTAATGAACCAAAGATTCTTGGAAAGCTGGCACTGATATGTGCTGTGCCGCTGTTTTTGATCTTGAAACAGCCAAGTCTTTCCTCAACACTTGATATTTGCTTTATCATTCTGGGAATGATCTTTATGGCAGGATTGTCCTCCAAGCTGATCGTTCGCGTTCTGATCATTGGAGTACCGCTTTTAGCAATCTTTTTATGGTATGTGCAGACACCGGGACAGATTTTGTTAGAGCCGCATCAGGTGGCCAGAATCATGTCATTTTTACATCCAGAGAACTATGCAGATTCGACTGCACTTCAGACAAGCAATTCAATTATGGCAATTGGTTCGGGCGGCTTGTTTGGAAAAGGTTTCGGAAGCAATACGATATCCAATGTATCAGCCAGTGACGTGAATCTGGTATCCGAGAATCAGACAGACTTTATCTTTTCGGTTATTGGAGAAGAATTCGGGTTTGTTGGATGCGTGATCCTGATCGTCATTTTTGCATGTCTTGTATACCAGTGCATGAATGTGGCGAAGAAATCAGGAAATCTGATCGGCACTTATGTTGCGGTAGGAGTTGCATGTTATATGGGATTCCAGTCGTTTATCAATATTGCAGTTGCGACAGGAACCATGCCAAATACAGGACAGCCGCTGCCATTTATCAGTTATGGATTAAGTTCATTGATGTCCGCATCGATCGCGATCGGAATGGTACTGAATATATATTTACAAAGAAAAAGACATTAGGAGGTTCTATTTATGAATGTAGGATTAGTTGCCCATGATGGGAAAAAGAACCTGATGCAGAATTTATGTATTGCATATCAGGACATTTTAAAAAAACATAAATTATATGCAACAAGCACGACTGGACAGATGATCGAAGATGTTGCCAATTTAAAGATTCATAAGCTTCTTGCAGGGCATTTTGGCGGAATGCAGCAGATGGGAGGCAAGATATCCAACAATGAAATAGACCTCTTGATTTTTTTACAGGATCCGTCAAACAAGAAGAGAACACCGGATTTTTACAATGTATTGAATCTGTGTGACCAGTATAATATTCCATGTGCTACCAATCTTCCAACAGCGGAAGTATTGATCCTTGCACTGGATCGAGGAGATTTGGATTGGAGGAATATGTATAAATAGACTGTCAGGTGACGGTCTTTTTTTACAAAGAATAAGAAGATGAAGAAATTAATTTGTATAATTATGTCGGTCATGATGGTAGCGATGTCTGGATGCCAGACAGCAAAAGCCGCATCATCACTCGATTATGAACAACATTATAAGACAACAGGAACAGCACTCAAAGAATCTGCACTGTCTGATAACTGGGAATCAAAAGGTTCCAAGGTTGCAGTTGTATCAAAACAGAAAGCAGATAATGAAGAATATCTTGATGCCAAAGAAGTGCTGTTAGTTAATAACACAAAGAATAAAGTACTGGTAAGCCAGAAAGTATTTGACCAGGCATATCCGGCAAGTACAACAAAGATCATGACAGCATTGTTAACATTGGAGAATTTAAAATTAAGCAAAGTTGTTATGATCAAGCACGACATCACATTTCCAGACGGAGCAGCCGTAGCAGTGCATCTCAAAAAAGGAGATAAGATCACAGTGGAAGCCCTGCTTAATGCACTGATCATTATGTCAGCTAATGATGCAGCTGTAGCCTTGGGAGAAGAAGTTTCTGGAAGTCTGCCAAAGTTTGTGAAATTAATGAATAAACGTGCGAAAGAATTGGGGGCAACGAATACACATTTTGCAAATCCGAATGGATTACATTTGGCAAATCATTATTCTACAGCCTATGACCTGTATCTGATCTTTAAGGAAGTAGCAAAACATAATGAATTTTTCAATATTGCAGGAAAACCAAGCAGCAGGATTGAATATACAGGATCAAAAGGTCAATTAAAGATTTATGATATGGCATCTACCAATCAGTATATTGCAGGTACTTATACATTACCAAGCAATGTATATATGATCGGTGGAAAAACAGGTACAACAACACAGGCAGGTTCCTGTCTGATCCTGCTTACAAAGAATAAAGACGGAGAAGAATTTATCTCTGTGGTATTAAAAGGTGTAACAAAGTCAGCACTGTACCACACAATGACAGATATTTTATCAAAGGAAAACTAACATGGAACGATATAAAACTTACAGTGGACACTTAAAAGAATTATATGGAGAGAAAGTATACAAGTTACCAGTGAATCTTCCGGTGACTTGTCCGAACCGTATGGATGGAGACGGGTGCAGTTTTTGTGGAGGAGTCGGAACAGGATTTGAAGCAATGAATTGCGAGACCTCTGTAAGTGAACAGCTATTAACGACAAAGGAAAAGATAGCGAAACGTTACAAAGCAAAGAAATTTATTGCTTATTTCCAGAATTACACGAATACATTTCTTCCAGTAAAACAATTAGAGCAATATATGACGGAAGCAGCAGAGACTGAAGATATTGTTGGAATTTCAATATCTACAAGACCAGATTGTATCACAAGGGAATATCTTGACTGCATGAAGAAGATTTCAGATACTTATGGAGTTAAGATATCCATAGAATACGGACTGCAGACAGTGAATTATAAGACACTGGAGAGAATTAACAGAGGACATACGCTGGCAGAATATCTGGAAGCAGTATTGATGACAGCTCCATACGGATTTGAAATCTGCACACATATCATTCTGAATCTTCCAGGAGATGATATGAGAGATGTCATAGAAACAGCAAAGATCCTGTCAGTGCTTCCGGTACAGATCGTAAAATTACATTCTTTGTATGTACCAAAAGGATCAAGACTGTACAAAGAATTTGAGGAAGGAACGGTAACAATGTGTTCTTCCCAGGAATATCTGGAAAGACTTGTGGCGTTTATCAGTTATGTAAGGAGTGACATGGTGATTGAACGATTGTTCAGCCGTGTACCAAAAGAAGATGCATCATTTTCAAACTGGGGGATCAGCTGGTGGAAGTTAAAAGACCAGTTTGATGCAATGATGGAAGAGAGGAATCTTACGCAGGGATGTAAGGCAGATTATCAAAACGGGGCAGCACTCAGGCGATGGAGGATTTGTTAAATGGCAAAAAAACGACAACGAAAAATACGCTGGAATATAGGAATGATCATATTTGCGGTAATTTTTGTTTATATCGTGATCAACGTCATTATATTTATGGGCAAGAAGAAACTGAGTGTATATAAAGTTACCGAGGATAAGATCACAAACACATTATCCTTTACAGGAATCGCAGTCAGGGATGAACAATTGCTTGAAACATCCCAGTCCGGCTATATTACATATTATGTAGAAGAAGGAAAACGAATCAAGAAAGACGGGACTGTTTTTACAGTCGACAAAGACAAGAAAGTTCAGGAGACATTTGCAGAGAAGGTGGAAGAACTTCAGAAGAAGTCAGATGTGATGGATGATGACGAAGTTTCCCGCAAGATTAATGAGTATCAGTCAGTATACAGTGATCATAATTTCTCAGAAGTGTATGATCTCAAATACGACCTTAAGAATGCAATTTTAAATGTCAACGAAGATGCGATGAAGAAGGTCATTGCGGCAGTGCAGGACAGTATGGGAACAGAAAGTTTTCAGACACAAAAAAGCACGTCAAGCGGTGTGGTAGAATTCTATTCAGATAATTTTGACGGGAAGAAGGCAGATGAGATCAAGGCATCTGATTTTGACCAGACAACATACCGAAAGAAAAAATATAACACAGCGGATAAAGTTAAGAAGAATAAAGTTGTTGCAAGGATCAACAAGAGCGAGAAATGGCAGATTGTGATACCGCTCAAAGAAGAACAGTATAAGATGCTCAAAGATAAGACAGAAGTATCAGTTCGTTTCCTGCAGGATCAGAATAAAGCGACAGCTTCTGTAGAAACAGTCAAAAAAGGCAAGAATTATTTTGGCTATTTAAAATTCAATGATTATGCAGTACGCTATTTGAGTGAACGTTTCCTTGAAATTGATGTGACATTAGACTCCTATAAAGGACTTAAGATTCCAAATACAGCGATCGTTAAGAAGAAATTTTATCAGGTTCCCGTCAAATACCTCACAAAAGGGGATAACAGCACGACGGAACAGTTCGCAGTGCGAAGTACTGATAAGAATGGAGAAGTAACAGTGGAACAAAAAACTTACACCATTTACGGCAGAAGTGAAAGATACTGTTATCTCGATCCTGATGAAGTAGGAGAGAATATTGTGCTGCAGGCGATGGATTCCAATCAGACATTTCTGATCGAGAAGAAAAAGACACTGCAGGGTGTATATTGTACGAACCGTGGTTATGCAGACTTTAAACCAATCGATATTCTGACACAGAAAGATGATTACTCGATCATAGCCAATGATACGAGTCAGGGCATCAGTGCGTATGACTTTATCGTACTGGATGGATCGACGATCAAGGAGAATCAGATTATTTACTAAATGACATTACAAATCAATCAACAGAAAGAAGGAAGAAATATGCTGATAGAACGTTATAATGAAGTGAAGGAACATGTCAAAGAAGCCTGTGAACGTGCAGGACGTGATCCGAGAGAGGTTACAGTCATTGCCGTCAGTAAAACAAAGCCATTAGAGATGGTAGAAGAATTAAGAAAAGAAAAAGTACTGGATTTTGGAGAAAATAAAGTACAGGAGATCAGAGACAAATATGCTAATATCAGCTGGCCGGTAAGATGGCATCTGATCGGACATCTGCAGACAAACAAGATCAAATACATTGTAGATAAAGTGGCGCTGATCCATTCTGTGGATTCTGTAAAACTGGCACAGGCCATTGATAAAGAAGCAGCAAAACATGATGTCAAAGAAGTTCCAATTCTGATTCAGGTTAATTTTGCACATGAAGATACAAAGTTTGGTCTTGATCCAAAAGATGTAGAAGATGTGATCAAAGAGGTTTCAAAACTTGAGCATGTAAAGATCAAGGGACTCATGCAGATCGCACCATTTGTCGATGATCCAGAGGATAACCGCCAGTATTTTCGTGCGATGAAGCAATTATCTGTTGACATCAAGAACAAAAACTTTGATAATGTAGATATGAGTATACTTTCCATGGGTATGACGAATGACTACGAGATCGCGGTAGAAGAGGGCGCGACAATGGTCAGAGTAGGTACAGCAATATTTGGAGAGCGTAATTATAACATATAGCGGAGGAAGATTGATGAAAGGTACAGTTGACAAACTACTGAACTTTATGAAGCTGACAGAAGACGAAGAATACGAAGAAGAGTATGAAGAATACGAAGACGATGAAGAAGAGGAAGAGCCAGAGAAAGTAGGTTTTTCATTCTTTAAGAAAAAAGAAAAGGAACCGGTGGAAGAATCTGAAGAAGAAGTAAGCCAGCCTTTTGATCATGCATTAAGCAGAGAAGAGAAGAAGAGAAGATTTACAAGTACCGGAAGCAAGGTGATATCCATGAATGGACGAGGAGTAGAAGTCTACGTTATCAAACCACAGGATTTTGCAGAAGCACAGACAGCAGCAGATCTCTTGAAGAAAGGAAGAACTGTTGTGATCAATTTAGAAGGTGTAGAACTTACGGTTGCACAAAGAAGCATCGATTTTATCGGAGGGGCGACTTATGCGATCAATGGTTCCCTGCAGGCAGTATCCAACAATATTTTTATCGCAGCACCAGACAGTATTGAAGTCAGTGGAGACCTGAAGAGTGAGATCATGAATGAGAATACGATCTCACCACAGTTGAAGTAAACATGAAGGAAGAAGAATTATTAAAGAAACGACTTTTGGAACTGGCAGACAAATCATACAGCCAGAATGTTTACACACATACACATTTTTTAAATGAATACGAGCAGAGCATCTATCAGGATATGAAGAAAGAACTTGATTATGCTCATCCACAGCTTGTCGGAGGCCATGAGCATTTTACCAGAGCTGTGGTAATGTTTGGTTCGAGAGATTTATTTGGTTATGAGGGTGAGATTCCATTGGCATGTGCCAGGATCTCACCTGTTTTTGATAAATTCGCAGAAACATTAAGCCACAGAGATTATCTTGGGGCATTGATGAACCTTGGGATTGAGCGTCATCTGATCGGAGATATCCTTGTGGATGAGAAATGTGCTTATATTTTTTGTATGCCGCACATCATGGATTTACTGAAAGAACAGTTAGGACAGGTCAGGCATACAAGAGTATCAGTGGAAGATGTCGTATGGGAAGAAACAGGATACGTCCAAAAGTATAAGAAAAAAGAAGGATTTGTGGCATCTATGCGGCTGGATGTTCTGGTGTCACAGGCATATGGACTTTCAAGAACATCAAGTGATAAGCTGTTAAAAGCCCAGAAAGTATTTCATAATGGAAGACTCTGCATATCAGCAGGACAGAAGATCAAACAGGGCGATATCATATCTGTCAGAGGATATGGAAAGTTTCTGGTAGAAGATCTGGGCAAAACATCAAAAAAAGGCCGGCAGTTTCTTACACTGGCGATCTTTCAATAGGAGGAATATATGATTACACCAGTTGAAGTGTTAGGAAAAGAACTAAGAAGAGGATTTGGTTATAAAGCAGTTGAGGTAGATGAATTTTTAGAAGATCTTGCGAAAGATTACGAAAAGATTTATAAAGAAAACAATGAACTGAGGGAGAAAGTATCTGCACTGACAGAGAATTTAGCCCACTACCGAACGATTGAAGAATCATTAAAAAGAGCATTAGTTCTTGCAGAAGAAACATCCAAAGAGACAATTGAGAATGCAACACAGAAAGCCCAGACATTAGAAGCCGAAGCATCAAGAAATGCAAAAGAGCTTGTTTCACAGGCACAGGCAGAAGCAGATAAGATCAGAACAAGTGCCAAGGAAGATTTCAAAGAAGAAAAAGAAAAGCATGAACAGATGATCAAGAACTATCAGGAGCTGATCCGAAAGTTAGAAAGTGATTATCAAAGCTATAAAGCAAGAATGAAACAGTTTATCAATGGCCAGATGGATATTTTAAATAACCCTGTATATGAGATGGAATTTCAGATCGCAGGAGAGAAAAAAGAGGAGGAGCAGGATAAGGATCATGAACAATTTGGAAAAGAACAGTAAGATTGAGATTCGAACAGACGGCAGAAAATCCTATGATATTATTTTAAGAGATTCGTTTGATGATTTACTAAATCAGATGGAATTTCTTGAGATTGAGCATAAGAAAGTATGTATTGTGACAGAAAGCAATGTAGCTCCATTTTATTTAAGCAAGATGTATGATCTGATTGATTCAAAAGCTTCCAAGACGATCACATTCAGTTTCGAGGCTGGAGAGAAACACAAGCAGTTAAAGACGATCGAGGCATTGTATGAAGAATTGATCATCAATCATTTTGACCGCCAGGATCTTCTGATTGCTTTGGGCGGTGGTGTTGTTGGTGATATGACAGGATATGCAGCAGCGACATATCTTCGAGGAATTGACTTTGTACAGGTTCCAACAACCTTATTATCACAGGTAGACAGCAGCATTGGAGGAAAGACAGGAGTCGATTTCCTTCAGTATAAGAATATGGTTGGTGCATTCCATCAGCCAAAGCTTGTATATATCAATACATCAACACTCAAATCTTTGCCAGAGAGAGAATATTTTTCCGGAATGGGAGAAGTTATCAAACATGGACTGATCAAAGATGTACAGTATTATAACTGGATCAAGGATAACATCAAAGCGATCAAAGAAAGAGAACACGAAGCTGTAAGAGAGATGATCTATCAAAGCTGTCTGATCAAAGGCGGTGTTGTAGAGCGTGATCCAAAAGAAAAAGGAGAGAGAGCTCTGCTAAACTTTGGACATACACTCGGACATGCGATCGAGAAATTAAAAGATTTTTCATGGCTTCATGGAGAATGTGTGGCAGCAGGATGCTGTCTGGCAGCGAAAATATCCCAGATGAAAGGAAATCTTACAGAAGAAGAAGTCAAAGATATCAAAGAATTATTTGCACAGTTTGATATGAGTGAAGATGTCAGTGAGCTTTCAGTAGAAGATATTATAAGGACAACCAAATCAGACAAGAAAATGGTTGGAGACAAAATTAAATTTGTGCTGCTGCATTCTGTCGGGGAAGCATATATTGATATGAGTGTAACAGACGAAGAGATGGCAAAGGCATTAACGAAATAACAGGGAAAAAGAATGAAGAAACATATTCAGATATTTAGTCTTATTATCATATTAATCCTTGCAGATCAGCTGACCAAGCTGTGGGCATTGGCAGAGTTAAGAGGCAGTGAAGGAATTTCTGTGATAACAGGTATTTTTGAACTGCAGTATCTTGAGAACCGTGGAGCCGCTTTTGGGATACTTCAGAACCACCAGGTTCTATTTTTGCTGATCACAGTGCTGGCAGCCGTATTGTTAACATATATTTATGCAAGAATACCAGATGACAAAAAATATATACCATTAAGAATCTGCTATGTATTACTGATGGCAGGTGCATTTGGCAATATGATCGATCGAGCTTTCAGAGGCTATGTTGTAGATTTCTTTTATTTTAAACTGATCGATTTTCCGATTTTTAATGTGGCAGATATTTATGTTACAGTTACAATGGTATTACTGATGGGACTGATCTTGTTTTATTACAAAGAGGAAGACCTTGAATTTTTGAGCAGGAAAGGAAAACATGGACGAAACGATTGAAATTAAAGTGACAAGTGAGATGGCTGGAAACCGGCTGGATGTTATATTAGCACAGCAGTGTGAGAGCCTTACAAGAAGTTATATCAATAAATTATGTAAGGAAGAACGTGCAAAGTTAAATGACAAGATTTCCAAAGGCAATAAAAAATGCAAAGAAGGAGATGTGATCACACTTGTGGTGCCAGAGCCGGAAGAATTGGAAATCCTTCCAGAAGAAATGGATCTTGATATTGTCTATGAGGATCAGGATGTGATACTGGTGAATAAACCAAAAGACATGGTCGTACATCCGGCGGCAGGACATTACACAGGAACTCTGGTAAATGGATTGATGGCACATTGCAAAGATGATCTGTCAGGGATCAATGGAGTCTTGCGCCCGGGAATCGTTCACCGTATTGATAAGGATACGACAGGAATTTTGATCGTATGTAAGAATGATATGGCACACCAAAGCATTGCCAAGCAATTATATGATCACTCGATCACAAGAAAATATCATGCGATCGTTTATGGAAATATAAAAGAAGAAGAAGGAACCGTAAACGCTCCGATCGGCCGAAGCTTAAAAGACCGCAAGAAGATGGGAATTGTGATGGATGGAAAACATGCAGTGACACACTATAAAGTTTTAAAAAGACTGAAGAAAGGATTTACCTACATAGAGTGCCAGCTTGAAACAGGAAGAACCCATCAGATCCGTGTCCATATGGCATCGATCAAGCATCCATTACTCGGAGATGATGTGTACGGGCCAAAGAAGTCAAAATATACACTGGAAGGACAGTGTCTCCATGCCAAGGTTTTGGGATTTGTACATCCAAGAACAGGGGAATATATGGAGTTTGAAGTACCGCTTCCAGAGTATTTTGAAAAACTGCTGAAGAAATTAGATCAATGACAGGAGGAGAAGGCACAATGAAACTTGGATTTATCGGATGTGGAAACATGGCACAGGCAATGATCACAGGGATTCTCACACAGAATGTTGTAAGTCCGGAGGATCTGATCGTATCCAATCCACATGAAGAAAAAACAGCAAAATTAAAAGAACAATTTGGAATTTTAACAACAACAGATAATAAAAAGGCAGCAAAAGAATCCGATATTCTTGTATTGTCTGTAAAACCACAGGTATATCCGGCTGTGATCAAAGAGATCAGAGACGAAGTATCAACAGAGCAGATCATCGTAACGATCGCAGCAGGCGTATCCATGGAAGCAACAGAGCGTCAGTTTGGAAAAGAAATAAAGATCGTGCGTGTAATGCCAAATACACCAGCACTTGTTGGAGAAGGAATGTCTGGATTATGCTGTAATGAATATGTGACAGAAGAAGAATTTGATAAAGTCCATCATATCTTTGAAAGTTTTGGAAAAGCAGAAAAGATCACAGAAAATCTGATGGATGCAGTTGTCGGAGTCAGTGGAAGCGGACCAGCCTATGTTTATATGTTCATTGAAGCAATGGCAGATGCAGGAGTTGCTCAGGGACTTCCAAGAAAACAGGCATACACATTTGCAGCACAGACATTACTTGGAAGTGCCAAAATGGTATTAGAGACAGGACAGCATCCGGGAGAATTAAAAGATGCAGTATGCTCACCAGCTGGAACAACGATCGAGGCAGTAAATACTCTTGAGAAAAAAGGATTAAGAAGTGCCGTGATCGAAGCAGTCAACGCAGCAGCAAAGAAAAATCATGAGCTTGGCAAACCAAAAAAGAAAGAAAAATAAAAAAGTACTTTACAAAGCTGATAAAGTTATGATAGTATATAGAAGTTAGTTAACCGATACTCAGATTTGGGCACTCCAACCCTTTCCTGGTATCTGGCGATCAATAGAATTCAAGGAGGAAAACACAATGATTTCATCAGAAAAGAAAGCAGAAATCGTAGCTAAATACGGTAAAGACGCAAAAGACACAGGTTCACCAGAGGTTCAGGTAGCAATCTTAACAGCTAGAATCAACGAACTTCAGGACCATTTCAATCAGCATCCTAAAGATCATCATTCAAGAAGAGGACTTCTTAAGATGGTTGGTAAGAGACGTAATTTATTAGCTTACTTAAAGAGCAAAGATGTTGAAAGATATCGTGCATTAATCGAAAAATTAGGATTAAGAAAATAATCTTACAATATGAATTTAAGACCTGTTGTTACAGTCATGTGGCAGCAGGTTTTTTATTTCATAGGAAGGTCCTGTCAATCAAAAAAGCCATAATCGCAGAAGTCTTGAGAAAAGGATAGAAAATTATTGGCCAAAATCAGGAACAAGCAGTTGAATAGTTGACTTTATATGAAATATTATCTATAATAAAATTTATATGTGGAACGAAATAGAGAGAGATTTCACAAAAGAAAAAACAGGTAACAAAATAAGAAACAGGTGAATAACCGAAGGGGAGATTTATGAACACTACATTGATTATTATGGCCGCCGGAATTGGATCAAGATTTGGTGGAGGAATCAAACAGCTGGCAAAGATGGGACCGAATGGAGAGATCATCATGGACTATTCTATCCGTGATGCAAAAGAAGCAGGATTTAATAAAGTTGTATTTATTATCCGCAAGGATATTTTTGAAGAATTTGAAGAAGTAATCGGTAACCGCATCAAAGAACAGATTGATGTAGAATATGTTTTCCAGGAATTAGATGATCTTCCAGAAGGATTTGAAGTTCCAGCAGGACGTACAAAGCCTTGGGGAACAGGACAGGCAGTTCTTTGCTGTAAAGATGTGGTGAAAGAACCATTTGTGATCATTAACGCAGATGACTACTACGGAAAAGAAGCATTTGTGAAACTTCATGATTTCTTAGTATCAGGAGAAGATCTTGGAAGAGAGTTCACAATGGGAATGGCAGGATTTATCCTGAAGAATACATTAAGTGATAACGGAGCTGTAACAAGAGGAGTCAGCGTTGTAGACGAGAAAGGTCTGTTAAGCCAGGTTCATGAGACAACAGGAATTGAGATGAACGAAGAAGGTAAGATCGTTTGCGATAATGAAGAAGTACAGAAGTGGATCAGCCCAGATGATAAAGTATCTATGAATATGTGGGCAGCATATCCAGAATTCTTAGAATATCTTGCAGAAGATTTCAAGAACTTCTTATCTAATATTGAAGAAGGAGATATCAAGAAAGAATATCTGCTTCCAAACATTGTAGACGAGTTATTAAAAGAAGGACGTGCAAACGTTAAAGTATTAGAGACACAGGACCGTTGGTTCGGTGTAACATACAAAGAAGATAAAGAATCTGTACAGAAAGCATTTGAAGGTCTGATCAAAGACGGTGTTTATCCAGCAGATTTATGGGCTTAGGACAATCGTATAATAACAGCAGTAATAACAAAGGGCAGTCGGGATGATTCCAGACTGCCTTTTTTGTTGCAATCATATATATAAATGCGTTAAAATAATACAAAACCAATCATACAACCTATGGAAAAAGGAGAAGAAAGATCAGGAATGAGGCTGTGAGAGCGAAGAAGAGATCCTGATGGATGAAATGACATGGAAGAATGTGTAATAAGAAAACAAATTGCAGGAATTGAGATAGAGATCCGTGAGACAAGGATCGGAGAAGACATTGTATTAATGCTTGCAGGAGGAGATAAACCTCATATCGGATGCGTTGTACAGTCAGTTCCACGTCCTTCACTTACAGAGGACGGAAGTACAAGTGTGACTTCCTCTGTGTTAAATATGACAGGTCATAAAGACGAATTCTTATGCAGAAGGCTGGCAGAGAAACGCTGCAGGGAAACCGGAAGAACGGTTGTATGTACCGGCGGAGTGCATATTGACAATATTACAAAAGAGCAGATTCATAAGCTGCTGGAAGAAATATAACAATATCTGGAATAATAAAAATAAGAAAGCAGGTGATTTTTTGAAATTTATCCATATAGCGGATGTACATTGGGGAGCAAAACCAGAGAAGAATCGATCATTTGGAATGATCAGGGAAAATGAGATCAAGGAGACATTTCAAAAAGTCATAGAATATGCGAATCAGCATCAAACAGATGTCTTACTGATCGCAGGTGATTTCTTCGATAAACAGCCGACAAAACAGGAATTAAGAGAAGTGGATTATATATTATCCGGGCTGCTGAACACAAAGACTGTGCTGATCGCAGGAAATCACGATCATCTTTCGCAGCAGGATGAATTTTCTCATTATCAGTGGAACAGTGAAGTTTATATGCTCGATGGAAGAGACAAAGATCACATCTATTTTAAAGATTTGGATACAACAATTTACGGAATCAGTTATTGGACAAATCAGATTATGGAACCAGTCTACGATAAGATGGCACCACAAAGTGAGAGCGGATTTTCTATCCTTTTAGCACATGGTGGAGACGAAAGTCATATTCCGATCAACAAAGATCTGTTAAAATGGTCAGGATTTGACTATATTGCACTTGGACACATCCATAAACCAGAGATTATTTTTGAAGATCTGATGGCGTATGCAGGATCTTTAGAGCCATTGGATCACACGGAAACGGGAAATCATGGATTTATCGAAGGCGAGATCAGCGAAGAAAAACAGCAGATCGAATTTGTTCCATTTGCAAAAAGAAAGTATATACAAGTGGAAGTTACGATCACAGAAGAGATGTCTGCATTTGAAATTAAAGACCGCGTAGAAACAGAACTTTCTTACCGGGGCAGAGAAAATATCTATGAAGTCATTATAACAGGAAGCATTGATCCAGAGATAGAATTAGACTTTGAGAATATGAAAGAGGATTATCTGATCTCAGATATTATTTATGAAACAAAAAGCCGCTGGGACTATGATCAGTTATCAGAAGAAAATGATTTTATGATTCAGAAGGTGGCAGAGATATTAAAAGATGAACCACAGGCACTGTCATTTGCGATGGAAGCACTATCTTATGCCAGGGAGAGATAAGAGATGGAGATTCAGAAAATAAATATAGATGGATTTGGCAAATTTCATAAATACAATGCACAGACAACAGATAAGATTCAGGTGTTTTATGGCAAGAATGAGGCAGGAAAGACAACGATAAGAAAATTTATGATCTCAATGCTTTTTGGTCTGGAAAAAGCAAGAGGAGCTGCTGCTGGAAATGACGATTTCACAAGATATATGCCGATAAATGGAGGAAATTATGGGGGTTCTGTTACGATCAGAAAAGGAAAGACTTCTTACCGGGTCACAAGAAATTTTACCCAGGGACCAAAAAGTTTACGGATGTTTTATGAAGATACGATGGAAGAAATCGAATTACCTGACACAACTTTGCAAAATATTTTATTTGAAAGCGACAAGACGGCATTTGAAAATACAGTATCGATGACACAGGCAGATATCCGTACAGGAAAAGAGATGAAAGAGGTTCTGCAAAATTCCATGGCGAATTTAAGAAGCAGCAAAAATGCAGGGATCGATCTTCGAAAAGCAGTGGATTATTTAAAGATCAAGAGAAGACAGAAGCGAAAGGACCCTGCATTTGCCCAAACGGACATTTTGAGGAAACAAAAAAATGAATGCAGATATGATGCTGAGCAGCTGAGACGTTATGAACAGGAAGAAAGGGAGATCAAAAGACAATTACAGCAAAAAAGGCATTTGACATTCTGGCAGAAACTGATCTGCTGGATTCAAAAACTGTTAGGAAATGATAAAGAGAAGATCAGAAAGATGGAATTAAAACATCGTCTTGAGATCATAGAGATTGAGAAAACACAGCTTCAGGCGCAGAAACAAAAAGCAGAAGATAATGAATATAAATACCAGCAGGCTCTCGAAAAGAAGAAAGCAGCCGAGCGGGAAATCCATGAGATCGAACAGGCGATCAAAGCCATTGAACAGGCAGGAAGATCGATTCAGAAGACATTTGGACAGGAATTAAATGAAAAGATATCGAAGATATTTGCCGATATAACAAGTGGAAGATATACAAAAGTTATTATGGATGACAGCTTGCAGATGATGGTATACGATGGGTTCGATTATATCGATATGAAGTATTTAAGCAATGCAACGATAGAACAATTATATTTTGCATTACGTCTGGCATCTGCGGATCTGTTATATGAAGATGATGAATTTCCATTATTTTTGGATGATGTATTTGGCAACTATGATGATGAGAGGCTAAGACAGACCCTTGCTTATCTTGATCAGAAAACAAACAGGCAGATTTTTTTATTTACAGGTAGAAAAGAAATACTTCATGTATTGGATCAGAATGAAATTTTATATCACCTTATTTCCTTATAGTTTTTTCTGTGCTAAGATATACAAAGAGAAAGTAACAAAAGGAGATTAAAACAGATGGCAAAGAAGATGACCATGGCAGATATCGCAAATTTATCAGGAGTCGGGAAAAGTACAGTATCCCGTTATTTTAACGGAGGATATATAAAAGATGAGACAAGAGCGAAGATTCAGAAGGTCATTGAAGAATATAATTACACACCGAATGCATTTGCAAGATTAAATGCCAAACAAAGCAACATGGTCGGTGTGGTTGTGCCGACACTTAATTCCAAGATCACAAGCCGCGTGATCACAAGCATTGACCGGCATCTAAGAGAGAAGGGATATACAACACTCATTCAGAATTCAGATCACGATATCGATCAGGAACTACAGAATATTCAGCGTCTGATCCAGTTAAATGTCGATGGAATCCTGATCAGTTCCATAGCGATCACGAAAGACCACAAAGAACTGTTAAAGAAAGCAGGAATACCAGTAGTTGTCTTAACACAGGATTATGAAGACGGCATTTCCATCATTTATGACGATTACCATGCAGGAAAAATGATGGGAGAGCATATTGGGAAGAAAGGACACAAAAAGGTTGGATATATTGGTGTCTACGAGACAGATAAAGCGGTTGGAACTGAGAGAAGAAATGGCGTGTTAGACGGACTGAAAGAATATGGGATCACGCCTGTGACAGGAAAGAGTGATTACAGCTTCCTTGGAGGACAGACAGTTGCAAGAGAATTACTTGAGAAAGAACCTGATTTAGATGCGATCATCTGTGCGACTGACAGGCTTGCCTTTGGTGCATATAAGATTTTGCACGAATATAAGAAAGAGATTCCACAGGAAGTATCGGTTGCGGCGTTTGGTGGATATGATGAGAGTGCATTATTAACGCCAGAGCTTACAACTTTAAAGTTTGATTCTTATGGTATGGGATATCTTGGAGCAGAGACGATCCTTAAGATGATCGCAGGGGAGCTGGTATCGAAAAAACAGATTGTTGGATATGAATTTATTGAAGGCGGAAGTGTCAGGTAATAAATTTATATTGATATTTTAAGAAAAATAGCTATTCTACACTTTTCAGGGAGCAGTAGAACGGCTATTTTTTATTTTTGAAAAACATGGTACCGATTCCACAAAAACTATTGACAAACACAAAAGAAAGTAATAATATACAGATATGGAACCGATACCATAATAAGTTTCACAATCAAAAAAGGAGAGAAGATATGGATTACGCAAAAATCGCCAGCCAGGTTATTGAAAACGTCGGCGGCAAACAAAACATCAAATCAGTACAGCATTGTGCAACAAGACTTCGATTACAGCTTAAGAACAATGACCTTCGCAACGAAGAAGCAGTTAGTGACATTGAAGGAGTCAAAGGAGTCTTCTTAACACAGTCCCAGTTCCAGATTATTTTCGGATCAGGACTTGTAAATTTAGTCTGTGATGAAGTACAGAAACAGTTAGGAATGGCAGTCGATGCACCAGCAGATGATGAGAAAGAAGAGAAGAAAGGAAATGTTCTTCAGAGATTAGTAAAACTGTTAAGTGACATTTTCGTACCAATCATCCCAGCAATCGTAGCCGGTGGTCTGCTCATGGGATTAAATAACATCTTAACAGCAGCAATGTTTAGTGGAAAATCAGTCATCGATCTTTACCCACAGTGGAAGGGTCTTGCAACAGCCATCAACATGTTCGCAAGCGCACCATTTGCATTCTTACCAGTACTGATCGGATTTAGTGCGACAAAGAAATTTGGCGGTAACCCATATCTTGGAGCAGCCATGGGTATGATCATGGTTCATCCAGACCTGTTAAGTGCATACAGCATTGGAATCGCAGAACCTCCAGTATGGAATATCTTAGGATTTAAGGTTGCAGCAATCGGATATCAGGGAACAGTACTTCCAGTATTAGCAGTTGCATTTATCTTAGCAACGATCGAGAAGAAGTTACATAAAGTAACCCCAACATGGTTAGATAACCTGACAACACCATTGATCTCTATCATGGTAACATCATTTTTAACATTCATCTTTGTTGGACCAGTATTAAGAGAAGCAGGCAACTTATTAGCAGACGGAATCACATGGGTATACAATACACTTGGATTTGTCGGTGGTGGATTATTCGGATTTGCATATGCACCAATCTGTTTAACAGGAATGCACCACAGTTTCATCGCGATCGAGACACAGCTGATCGCAGCCAAAGCAACAACCGGTGGAAGTTTTATCTTCACAACAGCAAGTATGAACAACGTAGCACAGGGAGCAGCCGTATTAGCAGTCTTATTCTTAACAAAGAATGAAAAAATGAAATCTATCTGTTCTGCATCTGGTGTTTCAGCACTACTTGGAATCACAGAACCAGCAATGTTTGGTGTCACATTAAAATTAAAATATCCATTCTACGCAGCCATCATCGGTTCAGCCGTAGGAAATGCATATTGTGCAGCAACAGGAGTTTTAGCTCAGGCATTAGGAGCAGCCGGACTTCCAGGATTCTTATCCATGCTTCCAAAAGATTACTTAAACTTCGCAATCGGACTGATCTTATCTATGGGAGTATCTGCAGTATTAACAGCGATCTTCTGGAAGAAGTTTAACATCGAAGGAGAAGACACAGCAGTAAAAACTCCAGCAAAAGAAACAAAGACAGAAGAAGTAAAAGAAATCGAAACAGCAGTAGATGCAGCAGAAGAAACAAATGAATTATGCGCACCAATGAAAGGTGAAGTCTTAGATGTATCCAAATCCGCAGATCCAGCATTTGCAAGCAAAGCAATGGGAGAAGGAGTTGCGATCAACCCAAGCGAAGGAATTGTATACGCACCAGCTGATGGAACGATCAGCCTGATCTTCCCAACAAAACATGCAATGGGAATCACATTAAATTCAGGTGTAGAACTTTTGATCCATGCAGGAATTGACACAGTCAAGATGGAAGGCGAAGGTTTTGAAACATTTGTAGAGACAGGAGCCAAAGTAAAGAAAGGTGATAAATTATTATCTTTTGATATGGATCTTGTCAAAGAAAAAGGATACAAGACACAGACAATGTTCTTAGTAGCAGATGCGAAAGGAAAAGAAGTGGAAGTTGTTGAAGCAGCGAATGCAGACAACGATACAAAGATCATCAAACTAAAATAATTATGATTCGAAGAAGGAAAGGAAACCAGGGCATATGTTTGAAAAATACAAGAAAGTCTACAAGGCAGACTATGAAAAATGGTATAAAGAAAATGAAGCTTACAGAGAACGTGTAGCGGCAGATCCTGACCGATTAAAATTTCATTTAATGCCAAAGACAGGATGGTTAAATGATCCAAACGGTTTATGCCAGTTTAACGGGACATATCATATTTACTACCAGTACACTCCATTTGAACCAACTGGTGAGTTAAAGACATGGGGACATTACACGACAAAAGATTTTATTCACTACGAAGATTTTGGACCAGTGGTATTCCCGGATGAAGACATGGATGCCCATGGTGTCTATTCCGGATCTGCATTTATTGAAGACGATACGATCCACTATTTCTACACAGGAAATCTAAAATATTTTGACAGAGATGATTATGACTATATTAACAGTGGACGTGGAAGTAATACGATCACATTTACAAGTAAAGACGGACACAAATTTACTCCAAAAGAATTATTAATGACAACCAACGATTATCCAGCGGATATGAGCAACCATGTGCGTGATCCAAAAATCTTTAAGAAAAATGATAAATATTACATGGTTCTCGGAGCAAGAGATAAAGAAGGTATCGGAATGATCCTTCTTTATGAATCCGCAGATCTTAAGAATTGGACATACAAAAACCGTATTACAACCCCACAGAAGTTCGGATATATGTGGGAATGCCCGGATCTATTTGAAATCGATGGACAGCTCTACATCATCTGCTGCCCACAGGGAGTAGAGACTCGGGGAATCGATTATGAAAATGTTCATCAGGTGACAGCAATGAAATTAGACTATGACTTTGATACCGATGAATATGAGATCACAGATATCAAACTGTTTGACCGTGGATTTGACTTCTATGCACCACAAAGTTTTGTGGATGAAAGTGGAAGAAGAATTCTGATCGGATGGATGGGAATTCCGGATGCAGACTATACAAATCCAACCGAAGAAGCAGGATGGCAGCATGCCCTCACAATCCCAAGACAGTTATCTGTAAGAGAAGGAAAATTAATTCAGGAACCGATCGAAGAATTAAAACAGCTTCGAAGTGATGATAAAGCAGTCTGCACATTTAGTTATGGACAGGCGATCATCATGCAAAACTCCATATATGAAGCTGTTGTAGACTTCAAACGATGCAGAGAGATGACAATGACATTAAGAGAAGGAATCACTCTTTCTTACAAAGACAACATTCTGACATTAAATCTTGGTGTCTATGGAAGCGGAAGAACAACAAGAAAAGTAAAATTAGAAAAATTAGAGCATCTTCAGATTTTTGCGGATACATCTTCTCTTGAAATCTTTGTTAACCATGGAGAAGAGGTTTTTACAACAAGAATATATAATCTTCATGGAAGAATACTGATAAATGGAGAATGTTCTGGTATAATGACAGTATATCCATTAAAATCATTCGAAATTGAAGGAGGAAGACATGAAGAATAAATTATGTGGAATCGGAGAAGCATTAATTGATTTTATCCCAGAGGTAAAAGGACAGAGACTAAAAGATGTACCTTCATTTAAGAGAGTCGCAGGAGGAGCCCCTGCAAATGTAGTCGGAGCAGTCACAAAGCTTGGAATTCCATCCAAATTTTTAACAAAACTTGGAGATGATCCATTTGGAGATTATATCGTAGAAGTGTTAGACAATGCAGGAATCGATACATCCAATATCGCAAGAGACAAAGAAGGGGAGACAGCTTTAGCATTCGTATCCCTTGCATCCGATGGAAACCGTGACTTCAAATTTTACAGAAAAAACAGTGCAGACCTGCGTTACAGTGTAGAAGATATCCCAGCAGATATCTTAGACGATTGTGGAATGATTCATTTTTGCAGCGTAGACCTTGTGGAATCCCCAATGAAAGAAGCACATAAGAAACTGATCGATATGGCAATCGAGCAAGGAGTGAAAGTTTCTTTTGATCCAAACTTAAGATTTTCATTATGGGATGATCTTGATAAATTAAAAGAAACAGTCAATGATTTCTTAAAATACGCAGACATCATCAAGATTTCAGATGAAGAACTGGAATTTATCACAGGACATACAGATATCAAAGATGCCTTAGACGGCTTATTTGCAAATCGTGCAAAATACATCATCTACACAAAAGGAGCAGACGGAGCAGAAATTTACACAAGACGTGGATGCGTTGAAGCAGGCGGATACCGCGTAGAAGTACGTGATACAACAGGAGCCGGAGATTCATTTATCGGAGCATTCTTATATTGTCTGTTAAATGATAACGTGGAAGACTTAGACAGCGTGGATGATGATACATTAAGAAGCTATCTTGACTTTGCAAATGCTTATGCAGCCAATACAACAACAAAAGAAGGTGCATTAGCAGCCATGGCTGATAGAGCCGAGATGGATGAGTGGATCAAGACATTAAAGAAGTAAGACCTTATTACATATAAATATAAAAAGAAAGCTGAAATTTAAGAGTTGATTTCAGCTTTCTTTTTTATTAAATAATTTCTATTAAGTAATGATATTGATACAAAAGACTCAGATTATCCAGCTAATCTTGCATTTACACCCTGAAACCAAGGTTTTGTAAAGTCATATTTTGCACCATTCACATGTGCCCATCCAGTCTTTTTCCCATATTTAAATTGTAAGTAAATGACATTCTTTGATAATGATAATTTTGTCAGAGTCACAACTTTACCTTTTGGAACAGTATAAGCGACTTTAGAACCATTATAGAAAGTAAGTTTTTTTGCAGTCACAAACTGATTCTTGGCAAAATATTTGGAATATTTATCTTTTCTGTTATTGGCGATCAGACTTTTTACGGTTGTTGTAGAAGTTGTGGAAGCGACAAGTTTTCCTTTGCTGTACTTATAAGGAATGTTCCATGAAATCCAGCCGACTTCTGCAGGCTGATCAGTATTACTGATCGTCACATAATTCTTATCGGCAGCAACGATCTCATTTTGATAAGATCCATTGGAATTAAAAGAATTAATGCAGTTTAACTTTTGGGTTTTCTTGTTATAAGCATAAATCTGATTGAATGTAACGTAGTCATTATCACCACGTCCTACAAACTGAAGAAACTCACGACTTTTTGACATATTCGCATAAATTACATTAATGGTGTAAAAAGAGCTGTCTTTCAAAGACTTGGAATAAACCGTTTTTTTATTCATCGTAACTTTGATCTTGTTGATATAATCGTTCTTATCTTTGCTTGTTGTGATCTTGATGGTATCAGCTTTTCCATCTCCATTCATATCAACCTTTGCATTATAAGTTCCTTTTTTCGCTGGAATTGTTTTGACAGCGGCTTTTGTAATTGCTGGAGCATTGAAACACATCAGCAGACCTAATGCAGCACAACCAGCGATTTTGGTAAATGTTTTTCTCATGTCCAAATCCCTCCT
>ERZ836829.309-NODE-309-length-65909-cov-16.494473_pt1 | contig 65909 bp, 64 predicted proteins | sample MGYA00519574_ERZ836829 | MGnify/ENA primary metagenome ERZ836829 (study PRJEB31850, sample SAMEA3708808) | human gut metagenome | biome: human gut; feature: human-associated habitat; material: faeces | place: China | collected 2014 ...
TTTCAATTTCTTCCTTTATCAGACTTCCTACACTTGAAAAGTGCGAACATAAAAATAGTTTCATCAATATTCTCCTTTATAAATACCAATTTATCTTTTTCTTTCTGAAAATGGGCAATTCCGCAATGGAACTGCCCATATATCTTTAAAATATGCGATTTTTAAGGCTCTGCACCGTTTCAAGCACCATTTGGTGTAAATTTGGTGTATTTGTGTATTTTCAGAGCTTTTTCACAAATGAAGTACATCCCGTTTTGTAAGGTAAAACGGTACTTCTTAATAGAGCTTTGCACCTGCCGGAATATGGTCATCTACCATAAGGAGATGAAGCTTTTCTTCGCCTTCTTCTTCGTGTACTGCACTGAGAAGCATACCGCAAGAGTCAATGCCCATCATCGCTCTCGGTGGAAGATTTGTGATAGCGATAAGAGTCTTTCCAACCAGTTTTTCCGGCTCATAATAAGCGTGAATACCGCTTAAAACGGTTCTGTCTGTGCCTGTTCCATCATCAAGAGTGAACTGTAACAGTTTCTTTGACTTCGGTACTGCAACACACTCTTTAACTTTTACTGCACGGAAATCTGACTTGCTGAATGTATCAAAGTCTACCATTTTCTCAAACAAAGGCTCAATCTTTACCTTAGAAAAATCAATTTTTTCAGACTCAGTTTTTACATTTTTTTCAGGTGCTTCAGAAGCTGTATTTTTTACATCATTTTACTTGTTTACATCATTCAACGGTTTCATTGTCGGGAACAGAAGAACGTCGCGGATGGCAGGGGAGTCGGTAAGGAGCATACACATACGGTCGATACCGAAACCGATACCGCCTGTCGGTGGCATACCGATTTCAAGTGCACGCATAAAGTCTTCGTCTGTTGTATTAGCCTCTTCATCGCCCTGCGCAAGAAGTTCCTCCTGTGCTTTAAAACGTTCTCTTTGGTCGATTGGGTCATTAAGCTCAGAATAAGCGTTTGCCATTTCCCAACCGTTCATAAAGAACTCAAAACGTTCAACGTAATCAGGGTTTTCAGGCTTTTTCTTTGTAAGCGGTGAAATTTCAACCGGATGATCCATAACGAAAGTCGGTTGAATAAGGTGTTCCTCTGCATATTCTTCAAAGAACAAGTTAAGAATATCGCCCTTCTTATGTCTGTCCTCATATTCAACGTGATGTTCGTCGGCAACCTTACGAGCCTCTTCAAGTGTATTAATTTCGTTAAAGTCAACGCCTGCGTACTTTTTAACTGCGTCAACCATTGTTATACGTTCAAACGGCTTACCCAAATCCATTTCTATACCGTTATACACGATTGTAGTTGTACCAAGCACTTCCTTAGCAACGTGGCGGTAAAGATTTTCCGTAAGATCCATCATACCGTGATAATCTGTGTATGCCTGATACAATTCCATAAGAGTAAATTCAGGGTTATGGCGAGTGTCAAGACCTTCGTTTCTGAAAACTCGTCCTATTTCATAAACCTTATCAAAACCGCCCACGATAAGACGCTTTAAGTAAAGCTCAAGTGAGATACGAAGTTTGAAATCTTCGTCCAATGCGTTAAAGTGTGTTTCAAACGGTCTTGCGGCAGCACCGCCTGCGTTTGCGACAAGCATAGGTGTTTCAACTTCAAGGAAGTTTTGACCGTTAAGGTAGCTGCGGATTGACGCAATAATCTTTGAACGGTTGATAAATGTCTTTTTAACATCGGCATTCATAATAAGGTCGATATATCTTTGACGGTATCTAAGGTCTGTATCTGTCATACCGTGGAACTTTTCCGGAAGCGGAAGAAGTGATTTTGAAAGTAGAGTGATTTTTTCGGCTCTTACCGAAATTTCACCTGTCTGAGTTGTGAAAACTTCACCCTCTGCACCGATAATATCACCTATATCAAGCTTTTTGAAACGAGCGTATTCGTCCTCGCCCAAAATATCCTTTTTAACAAAAAGCTGGATTTGTCCGTCTATATCAGAAACGTGAACAAAACCGACTTTACCCATACCTCTCTTTGACATAATACGTCCTGCGATTGAAACAGTCTGACCGTCAAATTGAGATACTTGTGCCTTTATGATTTGTACTTCGTCACTGCCGCGTTTCTTTAATTCACGGTCTTCCTCTGTATAGTTTTCTTTAAGTTGAGCAGATGTGTGTGTTCTCTCAAATTTTGTGATTTTAAATGGGTCACGTCCGTCATTTTGAAGTTCTGTAAGCTTATCTCTGCGGACTTGCAAAAGTGCCGATAATTGCTCTTGTGTTTGCTCTGTGTTTTCCATCTATTGAAAATCCTCCTTAAATCTAATTCTGAATATACTATATAATTATATACTATTTTTATTGAATTTACAATGACTTTTTGAGAAAAAAGTCATATTTTAAGCAGAAAACTGCGTATAAAATTATATTTTCCATTGACATAAGGGGGAGAATTATATAAAATACAGTTTAGAATATTACGGAACGGAGATTTTTAAAGTGAAAAATCCTACAGTAAAAAAGATATTTGCGTGCGTGGCTGTGCTTACCGTGTTGACAGGTTCGGCACAAGGTGCGTACAAAGTTGAAATAGATGACGATACATATGTGTCGGACGAAATATATTTTGCGCCTGTGTCAACTTGGGACGAAGTCAAGGCACAACGCATAAATTTAAAGCAAGGCAAGGTTTTGTTTTATGCGGGCAAAGAAAATGAACCGTATAAAATTGCGGCGGAGGTTATGCCGCTGAACACGACAAACAAGAAAATTACATATAAATCCGAAGATATAACGATTGCGGCAGTTGACGAAAACGGTGTTGTTACACCGACTGACAAAATAGGTGATACATTCATTGATATAAGGTGCGGAAACGCATTGTCAAAGTTGAAAGTAAGCGTTGTTAAGGGGGTAGAGGGCGTTGCAATGTCGCAAAGTGAAATGACATTGTATGCGGATAAGCCTATTACCGCAAAACTTACGGCTATGGTTTCGCCGACAGACGCGACTATACAAAAAGTCAGATGGTACAGTGACGATGAGTCGATTGCAACTGTGGACAGTGAGGGACTTGTATCGCCTTGCGGTGTCGGAACAACCGACATTTACGCAAAAACGGAGGACGGCGATTATACGGCAAAATGCACAGTTACCGTTACAACGTGGGAAAAACGTAAAGAGGATATACCTGTTGTGTACACCGACTGTGATATGACGGTTGATGAAATGGTTGAAGAACAAATGACCGCAGAACCGACTGTATTTACAAACGGTGTGTTCCCGGCGAGCGAGGAAAATGTTGAACAGTATGTAAATCCGGAAAATCTTGTGTCGGGATATGAAAAGTATCAGTTTATGGATTTGAGTGTGTCAAACAATGTCGATTCCGCTACACTTGATACTTATTTAAAGGGTAAAGGCGTTTTGGACGGTCACGGCAGTGAATTCAAGAAAGCGGCTGATGATAACAATGTAAGTGAAGTATATCTTGTAATTCATTCATGCCTTGAAACAGGTAACGGTTCGTCTGATCTTGCAAACGGTGTTGAATATAACGGTACAACGGTGTATAACTTGTTCGGTATCGGTGCGGTGGACGAATCGCCGATTGACGCCGGTGCAGAATATGCGTATAAGCAAGGCTGGACGAGTGTAGAAAAGGCAATCGAGGGCGGTGCAAAGTGGATAAGCGAAAATTATATCAATAATTCCAAATACGGGCAGAATACTTTGTATAAAATGAGATGGAACCCTGAAAAACCTGCTGAACACCAATACGCAACCGATATTGCGTGGGCGTCAAAACAGGCAAAGAGTATGAGCAGTATGTTCGAGGCATTCCCGACGGCAAAGTATAAATTTGAAATTCCGAGATACAGCGAACAGGAAAAATTAGAAGTTAAGTAAATAAAAAAACAAGTCACTTTAAAAGTGACTTGTTTTTTGTTGTCTGTGATTAATTGTAGATTACGATAAGTTTTGCAGTACCCTTTGATGAGCATACAAGAACTTTTGAACAATCTTCACCATAGTTTTTAGCGTCTTTCAAATCGTTGATTGAAAGGTCTGTTGTTGTGTTATCGACATATCTGCTGATTTCATCTCTGTCTTCGTCCATACGAACGATCTTTGTTGACGCGTTGATTGTGATTTCTTCGTAATCGCTGTCGTCAAGAGTATATGTACCGTCAACGTTTTCAAAACCTGTCTTTGTTACATAAATCTTCTTTTCGTCAGTAAGAACTTGGCTGATGTTGTACATACAAGCTCTTGAGTAAGGAACTGTACCTGTTGATGTGCTGTTGTAAACTTCGTCTTCGTCAGTACCGTTCTTTTTAAATCTGTAATCGAATTTGTATTTTTGATAATTATTATCTTCTGTAGGGTCTTGTTCTTCTTCCCAGTTGAACTTTTTGCCGTCATATGTCTTACCATCAAGAACTTCTGCGATGTCTGCAAACTTAATGTTGTTTATACGTCCTTGTGCAAGCTGATCGCTGTCATAAGCGAATTGGATAACGTCACCGATTTGCACGTCTGCAAATTCTGTACGGTCATAAGTTGTCCAAGCTTTTTCTGTGTTTGAACCTGCGAATACGCTGAATTGAAGAACTGAATCATCTTTTACTTCATTATATACGCTTTCAGGCAAAGTTGAAACGATTGAGAAGTTTGTATCTTTCTTAACTGATGTAAGTGTACCGTCATTTCCGTAAAGTACCAAAAGTCCGGCAACCTTTGATGAACTGATGTCGTATGCTTCTACATAGTATGTATCACCTGTTGTAAAAGCTGATGACGCGGTCTTTTTAGCATATTTTTCTCTTTGTGTTCTGTCTGCCGGAACATAAAGGACAACTGTTGAAGAGTTGATTGAAAATGCTGTTTTGCCGTTAAGCGAGAAACTGTTTGATGAATAAGTATACTTATCGGCAGCTTTGCACTTTGCGATTTGTTCTTTGTCGTCATTTTGAGTTTGAAGTTCATCAGATGTAAGAGCAACGATTTGTGTAACTTCACCGTTTGTTATTGTAACTCTTGCCGGTTGTGAGAAACCTGTAAGTGTAGGAGTTTTTCCTGCACCGTAAATATGATCTGCCAATTCTGTATCATCGTTTGTATAATCGGCCGATGCTTTTAGTTTGTCAATTATAAGTTCACTCTTGATTGATGCACCGTTGAACTTAACTTTATCCTTTACAGGATATGACGACGCATTGCTTGCCGAAACAGTCGGTGCATATGCAGTAATGTAAATCTTACCGCCTTCATCACGGTCGATAAATGCGTTTGTGATGTAAGCGTAAGGAATTACGGCAGTCTGTTCAAGTGTTCCGAAAACGGCTGTGTTAAATGCGTCAAGATAGAATGTACCCGAAACGCCTGTTTTAAGAGTTTTGCCGTCTTTGTCGTTTATGTATGCCTCACACTTGCTGCCGATTTTATATGATTTACCGCCGATTGTCATTTTATCGCCGTTTGAACCGATTGAAGTGATTGAACCCTTAACAGGATTGTTTGTAACAAGAAGTGTGTAGTACGAACCGTCAAGGCTCTTTGTATAAAGAATTACATCGTTTGCGGAAATTGATGTAACAGGAATTTCCGAACCGTTCTTTGTGATTGTGTATGTATAATCAGACGCTTGAGGGTCAAGGATTAAGTAGTTACCTGTTACGAGCTTGTCTGTTATACGGTAATCTGTTGTTGTAGGAGTGGCATAAGCAACTATTGTGTCATAGTTGTTTATTTGGATCATATCTATTGTGCCGTCGTCACCGCTGTCTGTAAGTTTAACGTCACCGTAGATTGTGTAGTCTGTGTCAGGAGTAAGCCATTGTTCAAGTGCCTCTTCACGTGAGAATGTTTCTTCCTGCTTTGTTGTCGGATTTGTAAGAGTTACGGTTTCGTTCTTTTCAACAAGTTTGCCGTTGTATCTTACTGTAAGTTCATCTTCTTTTAGTTTTACAGTCTTTAGCTTTGATGATGAATCATAGTATTTAAGTGAGTTGCCGGAAAAACTGTTTAAATCTTCATAATCTAATTTGATTTCAGAATTTTTTGTTGTTTCGTCGTCAATGATGATAAGCTTTCTGTCGTCCTTGTCTGTCAACTGTTCATAGTAAACGGTGATAGTATTGCCAAGATATTTGCTTATATCTGTAACGTTTGAAGTGAATTCCGAGAAGTCGATTTTTACAAGGTCACTGCTGTCGTTCGGCAAGATAGCCATTTCACTTTCGTTAAGGTCTTGCTTGCAGTCCTCTGTCAAGTAATCTTCAACACCTACAAGAGTACCTTTTAGCTTTTTAACTTTTAGGTAGTCCTGCATAAGAGTTTTCTCTGTTGCAACCCAGTTGTAACCGTTGTTTTCGTATATAGGTATTTCAAGTGCGTTGTAAAGTACCTGTGCAATCATACCTCTTGTTGCACCTTCACTGTAACCTGTTGAATTAACTTTCTTTGTAAGGTCAAGAGTGTTTGCCTGCTTAATGAAACCTTCCGGCCATTCACCGAGGTTTTCGGCAAACTGAACATAACCTAATGTGCAAACTACCATTTTAAGAGCTTGTTCATAAGTTACAGGAGCGTCCGGAGCAAAAGTACCGTCGCCCATACCTGCAATTATACCAAGGTTGTAGGCGGTTTGAATATAGTTCTTTGCCCAGTGTGAAGCGTCAACATCAGTAAAGTCTGATGAGTCGTATGCAAGGTCTTTGTAGCCAAGTATAAATACGATAAGCTTTGTGAATTCGGCTCTTGTGATTTGACCGTCAGGCTTGAAAGTACCGTCTTCGTATCCGTCAATAACTTTAAGCTTTGTTAAAGTTGTAATAGCGTCTTTGTAAGTATTATCGTCACCTACATCGCTGAATGCAGCAAAAACCGATGTCTGACATATGACGGAAAGTGTCATAATAAGTGATGTCAAAATTGCTGTTAGTTTTTTCATGAGTTATTCATCCTTTCGTTTTGAATTTAATGTAGTAATATTCAGATACTGATATTTTATCATTCTTTTATAGATAAGTCAATTAAAATAATATATTTCCGAATTGTGAATTTTAATAAAATTGTGTAAAAAAATTTATTTAACATTGCAATAATAAGAGGAAAGTGCTACAATATCTATTGACTGACATTTTTAATATTAGTTATATATTAGTTATATATAAATATGAAGAAAAACGTGGAGGAACATTTATGGATAATAAAAAGAAAAACCGTTCGCCGCTGAAAAATCCGTTATTGATATTTTTGGTGATTTCGGTTATTGCGACAGTTATTTTAAATATGGTAATGCTGTCGTTGCAGACACCGAAAAAACAGGAAATATCGTACAGTGAATTTTTGACTATGCTTGATGAAAATAAAGTTGACGAGGTTATTTTGCAGTCGGAGCAGATTGTCATATATGAAAAGTATGACGAATCACAGCCGATAACAACGCCTAAAACAACCGAGTTTATGAAGATGATGGGCATAGATACAGACGCGGTTATAGAACAGGCAAAGGAAAACAGCAGAAATGTGTATTATACGGGATATATCCCTGACGACAGACTTCTTGCGGATTTGGACAGTCACGGTGTGAAGTATTCTACGCCGATACAGCATAACAGTCCCGTGCTTGATTTCTTCCTTACATGGATATTGCCGTTGGTAGTTATTTATTTACTGTTCTTTATTTTGACACGTTCAATGTCGAAGAAAATCGGCGGTGGCGGCGGAATTATGGGAATAGGTCAGTCCAATGCAAAGATGTATAACGTGGAAAATGCGACAGGTGTAACGTTTGCGGACGTTGCGGGTCAGGAAGAAGCTAAAGAATCGCTTGACGAAATAGTCGATTATCTTCATAATCCGTCAAAATATCTTGCAATCGGTGCAAAACAGCCTAAGGGTGCGCTTTTGGTTGGACCGCCGGGAACGGGTAAAACACTTCTTGCAAAGGCGGTTGCCGGTGAGGCGAAAGTGCCGTTTTTCTCGCTTTCCGGTTCGGAATTTGTGGAAATGTTTGTCGGCGTCGGTGCGTCGAGAGTTCGTGACTTGTTTAAGCAAGCGTCGGCAAAAGCACCTTGTATTATATTTATAGACGAAATTGATGCAATCGGTAAATCAAGAGACAATCAGATTAGTTCAAATGATGAACGTGAACAAACTCTGAATCAGCTGTTAAGTGAGATGGACGGATTTGATTCGTCAAAGGGACTTGTTATTTTGGCGGCAACCAACCGTCCGGAAGTTCTTGATAAGGCACTTTTAAGACCGGGTAGATTTGACAGAAGAATTATTGTTGAAAAGCCTGATTTAAAGGGCAGAGAAGATATTTTGCGTGTGCATATCAAGCACGTTAAAACAGAACCTGATATTAATCTTCACGAAATGGCACTTGCAACAAGCGGTGCGGCAGGTGCAGACCTTGCGAATATGGTAAATGAGGCGGCTTTAAGAGCGGTACGATGTAGCAGAAAGACCGTAAGTCAAGAAGATCTTATGGAGGCTGTTGAAGTCATAATCGCGGGTAAAGAAAAGAAAGACAGAATTTTGTCCGAAAAGGAAAAGAGAATTGTTTCGTTCCACGAAGTCGGTCACGCACTTGCAACGGCGGTACAGAAACATACTCAGCCTGTTCACAAAATCACAATCGTTCCAAGAACTATGGGTTCACTTGGTTATACAATGCAAATGCCCGAAGAGGAAGAACGTTATTTGATGTCGAAAGACGAAATAGTTGACCAGATTACAGTGTTCCTTGCAGGTCGTGCGGCGGAAGAACTTGTATTCAACGTGCAGACAACAGGCGCGTCAAACGATATTGAACGTGCAACGTCACTTGCGAGAAATATGATTACGCAGTACGGTATGTCGGAAAAATTCGGTATGGCCGGACTTGAAAGCATACAGAATAAATATCTTGACGGCAGAAATGTTTCAAACTGTTCGGAGGAAACAAAGACAGATATTGATAAGGAAGTTGTACGCGTATTGAAAGAGTGTCACGAAAAGGCATTTAATATATTGAAAGAAAATCGTGACGCACTTGATGAAATCGCAGAATTTCTTATCAATAAGGAAACTATTACGGGCGATCAGTTTATGGAGATATTCAACCGTGTAAAAAGCGACAGAGAAAATTCTGACAGTGATGCAGAAGAAAGTGCCGCAGTTAATGAAGAAAATGATAAAGAAGAATAACGGTACGTTCAAAAAGTGCTTTGCTCAAAGGCTTAGGGAACTGAGAAAAGAAAACGCTATAACGCAGGCGGGACTTGCGGAGAGAATGAATGTTTCGAGAACGTGTATCGCAAATTGGGAAAGCGGCGAGCGTATTCCCGAAGTGGCGGCGATAACATATCTTGCCAAACTTTTTAAAGTCCCCGTTGACTACCTTTGCGGCAGAACGGACGAACGGTACAGAGTGAAATTGCTTGATAATATCGACTTCGACTTAACAAAACTAAACGGCAAAGGCATTGAAATGCTTTGCGAATATTACGATTATCTTGTCAGCAGTGAAAAATATAGAGCAAAATAGTAAAAAATGCTTGACATTTGCTGAAAAAAGATATATAATTACAAGGCTTGCGGTAAACGTAAGCAATCCTTGCCCACACGGGGTATGTGTGGGACAAAAGTCCATAAGGAGGTGCAGAAAATGGCTGAAAAAATACTAAACAGCTATGAAACAATTTTTATCATTGACGCAACACTTGATGAGGAAACGGTTACTGCTCTAAAGGATAAGTTTACAACACTTATCGAACAGAACGGTGAACTTGAATCTGTTGACGAATGGGGCAAGAGAAGACTTGCTTACGAAATTAATGATAGAACAGAAGGTTTCTACTATCTTGTAAACTTCAAGGCTGACAGCGAGTTCCCTAAAGAACTTGAAAGACAGTACAAGATTACAGAAGGTATCCTAAGAACTATTGTTATCAGAAAAGACGAAGAATAGTCTTTTGTGAAGAAAGCGGTGTAAGTATGAACAAAGTTATATTAATGGGACGTCTTACACGCGACGTCGAAATGCGTCAGACTCCGAACGGTGTTTCACTTGCGAGATTTTCAATCGCGGTAAACAGACGTTTCGCCGGTAAAGATGCTCAGCAACAGGCTGATTTTATCAATTGCGTTGCATGGCGTCAGACAGGTGAATTTATCGCAAGATATTTCCAAAAGGGCAGTATGATTGCGGTAGTCGGAAGTATTCAATCGAGAAGTTGGGACGGTAATGACGGTAAAAAGCAGTATGCAACGGAAGTTGTTGTAGACGAGGCTTACTTTACCGGTTCAAGAGCCGAATCAGGTACTCAAGGCGGAGGAAGTTATCAGAATCAAGGCTTTAATCAGGGCGGATTTAACGCTCCTCAATCGCAGCCTGCACAAGGCAGTGAACCAAACTTTGGCGATGATTTTGATATGGGCGATTTTTCGGACCTTGACGGTTCAGAAGATGATTTGCCATTCTAATATATCCGCGTGATAAAAATTGATAGGAGGAAAATAACATGGCTGAAAGAAATGACAGACCACAGAGAGCAAGAAGACCTAAGAAAAAGGTTTGTATGTTCTGCGTAGATAAGGTTGAGCATATCGATTATAAGGATACAGCAAAGCTTAGAAGATACGTTACTGAAAGAGGCAAGATTGTGCCAAGACGTATCAGCGGTAACTGTGCAAAGCACCAAAGACAGCTTACAACAGCTATCAAACGTGCAAGAATTATAGCACTATTGCCATTCGTTGCTGAATAATTGATTTTTTAAACGGAATGCACTGCATTCCGTTTTTTTATATATAATTTAACGGAAGGTGTTATAATGAGCATAAAAGTAAGAGAATTTAATGAAAACGATATACAAGCCGCAAATGAAATTTGGAACGAAGTCGTAGAGGACGGAGTGGCTTTCCCACAGGAAGAATGTCTTACGGAAAAGAGCGGATTGGAATTTTTTAAGAGTCAATCATATACAGGTATTGCGTATGATGAAGAAACAGGTGATATTGTAGGACTTTACATACTTCATCCGAACAATGTCGGCAGATGCGGTCATATTTGCAATGCAAGTTATGCGGTGAAATTAACACAAAGAGGTAAGCATATAGGTGAAATTCTTGTGACGGATTGCTTGAAAAAAGCAAAGGAAATCGGTTACGGTATACTTCAATTTAATGCTGTTGTCGCAACTAATCAATACGCACTAAAATTGTATAAAAAACTCGACTTTGTACAACTCGGCGTAATACCTAAAGGTTTCCGCATGAAAGACGGAACATACGAAGATATAATTCCGCATTATCACACTTTATAAAAATTTTTTTGAAAAAAGTGCAACCTTTTGGTGTGCTGAATTGTATTATAAGTGAAGGGAGGGGGATTAATGACAGACGAAAGGTCAAAAACAGACGTTTCATCTGACGAAGTTATACGCAAGTATTTTGATATGGTGTATAAACTTGCTTTGTCACAAACGAAAAATCAAACTTTTGCCGAAGATGTGACGCAAGACGTGTTTGTTCGATTTATACAGAATAAAGATAAATTTGAGTCGAAGGAACATATAAAGGCTTGGCTCATTCGGGTGACAATAAATTGCTCAAAGAGCGTTTTTATGTCATCGTGGTTCAAGAAAAACGTTCCGCTTGAAGAGGATTTAACCTTTGACAATCCCGAAAAAAGTGACGTGTATTTCGCTGTACAAGACCTTCCCTTAAAATATCGTACGGTGATACATCTTTTCTATTATGAGGATATGAGCGTGAGGGAAATCGCCGAAAGCATTGACATAAAAGAATCGACTGTTAAATCGCATTTACACAGAGGCAGAATGTTGCTTAAAAATAAACTGAAAGGAGATTATGACTTTGTTTAGGAAAATTTATAAACAAGCCAATGACGATATAAAACCGAGTGAAGATATGATAAACAGAGTTATCTTGAATGCGCATAAAGGTGCAGATAAAAGACAATCTCCCCTGCCGTATAGGCGATACGCAAAATATGCGGTATCGGCTGCGGCGGCAGTTGTTGTTGTGTCTGCGGCGGTTATATCTATGCCGTATTGGCAGAAAACAAGAGATGACGGCGTGATTATAGAGGAGCAAGTTTCAACACCGACACCGTCCGATATGTCGGAAAGTGTAGTTTCAAATACAGCGGATACTTCATATCCGTATCCTACCGATAGTCCCCAAACTATTCAAAATCCCTATACTCCCCCTCCCAATAACTATTCGGATAGTCAAACTAAAACGGAGAAAAAGAATAGTGACTATAAGAGTAGTGACAATGAAAAAGTTGCGGTAAATAATCGAATAGCAAACGAGAACAAATCGCTTAAAATCGAGGATAAAACCAAAATCCCCAATATCGAGAGTGAACAAAACAGTGAAAATCAAGAAATAACGGAAGATGTCACTGTCGAAGAAAGTGCAATCGAGGAAAACGCAATCGAATTATCAACAATATTTTCTGCTTTTATGGCAAGTGACAGAACAGCAGAAATCAGTACAAAAAAAGAAGTGCCGACCGAAATTACAAGCGATGAAGGCAATGCCGATACGGTTATCGGCACCGGAATGGCAATGAGTTCGGCTATGGCTACATCAGTGCCGACACCTCAAATAGAAATAAACGCTCCGAGCGGTTTTGAAACGACCGATACATATAACGGCGGTGCGGCTTTTGAATCAGAAAACGGCGGAAGAATAGACGTAAATTATTATTACAGCGGAAATGACGATACAGAGCCGGTGTATAACGAATATGAAAATGATGTATCGGCATATTTTACCGAAGATAAAATCGATTATAATATTTACGGAACCGATACGGGCAGAGAGCCTGTGGAAGAAGTAGTCAATTCAATCAAATAAAGTATTGAATTGATTTGCAATCTGTGATATAATATAGACAATATAATGATTTTGGAGGTAATGATTGTGAATAAGAAGATAATAGCATCTGTATTGGCTGTCGCATCTGTTTTGACTGTATCGGCAGGCGCTTTGGCTGATGATAACATTACGGTTACGGTAAACGGAAATAATGTTTCTTTTGTGGAAATAACACCTTTTATTGAAAATGACCATACACTTGTTCCTATGCGTGAAATATTCGAGGCACTTGGCGCAGACGTACAGTGGGACGACGAAACAAGAACTGTTATATCGTATGATTCGGTAAGTGACGTAAGTATTACAATGCAGATTGATTCTGATGTAATGTATGTAAACGGTGACGCGGTTACACTTGAAACACCCGCAAAAATCGTGGGTTCATCAACGGTTGTGCCTGTAAGAGCAATCGCTGAGGGTATGCACAGCGTTGTCGGTTGGGACGAGGCAACAAAGACAGTTACTGTTGAAAAGGAAATCAAAACAGAGCCGTCATCACAAATTCCAAACCCATGGACAGATTATAACAGTCTTGACGAGCTTAATGCGGCATTGAATAATGCAGAGAGCGTAAAATATCAAGTGGCAGATTTGAATGCAAGCAGTTTTGATGAGGGTAGCAAGTGCGAGGCACAAAGTTACAGATACCTTGCTGACAGTAATTTGGCGGAAATCAAATACACTTACAATACAAACGTATTAGACATTACAGTTCGTACACAACCGGGTGACGCAGACATTTCGGGTATATCGGGCGGTACTAAGGTTGAGGACTACAAAGTAGCCGATTCGGCAGTTGAAATTTACACATACAATAAAACAACATACGCAATATGGTCATGCGAGGACGCGGGTACAGTAATGAGTCACAGCGTTGCCGTAACGGAAAATGAAACTGTTACAGACGTGAATGCTCTTGTAAAAACACTTGTAGACGACGTTGAAACAAATCACCCAAGAGGTTAATTTGACTGAAATAAAATATAAAAAACCGCTTTAATGAGCGGTTTTTTTGGTGTGAAAATACAGTTGAGAAAAATGCAGTGATATGGTATAATTTAAGATATGAAAAATGAAAGAGGTATTAAAATGGTTATTTTATATGAAGTACACGATAATTTATACGTAAATATGACGAACAAATGTCCGTGCGCATGCACATTCTGTCTAAGACAAACGAGGGACGAAATGAATCATTCGGGCAGTCTTTGGCTTGAAAGAGAACCGAGCGTTGAAGAAGTTAAAAACGAATTTTCAAAATTTGATATGAATAAGTATAAAGAGGTTGTCTTCTGCGGTTTCGGTGAGCCGACCGAAAGACTTGACGATGTGCTTGAAGTCTGTCGGTTTATAAAGGATAAGTATAACAAAACTATCCGTATAAACACAAACGGTCTTGCCGACCTTATTCACAAAAAGAACACTGCACCTATGTTTGACGGACTTATCGATATTGTTTCGATCAGCCTTAATACGCCGAACAAAGAACGTTATCTTGAACTTACACGCAGTAAATTCGGTATCGAATCGTTTGACGCAATGATTAAATTTGCCGAAAATGTAAAGCACTATGTAAAGGAAGTTGTGCTTTCGACTGTTTCGACAACGCTTACAGAGGAAGAAGAAAAGGAATGTGCCGATATTTGTAAAAAAATCGGCGTGACATACAGAATAAGACCGTTCGAGGATTGATAATTATGAATACTGTTGCAACAGAAATGATAAAGTATTATGCAGGTGACAAGAAACGCATAAACCATTTTATAAAAGTACACGGCTATGCCAAAGCGATAGGTGAAGCGGAGGAGCTTGATGAAAGGACTATGCTTATTCTTGAAACTGCCGCATATGTGCATGATATAGGAATAAAGATAAGCGAAGAAAAATATAATTCTTCTGCGGGCAAATATCAGGAAATCGAAGGTCCGCCGATTGCGGAGGAAATGCTTACGAAATTGGGATATGACAAAGACGTTATCGAACGTGTGTCATACCTTGTCGGTCATCATCACACATATTCAAATATCGACGGTATCGACTATCAAATACTTGTTGAGGCGGACTTCCTTGTCAATATAGATGAGGACGAAATGACAAAAGAAACGGCTAAAAACGTTCGTGAGAAGATATTTAAGACAAAATCCGGTACACAAATGCTGGATAATTTATTTTTAACGGAGCTGATAAAATAATGTGGATAGGACTCGTATGCCTTTATGGAGTTTTAAAGGGTGTAAGAGATATAATAAAGAAAAAGGCAATGGAGAAAAACAGTGCTATGGAGGTGCTGTTTTTCTACACGTTTATAAGCTTTTTATTCGTGACGCCTAGCGTGAAAAACGCATTGTCGATAGATTTTCATTATATCGGATTTGTAATGATAAAATCAGCTATAATTTTTGTAGCTTGGATATGCAGTTTTAAGGCGATAAAGAAACTGCCGATTGGATTTTACGGAATTATGGATATGTCGCGCGTAATATTTGCGACAGTGCTTGGAGTAACAGTGCTGGGAGAAGTTATGACGGGACATAAGATTGCCGGTATGGCACTTGTGCTTGTCGGATTGCTTTTCGTAAATGCCAAAGGCAAGGGATTGGGCGAAGAAAAAACAAAGCCGATATACATTGTACTTGTGCTTATATCATGTCTTTGCAACGCTGTTTCGGAACTGCTTGATAAAATGCTTATGCAGAGTATGAACAGCGGTCAACTTCAATTTTGGTATATGTTCTTTATGGTAATATTGTATTTGGGCTATATGATTGTAACCAAAACAAAAATCGATTTCAGAACGATATACAAAAATTATTGGATACTTATTTTGAGCGTGTTGTTTGTAATCGGCGATAAGGCACTGTTTATCGCGTGCAGTAAGCAGGAAAGCACGGTTGTCGCAATGACTCTTATAAAACAATGTTCGGTTATGATTACGATTATAGGCGGACGAATTGTGTTCAAAGAAAAACGCACGCTTTATAAAATGTTGTGCGCGGCGGTTATAATCGCCGGAATAGTTTTTGCCGTTATGTAAAAATTAAATTTGTTATTGCAAAAAAATGGTTGATATGATAGAATAATTTATATATAATCTATAATGGCATTAAGGGTATATGAAGGGAGTCGGATTATGCTGGATATATATAATGTATTAGATGCAATATCGGAAATTGTATATGTATCTGACGCAGAAACTCATGAGATTTTGTACATAAATGAGGCGGGAAAGAAAATTCTCGGCGATTGTTTGGGTGAAACGTGTTATAAACTTTTTCACGGCAAAAGTTCAGAATGTACGAATTGTCCGTGCTTGAACGGTGAGGGACTTTCTGAGTATATTCGTGAAAATGTAATGCCGGAAAAAGCATATATTATTAAGCATAAGGATACTGTGTGGGATGGTAAAAAGGCATATTTGGATATTGCGTTTGACATTACCAACACTGAAGAAATTCAGAAAAGACTTGAACAACGTCTTGATATGGAGCATATTTTGGTAAGCTGTATGGTTGAAATGCACAAGAATAAACCGTTTGAAGAAAGCTTTACAAATTTGCTTGGAATAATAGGCAAGTATTTTGAGGCGGATAAAATTTTTGTGTTCAGTTATGATGAAAATAAACTGAGCAATGTATTTGAATGGAATAACAATGGTGTCAATTCGAGAGCGGAAGAACTTAAAAGCTTGGATTCAAATGTTGTTGATAAGTGGCTGCCGACCTATGACAGCAATGAAAATGTTATTTTAAATAATGTCGAAGATTTGAAAGAAATTTCTGTTGAGGCATATCATCAGGCGGTAAAAAGCGGTGTGCAAAGGCTTGTTGCGTCACCGCTTGCCGATAACGGTAAGATAATCGGTTTTATCGGCGCAAGTAATTTGCCGGAAGAAAAATTTTCTCAAATTGTGACATTCTTTGACGCACTTGATTATTTTGTTGCGTCAATGATTATTCGCGAAAAGAGTGCGCGAAAACTCAGAGAGCTGAGCTACGTCGATTCGCTTACGGGCCTATATAACAGAAATAAGTTTACAGAAGATACCGAAAGAATTATGAGAGGTCGTAATTGCGGCTTGGGCGTGCTTTATATGGACCTTAACGGTTTGAAAGAGATTAACGATAAAAGCGGTCATTGCGGCGGTGATTGTGCACTGAAAGATATAGCGAGCGTGATTATTGAGTCGTTTGGCAAGGAGTGTTCATACAGAGTCGGCGGAGATGAATTTGTCGTGCTTTGCTATGATACGAATGATAAGGAGTTTACAGCTAAGGTTACTGCGTTCAGAAATTTGATTTCTGAAATGAAGTATAAAGTGTCGATTGGTTTTCATTATTCTAAAGATTCGTCGGATATTGATGAAGTAATAAAGATTGCCGATGAAAAAATGTATCAGGATAAGAAATATTATTACAGAAATAACGGTCAGTCGGCAAGATACAGATTTTATAATGATACGTTTGTGTCATTCTCAACACAGGAAAAGTTGAAAAAACTTATACAGGAAGAAAGATTTGTTATATGGTTCCAACCGAGATTTTCCGCAATCGACGGAGAATTTTGCGGCAGTGAGGCGCTTATCAGATATTTTGATGAGGACGATACGATTGTTTCGCCTATGGATTTTATTCCCGCAATGGAATATAACGAAACGGTGCATATGATAGACCTTTATGTGTTCAGACACGTCTGTGAATATATTTCCGGCTGGATTGAGGCAGGTAAGAATATTAAGCCTGTGTCGGTTAATATATCGCATTGCACGATTGTCAGACCTAATTTTATGGAAAATCTTATGGATATTTGGTTTGATTATAATATCCCGAAAGATTCGATTGTGATTGAAGTGTCGGAAGATAAGGTTAAGGGCGGTCTTAGCGATGTGCTTGACAAAATTGTGGAACTTAAAAATAACGGTTTCCATATTGCGATTGATAATTACGGTGCGAAATATGCGGACTTGTTCTTGTTCTCGGAAGTTAAATTTGATACATTGAAACTTGACCGTGAACTTGTTCATAAGCTTGAAACAGATGAAAAGACTTGTATGATTTCAAAGTCGGTTATAGATATTTGTAAAAATTATAATATTTCCGTTGTCGCCGAGGGCGTTGAGAATGAAAAGGAATATGATATTTTGAAAGAAATGGGCTGCGATGAGGCACAGGGATATTTGTTCGATAAACCGATGTCGTGGAATAGATTTGAAGAAAAATATTTGTAATTTAAAAGGCGATAAAAGTGCAGACAAAACTACTATGGTTTTGTCTGCTTTATTTTTTGTCATTAAAGATTTTTCAGCGCAAACAAAACACCTATCGCACGTTCTTTTTTGTCATCTGTTAATGTCCGAAATAAATTCAGTAATTCTACTTCTTTTTTTGATAAATTATTTTGTATTAAACTGTCGGCAGAAAAACGTATGTCGCTTCTGCCTACCAAATAATCAATAGAAACATTAAAGAAATCGGCTAATTCTGTCAGCATATCCATTGTTGGCTGATGTCTGCCTGTTTCGTATGCACTTACCATATATTGAGATATGTTTAATTCCATCGCAAGCCCTATTTGGTTTAAATGCTTTTCTTTTCGTAATTCAGCAATTCTATTCATAACTATCCTCCATAATTATTGTTTATACAAATAATTATATTGGCAATGCTTGACTTTGCGATAGGTTTATACTATAATAATATTGCTTATTACAATATTTATGACAAATGGAGGTATTGTTATGTATGGATATAAAATTAAGCAGGATAATGGAAAATACTATTTTAAACTTTATCCTGGCAATAAACCCAATCAGTACATAGGAGAATCAAGAAGATATAACAAAAAGGAAGATTGCGAAAAAGCATTAAAAGAATTTAGAAATTTTGTAAAGGACAATAATTTAAATTCTTTTATAGAAGGCAAAATGAAATTGTCAAAAAAATTAGACAAGCGAAATTCTATCCAATATATTATAAGGGATGATATTGTATTTGAAACTCGTCCATATGGAAGCAAAGAAAATAGAGATACAGGCATTAGTAGTATCTTTAACCATATTGATGAATATACAACGCAAATATATATCGTAAATAAGAGTAATTAAAAGGAGGACTAACAAAATGAAAAAGAAAATTTTAAGCATTATTCTTACATTGTCAATGCTATGTGCATTTATGCCTGTTATTGCAACTGCGGCAACAAGCGGCACTTGCGGCAATAATGTTACATGGACGCTTGATGATAACGGTACGCTTACAATAAGCGGCACAGGGGAAATGGAGAATGATATGTATTCTTCACCATTTTTTAATAGTAATATAAAATCTGTTATTATAGAAAATGGCGTTACAAGCATTGGCGATTATGTGTTTGAGTATTGCAGAAGCTTAACAAGTGTTACAATCGGCAACAGCGTTACAAGCATTGGTAATAGTGCGTTTTGCGATTGCAGTGGTTTAACAAGCATAACAATTCCTGACAGCGTAACAAGCATTGGTGATGATGTGTTTGAGTATTGCAGTGGCTTAACAAGCATAACAATCCCTGACAGCGTAACAAGCGTTGGTAATAGTGCGTTTTGCGGTTGCAGTGGTTTAACAAGCATAACAATTCCTGACAGCGTAACAAGCATTGGTTATGATGTGTTTGAATATTGCAGTGGCTTAACAAGCATAACAATTCCTGACAGCGTAACAAGCGTTGGTAATAGTGCGTTTCGCGGTTGCAGTGGTTTAACAAGCATAACAATTCCTGACAGCGTAACAAGCGTTGGTAATAGTGCGTTTAGCGCTTGCAGTGGTTTAACAAGCATAACAATTCCTGACAGCGTAACAAGCATTGGTGATGATGTGTTTGAGTATTGCAGTGGTTTAACAAGCATTATTCTCGGAAATGGTATAACAAATATAGACGGTAATATATTCAGTGGTTGTAGTAATTTGGCAAAAATAGTAATACCAAAGAGCATAACGGAAATTGAAAGCGGTCAATTTAGTGACTGTTCAAAATTAACCACTGTTGAATATGGTGGAAGTCAATCAGATTGGGAAGAAATATATATCGGCTTAAATAATGATTATTTGAAAAATGCAAAGATAAATTATAATTCACCTCTTGCGCCAACTCCAAAACCGACACCAATACCAACCACAACAGCGACAGTAAAAAAATCGGAAACTGATACTACATATAATTTTGATGTTACACCAGAAGTAGCATATGAAAATTGTTATATTTATGCTGCGGTATATGATGAAAACGGAATATTGTGTGCGATAAATCGTGTACCACTTGAAACAACGGGTAATACAAGTGTTTCGGTTGATAAAAATGATAATGCAAAAAAAGCAAAAGTCTTTGTTTTTTCGAGTACATTGCAACCGATTATCACATCTGAGGAATTTCCTTTGATATGACGAAAAAAGAGCTTGCATATGCAAGCTCTTTTAAAATTCTCTGTTTTTGATTAACCAAAATATCTCTTTAACATACCTTCAAAGCCTTTTCCGTGTCTTGCCTCGTCTTTTGCCATTTCGTGAACTGTGTCGTGAATAGCGTCGTAGCCAAGTTCTTTTGCTCTCTTTGCAAGTTCAAGTTTACCTGCTGTTGCACCACATTCAGCTTCTGCTCTAAGTTCAAGATTTTTCTTTGTTGACGGAGTTACAACTTCGCCAAGAAGTTCGGCAAATTTTGCAGCGTGTTCAGCCTCTTCCAAAGCGGCTCTCATATAAAATTCGCCGATTTCAGGGTAACCCTCGCGGATTGCCTGTCTGCTCATTGCGATATACATACCAACTTCTGTACATTCACCTTCAAAATTAGCCTTTAGACCTTCGTAAACATCAGCTTCAACCTGATCTTTTGCACCTACTCCGATAACGTGTTCACATACAAAGTTTAGTGCAGTACCCTCTTCCATAACAGTGAACTTTGAACCCGGAACACCGCACTGTGGACATTTTTCAGGTGGTTCGTTACCCTCGTGAACATAACCGCATACCGGACATACATACTTTTTCATAATAAATTTCCTCCTTAGAATTAATTATTTTTTTTACTACTACAATTTTCGCAGATACCGTAAAATATAAGCGAATAGTCTTCTATATCTGCATTTAATTTTTCCGCCGCTTGATTTTTTATCTCGTCCATACCGTCTAAATCAACATCGTATATTTTGTCACACTTATTACATACGAAATGAAAATGTCGGTGGACAAAACCGTCGAAATGTTCTTTGTTTGCGGAAGTGCTGATTTTTAAAATATCTCCGTTTTCCGCAAGCTGTGCAAGGTTTCTGTATACAGTTCCAAGACTGATGTTTGGAAATTCCTTACGCAGATTTTCGTACAGCCAATCAGCCGACGGGTGGGAGCGTGTACTTCTAAGCAGCGTTAGAAGTGCCTCACGCTGTTTTGAATACTTCATACATTTCACTCCTTCAAAATCAATAATGATAATCATTACTGATTTATGAGTTTATTATAACAGACATTTTTCGGTTTGTCAATAGTTTTTTGAAATAAATTTAGATTAATTTTGTGTAAATTTGATTTTGGGTATTGCCACCACTCCTCAGGGAGAAAAAAAAGGCTCCCATAGAGGGGAGCTGTCGGCACAGCTGACTGAGGGGTGGTTGCGTGTGGCAAACGATGATTGCCCCTACGGAGTGTGGTTGATGAATAGCCACCACTCCGTCACTGCGTGCCACCTCTCCTCAAGGAGAGGCAAGAAAGGCTCCCATAGAGGGGAGCTGTCGGCACAGCCGACTGAGGGGTGGTTTCGCACATTGCAAAATACTTTTTTATTCTAAAATTTACGATATTTTTTGATTAGTCTTGATTTTATCGGCGGTTTATAATATAATATAGAAGTAAAATTATGTTTACAGGAAAGGAACTGATAAATATGAAGAAAATGGAACAGCTTTACGAAGGAAAAGCAAAGAAGGTTTTTAAAACTGATGACGAAAATCTTTACATCGTTGATTACAAAGATGACGCAACTGCATTTAACGGTCTTAAAAAAGGTCAAATTGCAGGTAAGGGTGTTGTGAACAACAAAATGTCAAACTTCCTTATGCAAATTATGGAAAAGAACGGTATCCCTACTCACTTTGTTGAAGAAATTTCAGACAGAGAAACTGTTGTTAAGAGAGTAGAAATCGTACCTTTGGAAGTAATCATCAGAAATATTGCGGCAGGTAGTTTTTCAAAGCGTTTTGGCGTTGAAGAAGGCAAGAAATTAAACTGCACAACTTTGGAATACTGTCTAAAGAACGACGACCTTGGCGATCCTATGATTAACGATTATCAGATTATCGCTATCGGTGCCGCTACTAAAGAGGATCTTGATACTATTGCTGACCTTACTTTTAAAGTAAATGATGTTCTAAAAGCATATTTTGAAAGTATTAATATAGAACTTGTTGATTTCAAGATTGAGTTCGGTAAAACTCCTGATGGTCAGATTATTCTTGCTGATGAAATCTCACCTGATACTTGCCGTCTATGGGACGCTACAACTCACGAAAAACTTGACAAAGACCGTTTCAGACGTGATATGGGCAATGTTGAAGAGGCATATGCAGAGGTATTTAAACGTCTTGGACTATAATTAAGTGTAGACCGAATTAAATTGCCCGGCTCACCGCTTTTTGCCGAGGACAGTGCATATGTACGGCACCGTCGACTGCAAAGTGGCAATCAAAGCGATTTTCTTCGGTCTTATAAAAAATTTAGAGGAGTAAATGAAATGGCAACAAATACTTACGAAAGTCCGTTAAACTCACGTTACGCGTCAAAGGAAATGCAGTACATTTTTTCTCCGGACAAGAAATTCTCGACTTGGAGAAAACTTTGGATTGCGCTTGCAGAAAGTGAAAAAGAACTTGGACTTGATATAACAGACAAACAGATTGCTCAAATGAAAGAGCATATTTACGATATTAATTATGATGTTGCAAAGGCTCGTGAAAAGGAAGTTCGTCACGATGTAATGTCGCACGTTTACGCATACGGCGTACAGTGCCCGGACGCAAAGCCTATTATTCACTTGGGTGCAACAAGTTGTTACGTAGGTGACAACACTGATATTATCATAATGACAGAGGCTATGCAGCTTGTTAAGAAAAAGCTTGTATGTCTTATCGGCGAGCTGGCAAAGTTCGCAAAGGAATATAAGGATTTGCCGACATTGGCATTTACTCATTTTCAGCCGGCACAGCCTACAACAGTAGGTAAGCGTGCGTCATTGTGGCTTGAAGATTTGCTTATGGACCTTGAGGATGTTGATTATCAGCTTTCAAAGGCAAAGCTTTTGGGTTGTAAAGGTACAACGGGTACACAGGCAAGTTTCCTTGAACTTTTTGAGGGTGACCATGAAAAATGTAAAATGCTTGACAAGAAGATTGCCGAAAAAATGGGTTATGAAGAATCATTCCCTGTAAGCGGTCAGACATATCCGAGAAAACTTGACTCTCAAATGCTTAATACATTGAGCCTTATCGCACAGAGTGCGTACAAGTTCTCAAACGACATCAGACTTCTTCAACACTTAAAGCAGATTGAAGAACCGTTTGAAAAGTCGCAAATCGGTTCATCGGCAATGGCTTATAAGAGAAACCCTATGAGAAGTGAAAGAATCGGCTCTCTTGCAAGATATGTAATAGTAGACGCACTTAATCCGGCAATCACTGCATCAACACAATGGTTTGAAAGAACTCTTGATGACAGTGCAAATAAACGAATTTCAGTTCCTGAGGCTTTTCTTGCAGTAGATGCTATTCTAAGCTTGTACATCAACGTTGTTGACGGACTTGTGGTATATGATAAAGTAATCAATCAGCAGTTTATGCGTGAAATTCCGTTTATGGCTACTGAAAATATTATGATGGATGCCGTTAAAAAAGGCGGCGACAGACAGGATCTTCACGAAAAAATCAGAGTATATTCTATGGAGGCGGGAAAGACTGTTAAAATGGAGGGTAAGGAAAACAACCTTGCTGAACTTATCGCCGGTGATCCTGCATTCGGTTTGACTTTGGAAGAAATTAATGCCGTTATGAAACCTGAAAATTTTGTCGGACGTGCTCCGCAGCAGGTTGAAGATTTCTTAAAGGATTACGTTGAGCCTGTTCTTGAAAAGAACAAGGATTTACTTGGTATTGAAGTTGAAATTAACGTCTGATCTATTTAAAATATAAATTTAGAGGTATTTATATGAAGAAAATTATATCTTGCCTTGTTGCGGTTTGTATGGCTGCAATGTCGTTTGTGACCGTACACTGCGAGGATAATATTAAAGTGATACTTGACGGCAAAACGCTTGAATTTGACGTTCAGCCACAAATTATAGACGAACGCACACTTGTGCCTATGCGTGTGATATTCGAGGCATTGGACGCAGATGTTGAGTGGGAAGAGGAAACTCAGACTATCAACGCAAGACGTTCGGATACTGATTTGTTTTATATCAGTATGCGTGTGGGTGACAAGATAATTCATAAGGAGACGGTTAAGGCGAACTTGCCAACATCAAACGATATTGAACTTGATGTACCGCCGATGATTATAGACGGGCGTACGCTTGTTCCTGTTCGTGCGGTTTCGGAGTGCTTTGGCTGTAAGGTAGAGTGGGACGGCGAAAGGCGAACTGTTATTATTGAAAGCAATTCTGACAATAATACAGATACTGACGTGCCGACACCGTCACCGACAGAAACGCCTGTCAATTCAGTTAATACAATCGAATATAACGCCGATAATGAGCAGTATGCAAGTTATATGAAAGAATTTAAAATTCTTGACGCGGTAAAAAATTCGGACGGCAACTATGATATAACATACACACTTCAAACATATCTTGAAGGTCGTGGTTTGGTTGTGGTTGAATTTAGGTGCATTGATGAAAACGGCAGTGAAGTTGACAGATTCGGCGGAGCATTTCAAGGCACAGATTATACATGGAGCGCTCAAGAGGCGAAAACAACAATTTCCGGTAAAACAACACGCATTGAGCTTGTAATTGAAAAATAAGTTATGAAATTAAAAATCAGGCAAACGCTTGGTTAGCATAGGAGGACAAATACATGGTAAAAGCAATAGTTGGTGCAAACTGGGGCGATGAAGGTAAGGGCAAGATTACAGATATGCTTGCTGCTGACAGTGACATCGTAATCAGATTTCAGGGCGGTGCAAACGCAGGTCACACTATTATAAACGAATACGGAAAATTTGCATTGCATCTTCTTCCGTCAGGTTCATTCAATCAGAATGTAACAAATATGATCGGAAACGGTGTTGCACTTGATATTCCTGAACTTATAAAGGAAATTGACGAGGTCGTAAAACGTGGTGTTCCGAAGCCGAACATTGTTGTGTCAGAAAGAACACAGGTTCTTATGCCTTATCACAAGTTGTTTGATCAATACGAAGAAGAAAGACTTTCAGACCGTCAGTTCGGTTCTACAAAGTCAGGTATAGCACCGTTCTTCTCAGATAAATTTTCAAAAATCGGTTTTCAGGTTTGGGAACTTTTCGAGCCTGAAAGACTAAAGGAAAAGATTAAGAACGTAATCGAAGTAAAAAATCTTATGCTTGAACATATCTATCATAAACCGCTATTGGACGCAGACGAGCTTTTCAATACACTTATGGAATATGCCGATATGATTAAGCCGTATGTGATTGATTCGGTTGCATTTATGCACAATGCAATCAAAGAGGGTAAGAAAATTCTTTTGGAAGGTCAGCTTGGCTCGCTGAAAGACCCTGATTTCGGTATTTATCCGATGACAACTTCTTCATCTACTCTTGCCGGTTACGGTGCGGTTGGTGCAGGTATTCCTCCGTATGAAATTACAGACATAATTACAGTTGTAAAAGCATATTCATCAGCAGTTGGTGCAGGTGCATTTGTTTCGGAAATATTTGGCGAAGAGGCAGATGAACTTAGAAGACGCGGCGGTGACGGCGGTGAATTCGGTGCTACAACAGGCAGACCGAGACGTATGGGTTGGTTCGACTGTGTTGCGTCACGTTACGGCTGTCGTGTACAGGGTACAACTCAAGTTGCATTTACTGTACTTGACGTACTTGGTTATCTTGATGAAATTCCTGTATGTGTGGGATATGAAGTTGACGGTGAAGTTATCAGAGATTTCCCTACAACAAACAAGCTTGAAAGAGCAAAGCCTGTTTTGAAAGTTCTTCCTGGTTGGAAAACTGACATCAGAGGAATCAAGAAATATGAGGACTTACCGGAAAATTGCCGTAAGTACATCGAATTTGTTGAAAAAGAACTTGAAGTGCCTATTAAGATTGTTTCTAACGGTCCTTCAAGAGAAGATATTATATTGAAATAATTAAAATGAACCCAAGGGGGAATTTGTTATGGACGCATCTAAAATCAAATTGATTATATGGGACCTTGACGAAACCTTTTGGAACGGTACTATTTCAGAACAAAAGGTCGCACCTGTTAAGCAGGCTTGCGACCTTGTTTTGTTATCCTCAAAAAAGGGAATTGTCAATTCGATTTGTTCCAAAAATAATGAAAAGCCGTGTATCGATAAGCTGAAAGAATGGGATTTGGATAAGTATTTTGTGTTCAATTCGATTAACTGGGAGCCGAAAGGTCAGAGGATTAAAGATACTGTGGAAAGTATGAATTTAAGAACTTGCAATGTACTTTTTATTGACGATAATAAGCTGAATTTGGAGGAGGCAAAGTTTTTCTGCCCCGATATTATGACAATGCTACCCGATAAAATCGGTGAACTTTATGCGGCGGTTTCAATGCTTGATAAGAATGACGAAAAATTATCACGTCTTGAAAGTTACAAGGTGCTTGAAAAGAAAAATAAGATTAAACAGAGTATCGGTTCAAATGAAGAATTTTTGCGACAGAGCAATATCCACGTTGATTTTCATTCGGATTGTGCGGAACACATTGACAGATTGCATGAGCTTATATTCCGTGCAAATCAGCTTAATTTTACGAAAGTGCGTTCAACGAAAGACGAACTTAAAGCGTTGTTTGAAGATAAAAATGCGAAATGTGAATATATAACGGCGTATGACAAGTACGGTGAATACGGAATTGTCGGCTTTTATGCCGTAAAGGATAATACGCTTGTGCATTTTCTGTTTTCGTGCCGTACGCTCGGTATGGGGATTGAGCAATATACATATGAAAAAATCGGTTGTCCGAAACTTGATATTGTAGGTGACGTGTCGGTTAAAATCGGCAAAAACGAGCCGACTGTAACGTGGATAAATCAAGATAACGTAAAGACGGATAATGAATTTGAGGACATAAAAAATACCGGGTTTAAGGTGCTTATAAAAGGGCCTTGCGACTTAAATCAAATATTTTCGTTCATAAAAAATGAGGATATATTCGATTGTGAGTTCACGTATGTGAGCCGCGAAAAACAGTCGCTCGGTGTTGCGATTGAGGGTATGAACCATACTTCGCAAATTGTAAATGCCTATTCGATTACAGACGAAGAAACAGCCGAAATTTGTAAACTTCCGATATGCGACAGCCAAATGTACTCGGACAGCATTTATAAAAATAAGTACGGAATGATTTTTATAAGTATTTTGACTGACGCTAATCTCGGCGTGTATCGAAATAAAAACAACGGTGCTGTTTTTGCGTTTGGTGAGTATATTTATCCGCTTACCGACAAGGCTATGTGGAAAAAGTATATTAATAAAGAAGTTTATACCGCAAATTGTGATTTTAAAGAAAAGGATTTGCAGAAGATTGCGGAAGAATATGAATTTTTGGGCAGACTTACACCAAAGCAGACGGCGGAAAATCTGCGGTTTATCTATGAGCATATCAAAACCGATACGGAACTTGTTATTTTGCTTGGCTGCGAACGTGAGTACAAGGATAATAAGCTGGAGGCTTGGGTGAACAGGCACAATGACCACAAGGAATATAATTCGGCGGTACGGAAAGAATTTGACGGCTGCAAAAATGTGACGTTGTTTGACGTGAATGAATATATAACGTCCGATGATGATTTTAACGACAGTGTAAACCATTATAAAAAACGTGTGTATTACTTGATGGCGCAAAAATTTACCGAAATGATAAATGCTCATGCAAACGCAGATGTAGCAAAGCAAACGTCAAAAGCAAAACTTGCGTATTTAACATTAAAACAAAAAATTAAAAAGATTGTTAAACCAAACGGTTAAATTTTATATTGACAAAACAGTTGCATTAGAATAAAATTAAACTATTGATTAAAATAATTTGGGAGATTATAAATGAGTATACGAAAGGTAACTATATGCTTGGCGGTGATTCTTTTCATATCTGCCACCGTACTTGCATTTACATCTAATAAACGTGCAGAAAAAAAGGCTGAAAAAGAATATACGCCTACCGTACAGACGGTCACAATGACGGCTGTCGGCGACTGTACGTTGGCAACTGACATAAACGCAGACCCAAACGGCAGCTTTAAATCGGTTGCCGAGTCTTTAAACGGCGATTATTCATATTTCTTTAAAAATGTTTCACCGATATTTTCGGAGGACGATTTAACTATCGTAAATTTTGAGGGTACTTTGTCAAATCAAGGAACAAGACAGGATAAGCAGTTTGCTTTCAGGGGTAAGCCTGAATATGTGCAGATACTTACATCGTCAAGCGTTGAGGCGGCAAACCTTGCAAATAACCACAGTGCCGATTACGGTGACGTAAGTCTTTCGGACACGATAAAATATTTGAATGAGGCCGGTATCTCTAATTTTATAGGTACGAATACTGCGATAAGAGATGTAAACGGAATATCGGTCGGACTTGTCGGAATTGACGCACTTGACGAAACAGAGGCGGCAAAACTTGAAAATGTTATCGGTTCGGTTAAAAGTCTTGGTGCACAGCTTGTTATAGTAAGTATTCACTGGGGCGAAGAAAAGGCTACCGCTCCGAACGATACACAAACAGAGCTTGCACACAAGGCGATTGACGCAGGTGCAGACCTTGTTTTGGGAACACACCCTCACGTTTTGCAGGGTATTGAAAAATACAACGGTAAATATATAGCGTACAGCTTAGGTAACTTCTGCTTCGGCGGTAACAATAACCCGGCGGACAAGGACACAGTTATATACAGACAGACATTTACGTTTGTTGACGGGGTTATGCAGGAGGACGATAATATGACGCTTATTCCCGCAACAATTTCGGGTCATGATGAGTATAACGACTATCAGCCGGCAATAGCTGAGGGTGACAGAAAGACTCAAATAGAGAATAAGTTGATTGAATATTCGACACCGCTCGGACTTTCTACACTTAATTTCAGATAATTTGTTTTTACTATTGACAAATGGCAGTAAAGTTTAGTATAATATAACACAGATTAGATGAGATTAGAACAGACAGAGCATATTTTAATATGATTTTTATGCCTCTTGGACTTATCTGTCTGAGAGGTTTTTCTGTTTTTTCTTGCAAAAAAGAAAGGAAGATGTAAAATGAAAAATTTAAAGAAGATTATTGCAATGGGACTAACAGCCGCACTATGTGCCGTTTCTTTGGCAGGTTGCGGAGGCACACAAAACGGTGGAACTGACGGAGCAACAGACACAAATGCTAAAGATACATACAAAATCGGTGTACTTCAATACGCAGACCATCCGTCGCTTGATAACTGCCGTGAGGGTTTTAAGCAGGGACTTGATTCAGAGGGTATCAAGTATGATATTACAGAATCGTCTGCAAAGGGTGACGACTCAACAAATACACAAATTGCACAGCAATTTGTTTCACAAGGTATGGACCTTGTATGCGGTATCGCAACACCGTCTGCGCAGGCTTGCTACAATGCGGCTTATGAAGCAAAAATTCCTGTAATCTTTAACGCAGTTTCAGACCCTGTTGCCGCAAAGCTTGCAGAAAGCGATACACAGGCAATGGACGGAATTACAGGTGTAAGCGATATGTTGCCTGTTGACGAACAGTTAAAGCTTATCCGTGAAATGTTGCCTGACGCAAAGAAAATCGGTATACTTTACACAACAAGTGAAGCAAATTCTGTTTCTACAATAGAAAGATACAAGCAAAAAGTAGGCGAATACGGTTTTGAACTTGTTGAAAAGGGTATTACAAATGCCGCTGAAATTCCGCAAGCAGTAGACCTTTTGGTAAGCGAAGTTGACTGTATCTCAAATATGACAGACAACACAGTTGTTGAAAACTTGCCTATACTTCTTGAAAAGGCAACTGCTAAAAACATTCCTGTATTCGGCAGTGAAGAAGAACAAGTAGGAAACGGCTGTATAGCGTCAGCCGGTATCGACTACATTGAACTTGGTAAAAAAGCAGGCGTTATGGCTGCAAGAGTGCTAAAGGGTGAGGACGTTAAGAATATCCCTTACGAAACTCTTACAGAAAGTAAAATTACTATCAACACTGACGCCGCAGAAAAAATCGGAGTAACAATACCGCAGTCAATCACAGACAGAGCTGAGGTCAAAAACGCTCCGTCTGAATCATGATTGAAGGACTGATAGTCGGAATACTTGAGCAGGGACTGATATATGGAATAATGGCTATGGGTGTGTATATCACCTATACCATTCTTGATTTCCCCGATTTGTCTGTAGACGGTACGTTCCCTCTCGGAATAGCTATATGCTTTGTGATGATTAATAACGGTCTTAATCCTTGGCTTGCATTGCTTGCGGCATTTGCCGCAGGGTGCATAGCCGGTATGTTTACGGGAATTTTCAACGTAAAACTCAGAATACGCAATCTTCTTTGCGGTATTCTCACTATGACGGCTCTTTATTCGATAAATTACGGAATAGTCGGAAAAGCGTCGGATTTCCTAAGTATGGATACAACGACTATTTTCTCGCAGACAGCTTTCCTTTTCGGAAACGGTCACTTTGCATTGTACTCTAAACTTGTTGTTATTCTTGTGATTACGCTTATCGCAAAGTTTGCACTTGATTGGTATATGCGTACCAAGTCGGGATTTCTTTTAAGAAGTGTCGGAGATAATGAGGGGCTTGTAATCACGCTTGCACAAAATCCGGGAACGATTAAAATTATCGGTCTTGCGATTGCAAACGGACTTGTTTCGCTTGCCGGTGCGGTGTACTGCCAATACGGCAAAGCGTTTAACGTTGCGTCTGGTACGGGTACTGTTGTCATGGGTCTTGCCGCCGTTATTATCGGCTCGACTATATTTAAGAAAATTAAATTCCTTAGAATTACAACAGGCGTGCTTTTCGGTATGATTATTTATAAGGCCTGTATTTCAATCGCGCTTGCCGCAGGCTTGCGTTCGCAAGATACAAACCTTATGATAACGATTTTGTTTATTGCAACACTTTGCGTAGACGAATTTTTGCTTAAAAAGAAGAAAGTTGGGGTGAAGAAAAATGCTTGAACTTTCTCACATTTATAAAACTTTTAATCAAGGAACTATTGATGAAAAGGTACTTTTTTCGGACTTTAACATAACTGTAAACGACGGTGATTTTGTCGGAGTTATCGGTTCAAACGGTTCGGGAAAAACGACTATGTTAAACGTCATTTCGGGCGATATGCCGATTGACAGCGGAAGTGTTTTGCTTGACGGTAAGGAGCTTAATAAGCTGAAAAACTTTAAACGTGCTCAGAGAATAGGCAGAGTTTTTCAAAATCCCGCAATGGGAACCTGTCCGTCAATGACGATATGGGAAAACCTGTCTATCGCAGATAATAAGGGTAAGAATTTCGGACTTTCGTTTGGACTTAACCGTCAGAGAAAAGACTTTTACCGTTCACAGCTTGAACTTTTGGGTATGGGACTTGAAAACAGACTTTCAACTCTTGCAGGCTCACTTTCGGGCGGTCAAAGACAGGCACTTGCACTTATTATGGCGACTATGATCAGACCTGATTTGTTGCTTTTGGACGAACATACAGCCGCGCTTGACCCTAAATCTTCTGATACGGTTATGATGCTTACGGATAAGATTGTTCGTGAAAAGAACATAACAACCATTATGGTAACGCATAATCTTCGTCACGCGGTTGAGCATGGCACAAGAACTGTTATGATGCATAACGGCGAGGCTATTATGGATGTTTCCGGTGTGGAAAAAGATAATAAGACTATAAATGACTATTTGACAGTGTTTAACGAAATAAGTATCGAATGTGGAAATTAGCCTAAAAGCTGAATTTGAGAGTGTTCAAATTCAGCTTTTTTAGTATAAAAATCAGCAAATATTTCATTCTCTTCTTGAATTTTTATTCATTAAAGTTTATAATGAAAAAAGAGGCTCAAGAGAGATATTGGAGCGATTTGGAGTAAGGGAGAAAAAACTATGTTAAAAAAATTAACCGCATTTTTGACGGCAGCTGTAATGGTTACATCAGTTGTGTCAATATCGGTGTTGACGTCATATGCCGACACAAATTCAACTATTGAAAAACGAGTAATGGAAAAACTTGATCGAGGCACTGTTGCCGTTAAAACAAATGGCGGTGTGTATTTGTCGTGGCGACTTTTGGGTACGGAAAGTCTTACAAATCAAGCATTTGATATATACCGTGACAGTGAAAAAATATACACAACAGGCGAACACGATGCAACTTGCTATACCGATTCAAAAGGCACGGCGGATAACAAGTATACAGTTGTGCCGAAAGGTGAGGCAATAGACAAAACAGAGGCGGTTGATGTTTGGACAACAAACACAACATATAAAGGTCGTTCTGTGGCATATAAAGACATTGCGTTTAAAGTTCCTGACGGAGGAAAGACGCCAACAGATGAAGAATATACATATACCGCAAACGATATGAGTGTGGGCGACCTTGACGGTGACGGAGAATATGAATACATCGTAAAATGGGACCCGTCTAATTCAAAGGATAATTCCGTTAAGGGTTATACGGGCAATGTGTATTTGGACGCATATGAGCTTGACGGCACTCTTCTTTGGAGAATAGATTTGGGAGTTAATATCCGCGCGGGTGCGCACTATACTCAATATATGGTCTATGATTTTGACGGTGACGGTAAGTCGGAAGTCATATTAAAAACAGCACCGGGCTCAAAAGACGGTGAGGGTAATTATGTCTCAAAAGCAGGAAAAAATATAACCAAGGGTGACGATAAAAAAGATTACAGAAATTCATCTGGTTTGCTTATGGGCAAGGATGGCGGACCGGAGTATTTAACTGTATTTAACGGTGAAACAGGTGCGGCAATGCAGACTGTTGATTTTGACCCGCCGAGAAGCATTTTGACATCTTCCGAATGGGGCGACAGCTATGCAAACAGAAGTGAAAGATACCTTGCAGCGGTGGCATATCTTGACGGTGTACATCCAAGCGTTGTTATGACGAGGGGATATTATACATATGTGTATGCGGCGGCATATACTTGGGACGGCACAGACCTTAAAGAACAATGGCTTTCAACTAATACACCGACAGAAGAAAATGGCGGTACAGGTTGTACCGTAAAATATGCAGACGGTACAAGTAAAAATAATACAAACAAAACGCTTTATGCACAAGGTGCACACAGTGTATCGGTAGCTGACGTGGATAATGACGGATATGACGAGATTATTTTCGGCAGTGCGGTTCTTGACCATGACGGAACTGTTTTGACGTATGACGGCCGAGGACACGGTGACGCAGAACACGTTTCGGACTTTGATAACGACGGAAAACAAGAAATATTTATGGCACACGAGGCAGGTAAGCACAATGATAAAATAATTCCATATGCGGTAGATATAAAGAGATATAATGGTGATATTATGCTACAAGCCGCACAGGGAGATATAGGCAGAGGTATTATGGATAATGTCGATGATGAATATGCACTGTCAAGCGGTAATCTTTCGTTGTTCTGGTCGGTAGCGGCTGACGGTATATATAATCAAGCAGGTGAAAAAGTAGGAAATATACCTAATACCAATGGAAGCAATATGGAGAATTTTGCAGTTTATTGGGACGGTGATTTGGGACGAGAATTGCTTGACGGAAATAAACTTGTAAAATACAGCGTAACAAGTGGTACGGAAAGAATTTATTATAACAGTAAAAATTCAACATTGCCGGGTTCAATAAATAACGGTACAAAGTCAAATGCGTGTCTTACAGCCGACCTTTTCGGTGATTGGCGTGAAGAAATCGTGCTTAGATACGGTGACGGTGTGAGAATTTATTTTTCGACTATTCCGACTGATTACAGACTTACAACGCTTATGCACGACAGTCAATATCGTTGCGCAATAGCATGGCAGAATGTCGGATACAACCAGTCGCCTCATACAAGCTATTATATAGGTTCGGCGGCTTTGGCGAAAGATTCGGGTGGCAACACGTTAAACTACCTTGCACCGAATACGTCATTTACGGAGGTGACTTATCCTGACACATCGTCAATTACACCACGTCCTACGGTAAAAGCCACGACAGCACCTGTGACTGTTACTGCCGATGCGGATACATATCTTGTGGACAGTACAACGGCACACGGCTCTGACGAGGAATTGAAGATTAATCAAGCACAAAATGTATATACATCAAGCTCGCCGGGATTGAAAGATATTAAAGGTTTGGGATTGATTCGCTTTGACCTTTCAAAGTATGCCGGTAAAAAATTAGTATCGGCAACATTAAATTTGTATGATAAATTTTCAAATACGGAAAAGAAAAATTCGGTTTTACACCTTGATTACTGTTCAAAGAATGATTGGGACGAGGCGACAGTTACTACAAATGATATAACAGTGAGAGGCGAGGATACGCCGTTGTCGTCATTGGGTTTGCAAGTGTCACCTGCATACAATGTCGATTATAAGGAAATATCGTTCGATGTGACGGATGTGATAAAAGAGAAGTGTACAGATAATTTGATTACGTTTACCTTGTGGACAGGTACAGGACGTGAACAGGTTATCGCGTCAAAGGAATACAGCGGTACAGACGCACAAGGACCGACACTTGTGTTGGAATTTGAGGGAGAAGAGCCGACACCAACGCCGACAGTAGTGCCAACGGCAACACCAACATTAAAGCCGACACCAACGGTAGTACCAACGGCAACACCAATATTAAAGCCGACACCAACGCCAACGGTAGTGCCAACGGCAACACCAACATTAAAACCAACACCGACACCGACGGTAGTGCCAACGGCAACACCAACATTAAAGCCGACAGCGACACCGACGGTAGTGCCGACGGTTAATCCAACATTAAAGCCGACAACAATTCCGACAGCAATCCCAACGGTGATTCCAACAACGACACCAAATTTGGCAAACAACAAAATCACAGCTATGATAAATAGCAACAACAAACTTGATGTCACACTTGATTTTGAAAATGTGGATATGAATGATGTTAATGTGTATGTTGCCTTTAAGAATAACGGTAAGCTTGTGGGAATGAAAATGCCACAGGCAAGCGAGTTAAAGGGAATAGATTTGATTGATAAAGAGTATACGGATATAGAGGTTTATGCTTGGGATAATAAGCAGAAACCGTATGCGAATATAGTACGTATCGTTAATAATGTACAATAAACAAAAAACTGATGTGGAAACACATCAGTTTTTTTGTTATCTTATAAAATTAGTTTTTCATAATATTTCATCTTTTATTAACCGATAATACCGCAAACGTCTTCTGCAATTTGTTCAGGAGTAAGGCGGTTAGCTTCGATGATTTCTTGCGGATTGTATCTGTCAAGAAATTCTTTCTTTAGACCGTAATTCAATACTTTAACGTCTGAATTGCCGTAGAATCTTGCAATCTTTTCTCCGAAACCACCGTCTAAAATACCGTCTTCAACAGTGATAACAACGTCATGATTTGCCTTAAGTTGTTCCAAAAGCTTATCGTCAGTACCTGTAATGTAAATCGGGTTTATAAGTGTAGGTTTTACACCTGTTTTGTTTTCGATAATTTCAGCCGTTTTTGCACCTACCGAATAGAATGAGCCAAGTGCAGCGATTGCAATTTTACTGCCGTTTTGAGTAACTTCATATTCATTTAGCTTGCTGAAGTCCTTTGTAACCTTTTTGCCGTCTGATACAACACTGATAGGTACACGGATTGCAACAGGGTGGTCGTTTTGCTCAATACTCCAATCAAGCATTGCAAGGTATTCTTCCTTTGTTGTCGGTGCAAGGTAGACAAGATTAGGAATGTTAGACATCATCGGAATATCATATATACCAAGGTGAGTAACGTCATTCATACCGTAAACAGACGCCCAATATACAAGGATTGTTGCGGGACTGTTGTTGATACATAAATCCTGTGAAAGCTGGTCGTAGGTACGTTGAATAAATGTGCTGTAAACACCGTAAACAGGCTTGCCGCCGCTCTTTGCGATACCTGACGCAAGTGCAACGGCTGTTTCTTCGGCGATACCAACGTCAACAAACTGTGAGCCTGCCTCTTTTCTCTTGTCCTCTGTGAAACCGAAAACGGTAGGTGTGGCAGATGTAATTCCGACAACGGTCTTGTCCTCTTTCATTTTCTTTAAAAGAATATCGGCTGTCATTGACGAATAATCTTCTCCGCCGTCTTGCGACATATCGGATTTACCTGTTTCAAGGTTGAATGGACCGCAGTAGTGCCAATTTTCCTTGTTTTCTTCTGCTATTTTGTAGCCTTTACCTTTTTGGGTACAAATGTGAACAACTACAGGATAAGTGCTGTCTTTAACCTGCTCGAATGCGGTGATAAGCGAATCAATGTCATTTCCGTCTTTTACAAATACATAGTCAAGTCCCATTGATTTGAAAAGATTACATTCCGATTTACCGTCTGTATCGCGAAGCTGTTTTAGGTTTTTATACAAACCGCCGTGATTTTCTGCGATAGACATATCGTTATCGTTTACAACGATTATAAGATTGCTGTTAAGCTCACTTGCAAAGTCAAGTCCTTCAAGAGCCTCACCGCCCGAAAGTGAACCGTCACCGATTACGGCAATTATATTTTCACTGTCACCCTTTAAATCACGACCTTTTGCAAGACCGCAGGCAAGTGAAACGGAAGTTGAAGTGTGACCGATTGTAAAGAAATCGTGGTCGCTTTCGTCGGGATTGCTGTAACCCGATACGTCATCATACTTGTTCTCGTACAAAAACGCATCTTTTCTGCCTGTAAGCATTTTATGCGGATAGCTTTGGTGAGAAACGTCATACACGATTTTGTCTGTCGGTGAGTTAAAGACATAGTGAAGTGCGATTGCCGCCTCTACCATACCGAGATTAGGACCGAAGTGTCCGCCGTGCTTGCTTAGCTTTTGCAAAAGTGCTTGACGCATTTCGTCTGCAAGAATGTGAAGCTGTTCACTGTTTAAATTCTTTACGTCTGTCGGTTGATTGATTTTTTCAATATACATTTAAAATTCCTCCATAAGTTTATTTAATGTTATTTACCTATTTTGTTTTGGATACAATGACTTTAGCAACGTCAATCCCAAGATAATTCGCCTGTCTTCACGGCTGTTTCGTAACGGTCGATTTTGTAGTTCAGTCGCTTTAATGTGACATTCATTTGTTCCATTTGGTCGAGCAGATTTTTTCTTTGCTCAACCAAAAGTTGAAGCCTTGCGGGAATAGTTTCGTCACCCTCTTGACAAAGTTTAACGTATTCGATTATAGATTCAACAGGCAGACCGGCACTTCTCATACAAATAACGTGCTCAACCCAGCCTAAGTCGCTCTCTTGATAATCACGAATACCGCTTGATGTTCGTGTAACAGGCGGTATCATTCCGATACGTTCATAATATCGCAAAGTGTCCTGCGAAATATCGTATTTTTCGCTTACTTCTTTTATAGTCATTAAAATCACCTCGCATATATTTTTTGTTTACAAGTATATTATAATACTTGGAGTTTACTCTAAGTCAATAGTTTTTTGAAAATTTTTTGAAATAAATTAAGTGGAGGAGAGAATTTCGTATAAAAAAACAGGCAAAACCGAAAGGTTTTGCCTGTCTGATTATCATATTCGATAATGAATTAGTTTTCTTCGTTAATCTTAGCTTGAGCAGCTGCAAGTCTTGCGATTGGCACACGGAATGGTGAGCATGAAACATAGTCAAGACCAATCTTGTGGCAGAACTCAACTGATGATGGGTCGCCGCCGTGTTCACCGCAGATACCGATGTGAAGTTTTGGATTAACCGGCTTACCAAGCTTAATAGCTGTTTCCATAAGCTTACCAACACCCTTTTGGTCAATCTTAGCGAACGGATCGTTTTCAAAGATTTTAGCGTCATAGTAAGCGTCAAGGAACTTACCTGCGTCGTCACGTGAGAAACCGAATGTAAGCTGAGTAAGGTCGTTTGTACCGAAACAGAAGAAGTCAGCTTCGTTAGCAATTTCGTCAGCTGTTAGAGCCGCACGAGGGATTTCGATCATTGTACCAACTTCGTACTTAAGTTCGATGCCTGATGCAGCGATTTCAGCGTCAGCTGTTTCTACAACGACTTTCTTAACGTACTTCAATTCCTTGATGTCGCCGATAAGCGGAATCATAATTTCAGGAACGATTGTCCAATCAGCGTGAGCCTTTTGAACGTTGATAGCTGCACGAATAACAGCCTTTGTCTGCATTTTTGCAATTTCAGGATATGTTACTGCAAGACGGCAACCTCTGTGACCCATCATAGGGTTAGCCTCGTGCAGACCGTTGATAATATCCTTAATAGCCTCAACGCTCTTGCCTTGAGCCTTTGCAAGCAATTCAATATCTTCTTCTTCTGTAGGAACGAACTCGTGTAGAGGTGGGTCCAAGAATCTGATTGTTACAGGGTTACCTTCAAGAGCCTCGTAAAGTTGCTCGAAGTCACCTTGTTGCATAGGAAGAATTTTATCAAGAGCTGCTTCTCTTTCTTCAACTGTATCAGCACAAATCATTTCTCTGAATGCGTCAATTCTGTTGCCTTCAAAGAACATATGCTCTGTACGGCAAAGACCGATACCTTCTGCACCAAGCTCCTTAGCTTTCTTAGCGTCAGCAGGAGTATCTGCGTTTGTACGAACTTTTAGTGTTCTGTACTTATCAGCCCATGACATAATTCTGCCGAATTCACCTGCGATTGATGCATCAACTGTTGGGATAATACCGTCATAGATATTACCTGTTGAACCGTCAAGTGAAATTGTATCACCTTCGTGATATTCTTTACCGTTAAGTGTAAACTTCTTGTTTTCTTCGTCCATTGCGATGTCGCCGCAACCTGATACACAGCATGTACCCATACCACGGGCAACAACGGCTGCGTGAGATGTCATACCGCCGCGAACTGTAAGGATACCTTGAGCGGCTTTCATACCTTCGATATCTTCAGGAGAAGTTTCAAGTCTTACAAGAACAACCTTTTCGCCTCTTGCAGCCCATTCTTTAGCGTCGTCAGCTGAGAATACAATCTTACCTGCTGCGGCACCCGGAGATGCACCAAGAGCCTTACCCATTGGTGTAGCAGCCTTTAGAGCGGCAACGTCGAATTGTGGGTGAAGTAGTGTATCAAGGTTTCTTGGGTCGATCATTGCAACAGCTTCTTTTTCTGTTCTCATACCTTCGTCAACAAGGTCACAAGCAATCTTCAAAGCAGCTTGAGCAGTTCTCTTACCGTTTCTTGTTTGTAGCATATAAAGCTTTTTATTTTCAACAGTGAATTCCATATCCTGCATATCTCTGTAGTGATCTTCAAGAAGTTTGCAAACATCCTTGAACTGAGCAAATGCCTCAGGGAATTCTTCTTCCATCTTTGCGATTGGCATTGGTGTACGAACGCCGGCAACAACGTCTTCACCTTGAGCGTTTATAAGGAATTCACCCATAAGCTTCTTTTCACCTGTAGCAGGGTCACGAGTAAATGCAACACCTGTACCGCAGTCATCACCCATGTTACCGAATGCCATTGACTGTACGTTTACGGCTGTACCCCATGAATAAGGAATGTCGTTGTCACGACGGTATACGTTAGCTCTTGGGTTATCCCATGAACGGAATACGGCTTTAACGGCACCCATAAGCTGTTCTTTAGGATCTGATGGGAAGTCTTCGCCAATCTTTTCCTTATATTCAGCCTTAAATTGTGATGCAAGTTCCTTTAGGTCGTCAGCTGTAAGCTCAACGTCAAAAGTAACTCCCTTTTCTTCTTTCATCTTGTCGATAAGTTCTTCAAAATACTTCTTACCGACTTCCATAACTACGTCTGAATACATCTGAATAAATCTTCTGTAACAGTCCCAAGCCCATCTTGCGTTACCTGACTTCTTAGCGATAACTTCAACAACGTCTTCGTTAAGACCAAGGTTCAGGATTGTATCCATCATACCCGGCATTGATGCTCTTGCACCACTACGAACAGAAACAAGAAGTGGGTTTTCCTTGTCGCCGAACTTCTTACCTGTAATTTCTTCCATCTTGCCAATGTACTCGTTGATTTCAGCCATAATATCAGGATTGATTGTACGACCGTCTTCGTAATATTGAGTACAAGCCTCAGTTGTAATTGTGAAACCCTGAGGTACCGGAAGACCGATATTTGTCATTTCAGCAAGGTTAGCACCTTTACCGCCAAGCAACTCTCTCATAGTTGCATTACCTTCTGTAAAAAGGTAACAATACTTTTTTGCCATTGGATTCTCCTCCTAAAGTTATAAAAATAGTAGCGACGGCGTCTGCCGCCATATGTCTGTATATTAATTATACCATAAATAAACGAAATGTCTATATTATTTATTCAATTTTTTTATAATTTGTGAAAAATATATCATTGTTTAGATATTTTTTTTATAAATCGACAAAAAAACACCGATGTGTCGGTGTTTTTTAGATTAGTTTTTTACGTCTTTCATTTCAAATACGTTAATTTTCGGTGCTTTGTATGACTCAATGTAGTCAAGTGTTTCGTCCACGTCATCGAAAACTTTGTAAAGAAGTTTACAGCCCGCTCTCAAAAACTTTTCCTTGACCGCAACTTCAAGCATATCAATCATTGCGTTGTAATATCCGTTTACGTTAAGTATGGCGATAGCTTTGTTATGTCTTTCAAGCTGTTTTAGAGTAAACACTTCAAAAAATTCCTCAAAAGTGCCTATTCCGCCGGGAACAATAACAAAAGCGTCTGCTCTTTCTTCCATTATACGTTTTCTTTCACGCATTGTGTCCGTTCTGATAAGTTCCGTACAGTCTTGGAAAATACGGCCGTCAACACCCATATCTTCATCATCAAAGAAATTCGGTACAACACCGACAATTTCGCCTTTCTTTTCATAAACACCGCGTGCAACCGCACCCATAAGTCCGGATGCACCTGCACCGTAAACAAGTCCGTGACCTCTGTCAGCAATTTTACGTCCGAGTTCTTCGACTTGGCTGACATAAGATTTATCTATTGTGCTGCTTGACGCTCCGAATACACAAATTTTCATAATACATACCCCTTTCTGCCTGTTATTTTTGAGAAAAACTGTTGTAGAAAACAGTTTCGTTTAAATCTTTTCTGCTTGAATGAGCCGCCGAAGGCTCTGCGTCGTCTGACGGATAACCTGTCGGTAAAAATGCAACGGGAACATAATTTTCAGGCAAATTGAATTGCTCTTTTACGTCCTTCGGATTAAATGAGCCTACCCAAGTCGTTCCAAGCCCTATGCTTTTTGCCGCCAACATCATATGCGTTGCAACGATAGCCGCGTCGATTTCACCCTCGTCGTGTCCGTCATTTCCGCGCGTCCAAGATGTTTCTTTGTCGTAACATACAAGGAAATTAAGCGGCGGATTAAATGCAAATTTCGTGCATTTGCTCACCTTTTCAAGTTCTTTTTCGTCGGTAAGTACAAGTATTCTCTGTGGCTGAAAATTTACGGCGGTAGGCGCTGCCTGCATTGCCGCAAGAATATAATCTATCTTTTCTTTCTCTACTTTTTTATCAGAAAATTTTCTGAGCGAAAATCTGTTTTTTGCCAATTCTAAAAAATCCATTTTTAATCACTCCTCATCGTATTCTTTCCTTATTATTGTTATTTTATCATAAATATTATTGTTTGTAAATAAATTAAGTTTTAATAATAATTGAATTTTTTATAAGTGTGTGTTATAATATATGCAAATGAGAAAAAGGAGGTTTTCCGATGTATACCGTTGATTTACACAATCATACAAAATTCAGCTATGACGGCTCGAACACACCCGAAGAAATAATCGAAAATGCAATCAGACACGGTGTTGACGTTATCGGTATAACCGACCATCAATTCTCAATCGGTGAAAATCTTCCTATATATTATGAATATATTCAGCATTGTAAAATAAAATATGCCGATAAAATAAAAGTTCTTTGCGGTCTTGAAATCGGTACACGTCCTACACCGCCGGAATCGCTTGCGCGTGCAACGGAAAATTTTGATTATGTACTTTTTGAATGCCTTGACGATACAAGGGCAATAGATTTTTATGAATTTTTGGAATGGCGAAAGCTGTTTAAATGCAAAGCAGGTCTTGCACATACCGATATTTTCAAACTCGGTGAAAGATACGGACTTGATATAATAAAAATTTTACGTGACAACGATATTTTTTGGGAACTGAATACTTCGGGAAATTACATATATTATTATGATTTTCTTACCAACGAAAAGAAACAGCAGATAATCAAAGAAAGCGGAATTCCCGTAAGCGTCGGTTCTGATACGCATTACATTGCGGAATATCGTAAAAAACAAATTCGCCGTGCGAATGAATTATTGCAAAAATTAAATATTCCTTTACCATAAAAATGACGATTTTTAATCGCCATTTTTTTATTGTTAAAAATAAAATCGAAAAAGTTTTAAAAATATTGCTTAAAATCGAATATTGTTATATAATATAAATAATTGTGATAAAATCGTTTTGTCTGTAATCTGAATAGGAGTGATATTTTTGAAAATAAAAAGTGTTTCAAAAAAATCCGTCATACTTATGGAGTTTGACTGGGTTTTGTTTATAGCGACAATCTGTTTGTCGGTGTTTGGAATAGTGATGATTTATTCGGCTACGAGAACATTGCAGTCGAATACGAATGTAATAGTGCAGTCGGGTGCAATGGTTATAGGTTGTGCGGCAATGCTTGTAACGTGTTTTTTCGATTACGAACAGCTTAAAAATCTCGTCAAACCGATTTATATATTCGCCGTCGCGATACTGCTTTTGGTATTGGTGTTTGGTGTCAGCGGCGACTGGGGTGCGAGGAGCTGGATCAGATTCGGTGCAATCGGTATTCAGCCTTCGGAAATCGCAAAAATTTGCTTTATAGTAACTTTTTCGTGTCACTTATCCAAAGTGCATGACGATATAAATAAACCGCTTACGATTTTAGGATTGTTGCTTCATATCGGCGTGCTTGTAGGTTTGATTTTGTTACAGCCTGATATGGGCAGTGTGTTGGTATTTTTGTTTATGTTTATATGTCTTATGTTTGTTGCAAAACTTTCATATAAATATATATTGCCGATTGGTGTGGCAGGTGTCGCGTCATTGCCTTTTATATATAAGTATGTACTTTCGGAATATCAGCAGAAACGTATTCAGGTGTTTTTCAATCCAAACCTTGACCCAAGGGGCAGAGGCTATAACGTAATTCAATCTAAAATTGCGGTCGGTTCGGGTCAGCTTTGGGGTAAAGGATATTTGCAGGGAACGCAAAACCAAATGGGTTATTTGCCTACTAAATATACCGACTTTATATTCAGTGTAATAAGTGAGGAATTTGGTTTTATCGGTGCATTGCTTGTTACGGCGGTGCTGTTCTTCATAATTTATAAATGCTTTAAAACCGCTCAAAAAGCCGATAATGCTTTCGGAAGATATATTTGTGTCGGTGTCGGTGCAATGATGTTGTTCCACGCATTTGAAAATATCGGTATGTGTATCGGACTTATGCCTGTTACGGGTATTCCGTTGCCGTTTGTAAGCTACGGCGGTACGTCACTTGTTGTGAATATGATTGCAATAGGACTGGTGCTTAGTGTGTCGTATCACAATAAACCGCGAAGTGTGTTTGATGTATACTAATAAAGTGAGCCTGGTGACAAAATGTCACCAGCTCCAAAAATCACATCTGCGATGTAATTTTTGAGTATTTTTTTGAAAAAATCATAAAGTTCCTCCAAAGTCGAAACTTTAGATTTTAAGCCATTTCTGCCGCACAGGTCGTCAGAAATGATTTTTAATGAGGTTGCACCTCAAACTCCCAAAAATAAAGTAGACAAAACCATTATGGTTTTGTCTAAAGTCCGAGGCTGTCGACAAATTGTCGGCAGTCTTTTTTGTTTACTCACAAACTATCGTCGATTGAATATTATATAGTAAGGAGGCAAGAATTTCTCGCTTGCCTTTTTAAAATATTTGAGGGGAGTGAAATTTATGTATATATTGATTGGATCGGTCACTACTGCGACAAGACTTAAAAAAGCTGCAGAAAAAATTATCGGTTTTCCGGCATATGTTGTGCATACGCCGTCCGCTTTAAATCAAGGTGGCTGTTCCTATTCCGTGCGTGTTGATGACCGTGCACTTAATGAAATCAGAAAGATAGCCGGCGATAATGAGATTCCGATTAGACGGATTTATATAGAAAGAACAGTAAACGGGGAGCGTGTTTATGATGTTGTATCTTGATAACGCGGCAACGACTTTGAAAAAGCCTTTGTCGGTGTATGCGACGCTTTTTAAGAGTACCTTGTTTTCGGGCGGAAACGCAGGACGGGGAGGACATAAGATGAGTATGGACGCAGTGCGTGCTATTGTAGATACACAAGATTTGATTGCACAGCTTTTTAATATAAAAAAAGCCGAAAATATTGTTTTTACGCAAAATGCGACGTATGCTCTGAACACTGCCATTCTCGGCACAATGTCAAACGGAGGACATATTGTCGTAACGGAGATGGATCATAACAGCGTTTTAAGACCTGCTTGTTTGCCCGGTAATTACACCGTTGTAAAAGCGGATAAGAGCGGATATGTACACGCGGAAGATGTTGAAAAGGCTGTGAGGAAAGATACAAAGCTGATTGTCTGTACCCACGCGTCAAACGTGTGCGGAACAATTCAGCCGGTGTATGCGATAGGAAGAATAGCGAAAAAGCATAAAATACCGTTTTTGCTGGACATTGCACAAACGGCAGGGAGCATAAATATTGATGCGGAAAAAATGAATGCGGATATGATAGCTTTTCCGGGACATAAAGGTCTTATGGGACCGCTTGGAACAGGCGGATTGTATGTGAAAAGTCCGGAAGAACTTGCACCGCTTGTGACGGGCGGAACGGGAAGTAATTCGGAGAGCGTTTCCCAGCCGGAATTTATGCCCGATAAGTTCCACAGCGGTACGATGAATACACCTGCAATTAAGGCTTTGGGGGCAGGGGTTAAGTATGTTATGAAATACGGCGTTGATGTAATCGGTAAGTATGAAAAAATGCTTTCCGAAAAATTTAAAGAAAATTTGATGAATATGGATAATGTTACGGTATACGGGAATGATAACAGTGTTGCGACTGTCGCGTTTAATGTGGCAAATCTCGGAAGTGAAGAAGTTTTTGAAATGCTTAAGGGCAAAGCGGCGGTAAGAGCGGGTTATCATTGTGCACCGCTCGCACACAGAGCGATAGGTACATCGGATAGGGGAGCGGTCAGAGCGTCGTTCGGAGTTTTTAATTCAAAAAATGATGTGGCGAAAATGACTGATTATGTGCATAAAATCAGTAAAAATGTGTCGGGATAGAGAAATCTGTCCCGGTACATAAAAATGACAAATTTTTTTGAAAAAAGTATTGACAAATGCTTTTTGGTCTGTTATAATTAATCAAGTCAGTTGGTGAGTAGAGAACTCACTGAAAGACAGATTGAATTATGCGGGTGTAGTTCAATGGTAGAATTCCAGCCTTCCAAGCTGGTCGCGTGGGTTCGATTCCCATCACCCGCTCCAATATATGTGTCTGTAGCTCAGTTGGATAGAGCAATTGCCTTCTAAGCAATGGGCCGGGGGTTCGAATCCCTCCAGACACGCCAATTTCTTTTTGGAATTCAAAAAGAGTTTAGTGTGCGTAGATAACTACCGCCATCATATGGTGGGTATAGTTCAGCTGGTTAGAGCGTCAGTTTGTGGCACTGAATGTCGTGGGTTCGAATCCCACTACCCACCCCATTTTAATTTTAATATACAGGGATATAGCCAAGTCGGTAAGGCACCAGATTTTGATTCTGGCATGCGTAGGTTCGAGTCCTGCTATCCCTGCCAGGGCCATTAGCTCAGTCGGCAGAGCACTTGACTTTTAATCAAGTTGTCCGGGGTTCGAATCTCCGATGGCTCACCAAAACTGCTTAAACACTACGTTTAAGCAGTTTTTTTACTGTTTATTATATTTTGAGGCTGTATATTACTGCTATATTTTGTTTATGGCTCGAATGGATTCACTTGTGAAAATGTTGGAATTTGTGTTGGAGTGGTGATGTGGATGCGATATAATTGAAATAGTTTGTGGAACAGCGAATCGCTCTTATCAAACATTGAATGTTTGTCGGAAAAAGTGTTGGAAAACAAAAAATATAAACAAAAAAGTGTTGAAAACCTTAGGTTTTCAACACTTTATCATTTGGCAGGGGTACAAGGACTCGAACCTTGGGCACGCGGTTTTGGAGCGAAAAGTACGCTTTCAGCTAAGCCACGTGTCGAAATTCATCCCCTCAAAATCCACATAGTAACAGCACTTTCGGGATTTGAAAGTGCTGTTTCAACAAGATACATAGGCGGTGCAACTCTAAAGTTTTCTTTAGCTAAATTAACCGTACGCAGATCCCTCTGCAAAATTATAAATATCTTCAAAAAGATATTTATGAATAACCGCTAAGGTCTTATATGTTCCATCGGAAAGTTGCTTGAGAATGGCAAAGTCAAATAAATTAACAGCTTTCTTTTTATTGATTCGATCTTCTTCTCGTGCAAACTCGGTAGAATTAGTAAGCCCTAATTTATTTTTTGTGAGCATTTTTATAAATTATTGTGCTTCAAATTATCCGTTTTTTCAGAGTCTAAAAATATGTCGCCCTCTCTCAAAAAGTACATACTAAAATATGAATTGAACCACTGTGTACCGAACGGTACACGCGGTGGCGTGAGAGGGCTAACTCATTAAGAGTTAACCTCTACTCGATTGTGTAATTTTTTTGTGTCCGCTAAATTGGACTTTGTTTTTGGTAGAATTAAATCATAGAAAAAAGCCTAAAAATTCTATTTACTTATTTTGGATACAGTGATATAGTGGTTGTATAGATTGCTATATTACAGAAATTGAGTAATACAGTGACTGGGGGAATAGAAATGAAGTGGACAAATGGTAAAAAGGCTGTGGCGGTAATAGCGGGAATTGCCATAATTGCCATAATATCTGTGCTTTGCGGAATTGTGTATTATGGTGTGATGAGAAGTAAATACAATAACGTAGTAGAAATGATAAAGCAAGGTAACTACGAAACTGCCGAAGAAATGCTTATTGATATGAATGTAATAGGCACAAAAAATGATGAGAAAATGGCGGATTTTAGATTTCGTTCAGTGGTATCGTGTGAACATCTGGAGATTGAGAATGCAGAGCATTATTTTGCCGATTCAGCCGTTTTGTATGTTTATATATCAGCAATGGAATATTATAATGATAATAAATTTGAATATGCAAAAAACAGAATAAATCTTTTACCGGAAGATTATAGTGGTGATTTGTGTGAAGAAATAAAAACTTCAAAACAAGAAATAAACAAAAGATACGAAGAATATCAACAAGAAATGAAAAAATCAAAAGAAGAATACATTAACGAGTTACGGCAATTAAGTGAAAAAGAGTCGCAAGAGAAACGAAAAAAACGTGAAGAAGAAACCATACCGTATCCTGATAGATTGCCGTTTGAAGGTATGAAAGAATTTTATATTGATTGTACGAAATTAGGTGCACCGGATAAATATGAACGAACGAAGAAGAATAATGCAACTGATGAGGAAGTATATGATATTATTGATGAATTTATATGGTATGATAAGGGATATTTGGTGACTTGCAAAAATGGAACTGTAACGAATGTTAAGAATTTATCATCGGATTATCTAAAAGAACATTATGATGGATATCGCGTATTAAGTTTTAGGCATAGCGTGATAACGGCCGATTTATCTTCAAGAGAAATCCGATTAAAAAATTCATCTTCGTCATCATCTCATTCATCAAGTTCGCCACATTTATATGGATATTCACACGACGATTCAAACCATCGCTCTGATAAATATAATGTGTATGATTATGATGATCCGGAAGACTTTTATTACGACAACGAAGATGATTTTGACGGAGTAGAAGATGCAGAAACATATTTTTATGACCATAATGATTGAGCGAGATAAATGAGGAGAAAAATGGATAAGAAACAACAAGAATATTTTGATTTTATGATGAGTAAACCGTCCGGCGAAGACAACCAATATTCTTCTGGAGGAAACGGCGGTGGTTGCTTGACAAATATTATCGCTCTTTGTATTGCAATTTTTATCTTGGCAATTATAGGTAGTTTGTTTGATTAAACAGAGAAAATGATTTTGAAAAATGTGAATTATTCTAACTTTTCTTGTAATGTCCACTAAATTGGACTTTGTCTGTGGTAGAATTAAATCATAGAAAAGAGGAAACATCTTAATTTACAAAGTGAAACTCGGATTTTGATAAAGAATACGAGGACAAATAAAAGGAGGAAATTAAAATGGCATGTAAGAAACCGGAAGGATTTTTTGAGGGATTAGTACACGATGCAACGTTGTATTCAGCTGTGCAGGCAAGTAAGGACAGTAATGGAAAACCTGATCCGTACAAGGCTATGGGTATGGCAGCGGGAATGGGACACACCTCGAATTACGATAGGACAAGACTTGGAGCGATGCTTTGGGCTGAGGGTGCATTTAAAGATGATTGATAGTATCAGTGAATTTTAATTGCAATGATATAGTAAATAGTATTATTTATGAGAATCAAACCTGTTGGAATTGATGGGTTTGATTCTTTTTTTGTGTGTAGCATAATAGACAAAGAAGACATTGCATATTTGTACAATATTAATGAAATTCAATTTTTTTATAAAAAATCGCTGATTTTGATGAAAAAATGCGATTTTGGCGAAAAGTCAAAAATCCGTATTACAATTTGTATTACAATTTAATCGAAAAATAGTGTTAAAAAGTGAAAAACAGTGAAAAATCAAAAATAAATTTAAGTAACAAAAAAGTCTTGAAACCCGCATAAACACTAGGCTTTCAAGACTTATCTTTGGCAGGGGTACAAGGACTCGAACCTTGGGCACGCGGTTTTGGAGACCACTGATAAAATCCTCTGTAACCCGCATGAATACTACGTTTTCGGAATGGTTAATTGATGCGTATTACAGTTTGTATTACAATTTTTGAAAATGCTATTTAATGCATTTGTTTATTCAAAAAATATCGCATTTTTAATCTTTTAGGATACTATCAAAAAGATAAGTACATGTCCTTATTCACTTTCTTTTTGGGTGAAGTTATACATCTCTAATTGTTTGTGCAAGTATTCTCTGTATGTATAGTTTTTTTGTTGTGCCCCAATTTTGTAAATCAGGGTAAAATAAAATATTTCCGATGCAACCTTCCTCTGTGATGGTATCTTCCATTGAAGATGTAAAGTTATTTTCTTTGTAATATGTAATTGTAACTTTGTGATCATTTACATCTGTTATATAAGCATTTTCATAACTTGTATTTCCGAAAGTATTTAATAAAACACTTAATGCCATATCTTTTAATTTTTTTGTTTTATGCAAAATTTCCAAATTGAGCCAATTGTTGTTATCTGCAAATTTATTTATTTTAAAATATTGCTCTATATGATTAATAACACTGGAGGGTGTATTGACTATTAAATTATAAAATAATTCTGGATTTTTATATTTTAATGTTAAATAGAAAAGATACATTGTATGTGCAATACTCGTATGATATATACTTAAAAAATTATCTAACATTATTTTATAGCTTTGAATAATTGTATCAAGGTCTCGTAGACTCAGTTCAAATGCATCATATAACTCGATAAAAAACATAGATATGTCTTCACTAAAATCACAATACTTTTTACGATTTTTGTATGATGTAGTTTGCATTTTAGGTATTGAGTCTATGTTTGCAATTGTATTCTGAATATATGGTGTGATATCTGATGTCGGAAGCTTGGCTATATAATCAAAGAATCTACATAAATAGCCAGATGAATCAATTCCTTGACCGTATACACATTCTACACTATGACTTAATTGATGTATATCTATTGCAAAAATAAATGTTAAGTTTTCAATATCGAAAATGTGCTTTACAATCTCTAATGTTTGTATTGCAAATGTAGGCTTACACCTATCAAGTTCATCTATGATAACAACTAATCTTTTATCATTATCACTAAGCCATGAGGATGTGCTTTTTAGTAACTTTTTGAAATTTTCAAATGATTCTCTCTGCTTATTTAATTCTTCGATTTCAGGCAAAGTTCTGGTTAAAAAATTTTTTACATCCTTCATAGCGTTAAAAAATTCTTCAGCTGTATTGTCTAATCCTGTGGTCTTACTTATGACATCTTTTCCAAAAGCTTTTATAATGGATTTCACTGCAGCTCCTAATGCTTCGATATTTTTTTTATCGGTGGTGCTATCAAATATATTGTTATTTAAAATATCATAAAATAATGGATTGAATGCATTATCACAATAATCGTTTTCCCAAGCGTTGTATTTTACTACCTTTATATTATCTTCGTTTTCTTCGATATCTTTTTTTAACAATTCGATAAAAAAGCTTTTTCCTGTGCCCCAACCTGAATCTAACGCAATTACATATGAATCGGAATCGCTGTTTCTCTTATAATTATCTGAATTTTTTATTAAGTTCTTCATGAAATTAATAAAATCTTGTCTGTTTAGTTTATCCTCAAATTCATCTTGATTCATTCAATTTCTCACTCCTTTATAACATTATACCACAAAATAACAGATAAAACAACATTCTACATATGAAATTATATGTTTAGAATAGTAGCAAAGCTAATTAGCTGATATGCACAATAAGATAAAGACATTGACTGATAGTGTATTTAATTTATTTGATATGATTACAGATAACATCAAATTCGAAAAAATGTAACACGATATTTACCTGTGTATTGCAGTTATATTGTAAAAGAATTATTTAAAAACCATTGATATTTTGTAGAAAATAGTATATAATATTTTCTACGAGGTGGTTGTATGAGCAGACCAAATTATTTAAATAAAATTAAAAAAAATATTTTAGATGCAGAATACGGTACAGTTTTTGTTGCTGTAGATTTTGTAAGTATAGCAGATAAGAAAACTGTTAATATGTCATTACTTCGCTTGGAAGAAGAAGGAATTATCCTTAGGATTATTCGTGGTGTATATTACAAAGCCGAGTACAATAATTTTTTGAAAGAGTATGTTGTTCCCAATCCGGATAAGGTTGCACATGCTATTGCTCGTAACTTTGGGTGGACTATTGTACCTTGTGGAGATACTGCATTAAATATTTTAGGATTATCGACACAAGTCCCTGTAGTTTGGTCTTATGTGAGTGATGGAGCTTATAAAGAGTACACATATGACAATACTACTATAAAATTCAAAAGAACAACAAATAAAGAAATCTCAAAACTATCATATAAGACTGCTTTGATTGTTCAAGCGCTTAAAGCTTTTGGAAAGAATAACATTGATAGAAATGTTATAGAAAGACTTAAAAATAATTTGACAAATGAAGAAAAAATTAATGCTCTGATTGAAGCAAAAACAGCAACTTCGTGGATATATGAGTATATAAAACAGGTTTGTAAAGGTGATGAAAAATGATTAATATAGCAAACATCAGTGAAAATGATAGAAAAGCATTGTTTCAAAATACCGCCGCTAAAATGGGGTTGACGGATGCTATTGTTGAAAAAGATTTTTGGGTGTGTTTTATGCTTGACTATCTTTTTCACAAAAGTAAATGGAAAAATAGTATTGCATTTAAAGGTGGTACAAGTCTTTCGAAAGCCTATGGGCTTATAGAAAGATTTTCAGAGGATATAGACTTAATTCTCGATTGGCGTGTGCTTGGTTTTGAAAAGAATGAACCTTGGATAGATAGAAGCAATACAAAGCAAGATAAATTCAATAAAGAAGCAAACCGCAGAACAGAAGAATTTTTGCGAGATATATTTATGCCTGAAATTATTAAGGATTTGGAAAATATCCTTCCATCACCTGTTGAGTGCTACATAGAAGAAACCGATCCGCAAACAGTTGTGTTTGCGTATAGTAGAAGTTTTGAAGATCAGTCAATACTACCGATTATAAGGCTTGAGATAGGTGCACTTGCTGCTTGGACACCCGCAGCGGTTAAGTCAATTACTCCATATGCTGCTATACAATATCCAAAACTTTTTAAACAATCTACTACAAATATTCTAACAGTCCTTCCGGAAAGAACATTTTGGGAAAAGGTGACCATACTACATCGTGAAGCCAACAGACCTGAAGATAAAATATTTCCAACACGATATTCAAGACACTATTACGATTTATATTGTATGGCAAATGCACCTGTTAAGGATGTAGCATTTTTAAATACAGAACTTCTTGAAAAGGTTGTTGCATTTAAAGAAAAATTTTATCGTTGCCCATGGGCAAAATATGAAGATGCTAAAATAGGTACAATGAAATTGTTGCCACCAAAACAAAATCTGCAAGTTTTAAAAAATGATTATGAACATATGCAGAATATGATTTTTGGTGAAAAAATATCCTTTGATATAATTTTAGAGGGGATAGAGAAGTTGGAAAGGGAAATAAATTCTCTCATATAATCTGTTTTTATAAAGAGTAATATACAACAAAAAGAAGAGGTGCGATATGCCATCAGTCATTGAAAATACAACAATAAAAGAAAAATGTCAAATATTCACGCCTAATGATATTGTAGTTAGAATGCTTGATTTAGCAGATTATACAGAAGATATAATTGGTAAAAAAATACTTGAAAATTCATGTGGAGATGGAGAAATATTAACTTTAATAGTCAATAGATATATTCAAGCGTGTATTAATAAAAACTTTACTATAAATAAAATTAGAAAGTGTCTGGAACGAGATATATATGCTTTTGAAATTGATTGTGACCTTGGGAAAAAATGTATTGCTAGACTAAATGAAATATGTGGTTCGTATGGAATATTGAATGTTGAGTGGAATTTAAAATGTATGGATTTTTTGTCAGCGCAAATTGATTATAACTTTGATTATATAATTGGAAATCCACCATATATTGCATATCCGGATTTGCCTAAAGAAACACGAACATTTTTGAAGGAGAATTTTAAAACGTGTAAAAAAGGTAAGTTTGATTATAGCTATGCATTTATTGAAAAATCATATAATTTATTAAAAAGCAACGGAAAGTTAGTTTATATTATTCCAAGCAATATATTTAAAAATGTATTTGCAAGAAATCTTAGAGAGTTATTGAAAAAAGATATTATATCTATTATTGATTTCCCTCAAGATAAAATATTTAAAAATGCATTAGTTTCTCCTGCTATAATTCAAGTTATGAAGGATTCAGATACTATTGATTTTTCTTACACAAAAAATATTGAAAATGAAGAACACGAAAAACAACTTACAAAAGGTATAATGAGAGAAAAATGGTGTTTTGATGAAACGGTTACCCATGATGGAATCAAATTAGGTGATCGCTTTAAAGTATCAAGTAGTATTGCTACTTTATATAATGATGCATTTGTTTTAAAAAATGGTAAAATAAGTGATGGTTTTTATTGTATGGATAATTTTAAGATAGAAGTTGAACTAATAAAAAAAGCCGCCAGCCCGAAAGGAAAAAAGTATGGTAACCGTAAAGAATATATTATATTTCCATATTATTTTGATAGGAATGATACATTGCAGCACTATACTGAGTCAGAAATGTATTCAAAATTTCCAAATGCGATGTGTTATTTAAACAGCCATAAGGAAGTATTATTAAAACGTACTTCTGATGTTTCTGCCAAATGGTTTGAATATGGGCGTTCTCAGGCGATTCAAAATATGCATCATAAGAAAATATTGATTTCTTCTATAATTTCTGATTGCACAAAGGCATACTTACTTGAAGAAGATGAAATACCATATTCAGGACTATATATCATACCAAATGGGGAATATTCGCTAGAAGATTTATTAACAGAAATTAATTCTGAAAAGTTTAAGAAATATATTGATAATGTAGGCGTTTGTGTAAGTGGAACATCAAAGCGGATTACTCCGGGTGATATTGAGAATTTTTATTATTAAAAGGAGGGACTTATATGGAAAAGATGAAATATAAAATATCATCGCGTACTACAATATTACTTGGTCGTGAGGGAGTTTCAAGAGCAGATGGAGCAATAATAGAGCTCATTAAAAATACATATGATGCTGACGCTGATTTTTGTTACATAGCTTTTGATTTAGAGAACGATGTATTGTATATACTGGATAATGGTGTTGGTATGACTCGTGATATAATTGAAAAAGCGTGGATGTTAATTGGTACGGATAATAAAAAGTATAGTTTTGTCAGTGAGGGGCAACGTGTAAAATCCGGTGAGAAAGGTATTGGTAGATTTGCTCTTGATAGACTTGGTAGGAAATGCGTAATGTATACCAAAAATAAAGCGGAATCATTGATATACTGGTATAATGATTGGGATAAATTCGAAGAAACAGGGAAAACTCTTGATGAAATAGAAGCGGATTTTGAATATTTGGAAAAAGATTATGCATCGGTTATTCCAGATTATATTAAAAAAAATATAGCTAAATTGTCTTTGGATAAGACAAGAGAGGCTGAGGAAAGAGGCAATCCTGTACCCAAATTTAATTTAGAAACAGGCACGATGTTTAAAATTAGTGGGTTAAGGGATAACTGGGGAGCTAATAATATTAATAAAATTTATAAGGTGTTAGGATTTTTGGTTCCTCCCGGCGAACAAACCCAATACTATATTTTTGCACAGAAAGATCCTAACCAAGAAGTAGAAGAAATAGAATGTGAAGCTATTGATGATTATGATTATAAAGTTAAAGCAGAATTTGATGGTGAGAAAATAGTAGCAACAATTGATAGGAATGAGTTTGATTTAAATGTTATGCCAAAAGAAATTTTTTCTATAGAACCGTTTAAGAAAGAACCATATACACTAAAAGATTTTAATAATCGAGTATTTAAGGTAGAAAAAACATTGGCTGAACTTACAGGAAATACCGATAAGGAATTTTTAAAAAAAGCTAAAGAAGTAGGACCGTTTTCATTTCAATACCTATTTATGCGTTTGGCTGGTGGTGAGGGTAATTATTATTACAAACCTGTTAACTCGAATAGAAAAATATGGATGGAGGAACACGGTGGTATAAAGATATATCGTGATAATTTTGTTGTGCGCCCATATGGAGATTCTAAATCCAAATCATACGACTGGTTAGGGCTAGATGCAAGAAAAGGCGTAAACCCTGTTGCTATTTCTGATAAGTCTCTACAATGGCATGCAAATAACTCACAAATTCAGGGAACAGTTTTGATATCTAGAATAAAAAATGAAGCCATATTAGATAAATCAAGTCGTGAAGGAATAATTGAAAATGATCATTTTGAGGTGTTGAGTAATATTTTAATCTCAATAATATCATTATTTGAAAAGGACAGAGCATATATTGTTTCAAATATAAAAAAGTATAAAGATATAAAGAATAAAAATAATGCAACAAAAGAACAAGCATCAAAAATTGCAGATGAAGTATTAAAAAAGAAAAAACAAAAGAGAAATAATGAAAATAATCAAGAAAAACAAGCTGAACGATTAGCGAAGGCAGTAAAAATATATGAGGAAGAGAGAGAAGAATTAATTTCTGAAATAAAACTTCTTAGAGCACTTGCGACAAATGGTCTTATGACTACCTCTATGGTTCATGATTTGAAAACCATTAATTCTTTACTTGTAAGACGTGTTGACGGTTTTATATTTGCAATTCAACAAAATGATAATGAATTGCTCATGAGACATTTAGAGGACCTAAAAAATAATGATGAGTTTTTAAAATCTTGGATAACAGTTGTTACAACCCAATCAAATAGAGATAGAAGAAAAAGAAGAAAGACAGATATATCAAAGACTATAGAATCTTCAATCAAACTTTTACATCCTATACTTGAACGAAAAAAAATACATTGTGAATTTGTTGCCGATGGAATAGAGGTGAATAAAAGAATTTTTGAAACTGACTTTGATAGTATTATATATAATCTAATTATAAACTCTATTGAGTCTTTTGAACATACAAGATGTATTCAAAGAAAGATATCCATATCAATTGAGTGTGGGGATAAGATTATAATACACTATCTTGATAACGGTAATGGACTATCAGAAGCTTTTGCATCAGACCCATATGAAATATTTAAGTATGGTACAACGAGCAAGTATGATGCAATCGGAAATCAAATAGGTACAGGGTTGGGAATGTTTATTGTAGCATCAAGTATAAACGAGTATAATGGAACTTATACTATTACTAAAATTAAAGACGGATTTGGATTGGATATTACAATCCCATTCTAAAATTAAAATAGGGGTGAATAATATGGTATATAATATTGGCATTGTAGATGACGACGCAACTAAAATAACTCAGTTAATAACATATCTTCGTTTAGGATGGAATGATATAGAAGGAAATTTAATTAAAGAAAAATATAAAGATGTTAAATTAAATCCGATGGAATTGGAATTAAAAGATAACCTAACAGAGATGGTAAAAAAAGTATATGAATCTAAATTGGATGCGTTAATTATAGATTATAAATTATCATCTCAACAAAACATTTCATATACAGGAATAGAATTAGTGGAAGCAATACAAGAAAAATTATTTCAGTTCCCAATTTTTGTTTTGACATCATATCAGGATGATTTGTTTTTAAAAGAATGTTTTGATGTATATCAAGTATTTGAATTTGATAGATATATTAATGACAAGGATGAACGAATAGAATTAAATTCAAAAATTGTTGAACAAATTAAGAAGTATAGAAACTCAATTTTAAGTTGGAAGAAAGAATTGTTTGAGTTGTTGCCTAATGGTGGAAAAAATTGTAAAATCGATGAAAGAATAATAGAATTAGATACAAGAATAGAAAAAAGTATTGATGGTGTTTCCTCATTATCTGAAAAAATGAAAGCTGATTTAGGACAAAATAGAATACAAACGCTCATAGATAAAATTGACAAGCTCATAGATAAGGAGTGAATATTGATATGCTTAAGAAGAAAATTCCTATACGTTCTCATACTGGAGAATTTAGAAAAACAAATTCTAGCAATAAAAAATACTTGGTAGAAGATTTTGATCATAGATGTGCTTATTGTGACGATTTGGATAAGATATCAGGCGGTTATGATTCATATCATGTTGAACATTTTGCACCTAAAGAGAAATTTTCTGAATTAAAATTTATGTATGATAATTTACTATATGCGTGCCCATACTGTAATCGGTGTAAAAATGATGATTGGCCAAGTGATGATCCGAAAGTAAGTGTAGTGGATAATAAAGGATATGTAGATCCGTGTACTAAGGAATACTATAATCATTTGGATAGAAATGAAATGACCGGAAATATTATATTTAAAACTGAATTAGGTGAATATATGTACAATAAAATGAAATTATATTTACGAAGACATGCTATAATATATATGCTTGATAAACTATCTTTAAAACGGGGCGAACTAAAAAAATCAATAGACAAAGATAAGGAACACGACAAAAATACAGAAGAAAAAGAAGCTATTTTACGCTCTATAGATGATGAGTTTTTTAAATATTATTATGAATATAATGATGAACAAAGTACATAGAATAATTTTAATATTGAATATTATATGAAATAAATACTCAACAGAGATATTATGGTTGAGGTGGAGTATTACAATATTAATAAGTATGGTTATTAAAGTCTCTAATTCGGAAATATAAATAAGTGTGTAGGTATATAAGGAGTTCTTAAGGAAAAGGCGTATCATTTGTGTTGGGAAGTAGCTGGAATTTTCATAGGGAAGAAATTCTGTATACAGCCTAAGGATTTGAGAAATTCCCTCTCAAAAATGTGATTTGGAAAAAGTATCAAGGCGAGGGAATAATGTATTACCTTTATCTGCCTACGGTGCAAAATTCCGCCCCTGACAAAGTTATTCAAATTGAAAAATAATGGTCCTATTCTGCTGATTTTTTCTGAAATGGATAATATGTAGCCGTTATAACTTGCAGCAAACAAATTGTGAAACGGTTGCAAGATGGCAGCTTTTCGTATTTATATAAACATTAGAGTTATGATTATGGCGTTCGTCTGTTTGTCCCATCATGGAATTGCTGCAAAGAAAGTTTTTTGATGGAGTCGAATTCATCAGTTATAAAATTAAAGAATGTATATTTTTTCTGAATTCTTGAAATTTTGCGTTGTTTAATAGAATGAAACCATTGACAATGGAGTATAATTATGGCATTATTATACCATGAAGGAGATGGACATTATGCCACAAATTATACCAATTAGAGATTTGAAAAATACAAGTGAAATATCCGAAATGTGCCATAAATTAGACGAGCCTATATTTGTTACTAAAAATGGTTATGTTGATATGGTCATTATGAGTATGGAAGCATATGAGAAAATGTCATATATCAATGACATTTATAAAAAAATCAAACAAGGTGAAGAGGCTATTTCCGAGAACAGAATGATTAATGCCAAACAGTCTGTTGATTCACTTAGGAGCAAGTATGGAATATGAAGTTATTATATTTAGAAGAAACTCATAACGATATAGACAGTATATTATATTTTAATTTATCGGATAGACAAAGAAAACAATATTGTCTATGTTATACGTTTTTTCCTACGGAGGACAAAATTACATTAATTTAATATAGTTAAAAACCGCCTAAAAGCAATATACAGTGGGCGGTTTTATTATTGTAAATCTATAGTAAACTGCCGAATAAAAAACAAACAAGTGGGCAGTTTACTATAAGAAAACAGATAAACTATATGAAAGATGATTTGAGAATGGCTATCTCAGAAGATGATACAAAATTATATTGTATGGATGTTCATACAATAAATGAGTACATTGAAAAGACTTATTCCGATTCAGTGTTCGGGGAGAGTTCAAATAGAAGAAAATCATTAAAATCTTCAAATGATTATTATAGTTGTTTTTAAGGTAAATAATGAGCGTGTTATAGATTAATAAAGTTTGATTAACGATTTCGTTAATTCTAATTATCATCTATAACAATTTGTATTTTGCCATGATATTTATTAATAGTTTCTTTTATAAAAGAAACTATTAATAAAATTAAAAAAATTTTCATTATAACAGAAACAAATAAGAGAGGCGGTAAGCATTGTTAGAATTTTAAGCTGTTTCTGAATAGTTTAGTTCGGCAATACCGGATACGATGTCTTTAACTTGATTTATCAATTCTTGAATACGAACAGATACATCAAAGGAATATGATTTCTCACCGCATTGAGAACATACTTGGGTAGGAACATTGTGAATAACAATAATGCGATTTCCTAAGTCAGCGATATAATTCGTATATTTATTTTCAGTAGTTGATTTGCATAATAGACATCTCATTTATAAACCTCTCTTTAAAATAACCTCAAAATATCCATTTATTTTAAATTTCTATCGATAAGTATTTGTTATATAGTATATTTTATGGTATCATAAAGAAAATAAAAAGTCAATAAAGGCAGTTTGAGAGAATTGAACAAAAGTTTGATATTGTGTCAATGGTGTGAAATAGAGCATTCAAACAGTTACAAATATTCCTGAGGATCAAGAAATAGGTGTATGAATGCACTTAGAGATATGACATAGTGCTTTTTCGAGTCCGTAATTTGTATGATCATCTTGGGGGGTATCCGGTGGGGTATCTTGGGGGGTATCTTGGGGGGGTAACAATACATTTTTTGATTTTTGAATGACTCATTGGAGAAGACTCATGATAAAACAATAAAAATTATGGCAATCATGCAGACTATTTAAAAATACATTTAAAACTATATCGGTTGATACGGTGATAAATAAATATGTATCCAACATTTCATGAGGGGGATATTTCAAAATTTACTGCCGCTATGAATGACAGAATTTGACACTGAAACTGCATTAGCAATATAACGTAAAAATATGGGAATTACTTAATTTGAACTGTCACAAATTTCGGGTGTAAATTTATGGTTGATAAAAAATTATGAGCAAAAAAGAATGATGTAAATTCTGTAAAAGTATTGATTGTTATAAATTTATCAAGAGCATTACGTTGCAAAGCGGAAGATTTTATAAAGTATTAAAATAACATATAAAGAAATTATTAGAGTGTCGAATTAATGAATTCGACACTTTTTTTTGTTACTTTCCAAAAGCAAGAAAATCCTATTTATAGCAATATAAAGAATAATATCGAATGTAAAACAAAGCATAAAAATGTATGCGGATGTAACTACAAATTCGATACATTTCTACAAAAAACGTTACGTTATATCAAAAAGCGACCAGGGTTGGATTAACATAAAAAACCCCCTATGGACTAAAATATAAAAATTTATTTGGATTTTGACAAACTGATAAATATTAAATTTGGAGGTTTTTAAAATGAAAAATTTAAACGAACTGCCTGAGATATTGGAGATCTCAGATCTAATGTATTACTTAGGAATCAGTCGGTCAGGTGCGTACCGACTTGTGAGAAAAAAAGGATTCCCGGCGTTCAAGTTATTGGGAAGATACACGATACAAAAATCATCATTAATAAAATGGTTAGCAAGGCAAGAACGTGAAGCGGAAAGAAAGTGAATTAGATTATACATTATTTGATAGTATATATTGAAACAAAGGAGGCAAAAAAATGAAAAGACGAGGAAATTCGGAAGGGTGTATAACGAAAGATTCCAGAGGCAAATGGATTGCACGTCTGCAAATTGGTTGCAACAGTAACGGCAACCCGAGAATAAAAACATTCAGCGGCAAAACCCCTACAGAGGCACGGCGGCGAATGAATAACTTTAAGAAAAATCTTGCGAATATGGATGGTCTAACAAAAGCAGAGGGTCTTATGAGTGAGGGAATGAGGTATTGGAGCGATAAATACAAAAAGCCGACTTTAAAGCCGAGCAGTTATGATAGATTGATGCAAACCATCGAATATCAAATCATTCCATACATAGGAAATTACATGATTCAAAAGGTATCAACCGAAGATATTCAAGATTCAATCATCAACCGTATGCAAAAACAAGGCCTATCGCATAGCAGTATCAAGAAGGCATATGAAGCTCTGAATGGATTTTTCCTACAGTACGTCATAGAACGAAAAATTGTTTTCAATCCAATGGTAGGTGTTATACTACCCTCAAAGAACCAATTCAACACAAAGCAGTTGCAGGTGTTAAGTGGGGACGAAATGAAAAAATTCATAAGTGTAGCGGCGGAAAAGTTGAAAAAAGGTGAATGCAGATATAGATACGGGTACGGACTGATATTCGTTTTGTACACCGGATTAAGAGAAGGTGAGGTATTGGCACTGCAATACAAACACTTAGATTTGAAAAATCGGAAAGTCAGAATTGAACAGAATTTGGTCATGGTCACAGATGGCTCAGGGAACAAAAAGCGTAGACCTTTAATTCAACGATCGGTTAAAACAGAAGCAGGTGTAAGGGAAATACCACTATGCGATATTGCACTTGAGGCAATATCCAATCACATTGCTTTATACTATACGGGTAACGATGAGGATTATGTATTCAAGACAAGGACAGGTACTCATCTTACACCACATAATATTTCAAAAGCGGTGAATCAGGTATTCAAAAGAGCAAAAATTGACGCAAGTGGAATGCATATTTTGAGACACTCGTTTGCTTCTTATTTATTTGCCAAAGGGCTGGAAGTAAAGTACATAAGCAAAATATTGGGTCATTCCAGCATTCAAATCACCTACGACACATATGTTCATACAGACTTTGAACAGTTGAAACAGATTGTTACTGCGATATAAGAACCGACAGGCAAGCCTGTTTAGTGAAGGCTTGCCTGTTATATTTTAAGATAAATATTTGGCTCGAATCTTGTAGACATAGTATTTTTTTGAGTTGGCGTTTTTATTGAAAACAAATCGCTTGTCATTTTTTAATAGTATGTTTTTTGAGACAAGGTATTTTCGTAATACTATTGACGAGTTATGTATGTCTTTATCAAGGAATTCCTTGACAACCCTGTCATTGAAAGAATAAACATCTTCTATTTGTCCTGCGGAAATTTTGTGTTCGTCAAGCCAGACAGTTTCTTGTGGGGAATCATTGATATGTTCTTTGATAATGGTTTTGAGGTAGTTTAAAAACATGTCCTGGTCGGTATCTAAATGTGAATCAGCTTTAGGGACTAATGCGTTATAGTCGTTGTTGCATATCGCATTTAATGCTTTATCAAAAGGTGCAGAATTAGTAATTCTAAATGAAGCATTAAGAATGTTCCCGGCAATTAAAAGGTGATAACAGAACAATTCCCTATAATTTGATGATTTTATAGCACTATCCTCAATCGTGTGATAGTATAATTGATTATCGCATTTGTAAAAATATTTATCTTCACCAAAATTTGGAACAAAATCATTATGAGTGTACCAATGATGTAAATGTTCTAATATATGTCTGTATATAACATTAACGCAAGGTTTAAGTTCTTTAAATTCTTTTTGTGAGATTTTTGCTGCATTTGATAAATTGATATTCAACCAATGAAATTTAGTGACCTCTGCGTTGGGTTTCCTTTCGTATAAGGAAAGAAAGGCGAAATTTACGTCTTCAAAATCCATTCCCTCAAATTTATATCTATTTTGAAAAATGTATTTTATTATTTTTGAACGTGAGGATAATTTACCTGTATCGGAATATACAATGATAGGAACATTTTTTATGTTTAGATAATTTTTTAGCAATGGATATTTCGTATTGTATAATCTGATCTTATAATAGTTTTGCAATTCTCCAATCATCTCATCTTTGGTGTGTAATTTTTTGAGACTTTTTATTTTATAATTTTTATCAGTGTAGTCAATTCTAATTTTCTTTGAAATATTCATATGCAAACTATGTGTATTATCTATGGCTGAATAACCGTAAGAATATACATTTAAAAATAAATTTGCGGCAATATTTAGCTTTTTAGTATCTTTAGCACTAAGCCACAAACTGAAATTTGTAAAACTACAGTTGCGTTCCTTCTTGGGATGGATATGGTAAAATCCTTTACTCGGTTCAAGAAGAATATCTTCTTCATAAATGTTTTTCACGCTAAATATATCTGTTTCAGATAACGGGGTTAAAAATGAATATATTGCATATAGAAAAAGCGGTATATAAAGCGGATTGGTTTTTAAAAATGATATAACCTTTTTATATGCGTTATAATTATCAACGTCATTGGATATTGAACTTTGTGGAAGAAACTCCAATTTGGTTTTGTAGTAATTATCATTATCTTTAGCATATATTTCAGCCAAATTGCTATAATCTTTGAGGGTTAATCCCGGGAATGGATGAAAGCTATTTTTACATAAACCTATTTTTTCTTTGCTTTTATGTTGTCCGTATTCATCTATAACATAATTGAAAAGCTGCATGGCACGGTTATCATCAGTATAATCACGAACATCTTTTTTCTCTATATTCAAATCGAAATCATTAAAGAAAGCTCGAAGCTTTCTATATGCTCTTATTTGGCTTGCTTGAATTGCAGCATTAAAGCTAACAACGCATTGCTCATTACATTTATCATGGTTTTTGTATTCAAAACAAGCGTAATATGTATCCGCATGAGGAAGCTTTGCAACGCTTACTAATTTAATTTTAAACTCTTCAAATGACATATGATTCACCACCTGATTTTGATATTTACATTGTATCAAATGTTAGGCAGAAATACAAGCGGTCCATAAATTTATTCTGCTAATTGGTTAGAAAATTTTATTAATACTTCTTTTTTTATTCTCCATTGTTTGCCGATTTTAAAACCTTCAATAGTTCCATCATGTAGTAACTTCAAAAGTGTATTTTTACTGATGAAAAGATATTCCATCGCTTCAGAAAATGTCAGTAATGCAGGTAGTTGTTCATCGTTATAGTACATGAAAGTCACCTCCCTTATATTTATGTTAACGCCAAATTGACTTTAATTGAGCCTAATAGATACGCTGAAATTCTTTGTGATGGATTGGCGTAATATGGTGCAGGTGGGTCTATATAGAAATCGAAAGAATGAAAAATATAAAATATAATTCTATGCGTTACAAGGAGTTAATACAGAAAAATACCATGCTTGGATATAAATTTTTTTATAAATTCTAAGGTGATGTTTTTTACAAAATATATGAAAGGAGTGTATAGATATGAATATACACACATTTGAAATTACTTGTAAACTATCCGGTTACAGGTATAAGAAAATACATAGAGATTTAATGGCATGTGGTTCTGATTATTACAAGAACAAATGCAAGGCTCTCAGAGATAAGGGTATTATGATTACCCTAATAAAAAGAGAACTAGACGATGGATTTCAATTTATCTTAGTTTATAGAATTAATCCCACAAGAATGAAAAAGGATAATGGTGAAAATTACATTGACCTATACAATAGTAATTACAGCGGCGAAATAATTAATATGGCAAATGAAATAATAAGTGGGTTATCTAGTCATTTACCGTGCATAGAAGAGTGCTCATTATCCAGAGTGGATTTTTGTGTGAATATTAGAATGAAAAAAGAAAAACAGATTAAACAGTGTATTAAGCTATTAAACCAGTCGTTCAATCAAAACGATAAATATACGCAAAAAACTGTGGGCTATAAAAAGGCATATCCAAAAGAAGAAGCAACATTTACAAATTCCAAAAGAGTACAAGTGAGTATCTATAATAAACAACTGCAACTTGAAAAGGAAAACTTACATTATGAGCATAGAATGGACATTCTGAGAGTTGAAGTACGCTGTTATAAAAAATACATAAATGATTTATATACCAAGTTTAAGATTAAATCAATCTCAGATTTTTTTGATGACTTATTTCAAGTAGGAAACTATGTGGTTGAAAAACAATTAAAAAATTTGAATTTCGATATGAAATTTTTACGACTGGAAGAAATCAGAAACGAAATTTTAAGACAAAATTATAATAAAAAAATGAAGAATAGAATGATTGAATTTGCAGAAGCGGTTGCGAAACATAAGTCATTCAGTTATCAATTAGAAGGTTTTACTATTGATGAAATAAAAAAGTTGGTAAAAAAATTTAGAAAATTGGGTGTTTCATATAGAGCAATACCGGTTAAAAGTTCCATAAAGAGTCCGTTTGATTTCATGGATACTGTTTTCAAATACGCAGATGCAAAATCCGTGGATGACATAATAGAATAGGATGGGTCATAAAAGACCCATTCCACTACTCTTTTCTGCCGAATAAATACATAAGAGCGGTAATCGGCAGAAGTGATAATAAAAACCATTTACCCATTAAAAACACCTCCTTACCAAAGCATAAGCAATACTTTCTTTATTCCTTTTAGTATCGTTCGTATCATATCGGAAACCTCCTTTCGATTATTCAAGTAGATAATGTATAAATGGAATTCGATAATATACGATAAAAACCGTATTATGAAAGTTATGATTTATATAATATCTCTGTGTAATAAAACACACGGAGGTGAAATTTATATGTTCCAAA
>ERZ836829.319-NODE-319-length-64919-cov-6.261532_pt1 | contig 64919 bp, 44 predicted proteins | sample MGYA00519574_ERZ836829 | MGnify/ENA primary metagenome ERZ836829 (study PRJEB31850, sample SAMEA3708808) | human gut metagenome | biome: human gut; feature: human-associated habitat; material: faeces | place: China | collected 2014 ...
TGTCCGGCTGAAGTCTTTTATTCAGTAACTTTGCACTTGATTTGATAATTCACCATAGAAAAATCCCTGCCAGACTCAGCCCATCCAGGCTGCTGATCAAAGGGATTCCTGATATACAGAGGTTCATCAGCACAATCGCCTTTCACGCCTACAAAAGCGAGAAGGAACTTGTCCTTTAGATTGAAGCCCTGAAGAACCTCATTTTTTGAGACGTGTATCGTAACATTTTCACCTCCAGGAAGACCGTCTGGATTAGACAAGGCGCGACCTTTAACCTCGATGAAACGAGTATCGCCGTTACCTGATCGAGGCGAGCTGACAATATCCCATCCCTTATTCTCCTTAGAACAGTCGACAGGAACGTAGCCAATAGAACGCTCAGCCTTCATAACAGCGTCCATTGCCAGCCTCTCAATCCGACGGCGCGCGTTTATGTCAATGACGATTTCATGCCCCGGTAAATGATTGATAACTCCCTGAGGGATAACCAACGCATAGCCCTGGACCTTTGGCGGATCCTGATAGATCTTCTTTTGAGCCTCCAGAAGAGCCTGCCGGGCTTCAAGCCTCTCCTTCAGGTTTCTGATCTGGTTATTGGTTTTCTCTATTCGGGCTTCGTCCCCAGGTTTAGGACTCTCCCGATGCTTCCTCCGAAGCTCCGCGAGTTTTCGATCCAGCGTCATAAGCGCGGTGGTCAGACGTTTACGAACCTGAGTCTGGATTCTGTCCAGACGGGTGTTCCGTTCTGACTGCGTGGAGTCAAGAAACTCTTTGCTATCCCGCTGGGCGGCAGAATTCAGCTTTTCTTTCGCTAGCGACATCGAGCTCGCTTTCTCAATCTCCCCGTTTAGGATCCGTTCTTCCTCTTTTGTCAGACTCTTGAGGTCAAGATGAGGCGCGAATCCGCTTCCCGTCACCTCTCCTTCTTTACTGACGAAATAGAACTTCAGCTGCTTCGAAACAACCCGGTGCGGCTCCGCTTCTTCGTGAAGCGTCATCTCGACCAAAGCCATGATGCGGGGTTCCAGCCCTTCGTCATCCTGGGGATCAATAAAGACCGCTCCCTTTTCCAGACTTTCTCCGAACTTTTTCTGGATTTCCTGGACCACTGCCTGCAGGAGCGGGTGCCCCGGATGGATAAATTCCGCCTTTTTGGATCCGTTCCCCTCGTTCACATCGACAGCTGATTTATCAAAGCAGATTCGATCGTAACGGGGTGCGATCGGGAGACGAATGACGTCGCCATTCCGATCCACCGGCCGGTAGTTCTGGAGAACTGCCGGCACATGCCTGATCTCAAAGCGGCCATGTACCCGCTCACTAATACTCCCATGCAGAGCCCTGAACGCCGCATCAAAGAAACTTTGTACATAGAACGGCTGCAGGCGCCTTGCTTCCGCTTCTTCCATCCGCCGTTTTACAGAGAGAATCTTCTCGTTACTCAGAATGTCCTGGCACAAAGCTTCCTTTGTCAGCACATCACGGAAATGTTCCGCATTGATACTGCGATCAATATCTTCCAGAGCCTTCGCCTTCCGGATCCCATCATCCCGGATGGATTCCAGCAGAATGTCTTTCAGGGAACGATCCTGGAACACTTCACCCAGGACATCGAACACCCGGCCTCCAAGGTCTGCTCGCTGAATCTTCAGCTTATCAAAAAGACGCTTGAAAACATCACCTTCCCGTGTTCCCAAGGCGACCATATTCCACAGATAGCAAGTCTCTGTCTGACCAATTCGATGAATACGGCCAAATCGCTGCTCGATCCGATTCGGGTTCCACGGCAGATCGTAGTTGATCATCAGATTGGTGTTCTGAAGGTTGACACCTTCGCCAGCCGCGTCTGTCGCGATCAGGAAGCGAACCGTCGGATCGTTTCGGAATTCGTTCTGGATCTTCAGCCGTTCCTCGCGGGGAACGGCACCATGGATACAGCGGATGCTGTCCGGCTCCCCTGTCAGGGTGCCGATTTTCTTCTCCAGATAAAGGAGTGTGTCCTTATGCTCTGTGAAGATAATGAGCTTCTTATTGAGAAGCAGATCCTCGCTTTCGAGCAGCTCCGCAAGACGGCGCCACTTGCTGTCTTCGTTAGAGAGGCAGACGTTATAGGCCTGTGTCTCGAGATCCTTCAGGATTTCAATTTCAGCGCTCAGCTCCTGAATCGTTCTCGCGGCTGTCGCCTGGCTTGTGATGTTCTCGTCAAACTCTTCCTGCTCTTCGCCTGAGTAGTCGTCGTACTGTGACTCCTCATCGATCATCCGGACATCAAAGAGATTCTCCGGAAGTTTTTCCTCACCCTTCCTTCTCACCTCTTCCAATGCGTCAACCAGCTTCTGGTGGCGGCGTTTCAGCGACTGGTAAATAGCCTCGGGACTTGAAGCCAGACGTCTCTGGAGCATGGTGAGCGAGAACCCGACCACGTTCTTCTTTTTCGTGTCTTTAAGCGCTTCAGCCCTGTTCATTTCGTGGCAGACATAGTCCGTCACCTGGGTGTAAAGCGCATACTCTTTCGGGGAAAGTGTGAATTCCGCGGTTTCGGCAACACGATCCGGGAAAAGCCGTTTCCCATCAAACTTCCGCATATCCTCTTTCACCATGCGGCGCATGATGTCATTCAGTTCTGACTCCGGAATCTGTTCCTTCCCCTTGCCATAGAACCGGTCATGATCCAGCAACGACAGGAAGAGCTGGAAATCCTCTTCCTTGCCGTTATGCGGGGTAGCTGTCATCAGGAGGAAATTACGCGTGTGGTCAGAGAGCATTTCACCAAGTGAAAAACGCTTGGTTCTTTTGACATCGTTCCCTGAGTAATGCGCCGAGAGCTTATGCGCCTCATCCACCACGATCAGATCCCAAGGGATCTCTTCAATGAGCTTCTGGTAGTCGTCATTTCTTGAAAGCTGATCCACGCGGGCAACCCAGAACGGCGCCTCCTTGAAGGGATTGCCGTTCACTGACGTATGAACTCGCTCAGGCGTGAAAATCTCAAAACGCAGTCCGAATTTTGACTGCATTTCATCCTGCCATTGCTCTACAAGGCTACCCGGCGCCACGATCAGCACCTTTTGCGCGTCCGCCCGAAGATTCATTTCGCTGATCAGGAGACCAGCCATAATGGTTTTGCCGGCGCCGGGGTCATCGGCGAGCAGAAACCGGAGCGGCTGCTTCGGCAGCATATCCTCATACACCGCGGTGATCTGGTGCGGCAGCGGCATCACGGTAGATGTCGACACTGCCATCATGGGATCAAAGAGATAGGCCCACTGGATGCGTTTCGCTTCAATCGCCAGACGAAATTCACTCGAATCCCCGGTGAACGTCAGCACCTTGCCCTGAATCAGAGAGAGCTTAGGCTCGTCCTCGGGATAGAGGATGCGTTCGCCGGGCTCACCCTGGGCATTTCTGAAAAATACCGTATAGAAATCATCTCCATCGTCATGGTCGACCGTTCGGATTTCGACAATTTCATTCGGGACAATGCCTGCGACACGAAGCCCCTTCTTGAGTTTTGATAGTGGCAGCATGGTAAGTCAGATTTCAGTCAGTTCATTCGATTATAGGTAAGGAACCGGTCAAAATGTCCCGGTAAGCAATAGAACAACAGCCAGACAATGCGTATAACAACGTTTATCTGCCAGATCGTTATACGGAATTGAGAGGCTTCTTTCTATTTCGCAGCCCGTATAGGTTCGGCTATGAAAAAACTGAAAGAAAAGATCATTTTGGAAGTGTCCGCGATGGAAAAAGCCACCTCACTCCAGAAATACGGGTTTTGATTTGTTTCTATAGCTATGTATGATGTAACTTCGACATCAGGGACAGCCGTTCAATCTTCTTTAACGGCACACAGGGGGGAATTGTGAAACCCGCCCTTCCCGCTGCTTCTTATGGATGAACCATGACAGACCCGCAATACATGACAAAAATCTTTGTTGATACCACGAAACGAAAAAAGGTCATCTTTATCAAGGTGGCCGAGCGGCAGGGGAAGAAATTAGGCGAATGGGTGTTGGATATTCTGGATGGGCACCTGAAAGCGCAGTTTATCGATGCCGCGATGAAATCCGGCATCAGCTTCAGCGCTCTGGAATTGAAGCGTCGAGAGGACGGCTGGGTGGACGTGAACCCGGATACGATGCATGAACTCTGCCGGCTCGCCAAAATCCCGCCGCATTATTACGACCTCAGTTCAGAAGAGGATCTCGCGGACATCGTGTTCAGTCTTTACGCGGAATGGAAGAAACAGGGCGGAGCGCCTGACGCGGTCGCGGAAGCGATTCTTGAAGAGGCGGGCATCAGGCAGGATTAAAACGCTTCTGATTTCTAAAAAGTCCGTTAGCCCCTTCTCCTCTCTCAGGAATCCTTAAACCAATCCAGCGGCAGATCCCCGATCGCTTTCGTCCCAAGCTTCTTATAGATCGAGGTCCGGTATTCGTACACCGTGTGATCCGTGATCGAGAGTCTCTCCGCAATCCCCTTGGGGGTCAGACCCTGAAGCATCAGTTTCAGCACGTCCCGCTCCCGATCCGGCATCGATCGGATCGTGATTCGGAGCGACTTCTCATCCGGAATCCCGAGCCGCTCCATGAGACTCGCTTCGGCCGCTTTGGCAATCGCGGCGAGAAGATTCTCTTCATTTACCGGTTTCTTCAGAAAGTCCACGGCGCCGCCTTTGAAACTCTCAATCGCCACGTCCACATCCGCGTGCCCGGTAAGGAAAATCACCGGAAGCTGATAATCCCGGCGGTTCATTTCCTGCTGCAGCGCGAGTCCCGTCATCCCAGGCATCAGATAGTCAAGCACCACACACCCCGGGCGGGACGGCTGATCATCCGTGAAAAAACTCTTCGCGGAACCATACGTTTTGACGTTCCAACCCGCGTAGGACAGCATGAGGTTCAGGGCGTCCCGCAGTCCTTCATCATCATCCACAATCCGGATCACGCAGTTTTCCTGAATTTTCGAGAGTTCCATAAGCTATTCCTGTGGAGAGAAAGGGAGAATGACCGTCGCTCTGAGTCCACTCGGGGTATTCCGGGAAAACTCAATCGTGCCTGCGTGAGACTCGATAATCGCACGGACAATCGGAAGCCCGAGTCCCAGGCCCCCGCTCTTTTCTGGCGTCTGAGGCTCCCGGATCCGCTGAAGCGCGTCATCCGTCACTTCGCTCGCTTCATCACTCACCGTCAGAATGACAGAGTCTCCCCGTTTCCCGACAGTTATCGAGACCCGCGGATCGATCGCCCTGGATCCTCGCGCCTCAACGGAATTCTTGACGAGGTTATAGACCACGAGTTTCAGTTCCAGGGGATCCCCCCGGACAAAGGCGCCCTCTTCTCCTTGGTACGCGATCCCGAATTCTGTGAGACCGATCTGACGAGACTCCTGGATCACTTCGCGCGCGACCGCGTCCATATCGGTCCGCACCGACTTCCTTCCGCCCCGGTAATAGGAGCAGATGTGGTCCACGATCGCGTTGATGCGGTCGGTTTCCTTAAGCGACCCCGCGAGCGCCTTCCCGAGCGTGGGAGACGTGAGGTTTTCCCGCTTCACCACCATCCCGATCGTATGAAGCCTCGCGTGAAGCGCGGCGAGCGGCTGACGGAGTTCATGCGCCACCATATTGGAGAGCTGCCCCATGGTGCTCACGCGTTCCATCCGGTAAAACTTTTCCGAGACCTCATCGTTCTCCCGCTCGAGCTGCTTCCGACGCTCAATTTCGTCCGACAGCTCTTTCGTCCGCCGGATCACGAGCTGCTTCACGCGGACAAAGTGGTAGATCAGAACAAGGAGCGCGAAAAGCCCCGCCATGAGAAACGGCCACGCCGCGCGCCAGAAACGCTCGAGTGTCCATTGATCGAGGTAGGCGTAGCGGCCGAACCGAAGCGTCTTATAGAGATCGTCGATTGAGGAAAAACTATTCGCGACGCTCCACCCAATTCCGAGCTCAGTCTGGGGCGGGCTCGTAAGCAGCGCCGCGGCCGCGGCCTTCGCGACGTCAGACGGCACCTGCTTCATGGCGCCGAGTGTCCAGTTCGGGAAGAGCCGAGATGTATGAAGGCAGTGAAGCGGAGAGCCTGAAACGGGTTCAAGCACGCGGAAGGCCCGGCGATCCTCCTCAGGCAGCCCCTCAAGGACGCAGGCCCGGATGAGCCCCCCGTCCGCTTTTCCGGTTCTCACCGCGTCGAGCACCTTATTCACCGGGAAGTCGACTTTATCGAGCCGTGAGAAAAACTTTCTCGCGTCATACCCCCGGTCCGTGATCGCGGACGTCGGAAGCTGATAGTTGAAGTACATGTCTTCCCGGCCGCCGATCCCGGGTTTTCCCTTTAGATCAGATACCTTCTGAAGATCCTTCCGGTCCGCTCTCACGATCACCGCGCCCGCCACCGCGAGGTTCGGGTTTGGGGCGCGGTTTGTGGTGACAGTCGCGATCGGGTAGATCCCGTCCGGGAGCAGCTGCGCGAAGCACCCACTGCTTCCGAACACCAGATCCACCTTCCCCGCCTGAGCCTCTTTCACGAGGTCGCTTGTGAGCATCACCGAGGTTTCAAAGCGATACTGCGGAAGCGCTTTTTTGAGGAAGTCCCCAACGTGCTTCAGGACAAAGTCATCCTCTTTCACATAGGTCGTGTAGTTCTCGGGTCCCGTGAAGGCCATGATGCCGAGTCTCACGACCGGTCGGGTGTCAGGGGCGGCTGCGGTTTCCGCGGCTCCGCCCGCAATCGGCAGAAGGAGCGCGGCGGCAATAAGGAGTGTCTTCAGCATAAGGAGAAGCGGAACCCGGGGAAAAGAGAAAAGAGATAAACGGGAAACTGTCGGAGCTCGTCTCAGTATAAGAAAAGCGCCGGATGGCCGGGCTTATCCGGTTCCGGCGCTCGGATTGAGACTCCCTCGAGGCGCCTTTACTTCGCTGCGGCGAGCGCTTCCTTTGCGGCGTTCTGGCCCGCAACACGGCCCAGCACCACCGCGATCGTAAGTCCCTGACCGTACTGACTCGCGGTTTCACCCGCGACGAAAAGCCCCGGAATCACGGAACCGTCTGCCCTCACCGCGTGAGCCTTCAGGTCGCGCTTCACGCCGCCAAAGGTGATCTGGCTCGCGGGGCTGATCTTCTGCCCATAGAAAGGCGCCTTATCGAGGCGTGAAAAGATGGGATCCTTGCGCCCGAACGCGGCGTCGTGCTTCGTGTCATAGACCCCGTGCCACGCGGTGACGGTCTTCGAGAGTTCGGCGGCCGGAAGACCCAGTTTCTTCGCGAGCCCCTCCACGGTCGGAGCCTCAACAAAGTAGCCGCTCTCCTTATAGGACTGCATCACCTTCGCGTGATCAACGGAGGTCTGATCAAAGATCAGCCAGGCGTAGCCCGTGGGCTGAGAGGCAATTGCCTTTCCGAGCACTGCGGTGTTTCCAAGCTCGTTTGCGAAACGGTCGCCGTTCTTATTCACGAGAATCGCGCCGTTATAGCGGACTGCGGTGAGTGACACCGCGCCGTGCCCCGTGTCGTAGGCTACGGTCTGAGGACCGGTGAGATCGAGCTGCGTGAGAGCGGCACCCGCTTTTTCCGCCATGAGGATCCCGTCGCCAGTCGCACCGACTGTCGCGGTGGAGGGGTAGCCTTTCCACTGCGGGGAGAATCGGGCGACGAGCGCCGGGTTCGACGCGAAACCGCCCGCCGCGAGAATGACAGACTTCGCCCGGATCCGATATGCCCCATCCGGCCCTGTCACTTTCACTCCGACCACCCGGCCGTTCTCCATGAGGAGATCGGTCGCCCGGGAATTCGTGCGAAGGTCAACCTTAAGGGACTCCACTTTATTCAGAAGCACCGGCGCAAGCATCTGACCGAGAGCGCCGCCCGCGACCCGGGTGTGCTGCGACCCATTGATCACCTTCCCGAGATCGGCACCCATCCCGATCAGCCAGTCCGCGGTGGGACCGGAAAGATCCGCGAGCTGCCGGACGTTCTCGAGTTCCTGCCCCTTCGCCCCCTTCTCAAGCTTCCGGTAATAGTCATCCGCCGTATAGACCTTATCCATCTTCTTCTGAACCGAAGAGCCGCCCGCGTTGAACGCGGTGGAGGCAAGCAGCGTTGAGCCGCCGGGGAACGCGAGTTTCTCAAGCAGAATGACATTCGCGTTCGCGGTTCGGGCTTCAATCGCGGCCGCCATGCCGGCCCCGCCCGCCCCCACGATCACCACGTCAGTCGATGCGTCGGGAGCCGCGAAAGCGGCTGAAGCGAAAAGGGCCGCGAAGGCCGGGACCGCAAGGGTCTTAAAAGTGGTTCGCATTTCTCTCTCCTTGATTTCAAACGCCAAAAGGGCTTTTCGGATAGAGAGAATTTTTTCAGAGCGTTTTACTAGTACATCTGACACACCGCAAGAAGGCGGGGGTGAGGCGCAGCGCGAAATTTTCGACGGGCTTTGAACCTGGAGCTGAGGGAGGAGAAACACCCCGTCGAAATCGGTCCCCGGTCTTTTCGCGGGCGACGGAGTTAAAAGAAGATGGAGTCGCGGCAGGCCCTGGGTTGAAGACTGCGACTGAAACTGGAGCTGAGCCTGTGCAGAAGCGCACCTGAAGACTGAGGCTGTGAGTCTATGGAGCGCCTAAGAGAAAGAATCCGGGCACCCCCAGGCGGGGAGCTCCCAGGATTCTTGGAGCACTGGTTTGCAGCCAGTACACGAGTAAGTCCTGTACCTGCCGCGTAAGGCGCGGGAGTTTCCTCAATGCGGGAAACCGCAGGCGCGCCTCCAAACTGCAAAAACGGTGATGCTGTACCGGAAGCCGGAATACGTCCGGTGCCATTCCGATAGTTTCTTCCCAACAAGGGAATTCGGTGCCAGCTCCCTCAAATCAGGAGCCTTACCCGTCCAACAAAAAAGATGGAGTCACGACCGGCCTTGGGATGAAGCCTGGGACTGGGATCTAGCCTGAGCCTGAAGCCCTCCCCCATAGGTGAACGCTGAGACTGCGCGTACAAGCCGAGGGCGGGTATGATCAGGGCGCCCCATTAGTCGAGATCAGCCCTGATTCAGTCACTCTGGCGGAAAGCCAGAAGAAAGTGAGTCCTGTACCTGCCGTATAAGGCGCGGGGGTTTTCTCAATGCGGAAAACCGCAGGCGCGCCTCCAAACACTGAAAACCTTTACGCCTTACCGAGAGCCGCTAAGTAATCGTAGGTTGGCTGGAGTTCGTGCGGGATCACGATCTTCAGATTCCGCACAGCTTCTGTCTGATTCAGAATCCAGTCGGAATACTCGGTCTCGATCTCCCTCGTGCGGCTGTTCTTCCGGTCCCACTCCACCTGATAGGCGGAAAGCTGCTTCTGGTACTCGAGCTGCTCCTCCCGATACTTCCGGTTCCGGTCGAGATTCTCGTTCTTCGCCATGATCTCGATCTTCGCCTTCAGTTGGTTCAATTCCGCTTCCCAGGTTCGATGGCTCTGCTGCCAGCGGTTATACGAGTCGTACACCGCGTCAGGGTCGACACTCGGACTATAGGTCCGGATCGCGGTGTCCTGGCCGCGGCCTTCCGTCCCCACGGGCCTCACGGATTTCTTCGCGAGGTCGTCCTTCGCGTTTGCGAGAACGCCGTCCGGATGGATATAGATACCGAGTGTGCTCGCCTTCGCTTCGAGGAGCAGATAGTGCGCGAGGTCGCGGATCGAGAGCCGAGTCTTCGCCCACTCCGTATCCACGGGGTCCGGCTTTTCAGGCGCAGACGGCCGCTCCACCTTGGGCTTCGCGTCGATCTCGTCCTTCCGGGGTTTGTTTTCAGGGAGCTTCAGCCAGTCTTCAAACGACAGGTGTTCGAGATACTCCGTCCTCTCGTCCCGCTCCTTCACGGCTTCATGCACGTAGGCAATAAAGCCCCGCAGTTCCCCGATCCGGGCCGCGGTGGGAAGGAGCGACTCGAGAAACGCCTGGTCCTTCCCCTTCTGGACGAGACGGGGTTCCGCCGTGCCTGAGAGGAGCTCCATATAGACATCGTAAAAGGTGCTGCTCTTCACGATTTCCTCAAGCCGGTTCACTTCCTGGGACGCGAGCGCAGCGAGGAACGAGGCGCTGGTCGCCGTGAGACCAGGTTCCGGACGCTCCGGGTTCACAAAAAACTGGTCATGCTTCTTAAATTCTTCAGTCATTTTTTCTTATCCTATGCATTCATCATTGCAGTCCTTCACGACATGAAAGTGGATACCCACCACTTCATACACGACGTCGGACTGCTCTTCAGGCGCCTTCTCAGCCGTAACGTTCGCTTTTTTCTGATCCGCCTTTCCGGCTGCATCAGAGGCTTCCTTCGCCGCTTTCGCGGCTTCCTTTGCTTCCCTCTTCTTCACCCAGCGGGGGCGGGATCCCTCTTCAGGCGCCATCTTCACGATCTTGGGGTCAAACTCCGCGAGCGTGTCGATCAGATCCGTTTGAGATGCGATCACGTTTCCGATGTCCTTATAGACTTCGGGGGACTCGTCAATCGACCCCGAGAGGAGGCGGATCCCGCGGGACTTAAGGATCGCCTCCATGTTCTCGTGCTTCAGGGTTTTGAAAGCCGCTTTTCGTGACATCGCGCGCCCCGCGCCGTGGGAGCAGGAGCGGAACGACGACTCGTTCCCCTTCCCGCGGACGATGAAGCCCGGGGTCCCCATCGATCCCGGGATGATCCCGAGCACGCCGTCGCCTGCGGGTGTCGCCCCTTTGCGGTGAACGATCAGTTCTTCCCCGTTATAGGTTTCTTTCCAGGCGAAGTTGTGATGGTTCTCGACAAAACCGAGCGCCCCGACCCCGAGGTGCTTAAGCACATGCTCATGAATCAGCTCGTGGTTCGCTGAGGCGTAGTCCCCCATCAGCTGCATCGCGTTCCAGTACTCCTTCCCTTCCTTCGTATCGAGATCAAGCCACGCGAGGTGGCGGAGCTCTTCAGGGAGCTCGGGGTGGAGGGAACGGGCGACCTCCGAGTAGTAATCCGCGACCGCGCTTCCCGCGCCGCGCGACCCCGAGTGCGAGAGGAGCGCGATGTACACCCCAGCTTTGAGCTTCAGCGTGGGTTCATCGATATCGTTCGGGACGGTGAGCTTCCCGAATTCCACAAAGTGGTTTCCAGCGCCTGAGGTTCCGAGCTGCGCCAGCGCCCGCCCGTACTGCTGCTTCGTGGGAGGCGTGATCGACCAGTCGCGGTGCATCACGGGGTGGTCACGGCGCTCGCCTTTCGAAAACTCCGCCCCGACCCCGAAGCGGGTTTCGGCTTCGAGCGCCTCCGCGAACCGATCGGACTCGGTCTCAAGCTTTTCGTAAGGCAGATCGAGAATCGTGATTCGCATACGGCACGCGATATCGACTCCGACAGCGTAAGGAATCACGGCGTTTCGCACCGCGAGCACGCCTCCGATCGGAAGCCCGTACCCGGTGTGGGCGTCAGGCATCAGAGCGCCACCGACCGCGATGGGGAGGCGGCACGCGTTTGCCATCTGCTGGAACGCGGCATCCTCCACATCACCCTTCGCCCAGGATTTCCAGGGCGCGGGGGTTTCACGCTCTGTATAAAACGTGTGCTCCGCTCGGGCTTTCGCGAGCAGCTTCGCGAGCGGCATGAAGAGCATCTTGAGTTCCCCCATGGGTTCCTCTGTGGGGGACTCGGAATGAGCGAGCGTGGAAACCAGCGCCTTCACGGCTGCGGGTTTCGCGCCATTCGACACCGCCTTATTCGCGGCCTTCATCGCGGGTCCCGTCAATTCAGGGAGACGGGGGATGCCGAGTTCGTAGAGCGTCTTGAGTTCAATCATTTTCTTTTCTTCCTAATTTCTAAAAATCTTTTTCAGACGGACGGCACCGTAATGAGCCACCCGTGTTTCTGCTGATCCATGTGGACCGGCTTTCCGGTGAATGCCTGGATCACGGCAGCGCAGGTCCGTGTGTGAGCGGACGGCGCGGTCGTCACAAAGTGACCGCCGCCCGCGAGTGCCATCGGAACCAACAGCTGATCCTGCAGATGCCGGCACACCGGGACGTCGGCTTCGAGAAACGCCGCAGATTCCTCTGCCGCGATTTTCGCGACCGATTCCGCCGCGAGCCTCGGGCGTCCGATCTCGGAAAAGACCGAGGTGCCCGACTCAAACCCGGTTCGGATCAGCACCGCGTTCCCCGCTTCCGGGATCGCGGGGTTCGCGTCCACCGTGACTGAGTCTTCGGTCAGTCCCAGACGAGCGCCAAAGTCATTTATCAGCACCTTCTTTTCCCGGTCTGCCACTTCAGAGGGCAGGCTGCAGTTGAGGATCACGGCGCTGACCCTCTTCAGGCTCCCCCGCTCCCGGAATTCAAAAGAGGTTGGCTCGAACGGCCCCGCGGCTTCCATCCGGACGAGGCCGCCCGCTGCCTGAAAGAACGCGGGGCGCGGCATCGTGAACACCACCGGGTACCCCATCCGTTTGAGGCAGGGTTCGAGCGTCTCCTTCAGAAACTCAAACGCCGGGGCGAACGGGCAATAGGTGCCGCCAGAGACCGTGACCGAGGCTTTTTCTCCAGTCTTCAGGCTCCGGACGAGCGCCGGGACAATCGCCTGAAGGACGAGTACGGTGCTGCCGCCCGTTCCGATATCGAACCGGTAGGCACCCGCCTTCACTTCATTCGGAACGAACGTAAGTTCCGTCGAATTCAGTTCCGCTCCCGTCACTTCGGCCCCGCAGATCGCGGCGGCAGCCCGGACAGCGGACAGGTGCTGACGCTTCAGACCCGCCTTCTCCCGCTTCGCCCGGATATTCCGGATATGAAACGGGATCCCGAGGGCCGCGGACATCGATAGCGCCGCGCGGAGGATCTGGCCTCCGCCTTCCGCCCCGTTGATCTCAATCGTCTTATCTGTCGTCATGATGGTTATCGCTTTTCGTTTTTTCGTTTTTCCTTCTTTGCCCTCTCTATCGCACAAAGCGTGCCAGTTTTTATGAAACCTGTGAAATCAAGGGTCTGGCGACCGAAGCCTATTTTTCAGTAGAATTCCAATAAGGAATTTTTGATCTATCAATATCAGACTTGATCAATTTGGATCGGTAAGATGGCTAAGAAAACGGTTGTGATAGGACTCGCGGGGCCGACGCTTGACGCCCGGGGCGGGAAAGACCGGTGGCAGAGGTGGCGGCCCACGGTGTCGATCGGGCAGCATGATGATCTCCTCGTTGACCGCTTTGAGCTCCTCTGTCAGGAAAAGTATCAGTGGCTTGGGGAGCAGCTGGCATCCGACTTCAAACAGGTGTCGCCGGACACCGAAGTAAATATCCACCTCGCGAAATTCCCGAAGCCCTGGGACTTCGGCGCGGTGTACGCGGAGCTCCTCGACTTCGCGAAGCACTACCCCTTTGATCCGGAGAACGAGGATTACCTCGTCCACATCACGACCGGCACCCATGTGATCCAGATCTGCCTCTTTCTCCTCGTGGAGTCCCGGATCATCCCGGCGCGGCTTCTGCAGACGAGCTGCCCCGAGCGGCGGGATATCGCGGGGAAGTACGACATCATTGATCTCGATCTCTCGAAGTACGATCAATTGGCGGAGCGGTTCACCTTAGAGCGGAAAGAGGCGCACCACTTTCTGAAGGCCGGGATCGACACCCGGAATGCCGCCTATAACCGGATGATTGAGGAGATCACCCGGGTCTGTGAGCGGTCCAAGGATCCGATCCTTCTCACCGGGCCGTCTGGCGTCGGCAAAACGCGGCTCGCGCGGCTGATTTACGAGTGGAAAAAGAAGAACGGCCAGGTGTCGGGGGCGTTTGTGGAATTGAACTGCGCGACACTTCGGGGCGACGCCGCGATGTCGGCGCTCTTTGGCCATAAGAAAGGCGCGTACACCGGGGCCTCGGAAAACCGGGCCGGGCTTCTCGCGGCGGCTGATGGCGGTCTCCTCTTCTTAGACGAAGTGGGAGAGCTTGGGGCGGACGAACAGGCGATGCTGCTTCGGGCGATTGAAGAAAAACGCTTCTACCCCATGGGGTCGGATACGGAGTCGACGAGCGACTTTCAATTGATCTGCGGCACGAACCGGGATCTCAAAAAAATGATCCGCGAGGGGAAATTCAGGCAGGATCTGCTCGCCCGTATCAACCTCTGGACCTTCCGCCTCATGGGGCTTAAGGACCGCCCGGAAGATATTGAGCCGAACCTCATGGTGGAGCTTGAGAACGCCTCACGGAAACTCGGGAAACTGGTCCGCATGAATAAGGAGGCGAAGGAAGAGTTTCTCCGGTACGCGTCGGACTCCGAATCCGCCTGGACCAGCAACTTCCGCGATCTCTCGGGGGTCGCGACCCGGATAGCGGTGCTGTCGGATAGCGGCCGCATCACGACGGATCTCGTGGAAAGTGAATTCCGGCGTCTCCGCGACTCCTGGAAAGAGGACGCGGGGGACGGAAACGCGGACCGGGATCTCGTGGAAGAAGTGCTGGGGGACGAAGCCGTCTTGCGCCTCGACCTCTTCGATATCCCGCAGCTCGCTCTCGTGATCCGGGTCTGCCGGCACTCGAAAACGATGTCAGAAGCGGGCCGGACACTCTTCGCGGAATCCTTCAAGAAACGAAAGAGCACGAATGACTCGGACCGCCTGAGGAAATACCTCGCGGGGTTTGGACTCAGCTGGAAACAGGTGACGGAGACGGAAGCGGGGTAACCGCGGGAATCTGTTCTGAAAGGTCAGGAGAGCGATTTTCTGCCACGGATACCTTCAGTGCTGCCTCTTTTCTTTCTCCCAACCGACCGCCTCTTTCTCCCAAAATCACCCTCTATTTGGGAGAAAAGCCCCCGGCGTTGGGAGAAACGATTTTGGAGTCTTCAGGTTATGAAAACCTGAAATCGGAATTCCTGCGGAAAACTTCGTCATCAAAAAAAGCTTTATAAGCCAAAGACTTCCAACTCTGGCGTAGCCAGTCAGTAGTCCGGAACCGATTCTGTTGAGACATGGCTTTTCGAGACATTCGTCGATGCCAGCGCTCTTTCCATCGCCTTTCTCCCAACCGGCCGCCTCTTTCTCCCAAAATTACCCTCTATTTGGGAGAAAAGCTCCCGACTTTGGGAGAATCGATTTGAGATACTTCAGGTTCTGAAAATCTGAAATCGGAATTCCGGCGGAAAACTTCGCCATCAAAAAAAAGCTTTATAAGCCAAAGACTTCCAACTCTGGCGTAACCAGTCAGGAGTCCGGAACCGATTCTGTTGAGACATGGCTTTTCGAGACAGTCGTCGATGCCAGCGCTCTTTCCATTACCTTTCTCCCAACCGACTGCGTCTTTCTCCCAAAATCACCCTCTATTTGGGAGAAAAGCTCCCGACTTTGGGAGAAACGATTTGAGATACTTCAGGTTCTGAAAATCTGGAATCGGAATATCAGCAAAGACTTCGCCGTCTAAAAAGCTTTATAAACTATATGGTTCCCGCTCTGATGTATCGAGTCAGTCGTCCAGAGCCTATTCTGATGAGATATTTCTCTTCGACCAACCTTTTCAAAGCGGGAAATGCCGGATTCAGTTTGAGCCCCTGCAACCCAATTCATAGAAAAGCAGCGCTGGGGCAGATCCCTAAATCCATAGGGGCAGATTTCCGCGTTTCTTTCCTTAACCATCAATTTAAGAAAAAACAGCTTTTTATTTGATTAAAAAGTATTTTTCTAAAAATAAATTCGTATAGCACGTTCAATCATGAAGAAAACCATCATCGCGGCGTTCGCTCTTGGGCTTTTCGCTGCCGCCTCCGCTAACGCCGTGAGCTGGGACTGCACGAAGGCCCGCTCCTACTCTGAAAAACTGATCTGCGCGAGTCCGGATCTTTCAAAGATGGATGACCATCTCGCGATGACCTACGAAAAGGCGAAGCGAACGACGGGAAACTCCGCGGTCTTTAAGAAGTTCCAGAACGAGAACTGGAAGCGGCGCGAGGAATGCCGGTCGATTGGCTGTGTCGTGGATTGGTACCAGACATCCGAAGCCTATTACTCGGAAATCATCCGCCGAGCGACTGGCGGCGCGTCGGCCCGAGGCCAGGCGGGACGGCCATAACCCCCCTTTCAGGCGACCCCGGGGACAGTTTTCACGTTTTATGACTGTTTTGGGGTGACATTGTCGTCCCGAAAGAGACATTTCCCGGATTTCTGTCCCTGGCGGCTCTTTTCCCGTGACTGAAACCCGGGGGTTTCAAAAATCCAGTGTCGGTTTTTCAGATTGATTGAATATCTGACTCAGCCCGCCGTTTTGTCGCCTGAGAGGGGAAGCGGGTGACAAAACCGGTGGAATTGACACTTTTCGGGTGACATCCGCTATGCAGCGGGAGACAGAATGCGGGATTCTGTCCCCCGGGTCGCTTTGAGGGGTGACTCCCGGTCAGAACTTCACCCGGAGCCCCAGCTGCGCTTCAATGGCTCGGAAGGAAGACCGCCCTTCCCGGTACGCCGCGTGCCCCCAAAGGATCACGGATTTCGAGACCTCACCCTCTATTCCCGCGCGGACTTCCGCGAGGTTCCGGCTTCCCGAAATCACGCCCCGAACCCCATCCATCACGGCACCGAACGGCTTCGTGTCATGAATCCAGGAGAGCGACGCGTAAGGCGTGAGGCTGAACCCGGAGTCTTCCTGATGCATCCGATGCGAGAGGACCGCGGTCACCCGGGTCCGGAGGTTCCCGGATCCCGTGCTTTCAATCCCGGTTCCCACGGAATCCCGGTGAATCCCCGCCCTCACTCCCATCCGGATCGCCTGGAGTTCGAGTTTTCCAATGGTCTGATGGGTGACCCCGGTGTCAGAAGTCCACGCTCCCAGACTCCAGCCGTATCCGATTTCAACGGATCCCGTGATTCCCCGGGCGTGGTAGGTCTCTTTCGGAAGTTCAGACCCCGTGACAGAGGCCGAGAAACGCTGATACTGAAGCCACGCGTCCGCGTAGGGACCGGTTCCGGCGGTGTACTGGGGGAGGAGTGAGGCGTAAACCCCGGCCGCCGCCCCGGTCACGCTGCCTTTAGAGCGGTAGCGGGTGACGTTTGACCCGGTGCGGGAACGTTCTCTTGCCGCCCCCGCGATGAGTCCCACCCGGAAAATTGAATTCTCACCTATCGGGTGTGCCGCGACATCGCCCCCAAACTGAACGACCCCCGAATTCGATCGTGTCGTGAGCTCGCCGTCCGCCATTCCAAACCGTGTGTGGCTCCCCGCGGTGCGGATCCAGAATCCAGGACCTGAAACTGAGCCGCTCCCGTCTCCCGCTCCCCTCACCCCGGTCCGATCCGAAAGCCTGTGAATGAAGAGCGTGTTCGCGGCGTAGAGGTTCGACGCGTAACCCGCCATCTCAGGGCGCACCGCGTGACGCGTGACCTGAGGGGCGGGGGATGGCGTTACTTCAGTCGGTGCCGGATCAGTCCCTAGAGCGGGATCCGGGGTCGGTGTCGTTTCCGGGTCTTCCGTATGCTCGCCCGACGGTTCTTCTCCGGTTCCGGCAGCCGGAGCAGGAGTCGAAATAATGACGGTATCCCCAGTCGGGGTTACCGGGGTCTCTTCAGACTCCGCCGGGGTCGGATCGGTCTGAGGGACTGTACCGTCCGCAGTGCTGATGAGGTACCAGTTCCCTTTTTTTGTCACCAGCGAATAGTCATACGCTCCGGCCGCCACCCGGTTCGCGAGCGTAAAGACGCCGTCAGACTTCCCTTTTACGGTGATGAGCTCAATTCCCTCCACAGTCAGCCCGCCTGTGCCGCCGGCGTTTGTGACCGTGATCGAGGTGTCACCCGTGGTGCTCCCGTTCACCACGAGGCGGTCGGTCGGTGAGTCATCCCCTCCGAGAACCGCGGTCATCGAGAGTGAGGTGTTGGACGCGAGATAGTCACCCGCCACCGTGAGCGTCGTGCCTTGGAAAGCCCCGGAGCCGGCTGCGGGGAACGCGATCCGGCTCTTATTAGCCACAAGTGTGGTGATCGCGGAATCCCCCGTCATTTGCCAAAGGCCGCCCGAGAGACTCACTTTCGCGGTGCCGGTGTCAAGGAGTGCCGCTCCTATCCAGGTACCCGAAATCCGGAGCGCGGCTTCGGCCCCGTCACTTACCTTGAGGTCCCCGGTCGCAGCTGTGCCAGTGCCGATATCGAGGTCAAGCACCGACCCCGCGCCGGACGATTGAAAGACGAGGCTCGAGCCGGTGCCAGACCCCTCGATCACCCCGGTATCCGTCAGCGTCACCTCAGCGGCTGCCCCCGATTCGGCGGTCACAGTGCCCGTGAAGGACGCCTTCCCGCTGAGCCCGAGACGGATCACGGAAACCGTGCCGGAAGCGGACAACGCGCCGGTCCCGGCCGCTGATTCATAAAGGTTTTCGGACGCTGAGGCCCCGAGTTCCGCACGGAGGTTTCCGGTTATCTTCGCGGTTCCCCGGGCGTCAGACTCGATTGCAGAGCCGGCTCCTGTCGCAAGGCCGGACGTTACGGTGAAGGACGAGGTATCCCCCGCCGCGATATGCACCTTTCCGCCGTCCGCAGCGGAAAGGGCTCCCTCGAACGCTGTTCTCCCGGAGCCTGAGAGATCGAGGATGGAATCTGCTCCAATTGCGGATAAACCGCCGCTGACGGTACTCTTCGAATCGGTATCTGGGGTGGATATCAGGTAAACCGAACCGCCGCCCCGTGCTGCCGCGTTACCTCGCAGGATCGGACTTCGGCCGGTGAGCGTGAGGTACGCGATCGACTGACTCCCGGTCACGTCGATATTCCCCGTGACGGAGACGGTAGACGCGCTTTCCTGATCGTTCACAAAAACCGAAGCGCCGAGGGCGCTAACCGACAACGCGGCAGAAGTTCCCGAGAGGGAGAGACTTCCGGCCGAATTCACCATCAGGAGCGAACCGTCCCCCGTGACCGAGATCCCGGGGGAACCGGAGACCGAAAGCGTTCCTGAATCCGAGAGCGCGTCAATCGTGTGTGACCCGCTCTGTATCCAGACCCCGGGAGCCGCGCCGCCTTCGAGCGTCACCGAGTCCGTCGCGAGCCCGATCGGGTCCGTTTCGGACCCCGTGAGACCCGCACCCCAGGCCGGGGTGAGGAGTGAAAGAGAGGAAACCGCGGCGAAAACACACCGCGGCTGGAAAGAAAGGCAGGGAAAGAGCCTTTTCATCATCGCAATATCCTTTCTGATAACAATATGGGTTGTACAGCCCTCTCATTATCTGTTTCAGAATGTAACGGCCGCAAAGCCCAAAAGACGTAACCCGGATCCTCTCTTCTTCGTATCTCTTTTCATACCTATTGGACCTTGGGCCCAAAGAATTCGCTTTTTCCTATCGATTCATAGGATTAATGCCTCTGCCTGAAAAAAGACACCCCGTTTTGACAGTTTTTCGGGCCGTAATGACCTCCTTTTACCGGATTCCACCCTTTTCTCTGCAGCCTCGACATTCAAATTCCAGGATCGTGAGAGGTAAACGGGGATTCTTTCGTCCGGACTTAAAGTAGGTCGAAAACGGGGCTTAACCGGATCGGACTAGCACCGGGTGAACGGGTGTTCGTATCTCAGTAACGTGCCATTTTGAAAAACGTGAGGCTGATTTGTAGAGCGGAAATTCAGAGCGAAAACCCGGCATTTCAGACAGAATCCCGTCCTTATTCGATCTGTTTTTGTACCCAAAAAGGAATAACGGAATTACTGATGTACGGAAATAGAGGGACACCCGGTTTAAAAGCGCGGACTTCCCGCCGATTCCGGATTGGTCAGGATGACAGGTTCCGGTGTCAGGCTCCATGAAAAGAAAGCCCCGCGGAGACTGAATCCCCGCGGGGTTCGGGTTTGATGTGGTCAGAGTCCCGGTGCGGCCGGAACCCTCTCACCTATCCGATCAGAAGAGCGCCTTCACGCCAACCAGCGCTTCCACATTCCGGTAGCCGTGATCCCCGCCCTGGTACCCCGTGTAGGCCCAGAGGTTGAGGTTCTTCGTGATCCGGCCTTCGACCCCGAGTTTCACTTCGCCGAAGTTCCGGCCGCCGTCAATCGTGTCATGCACCCCATCCATCGCGGTGCCGAACGACTTCGTGTCGTGGACCCAGTTGAGCGTGAGGTAAGGCTTCACGGCGGTGCCCTTCGCGGTGTTCGTGAACTGATGGAAGAGCGTCGCGCCAAGCCTCGTTCTCACGTTCCCGGCACCGGTGCCCTGAACGAGCGTCCCCGTGCTGTCGATCACGTTATCCGCCCTGACGCCCATCCGGATCACCTGACCTTCAAGGCGGAGACGCGTGGCGTTCGAGACCGCGCCGTTCTGCCAATCCTTCAGCGCGAACGTGTAGCCAGCTTCCAGACTTCCGGTAAAGCCTTTCGAGTGATACGACTCTTCTTCCGCATAGTTCCCGACGGACGTCGTGTTCTTAAAGCGCTGGTACTGCAGCCAGGCGTCGACATAAGGGCCGTCCCCGGTGGCGTTCGAATTCATCCACGTCGCGTAGAGACCGCCCGAGAACCCGGAGACCTTGCCTTTCGATGAATAATCCGCCGTGTCGCTTCCGGTCTTATTGCTTTCGTGCGCGTAACCGGCCATGAGCCCCACATGCATCCGGTGCGTCCCTGAGGTGGGCCACGAGATCAGGTCACCCCCGAGCTGCACAAGACCCCAGTTCCCGCGGGTCGTGTTTTCGCCATCCGCCATCACGTTCCGCGTGTGGCCGCCCGCGGTCCGGATCCAGAAACTTCCGGCTTTCTTTCCAGCTGCCTTGATCGCGTCTGAGTACGCCGTTTCGCCGAGGCGGTCCGAAAGCTTCATCGCGAACATCGTGTTCGCGGCGTAGAGGTTATTCGCGTAGGAAGCGATCTCGGGACGGATCACGTGGGCCGAGAGATCAGAGGTCCCCGGGATCACGGTGCCCGACACGGTTTCAGGCGTCTCCACGGTGTTCATGAGGTACCAGCCGGAACCCGCCTTCCTGAGAGAATAGATATAGGCGCCGGACTTCAGCGTCCTCGGCATCGTGAATGTGGCGTTCGAGGAATCCCCCGTGACAGACACGAGTTCCACGCCGTCCGCCTTCGGTTCGCCGGTTGAGGGGAACGCCGTCACATTGATCGTGGTCGCCCCCGTCGCGGCTCCGGTGACCGTGAGGAGGTCAGAAGCGGAATTTTCGCCAGAGAGTGACGCAGACATATTGAGCGTCGCGTTCGATGCCGTATAGTCGCCGTTCACCGTAAGCGTGGTGCCCGTAAAGGATTCACCCGAAGCCGGAGTCGGGAACGAAATCGTGCCGTCTCCGATATTGAGGCCAGAGAGTTCTGAATCGCCCGTGAGGTTCCAGCTCACGTTGTCACCCTCGAAATTCACGCTGACACCGGGTGCGGGAGTGGATTCCTCTTCAGCATCCGCGGCATCGCCGGTCCCCGTGGCTTCTGTGGTGTCTGACGTATCCGTAAGGTCGTTCGACGCGGTATTCACGGCGAGAAGCCTTGCGAACCGGAGAACCCCATGCGTTGACGACGTGGATTCTGTCGTATCCGCTGTGGTTTCAGTCTTGGTTTCCGTATTGGATGATGTGTTATCCGTGATATCGACCGTGGAGTCTTCTGACGCCTCAACCACCGCGCCGTTCCACGTGCCCTTGATATTGAGGGCGACAGCGGAGCCCTTCGTCGCGGAAACGTTCCCGTTCCACGTGCCATTCATGTCAACCGTCATGATGCCGTTTGATGTGACCGAGGCACTGCCGTTCCACGTGCCGTTGAGGGCCACATCCATGCGGCCGGCGTTTGAGACCGTCGCGTCACCCGTCCACTGGTTCAGATCGCTCACCGTCACCGCGGCTCCGGATTCAGCTGTCGCGCTGCCATTCCACACACCCGAATCCGTAATCGTGAGCGTGGTACCGGAGTCAGACGCTTTCGCGTCCCCGGTCCACGCGCCTGATACATCGATTGTCATAACAGAACCTGAAGCGGCTGCTGCGCTGCCGTTCCAGGTGCCGGAACTCGTAATCGTCATCGAGGAACCGGTATCCTCGGTGCTTGCGTCACCGGTCCAGGTCCCGCTGTTATCCACCGTGAGGAGACTCGCCCCATCCGCTCTGGCGTCGCCATTCCAAACTCCGGCGTTATCCACATGGACTTCTGACGCTTTATCGTCATAGGAGTCTGTCGAGACCGCGTCACCCGTCCAGACACCGGTCTCTTTAATATTGGCGTTCAGAACCGCGCCGTAATCGGATTTCGCGTCTCCTTCCCACGTACCCGCGATATCCGCTGTCAGATGAGCGTATACCCCGTTTTCAACGTCCGTCGAATACGCGTCACCGCTCCACTTTGCCCCATCCGCGACTGAAACACCAAACGTTCCGCCGCAATAGGCCCAGCCGTCACCCGTCCATGATCCTGAACCTATGATCGAGACGGAATTTTCGCCGGTGTAGTAAGCCGTGGATTCTCCGACCCACGAGCCTGAAACGGTGACATCTCCCGTTGAATAATCCCAGGCTTCGACCATACCGTTCATCGAACCGTTGATCGTAAGGGTCAGATCCGAATGTGAAGGATTACTGCTGTTTTGGTTCGCCTCAGCGTCGCCATTCAGAGTTCCATCGACCGTGACGGTCAGGGAGGAACCATTTTCAACATCTACGTCGCCAGTCTGTGTGCCGCTGACAGTCAGAGTTGTTTCAGAATTCCCTTTCGACAGCACGTCGCCATCCAGCGTGCCGCCAATCGAAAGTTTCATCGTGGATTCGTCTTCCGCCACGAAATCGCCGGTCACCTGGGTTCCAGACTCAGTTATTTCGGTGAATGAAGACCCCGACATCGCGCCGCCCGCGACATTTTTCTCTGTGATAGACCCAATAACGGCTTTGATTTCCGTAGCTGGAGAAATAACGACGCGGACACAGGAACTACTGGTGCAGGTAAAGATCGATTCTTCTTCCCGTGTCGGGAGAGACCCATGGACAGCGGAGAATCCCGACGTCTTTTCCGGGGCCGTCTGCACGGAGTTCCCGGTGAGCGTCACGGTGGTCGTGCCGCCATCGAGCGCATAGTAACCGCCATTCAGCACGGCGTTATTCGCATTCACGGTCATCACGGAATCCGTGCCATCCGCGAGACCGGATCCGGTGACGGTCGCCGTTGACCCCGTTTTCGGATCGACATTCAGCGTAATCGCCGCACCGTCCTTCGCGTACACCTGCCCCGTGAGGCTCGAATCCGTCCCAGTGAGATTGATTTCGGCAGCGGTATTCTCGTTCTGAGTGAGGACATTCCCCGTCATCACGACCTGAGCCGCGGTCTTTTCGCCATTCACGGTGAGTTTGAGGGGTGTGTCGCTGTCCCCATTCTCGATATCGATGACCTGATTATTACCGCCCGCGGTGTTTGAGAGCGGACTGTGCCATCTGACTCAATATCAATCGTGCCGCCCGCGGAGTAGGACGAAGGTGTTTCCGCCCAGGGATTTCCGGAGAAGTTCGAGATCGGGGCGTATTGGGAATTCGCCGTGATCGAAACAGACTCAGTCCCATCAATGAGAATGGTGTTTCCGGTTCCGGTGAGGGTCAGCGCGTGGGCATTCCCTGAATTCGTAATCGATACCGCGTCCCCGGTGACGCTCTGGGTCTCACCCGTACCCGTCCCCGCGGTCACATTGATATACGCGCCGTCTGAATTTGTTTCCAGCTCCGGGACGTCAGCCCAGGCCGGATGCATGGCAGCGAAAGCGCCTGCCACGGCAAGCGCGAGAGCGCTTCGCAGATACCGTTTTCCTTCTTTTGACTGAGGCATCGACAGTTCTCCTTTCCTCACGGTCCGACAGCGGACGCCGGAGACTGTTCGTGACAAAACACAGGTACCGCCTCTGGTACGTTTGATTCACTGCCGACCTATTCAGGGGCGCGACGGACTCCGTGTTTCGTTCCGGGAGTCGGAAGACGACCGACCTTCCGCCGTTTTCCCCGGAAAACTCACTTTTTCCCAAAAAAAGCTACACGGAAATCGAACCCCTAAAATAATTTACATAGATCGTAATGTACAGAATATCCACATTGACTAAATTTTACAACCTTGTTAACCCGGTTGTTATGTTCCCTTGTTTACGATTATCTAATTGATTTATATCGTATTTGAATTTCATCCCGTAAAACAAAACGACAACCGCTGTTATATCTGTCAACGCTGATTCAATATTTATAGCGACACGGTAAATAGTGAATTCCGGGACACAAAAATCAGTACCAGGAGGCTTTCGCGCCCGCTTCAGACTACGGTATACCGCAAAAGAAAACCCTTCCGGGTTTCCCCTGAAGGGTTTGATCTAAACTAAGAAAAACAACTTAGGCCTTTGGATTCATGAGCCGGCTAAATAGTTTCCGCTCTCAAAATGGCTGTATCACAAAACAGGGCGCTTAGCCGGCTATGTCTTTGTATTTCAGAAGGAGGAAATCGTTAAGCCGCGACGCGAGTCCGCCGCTTCGTTTCACCTCATGCATGACCGCGCGCTTCACGGCTTTTTCAGTCGCGAAGAGCGTGAGTTCCCCTTTCTTCTCGCGGCCGTTTGAGAGCCGGGTTACCGCGGTGTAGAGAAGTTCGCGGGACCCCGCGCCTTCGTTTCCGTCGGGAAGCGTTACGGCAAGCCTCGGGTACGAAGACCCCTGGCTCTTATGAATCGTGATCGCGTAGGCGGTTTCGTGTTCCGGAAGGAGCGCGGCGGGAAGCGCCTTACGGCGGTTTCCAAACCACGCGACGATGCCGCCCGCTTCACCCGGCAGCTCCACCGCGACGTCGCCATTCGCGAGCCCAAGCGCGGTGTCGTTCCGCCGCACCATGATGAAGCGCCCCGGGTAGTGGACCGCGAGGGGGTCGGCCTTTACGGCCCGCTTCACGCGGGTCTCCATCCACTCGTTCACGGCGTCCGTGCCGTTTGTGCCTGCGTGGATCGCGGCGAGCACCCGAACGGCGTCCGCCATGGTCCAGAAGGCCGCAAGCGCCTTATCGTCCTCCGGGTCGCCTGAGGGAACCGCGGGGAAGTGATCCGCGGCACCGGGCTTGAGGAGGAAACTGAATTCCCGCTCGAGCCACTCGGCGAGTTCTTCCGTCACGAGAGCGCCGTAACGCAGCTTCTGCTCCTCATGCCACACGATCGGGTTATCGGCGTCCGTCACCGCGCCCTGCCTCAGAATCTCAAGGATCCGGGAGACCTTCGCGCGGCTCCCGTCCTCCGGCGTAATCGCGCGGGAGAGACGGTAGATGTTGGAGGCCATCGAGAAGCGGTGGCTCGACGTAAAGGCGCTGATCCAGGGGGAGAGCGCCCCGCGTCCGTCCGAAAGGTCCGAGAACACGGCGCCCGGCCCCACGGCGGAAAGCTGATCTTTGTCCCCTAAGAGGATGAGCCGCGTGCGGCGGGGATCGAGGATCGAGAAAAGCCGGTCCGCGAGGTCAATATCCATCATCGAGCACTCATCCACCACGAGGACATCCGCGGGGAGCGGGTAGTCGCGCGAGAGGCGCTTCCCGTTCACCGGCTCCAGAATCAGGCGGTGCAGCGTTTTTGATTGGATTTTCGCTTCGTACAGCATCTCCGCGTAATCCTCGAGCTCGGGGTCCGACTCCATCCAGCGGATCGCGCCGAGGATCGATTCATCGAGGTTCGAGGCCGCCTTTCCGGTCGGCGCGGCACCCGCGATCACAAGCCCCTCGTTATCCGCGAGAAGGGAAGCAAGAATCCGGGCGACCACCGTGGTTTTTCCGGTGCCGGGGCCGCCCGTGATGACGGTGAGCCGATGCCGGAGCGCGAGATCCACCGCGTCATCGTGGTCCGGATCCATCCGCCCTGTTCTCTCATCCGCCTCGCGGAATTTCTCTAGAGCGTCTTCCGCTCCTTCACCCGGGTCGTCAGTCGCGCTTCCCGTATAGTCGATCACGGCGCGCGCGAGCCGCATTTCTTCCGCGAACCGCCTCTGGACATAGAGCCGCTCCCCGGGTTCATCAATCACGAAGGGAGCGAAGTAGAGAGGCGTCCCCGGAGCCGCGGCGAGGTTTCCGGACGCGGTTTCCATCGGGACCGCCGCGCCGGATGCCGTCAGAATGTCGGTCAGGGCGTCAGAGGACAATACGCCCGCCTTCTCCCAGTCATCGAAGCTCACGCAGACCGAGCCGCTCGTCTCCCGGTTCTCTTCCACGGCGGCGAACGCGGCCATGGTTTGGAGGAGCGCCGCCTCCGCGTTCTCGGGAAGCTCCCCGTTTCGCTTCATCGCGGCGATGAGGAGTTTCGCTTCCCCCCGGAATCCCGCTTCCAGATCGGTTTCTTTATCAAGCGCCATGGTGTCAGTCCTCTCCGAAAAGCAGAGTATCCGCGAGCCGCACAAGCGACGCGTCGGGTTTGAGAAGGATGGAGGGCGGAATCTCAGGCGGCGTCTTCCCGCTGTAACCGCGGATAAAGACGTACGCCATGCCTCCGATCCGGTTCAGCGCCTCATCCGGCGTCTCATCAAACGCCTGACCCAAGTAACGCCTGAGCGCCACAAGATAAATCAGCGCCTGCCACCCGTACTTCTCTTCCCGCATGAGGGTCATGAGAGCTGCCGGGTTATAGTCCTCGGCCGCCCCACGGCGTTCGTCCCCTGGCTGGTCGGTCTTCCAGTCCGCGAGCCAGAAGAGCCCCGAGTCCTTCTCCTCAAACATCAGGTCGATACGGCCTTCGAGGTACCCAGCTAAACTCCGCTTCGCGTCCGCGGCGGCAACCGGAACAAGCGGGAGCTGCCGGTCAGATGGGAGCTTTGCGTTCGCGGCAACCAGCGTCCTGAAGAACTGGTCCGCCGTGAGACGCCGGTTCCGGACGTGGATCGAGAACGGCACTTCAGGGAGCGCGCACCCAAGCGGCGCGTTTCTGAGAGACACCGAGCCGTCGCTCGAGAACCCCGACATAAAGATCCCCCGGATCCGGTCAAAGAGCCAGGCTTCCGCCGCGTCCGATCTCACCTCTTCCCGGGTCTCGGGGTCATCCGAGCCGACCGAATCCGGGACTTTGTCAGAAAGAAGAGTGAGGAACCTCGAGTGGGTCACGAGGTCGTGGAACCGATCCTGCCCCGCTTTCTTCCCTTCGAGGAACGCGGGGTCGAGGTGGAGCCCGGCGTTCACCGCGGCTTCCAAGAGCCCATGCACCGCGTCACCCGTGTCCTTTCCGCCCCGGAGGAACGCCGGCGAATTCTTCCCCGGGTCTTTCTTCGCCCGGGTGTCGCCCACAATGTCGTAACCCTCGTCCGCGAGGTCGTCCGTCTCAAGTTCCAGACCGCGCGTAAGCCCCGTGTAGCTCGTGAGGTGCCACGAGGGGTAAAGCGGGTGCGGCGTGAGAACGGAAGTCACCGAGTCCGGCGACGCCCGGAGGTCAATCGGATCCGGAAGCTCGGGGTCCGCGGCGTAAAACTCCACGTTCACGACCTTTGCCGTGTCCTCCGGCGTCAGCGTTTCAAGGCTATCGGCTGCGGCAAGCATCAGCGCCTTTTTCTCCGGATCCTCGACTTCACTCGTCGCCTTCCGGATTTCCGCCGCCATCTCGTCCTTCAGCGTTCCGGAGGCGAATGGCGACTCGGTTTTCAGCCGCTCGCTGAATGTTTCGAGCGCCTCATTCATATTCGTTCCCTTGAACGACTTGCCCCCTGGCAGCCCGAGGAGCTCGGTCCAGACGGATATGTTGAAATTCCACTGGAGCTTCTTCTTCGCGCAGTTAGGGAGAATCGGAAGAACAAGGAGCGCGCTCGCCCGGGTCGCCGCCACATAGGCGAGGCGGTAGAGTTCGTTATCCTCTTCCGCGTTTGCTTCACTCTGCCGGTCCTCATTCGGATTGAAGAGCGCCTCCCAGTCACTCTCCCCATTCCGGAAAAACGATATCGGCTTTTTCCTATGCAATCGGTTGCTCAGACTGCCCGAGTCCGGAAGGAACACCACCGGGTATTCAAGGCCTTTCGACGAGTGGATCGTCACGACCCGAACAAGCGATTCATCACTCTCCACCCGGATCTCGCGCCCGTCCGGAGCGGACGGCTTCGGGTTCGAACCATTCACCCGCTGGACTTCGAGGTCATACCAGCGAAGCAGCCCTTCGAGATTCCGGATCCGTTCGTCCGCCGCGTGAAGCAGCTCCGCGATATGGGTCCAGTTCGTGATGCTCCGTTCGCCTCCGCTTCGGCCGAGATTCTGACGCACCGTCTCAAACGCTGAGAAGAGCCTCGTGAAAGCGGCGGAGAGCCCCCGCTTCTGATAGTCATCCGCCATCGTCCGGAATTTCTCGAGATCAGCGAGATAAAGGTCATCCGCCCCGTCCCCCATAAGATCGGGAAGCGTCCGGCCGCAGATCCGGGTCGCCCGGGCGGAATTCACCGCGGTGCGGCTCTCCGGATTCGCGGCGGCGCGGAGCACGGCAAGGATTTCGTACGCTTCATCCGTCCCGAAAACATCTTCCGGTTTTTTATGCAGTGTCCGGATCCCGAGAGACGCGAGTTTCGATTCGACCGGGTACGCGTCTTTATGGTTCTTAACGAGAAGCGCGATGTCGCCCGCCCGGATCCGGGATTCGGCAAGCGTCCTCTTCGGATCCGCGAGACGGTTCCCGACATAGACTTCACGCGCCGGATCGAGGAGCCAGGCGATGCGGCGGGCGATCAGCGCCCCGTCCGTTTCCCGCATGGCAGCCGCGCTGCCGCAGCGGGGCCAGACTTCTGACGTCTCGGGCCCTTCCACCCAGCGGCCGCTCCAGAGTTCAAACGCGGGGAGCGGCTTCACCTTGCCCTTTTCCCGGACGAACAGCGGGAAGTGGTTCGCGGTGCTTTTCACCGGGCTGTAGCCGATGCCGCCCGGGAACCGTGAGTTCCCGTCGGGATCCGTGAAAAGGGTGTTCACCGCGGCGACCTCAGCCGGCGTCGTCCGATAGTTGGTTGAGAGGGTATAAGGCGGGAGGACCGCGGATGCTTCGTCCCGCGCCTTCAGATACGTCCCGATATCCGCACCCCGGAAGCCATAGATCGACTGCTTCGGGTCACCCACGAAGACCGCGAAGCAGGCCGGTCCTCCTTCTTTCTCAGACTCAATAAAGAGACGCTTGAAGATCCGGTACTGGATCGTATCGGTGTCCTGGAACTCGTCCACCAGCACCGCCTGATAGAGCGACCGCACGCGGTTCCGGAAGTCAAGGCTTTCGTACGCCGTTTTTTCCATCCGGATCAGGATGTCGTCAAACGACATGAGGGATAGCCGGTTCTTCCGCTCAACGATCTGGGACTCCAGATGCTCACTCATGTCGGCGAGCATCGGCTGCAGGGCCGGATCCGCGTCCGGGAACGTCACCGAGGCCTCCGGGTGGCTCCGCTTCCAGCGAAGGAACCCTCCGATATCGAACGCGAGGATCTGGCGCACGAGCTCGGGATCGGCGTACGCCGGATCATTCAGATACCGGCGCTTGAATTCGTCGATCGCGGCAGCCTGGACCGAGGCATCGTCCCCGATCTCCCCCTCAAAGGGGTTGCCGCCCGAGAACGCCCAGGATTCCAGCATCTTGCGGCAGAAACTGTGGATCGTGTAGATCGCGCAGCGGTCAAATTCCTCAAGCGACCGGCGGACGCGATCCAGCGCCTCTTCAAGCGTGATCCCGTCATGTGTCCACTTATCACGGAGCTTCTTGAATTCTTTCCGTTCGGGTTCAGTGAGTTTCGACTCGCTCCCGGGCGAAAGCCCGAGCACCGTCCGCCCCAGAATCTCCCGCACACGGCCTGAGAGCTCGGCGGTCGCCGCCTCGGTGTAGGTCACGATCAGGAACGACTCGATCGGGATCGACTTCTCAACAATGAACCGAAGCACAAGCCGCTGCAGCGTGTACGTTTTCCCCGTTCCCGCGCTCGCCTCAATAAACATGAGGGGCGAGATCGGAGTCTCATCAAAGCGGAATTCAGGGTTTGTCATTCGATATAGTCCGTCGTGAAGGGGAGATAAGGGCTTTCATCCGGCGAGTCTTCAGAAAGGTCTGTGGCAGGTTTCCCTTCCAGACGCTCGGCCCGGGCCAAAAGCTCCAGCGCGAGCGCCTTCCCCGCGGCATTGAAGGCTGCACCGTCCTCCCGGCTGTCGCTCCCGGTTCTGAGATAACTTTCCATTACTTTGATCAGTTTTTTACGGAGGTCTGAAGACGTCTTTTTGTCTCTCGCTCCCTCCTCACCGCGGAAGAAGGGAGAAGACTCGAACTCTGACCCCGCCGGGATCATTGCGGTCGTCTTCATGATGTCAAAGAACATCACGCAGGTCCGGATCACGAGTTCCGCCTGTTCCGCGGTCCCCGGGTAAAGAAGCGTGACGCCGTCGGGGACGCCGCCAGGCTCCGATCCCTTTTCAAGAAGCCCCGCTCCCTTCAGGATGGCGACGGCAGACGGGAACTTGCTGTCATTCAGCCCCGAAAGCTTTTTGATATCGAGAAGCACCGTGAGCGTGTCGGGTACACGGACACCGCGCACTGCGGCTCTGAGGAGCGCTTTCACCTTTTCGCCATCAGACAGAAAGCTTTCAATCGCGGCCCACCGGCCGGAAGGCGTTTTGTAAAGCCGTTCCTCCGGAAACTCCACGGTCCAGTGAGGGCTTGGGGCTCTTGGGTCATCAATCCGCATCTCGTACGGGCGAAGCGTGACGGTTTCACCGGCCGCGAGATCCGACACCAGCCGCGCCGCCCGGTAGTGCTGGCCCGACACCAGCGGCAGCGTGGTCTTCCGGACCGCTTTCGTCCCGTACGCCGGATCGAGCTCCCGGACGGCAACGAAGTTTTCGAGCGTCTCGCCCCGCGCCACGGCGTCACTCACGTCCTTCCGCATGGCCCACATGCTGAGACCGTCATTCGGGAACCCGAGCGCCGCGGCCGTCGTCCCGGAATCATCATCCCGCCTGAGCCCCACGAGTTTCATCGCGAAATTTTCCGGGGCCGAGAGGAAGTCTCCGAGATCCGAGACGGGAAGCCTGAGATCCAGGTACCCGGGAAGCGCCGCCCCGGTCCCCACAAAGGACACCGAGGCCGCGTTTCCTTCGCCCTCCCGGATCGCGTCAAAAGCGTCGACACTCGACCCGAGGAGGTGCTTCGCTTCAGCGTCTTTCGTGAAATTCCGGCGTGAGTACCGCGCGAGCGGCACCTCGGCGTCCCAGGTGTTCCGGGCGGCGGTCCCGGTCGCAAGGGCGCGGCTCGCTTCCAAATCCGCGAGGAACCCCCGGAAGTCCGTCACGACTTCAGAGGGCGGAAGCGGCCGCTCCTTCTCCGGTCCCTCGGCGTAGAAGACCGAGAACCAGCTGCGGGCCGACATAATGAGGTCAAAGAAAATGTTCCGGTTGTCCCGCCGGCTGTCGCGGTCCCCGCGGCGCTTCAGCCCCGGGAGCCCCATGAGGTCAAATTCATCCAGCTGCACCGTGCCCGGGAAGCCGCTTGCGGCATCAAGCCCCACCACGCAGATCGCCTTGAACGGAATGCCGCGGAGGGCGTCCATCGACGAAATCGCGATCGCGCCGGTCGGGCGCGCCGGGACCGACCCGCTCTTGAAGCGCCGGGTGACGGAACTCCACATCACGGGGAACGGAATCCGGATCGGCTGGGCGCGGCCGGAGCGGAGCGCCGCGTCACGCGCGGTTTCGGCCTCCCTCACCACAATCGTCCGGAGGCTCTCGAGATCCGGCGCCGCCCACCAGCTCTTGCCCTTCGGGAAGAACTGATCGAGGAGCATCTGAAGCACCGGTTTCCAGTCATCGGTCCCCTGATCCTCGAGCTCAAAAATCAGACGCTCCGCGGCGTCGAGCCCGTCCGCGAAGCGGACGAGCGCCTGGAAGAGCTCGGGGCGGCTGGTCACCCGGGTCGAGAACCCGCCGCCTGACTTCGGGCGGACATCCAGCCACGCGTCCTGCTCCGACTCCTCGTCCCCCGCCATCGCGGCGAGCGTCAGACGCTCGAGCGCCCGCATCAAGGTCCCCTCGCACCCCGTCCCGTCATCGATATAGCGGTTTCCGGGCAGCTTCGAGAGGTTCCGGATGTGAGTTTCCGAGATTCCAAGCCGGAACCCCGCGTCATCGAGCCACGAGCGGATCGTACCGAGGTCTTCGACACCAAAGCCCCAGTTTTCCGCGATCGCGGGGAGGCTGATGAGGGATGAGAACGCATTGATATCCGCGGTTCCGCAGAGGAAATTCCCGAGCGCGATATAGGCCTGGGCGGCACCTGAGGAATCAAAAAGCGACCGCCCGACAATCCCGTACGCGATCGGTTTCGGGAGCGATGAGAACACCGCGTCAAAGACCGGCGCGGCGGCCTGCAGGTCAGGGGTCACGATCAGGAAGTCAGACGCCGTGAGTTCCGGGTGCTCGGCTTTGAGGGCGTAAATCCAGTCCGCCGCCGCTTCCGCCTCGCGGGCGAGGGTCGGCGCTGCCGCGATCCGGACTGACGGCATCCCGATCTCGGGTCTCGTCCAGGCTTCGAGCTCCTCCGGATCCAGATCCTCAAGGAACGCCGTATTGTTCCGCAGCACGGCCTCATGCACGCGGTCCAGCATCGTGCCCCGCTGATCGATCGGCCGCCCGGAGATCCGGGCGAGATTCGCTTTGATAAAAGGGGGCTCGGGGGAACTGAGAAGCTCCGCGTCCTGAATCGGGGTCGCGGGGTTAAAGGGCATCGCGCGGGTTTCTGGCTCCGTTTCCTTCGGAGACCCGACGTCATCCTCCACGACCGGAGCGCTTGCGGCTTGAGTGAATTTCCAGAGCCGGTCCACGATCGCGCGGCTTTGGCCGGCGTTACGCCTCAGCCACGGGCACCCCGACTCCTCTGCCCCCGAGGCGTCAAACCAGTACTCAGGCGACGGGTTTATGAGGTAAAGCGACACGCTCCGGTGGAAACTCTGCTGATAGAGGAACGGGAGCATCAGAGGGGGAAGCGCCGAGAGCCCGAAAATATGAAGCGGCGCGGTGTCATCCGACACGAGCGGCGGCCGCGCGAGCCGATCCGCGAGACTGAGAAGCTGCCCCGCGCCGTGCCAGCGGCGGCGATCCGCTCCCGCGTCTTCCGCGAGCCACCGCCAGATGCCTTCCTCCCACCCCGCGTTCTCGGGGTGCTCCTGAAACACCACCCGCTCCCGCTCTTCTCTCAGGTTCGGAACCCGGTGATGCTCAATCCCTTCCCCGGTCATCCAGCGGTACACCCAGTCAAAGCGGTAGGTCGCGTATTTCGCGAACGCCGCGGACACCCGGACCGCGAGCTCCATCCGGGCGGTGTCATCCTCGCCCCGCGCGTTTCCCGTGATGGGGTCTGTCAGATAGTGCCGGACGTTCTCGGATCGCGGGTCCTTCAGGAAGTCATCCTCGAGGAGCCGGTTCCAGACGAGCCACTCGAGTTCCGGCGTCTGCGCGAGGCTTCCGACCTGGGCTCCGAGGAACGGCGTCAGCCACTCGCCCGGGAGCTCGAAATTGAACCCGGCGGAGATCCCTTCTCCTGACCCCGAGGCGTACCCGCGGGAAAGGCGATTTCCGACCGCGCGGCTTGGCACAATCACCGTGATCGGCGTGAAGAGCCCGGGGAACGCGGATCCATTCTGATCCTTCGCGAGATTCTTCCGGTCCCGCTCCGCCATCTGGAAAAAGATCTTCTCCAGCACTTCAAAGCTGTTGCTGTAAAACGTGTGGAACCGGGGTCCCCGCTGGTTTTCGTTTTCCATCTCGCTCCTCTCGCGGCCGGGACACTTTTCGCTCGCTCCCGAACCAATCCATTGCCGGTCTATCTTACACGAGGGGGAATGGGACCGAGGCAGAACGAAACGTTACTTATAACGTAATGTATAGCGGAAATATCCACGGATTCATAGGGATCCGGACGGCATCTGTTGGACCGAGTCTCACGCGGCGTTTCGTTTTCCCGACTGCCCCCTATCCGGGATCGTCGCAAGACCCCCATTTCCGTGTCTGTTTTAAACTCAGGCAGGAAAACGACGGGGGCCGTGGGTTTTCGGCTCTTCTCCGTTTTCTCATCCGTTTATCGATAAAGGACCGACGCCGTGTTCAAGTTCCTCAAAATCCAGAAAGCCATGGTGAAGCAGCTCGAAAGCCTGGAAGCGGAGCGGGACCGGGTCCGGCAGTCTGAAGCGGAAGCGAAAGCAGCTCTTGCGGCGCTCACCGAGCAGCAGACCGCTTTCCGTGAGGCGCAGAAGACGCTTAAGGATGAGCTTTTGCGCCTTGAAACCGAAAAAACGGCGCTCGAAGACCGTGAAACCGCGCTCACCCGGGGGCTTGAAACCCTCTCGTCTGAAAAACAGGCGCTGACTGCCACGGTGGATACTCTCCGGGCGAGAATCGGGACGCTCGAAACGGAGAAGGCGGTGCTCGCTGCCGCTCAGTCCGACGCGATCGCGCGGCTCGAGTTTCTGGAGAAAGAGAAAATCGGCTCGTCCCGCTATTGGGACTACATGTGGTACATCAAGACGTACCACCACGATTTCACCCGGGCTCAGGCGCTCGACTACTGGTACCGCACGGGGTGGAAGCTGAACGAGAATCCCTGCTCTTTTATTGATGTGGGCGCGATCCGAAGTGTCTCCGGAAACATCAACCCCGTGATCTTCCTTCTCGGTTCCAACACCGACTGGGTGACGCACCTCACCGCTAACCCCTACGAAGACCGGATTGAAGAGCACGTCGAGCGGTACCGGGAAGCGAAAAAAGCGCGGACAAAGTGCGAAGGCGCGGTTTACACCTGCGTCACGGGGCAGTACGACAGCATGGCGCACCTGAAGTCCCACGAATACCTCGATCCGGCCTGGGACTACATCCTTTACACGGATAACGAAGCCCTTCTCAAAAACCCAACTTACGGGGCGTGGGACGTGCGGCCGCTCGAATTTTCGTCACTCGACCCCGTCCGGAACAGCCGCTGGCATAAGACGCACCCGCACGCGCTTCTTCAAAATTACGATCAGAGCCTCTGGGCGGACGGAAACGTGAATATCCTCACGGATTTCCTCTTTAAAAAGATCCGGACCGAGAATCATGACCTTCTGATCCCTCGCCACTTCGCGAGAACCTGTATTTATCAGGAGGCGGCAGCGGTCAAAGCGGCCGGGATCGATGACCCCGCGCTCGTCGACGCTGAGATTGATCTTGAAAAGGCGGCCGGTTTCCCCGCGAACTACGGGCTGAATGAAACCAACATCCTCTACCGCCGCCACAAAAACCCTGAAATCATCCAATTGATGGAAGAGTGGTGGGCGATGATTGAGAAGTATTCGAAGCGGGATCAATTGGCGCTCAGCTTCATCCTCTGGAAGCACGGGATCACGGTGGAATCGGTGTCGTTCGAGAACACCCGCCTCATGAAGGACGATTTCTTCACGCTCGCCCACCGATAGACTTGGGAGCGCGGTTTTTCGAAGGCTCCCCCTTATCTCCCCCTTCTCAAAAGCATTGCTTTCAGTCAGACTGAGAGAGACGCATTTCAGCCCGGCGGGGTGAACAGCTTCCGCCGCCCCGAAATGTAAAGAGCGGGCGATCCCTGTCCTCTGATCAAAGGGAGTGCCGATATGCCGCCGGTCTGGGACAAAACCCGCGGGATCCGGGTGTTTTCCGCGGTTCACGGAAATTCAGAGCGCCTACAATACGCGGTTTTACGGAAAAAACAGATCGTCAGATTTTGAAGGAGTGAAGTATCGGTTATGACGTGGCTTAGTGACTTGCTTTTCAATCCATCGGGTTTCAGCCACGGGATGGTGGTGTATTCGTTTGTGATCGCGCTCGGGCTGACGCTTGGCCGCATCAAGATTTTCGGCGTGTCGCTTGGGTCGACCTGGGTGCTCTTCTTAGGCCTCATCCTCAGCTGGCTTGGGCTTCAGGTGAACCCGGACCTCATCGCGTTCTTCAAGAATTTCGGCCTCATCCTCTTCGTATTCTTTATCGGATTGCAGGTGGGGCCGTCGTTCTTCGCCACCTTCCGAAACGGCGGCTGGGGCTTAAACGGGCTCACGCTTTTCGGCGTCCTCCTCAGTCTCGCGGTCACGATCGGGCTCTTCTTCATTTTTAAGGGCGACATCAGTCTCGCGCAGATGATGGGCGTTCACTTCGGCGCGGTGACGAGCACGCCGGGTCTCGGCGCAACGCAGGAGGCGCTGCACGCCATGGGGAACCACACCGATATCACGGTGGGGTACGCCTGCGCCTACCCCGTCGCGATCATCGCGATGATTCTCGCGATTCTGTTCCTTAAGAAAGCCTTCCACGTCGATATCGCGGCGGAGGACGAGGCCTGGGCCGAGCATCAGATGAAGTTCTCCCCAGCTCCGATCTACTACCACGTGACGGTAACGAATAAGGCGCTCGACGGCCGGACGCTTAAAGAACTCCGCGACATCATCGACCGGCCGTTTATCTGCAGCCGGATCCTTCACGACGCTCTCATCACCTCCCCCACCGCGAACTGCCAGGTGCACCTCGGGGATAAGCTCCGCATTGTGTCGAACAAAGACGCTAAGCTTTCTGTCGTCTCCTTCTTCGGTGAGGAGGACACGACGATCGACCTCGCGACAGAACATTCGCCCCTCATGGCGCAGTCGATCCGCGTGACCCGGTCCGCCATGAACGGGGTCCGGATTGAGCAGCTCCATCTCTCGCATTTGGATGGCGTCAATATCACCCGCGTCACGCGCTCCGGCGTCCAGTTCTTTCCGTATAACAGCCTCCAGCTTCAGATGGGGGACAGCCTCTACTGCGTGGGGCCGAAGAACTCGCTCGCCCGTCTCGCGGATCTCATGGGAAATCAGACGAAGTCGCTTGACCGTCCGAACGTGATCGCGCTCTTTATCGGGATACTCTTCGGCGTCATTCTTGGGAACCTCCCGATCGCGATCCCCGGGATGCCGGCTCCGGCGATGCTTGGGCTCGCGGGCGGTCCGCTCATCGCCGCGATTCTTCTCAGCTACTACGGTCCCCGGATCCACCTCGTCACCTATATGACGAATTCCGCGAACCTGATGCTGCGGCAGTGGGGTGTCTCCTTCTACCTCGCGTCCATCGGGCTCTCGGCCGGCGTCCCGTTCTTCAAGGCGTTTGAGGAAGGGATCGGGTTCCTTTATATGGGGCTTGGGCTTGTCATCACCGTGATCCCGATGATCGCGATCGCGGTGGTCGGGCGGAAATTCATGCATCTTAATTTCCACACAATCTGCGGCCTGATGGCAGGTACCTCCACCAACACCGCGGTGCTCGCCTTCGCCGGTACGCTCTCCGAAAAGAGCACTGCCGTGATCGCGTACTCGAACATCTACCCCTCCGCGATGTTTCTCCGTATCATTTCGGGTCAGATTGTTCTGGTGCTGCTCTGGGCATACCTCTGAATAAAAAGCTAGTATTAACGGATTGCCCTAAAGAAAAACCAACAGACCCCAAAAAGGAACCAAAGGAACTGAAATGCCGCTTACGAAAGACATCACCTTCAAGTGCCCGGAATGCGGGGAAGAAATTCCGCTCACGCTCTGGCAGTCGGTGAACACCGCTGAGAATCCGAAAGAAGCGGAGGCGCTTGCCTACGGTGATCTCTTCTATATCCAGTGCCCGAAGTGCGGCTATCAGACGATGGCGAATTACTCCCTCCTCTACCACGACGTGGAGCACGGGATGATGATTCAGTACATCGCGACGCCGGACCGCGAGGAGCGCGCGAAAGAAATGGCGGAGTACCGGAAGGCCCGCAAGGACTCGATCGAAGCGGCGAAAGCCCAGGATCCGGCGCTCGCGAAGCAGCTTTACGGCTCTGTCTTCCGCTTTGTCACGAGCCTCAACGACCTTCGGGAAAAGGCGCTCATTCTCCGAGCCGGGCTCGACGACCGCTATGTGGAACTCGTGAAGGCCTACATCATGCCGCAGGCCGCCAACATGAAGCCGGATCTCGGGATTGAGTCCGTGCGGTTCTTCCTCGATAAGGACGGGAAGCAGTACCTCTACTTCTTCGATAAAGACGGGAAGGAAGCGGGCTCCTGCGACTTTGATATGGAGTCCTACAACGCGTTTAAGAACGGACTCTCACTCGTTGAGGCGGACACCGATATCATTGACACCGGCTGGGCCCGCGAAGTGATCTCTGAGATCGAGTCTCAGGACACGTTCCAGGGTTAAGACGGCCGCCGATAACAATATTTCCCTCTTCCCCCGGAGAACCCCACGATGTCTGAAGCTGAACGCATTCCTTTCAAGTGCCCGAAGTGCGGCAAAGAGTCGGAGCCTGAGATCCAGCGCTCCGTGAACACGGTGACGGAGCCCGAGGCCGCGGAACGCGTGATCTCGGGTGACCTCTTCAGTTACCAGTGCCCGGGCTGCGGCACCGACGTGGTGCTCACGTTCCCGCTCCTCTACCAGGATCTCGTGCGCCGCACGACGCTGCAGCTCGTCACCGCGAAATCTGGGCTCACGCTGGAGGACTCCGTGAAAGACGCGATCGCGGAGCGCGAGACCACGATGGCGGAACTCCGCGCGAAGCTTCCCGAGGCGGACGCGGATTTCGGGGAACACTTCCGAGTGGTCACCACGCCGGATGACCTCCGCGAGAAGGCGATGATCCTGAAGGCCGGGCTTGATGACCGCTACGTGGAAATCATCAAGTCGATGACGCTTTCGATCCAGAAGCAGGATGGCGAAACGACAGACGTCGCCTCGAACCGCTTCATGATCGATGACGAGAATAAGAACTTCATCGTTTACTTCGATGAGAACGGCGAACCGATCGGTGAGGACACCTTCCCGAAGGAGTTCTATGACGCGATCGTGGACGATATGAAGCTTGTCGATGAGCCGCCGGTGGTGGACGCCGCCTGGGCCGCGTCTTACGCCGCAAAGCTCCTTGAGCGCCTGCCGACCGACTGATCGCCGCGTCTTCGGTTCCAGAAACACAACGCCCCTGAGGGACTGTCCCTCAGGGGCTTATTTTTGCGCTTAGGATTCCCGCTCTTACCGCTTCCACTCCTTCATCGTGGACCGCTCGTTCTCGACATTCCCCCGATGGCCGTGGACCTCAACCGCGTTCAGTGCCGCTTCGAGGCTCGAGAATTCCTCATCCGTCAGCGTCACATTCCACGCCCCGAGGTTCTCGAGAATCCGCTCCTTTCGCTTGGAACCCGGGATCGGGACGACGTTCGGATATTTATGCAGCATCCAGGCAAGCGTTATCTGCGCCGGGGTCGCCTGTTTTTCCGCGGCAAACCGGTTCAGGATATCGATGATCGGCTGATTCGCGATGATGTTTTCTTTTGAGAGCTGCGGGACAAAGACCCGGACATCGTCGACCTTCTCGAACGTCGTGTCCGCCGTGATTTTCCCCGAGAGGAAGCCGCTCGCGATCGGGGAGAACGGCACGACGCCGATGTTATGCTCGAGGCAGTACGGGAAGATGTCTTTTTCGCAGTCCCGCTCCAGCATGTTGTAGAGATTCTGGACCGCGGAGACCGGCGTCACCCGATGGAACGAGTCGAGCTGCGACGCCGACACCTGCGACAGCCCCCAACCGCGGATCAGGCCCTCCTCAATCAGGCGTCCAAAGGCTTCCGCCACCTCATCCACCGGCATCTCGAGATTCACGCGGTGCAGGTAATAGAGGTCCACGTAATCGGTCCTGAGATTCTTAAGCGACTGCGTGAGGTGCTCCTTCAGGATCGGGTAGATCGGGTCGCCCGGTTTATAGGCGGTTCCCCGGAAGTGGATCTTCGTCGCGAGAACCACTTTATCCCGGACATTCTCGAGCGCCTTCCCGAGGATCTGTTCGTTATGGCCCCGGTAGTAGAGCTGCTCGCCGTACGCTTCCGCCGTATCAAAAAACGTGCATCCGAAATCGAGAGCCGCCCGGATCGCGCTCACCGCGTAGGCCTCATCCGGAATCTTTCCGTAGCCGTGCGAAAACGCCATGCAGCCCATGCCAATCGGCGAGACTTCAATTTTTCCGAGGAATCGGTTTTTCATTGGTTTTCCTTTGTTCGGGCGTCCGCCCGGTTGTTTCCGTCATTTTACGTGTTAAAACCGCCTGATTTCGGCTGACCCAGGATCGCCTTCCGACGCTTCCCAAAGAGGCCGGATCCGAACGCCGCCGCGCCGAGTCCAATCGGCTGATAACGCCATCCGTCGTAGACCATATGAACGGTGCCTCTACGCCCCTTAAAGGTTCTCCTTTCAGGGGTTTTTTCGTGTATCGGTTAAGTCTTCAGCAGTCTTTAGTTTCACGGAATTTGAAAGTAAGATTTTTTCTGTGACATTGTCACCTCGTTTTCACCCCGCAGCCCCAGGAGCTTCATCATGGCAGAGAATCAGACAATCACCCTCCGGTGTCCGAAGTGCGGCGATAAGAACCGCTTCGAAGCGCCGACCGTGATGAACGCGGGGAAAGAAGAAGACCTCCCGGCGCTCGTGAAGTTATTTGAAAGCGCTGAATCGGGGTTCAAAAAAGAAAATCCGTTCACCTTCATGTGTCCCCGGTGCGGCCACACGGAAAGCTCGATTTGGCCCGAGCTCCGCGTCTATTTCCCGTACCGCGGCTTTGACACGGAACTCTTCCTCGCCTACCCAAAACCGGATGAGACGCGGGAAGAAGCGGCGATCCGTGTCGCCGGCAAACCCACCGTCTGGAGCCGGATGTCGCGCGCGATGTTCATGGGCCGCACCCGCCGTGTCTGCTTCACGATTGAGGACTTTATCGAGCACGGCCGGATGCTTTCCGTCCACCTCTACGACCACTACGCCGCGATCACGGTCGCCCTTTGCCTCCTCCGGATGCAGGAAGAAACGGACGATAAATTCACGTACGCGAACGCCCGCTTCTCAGTCTCCAACCCCGAAGTGTTCGGGGACTACGGTCACCTCAAAAACTTCTACGTGGTATTCACGAGCGAAACCGGAAAGCGCACCCGGGTCGTCAATTTCCCGCTCGACCTCTACCTGCAGCTCGTCAATAAATCCGTGATCAGCGCGTGGGATGAGCCGCTCATCGCCGATATGAGCTGGGCGCTTCCGATCGCGGAGGAGCTCTACCCCCAGATCCGGATTCCGGAAGGATCCTGAGAGTCAGACTCCAGGGATAGAACCCTTTCCCCCTGACATCAGAAGCCCCGAGGTGAATCCCCCGGGGCTTTTTGTTTGCCGTGATGGATGACGGCTACCGATTACTTCGGATTCTTATCAAGAAGGACTATCGTCCCCGCAGGCGGATTCTTGTCGATCGCGCCGACAATCGTGTGCGGCGTGTAGGGTTCCTCGAGGTACGCGACATCATCTGCTGTCAGCTTGATCCCGAACGCCTTCACGGCGGAATCGAAGTGGCTTGCCTTCGTCGCGCCGATAATCGGGGTCTCCACGCCCTTCGCCCAGAGCCACGCGAGCGCGATTTCGCTCATCGCGACACCGTATTTTTCGGAGAGCTCATGGACGCGCGCGATGATCTTCATATCGTCCTCTTCCGCGCGGTCGTACTTATTCTTCGCCGCGACGTCCGTGCGGCTCCGGATCGAGTCACTGTCCCAGGTCGGGCGGCAGAGGTGGCCGGCCGCCAAGGGGCTATACGGCATGAGCGACACCCCGAACTGCCGGCAGACCGGGATCAGTTCCCGCTCATCCTCGCGGTAAAGCAGGTTGTAGTGGTTCTGCATCACGGAGAACGGCGTCCAGCCGTGGTCACGTGCGACGATCTGCATGTTGTGGAACTGGTAGCCATACATCGCGGAGGCACCGAGCGCCCGGACCTTGCCGGCCTTCACGAGGTCGTTCAAAGCCTCCATCGTTTCCTCGATCGGATGCTCGTAGTCAAAGCGGTGAATGATGTAGAGATCGAGGTAATCAGTCCCGAGGCGCTTCAAGGTGCCATCAATCTCACGGTGGATCGCCTCACGGGAAAGCCGCCCCTCATTGAAATAAACCTTGGACGAAATCACCACGTCCTCACGCTTCGCGTACCGCTTCAGCGCTTTCCCGAGATACTCTTCGCTCGTCCCCGCGGAGTAGCCGTTCGCGGTGTCAAAGAAGTTGATCCCGAGGTCGAGCGCGTGCTTCACGATCGCGGCGCTCGCGTCTTCGTCGAGCGACCACTGATGCATCGTCCCCGCTTTTCCGAAACTCATCGCGCCGACACACATCTTTGAGACGCGGATATCGGTTTGACCGAGATGCGTATATTCCATTTTTCTCAATCCTCATGCTGAAGTGGCCGGGGCGGGAAGCCGGAAAATTCCGACGCCCTTCCCCGAAACGCCCTTTATCGATAGAGAATAAATTAATCCGCCGGCCCCGAATCAGCTACCCGATTTTCTTAAATACTTGGCGCTGATTCTCAAGGAAGAGAATGGATCGGTTACTCCGCCGGATCCCCCTTCCCGTTCGCGAGCGGCCCATAGGCGTCCGGGAACCCTTTCCACGTGACCGCGGTGTCACTTCCCGGATGGATCACGATCCCGGCAAAGCTGCTCCAGGGCGCGGACCCCACCCAGTGCGAGACGCCCGGTTTCGTGTAGACGACGTCCCCCGGGAGCAGCACCTCAAGCTTCCCGCCTTCCGCCTGATTGAGGCCGATCCCGTCCGTCGCGACCAGGACTTCGCCCGACTTATGGCTATGCCAGGCGCTGTAAGCGCCGTGCGGGAAGACGAGATACGTCCACTCGGGGGACTTCGCCGCGTTCTCTTTCGGGAGAAGCGTCGCTTCCTGAATGGGTCTTGTGTAGTGATCCGACGCCTCGGTCTTCTTCGGATGCGCGAAGAGGAAGCCGTCCTTCGGTTCGGAAGCGCGGTTTGCGGCGTCCACCGGTTTCAGGGCGTCGTACTCAGCGTCCGTGATCTTCCCCTTATGCGCCTCAAGCCCCGCGGGCGCTTTCCACGTCTTGTCGTACACCACGAACTGCTGGAAGCGGGAATTCTTCGTCGCCCCGTGCCAGTGGCTGACGCCCGCCGGAATATGGATGACGTCTCCCGGACGCACGAGCACCGCGGGCTTCCCCCACGCCTGATAAAGCCCGAGCCCAGAGATCCCGATCACGGTCATCGCGCCGTGCGTGTGCCACCCGCTCTGGCTCCCCGGCTCAAACGTGATCACGTTGGTCTGCGGGACACCGCCCATCGTTTCCGGCATCACGAGATCATTCCGGTGCGCGGTTCCGGTGAAAGAGGCTGAAATGTCGCGCCCAAGCGGCAGCGGCATCGGCTGCTCCGCGAGCGACACGGCGGCCGCCGCCATCAGTACTGCGCCAGTGAAGAGGCTCTTTATAAGATTCATCCGCGGTTCTCCTGGATTCTGTGAGGGAAGCGAGAAAGCGCCTGCCTCCGGTTTCCCCCGATTGATTACGGAATATACGCTGAAACCCGGTTCCCCTTCCGAACCGGGATTACGCGGCGGTCTATGATTGAATGCGGAGTTCCATACCTGACAGGGGATCTGTCAACCCGGTCAAAAAATCATCGCAATCATTACTCATTAAGGACGCCGATCAAATGTACGGAGCCGCGGCTGGCGATATTGTGGGGTCGATTTACGAGATCGAGAACCTTCGTTCCAAAGACTTTCCGCTTTTCTCGGCTGGCTCCCACTTTACGGATGACACAGTCCTCACCGCGGCGATCGAAGAAGCGATTCTCCGCTGGGACGCGGGGGATGGAGAACTCGAAACGCTCGCGGTCGAAGAACTCCTTCACTTCTTTAACGCGCATCCGGACGCCGCGTATGGCGCACGGTTTATCGAGTGGGCGCGCGGCCCGGAGCAGAAGCCCTACGGGAGCTTTGGGAACGGCTCCGCGATGCGGATTTCTGGGGCTGGGTTTTACGCAAGGACGATTGAAGAAGCCCAGCAGCTCGCGGAACGGGTGACCGCCGTCACCCACAATCACCCGGACGGGATCCGGGGCGCGGCAGCCGTATCAAGTGCCATCTTTCTCGCGAAAACCGGAACGCCGAAGGACGAGATCCGGCGCTATATCGACAGCAACTTTTACCCCGTGATGTTTCATCTCGCCTCGATCCCGAAGGATTACGGGTTTGAGGCAGCCTGCAGCCGGTCCGTTCCCCAGGCGCTTGTCGCGTTTTTTGAGTCAGACGGGTTTGAGGACGCCATCCGGAACGCCATTTCGATCGGGGGCGACAGCGACACGATCGCCGCGATCGCGGGGTCAGTCGCGGAAGCCGCGTACGGTGTGCCTGAATTGATTCGGTCTGAGGTCGACCGTCGGCTCACGCCGGATCTCCGGGATGTGTTCGTTTCTTTCCAAAAGAGACTGCAGTCGAGGAAATAAAAAACCGTCAGCCCCGCTGGGGTTTCGCTGACAAAGCAACAAAAGGGTTCTGATTCCTCAAAAAAAGCCCCTGCACGGGATCGGTGCAGGGGTTAAAGAGACCTATGGTCTGGAGTACAGAGAAAACACAAGCAGATTAGTTATCGAGAATCCGCTCAAGCTCATCCCGATTGCGGGCAAGCTCAGGCTTTTCCGAAAGCAGGATCATGAGCTTCAGACGGGTCTTCGCGCCGGACGCCTCACCGCCCTTTGCGGCTCCGTGAGCACGCGAGTCACCGACAGACCCCGGATAGGCGTAAGACTGATACGGACGGCCCGCGAAAGCGCGGGTCGCAATCACCACCGCGATTCCCTTCTCTACAGCTCGATCAATACCTTCTTCCATCGCAGGCGGAATATTCCCGCGGCCGAAGCCTTCAATCACGATGCCATTGCAGCCGCGGCTGATCGCGAAATCAATATATTCAGACCCAAGCCCCGTCTGAGCCGGGATGAGGTCCACCTTAGCGGTCAGAGCCTTCGGAGCGAAGCACTGACGCCCAACGGGAGTCCGGCGGAACACGACACGGTCTTCATCACAGTAGCCAATCGGACCCCACCAGGGAGATTCGAAGGTCGCCGGATTCGCTGAGTGGGTCTTTCGGACCTGACCCGCCGCGTGAATCGTGTTATTCAGAACCACAAGGACACCTTTGCCGCGGGCTTCGTCAGACGCCGCGGTCTTCACCGCGCAGTAAATATTCATCGGACCGTCAGGCGACGTATCCGACGCCCCGCGCATGGCTCCCACAACGCAGATCGGCTTTTCGGACGGATGGAGCAGATCAAGGAAGTAAGAAGTTTCTTCAAGCGTGTCAGTACCGTGGGTCACGACAGCACCCGCGACGTCATCCGCCTTCAGTGCTTCTTCGATGGCGTGCGACAGAGCAAACATCCGTTCAGGGCTCATATTGCAGGATGCGACGTTCGAGAACTCGCGGACTTCTACATCCGCCACTTTATCGAGCCCTGGCACCGCGGCAGCGAGGTCAGCCCCGCTTACCGCAGGAACCAGACCGCCTTTCTCCGCGTCGTACTTCATCGCGATCGTGCCGCCAGTCGTAAACACAATGACTTTTTTCAATTTCCAATCTCCAGATTAGGAATTCAGTGAACCGCGAAGTTCATCTGAATTCCAGTGAAATGAATGTCCCTGATCAGATGATCGTGAGACCGATCGTGATCAGCAGTGCCACAAACGAGCCAAAGAGAATCGAAGGACGCTGGAAAGCGTTTGCGGTTTTCAGGTCAGAGCCCGGAATCACAGGGATCACCGTGCTGAGGGCTGCCACAGGACCGCCAGTCAGGAAGTACTGAATCAGAGCGGCACCAGACGCCGCTGCGAAGGCAGAAGCGAACGGATCCGCACCGGTAGCAAGCACCACCTGAAGGAACGGGACGAGAACTGCGACAGAAGCCGCGTAAGACTGCGTGATGAAAGCCGTGCAGAAGGCGACGCCAAACATCACGAGGACAGGCGACACCGAATTAAGCAGCGGAGCCGCGAAACCCGAGATGGTACCGACAAGACCGATCTGCTTAATCACAGCGCTCATGAAGAGGAAACCAATCGTCGCGACGAGCGGAGTGGAGATCAGCCCGACACCTTCAATCATGTGCTTCTCAGCCTCTTTCGGCTTGGAGGAGGCCATGATGGCGGCCGTAATAGCGGCAACCACACCGACGAGGAAAATCGGAAGACCGATGATGAACCCAATAAAGAGGATCAGGAACGGAGTGAAGGCACGGAGAGAAGTCGTGGTGTATTTCTTCGCCTTGATTTCCTCAATGATCTTCGCACGCTCTTCCGGAGTCACAGAGACACCGCGCTTCTTCATGTCATGAACCACACGGACGTAGGACATGGCAAAAATGGAGAGAGCGGCAATGAGACCAAGCACATTGAAGAGGCCATAACCAATGCCGGCAGTCGCGAGAATGGCTACCTGGGTCGGATGGGTGAAGCCCGCGAGGTTGCCGATATGACCGGCGTGTGCCTGAATACCGGCGGCTTTATTCGGATCAACACCGAGACGGACAGCTGCAGGTCCGGTAATGACAGCGGTGATCACCGGCTGGGTGAAACCCGTCAGCGCTCCGATCAGACCAGCGGCAATACCGCCAGCGGTGCAGACGCCAGGACCTCCGCCGATTTTGTTGCCGACAAGGACAATGTCACGCACGATGACATCGAGGAATCCGGTTGCCTGCATAATGCCGATGAAAAGCAGAATGCCGGTCATATCCGCGATCACGGGGTTCAACCCCATATTGATCATCTTCCCGACTGTCATAGGAGCGGATCCCGCGATCGGGTATCCGGCGACGATGGCAGAAACCGCCGCGCCAACTATTGCGGTCAGATAGAGCGGAGTTTTGCCCGTAATCATGATGATGAGAGTCAACACCATGAGGCACTGCGCAATAATCATTTGCGTTGTCATTTGACTATATCCCCGGAAACAGTTTCAAAACTGCCCCTGTCAATATATAAAACACCCGCAAACAAACGATCCCCGAAACCTATATCGGGAATATGCCTTTCAATACCACTGCTATTTCTCATATGCCTCTCCTTCAGGGGACAAAGCACTACGTGAAACCGAGATGAAATTACTCTCAATGAATTGAATGCATAAAACGTGCCAATTATTAAATTCCTATAGGCGGCTCAAAAAAGTATAGTAATGTCGCTATCAAAAGTAAATAATGTATCTCTTTATTGTTAGAAAAATCCTTTTAAAACCGGTTGCATAAACAACAAATAGGATCACATAATTCAATAAAAAACGACATAAAAAATAATTTACAAAATATTCATTAATAACTCAGCTTTTTAGGCATTTTTTAATATCTCGATCAACGAATGATCCCCATCTTTGTGCAGATGAATCCCTGACCCTGTGCAAATGTTTAAAACCAAGTCGAGGACAGTAGCGATCCAAACACCCTTTTTCTTTTCTCTGCATCACAAATAAAAACCGGGGCTCGCTGTCACGCGAGTCCCGGAAAAACTCTTTTAGCGGGTCGGATTATGTCAGTCCGCTGACTGCCCGGTACCGCCGCCGGTTCATAACGGCAATACCGGTATTTCGTTACCTGATTAGAAGTTGTGGTCGATACCGAAGAGCGCGCGGGCAAACTTCACCGTGCCGCCGTTAGTCGCGCGATCCATCTTCTGCTCACCGTAGCCGGCGGAGACATAGAAGGTCGTGCGCTTCGAGAACGGGTATTCGTAGGTCACCGTGCCGGCGGCGCGTTCAAACTCGGGATTCCCGCTGACCGCTGTGCCGTTCGCGGTCTCGACATCCTTCACCTTGTTGTAGGTCGCGTTGAAGCCGATCTTCCCGTAGGAGAGCGGAACAGAGACGCCGGCGGACACCCCGTAGCCCTTCGCATAGTAATTCATCGCCTTATCGACGCCGAAGTCATCGAAGCCTGAGGCGATATACCAGCTGGGGTTGCCGGCCGCGAGCGCAAGTTTCATATGGTCAAAGTAGTTGCCGGCGAGGAAGAGCCGGGCGGGACCGAAGTCGTAATTCCCGCCCACCGTGAACTGCAGGCTGTTATCGGGGTTTCCGTCCGCGGAGGATGCCCAGAGGTGAGAGTCAACGGCCGCGAGAAGCGTCAGCGCGCCGCGCTTAAATTCACCGGTGAGAGAGGCGTAGCGTTCAGCGCTTGCCTTATTTTCCACCGCTCCCGTTACCGTCTGATCAACGTTTCCGGAATACTGAGCGGTGAGCGCGAAGCCGCCGAACCGGGGCGAACGCCAGGCGATCGTGTTATCCATCTGAAACTGACCGGACGTGAACCACACGGACGTGCCGGAATACGGGCCGTACCCCGGTCCGATCGCGCTGATCTGCGGACCCACGACGCACCAGGAGGAGATCTGACCCATCGAGGTGCCCATGCGGCCAAAGCCGAAGCGGCCGTAGTCCGTGTTGAGGTTCAGCGTCGCTTCACGGTGGAAGAGGTGCTTGTCATCCTGCTGCTGCACGCCGCTGTCGAGCGCGAACTGGTCTTCCAGAATCACTTCAACCTGCGTGCGGTCCGAGAGCTTCTCCGTCGCGTGGATGCCGACGCGGGATCCGCGGTCCGTGCCTGAATCCATGGAAACGGTGTTCGTGGAACCGTGCCCCGGGGTCTTCAGGTACTGGTACGTGATCGAGGCGTCCGCGACGCCATAGATCGTCACTTCAGCCTGGGCCTGAAAAGCGAGCGCGCCGAGCAGCGCGGCGGCAATAAGACTCTTCTTCATTTTTCTTCTTTCCAATGATTGTGTTGATAGGTGCGGCAGGGTTTGCGGCTGCCTCCTGGCCGTTTCTCTCTTCCAGCGGTGTCCCTGGAAATCCCCCTTTCCGTACTTCCTCTTTCCTCAGGAGTACTTCCGGAATCCGCTTCTAGTTCTTTTTCATTACGACCGGCGTCAATTATTTCTAGTTATTCCTGAGAGATAAACAGCAGAAAGACAGAAACTTAGTCTCAGAAATCGATCGAATCCGAAAATAGGCCCCCTTCAGGCCCCTTTCCTGGCTCCGAAATCCGCTCTCCAACCCGACCTTTTCCGACCCAAAAAAAGGGGCCGGTGAAAATCACCGGCCCAGCCAAAACACCAGGAACCACATCATGAAAAACACACTTCGAACTGTCTTACCGCCTCATTCCTTCTTTTCCTTTTTCTTCTCCTTCTCCTCATCGTCCCTGAAGTCATCGATCGTGAAAGTCCGACCGATAAACCAGCCGCCGCTGTTCCCGGCAAACGCTCTGTGGCGCTCAGCCGTGTCGCGGAGCCAGGCCGCGTCCGCCACTTTGCTTTCGCCTTTCTTCACTTCCTTCTCTTCCGTCATTTCGTTTCTCCTTTCTCGTCCCTTCTTTCGGGTTTTCCGATGAAGGACGGCTCGCCCTCATTGGCCGCAGCGGCATCGAGATAAACCAGCCGCCCGTGTCTTTCAGCAATTCCTCAATGACGTCCGACGACGCGGGCTTACTCTTTTCCGAGCCCGAGATTGAATTGGATCTGACCCCGTCACTTTTCTTTCTCGTCATAACGCACCTTCCTTTATTTCGTACTGTTCCCCGATCGGTTTTCCATCCGAGGTCTCGGTTCAGCCCTTCTCCCCTTCTGTCATTTCCTGTCTCCCCAAAAACTTCGGAATTCCGGACTTAAGCGTCACAATAATTCAGGAATCCGTTTCACCGTGCCGCCTTTCCTTTCACCTATCCAACCCAGTTCAGCCTCACTCCGGGTTAACCGAAATTACGCACGAACCGGATTCTGCTTTTCCTGACCGCAAAACCATGAAACTATCTTCTTCAAAAGGGATTTCCTTTCTCTTCCCTTCTATTCCTTCACTGTTATTTTAGTCGGTACTTATTCGGGAGACTCACGGGAATCAAGGGTATTGCGATCTGGGGCACGGGAAAGCGTATTGTGATGTTTATCAAACACAAAAATACCGTGCGCCAGAGACTGACGCACGGTGTGTTATTTGATATTGATTATCTGTTTTGACGAGGGCTTCAGTGCCGGAACCGGAGCCGCATTTCACCCAGCAGCCGCTCCGCGTCTTTCGCTTTCTTTTCGGGGGATTCGCCGGTCTCATCCGGAGCTGGAATCGCCTTCATAAACACCCGGCAGCGGATTTCGGTGTCTCCGGGTCTGAGCGCCTCAGACACTGTTTTTGATCCCGCTTCCACGTACCCATGGCGGTCAAAGAACGCGGTATCCGTTGCCCCATCCACCGCGGCGACGACGCGCTCTCCCTTGTAATCCGACTCAAAGGTCTGAAGGAGCTTCGTCCCGATTCCGCGCCCCATGAGTTCGGGGTCCGTCGCGAAGAGGAGAATCTCCGCCGTCGGTACCGGAGTGACAGAGGAAACCACTTCTGACTTCGCTTCCTCGAACCACACCGCTTCGCTCCCATGAAGCTCCCGGTGAATCCGCTGATAGAGCCAGTGGAAGAACGTATAGCGGGAGATCTGATAGGGCCGCCGCTCGCCCTTTCGTTCGGCGAGCAGGAACCCCGCGAGCCGCCCCTGGTAATACGCGCCGTAAAAATGCGTCGCGCGGACAAGCGCTTCGCACATCGCGTCACGGCCAGCGATCCAGGCCTGGAACGCATTCTCGTTCCCCGGTTCCAGCCTCACGCCGACCGGGGCGAAACGTTCCGCCTCATCGAGGTCATCCGCGGGGTCAAAGTACCGGATCTCCACCCGGTCCGCGACGAGCCGCTCCACTTCCTCTTTCCGCCGCCGCACTTCCCGCGTATCCCACTGCACGATGAAGGCGGAGATGGATGACGCGAACGCGACACTCGCGAGCGCGAAGCGCACAAACTCCACCTTCCACCCGACAACGCCAAGGAGCGCGTTTGAATACAGACTCACGAAGAAGAGCGCGAACGCGATGCAGCCAAGTGTCAGCGACACGCAGGCTGAGATATAGCGGTTTTCTTTCCGGCGGAGGAACGGTTTCCAGGCGACGACGTACGCCCCCACCCAGGTCGCGGCCGCGGCGAGCTGCGCCGTCGCCTCATCCACCGGATCCCCCTTCTCCCCGATGATGAGATCCGTGATATCGGAGTCCGCGAAGAGAAGAGCGGCGAAGCAGAGCACGAGAAGCCCGGCAGCCCCGCCCCGCTTCCACGATTCCGGCCACACCGCGCGCTCAATCGCGTGGCGGGCACCGAGCGCGAGCGCCATGTTGCAGACAAAGAGGAGAATCACGAGACCCGCGTTTTTCACCGAATGACTCAGGATTCCAAGCCGGTTCCCGAGGATCAGGGCGACCGCGATGAAGGCGAGAAGGAGCACTCCCCGCACGAGTTTCTTATAAAGGGTGCTGGGGTGCTTCATCGGGCGGACTCCAGATTAAGAGAGTTGATTTCAGACTCCGCCGGAGCTGAAGTCTTTCCGACCGACGAAAACGCGGTTTTCGCTTCCCGCCCCACGGTTTCGAGCTCCGCGATAAAGGCGTCTGAAAGCACGGTCCGCGCGATTCGGGCTTCCGCGTCGAGAATCGGACGGAGCAGCGACTCCGCGTACGCGCGGCCTTTGCGTGTCAACGTCACGAGCTTTTCTTTATGCCCGCAGGGGACGAGAGCCACATTCCCCGCTTTGATTTCCTCCAGCACCGCGGTGTTGAGTGTCGACCTCGGCATCCTCCACTCGTCACAGATCTCTTTCTGAGACCGCGGCGCTTCATCGAGACACGCGTAGAGGAGCACAAAGAGGCTCTCCTTCACGCGGAGCCCGTGCATCAGGGCGGCGTATTCGCCGTCAATCGTGTTCATCGCCCGCATAAAGCGGAGAAATCGCTCCCGGTCGTTCGTCATCACTCTCTCATTCTTATCTATCAATCCGAATCCGTAATTTTACAGTACGGATCCGTATTGATTGATGAAGCTTCATCCCCTCTTTTTTCTGCGCCATCAATTGACGCACCGTGTGATATGCAAAACCTCCCACCGTCCATAAAAAACGGGACCCGGCTTTGGATACCGGATCCCATTCAAATTCCCCGGGAAGGAAGAAGACTCAGATGCCTTCCGGGGATCGTTCATAGAGACACATGAAAAAAATCAAAAACACGGCCGGAGACCGGAGCCGGAGAGTGAAGACTCCGGTCCCCGCCGTCTGACACTTTCCCGCGCCGCGAGGGGGATCGGGCGCGGAAAATATTCTCCCTTACGCCTTTCTCGCCTTCTCAATCGCGAGACGCTTCATGGCGTTTGATTCCATGACATCCAGCTCCTTCACGAACGCCGCCGGGGCGACGAGCGGATGCGGGGTCGACTTGTCGGTGTGCGGGAGCAGGAAACGCTTTTCCATGAGGCCGTTGCTGAACGGATGCGCCGAGAGGTGGACCGAGATCGGGTTCACCGGATCCTGCGCCATCCTCCGGATCCGCTTCACGGTGTCGATATACGCTCCCACCTGATCGGGACCGGTGATCGCGTTAAGGCCGAGACCTCCCACCGTGATCGCGCGGTAGGTTTTGTCTCCATCCCGCACCAGGTAGACGTAGGACGCTGTCCCCCAGGTGTGCCCCGGGGTCTCAAGGACGGTCATCACGAAAGAGCCGAAGGCAAACGTGTCTCCGTCCTTCGCCACCAAATCCTGCGGGATCATCGTGAACGTGTTCCGGCCGCCATGGTGCGAGCGCTTCGCGTCGACGTTTGCCTCATCCCACCCGCGCTTTGTCATCACGAAGCGCGCCTTCGGGGCGATTTCCTTCAGGCGCTTCATTCCGCCGCAGTGGTCAAAGTGACCGTGCGTCACAAAGACCATCTTGAGATCCGCGGGGTTCACGCTGCACGCCTTGATATTCGCGAGCAGCTGATCCACAAACGGCTCATGCACCGTGTCAATCAGCACCGGGCCCGCCGGCGTCTTGATGAGCCACGCGGACACCCAATTCACGCCGACGTTATAGACGCCGTCAAAGGCCTCATAGGGGTCGATCTTCTGAGCTTTCGGGTCCGAGAGTCACCGCCCGAGTTCAGGCGGCATCTTTCCGGTCGACCCGAACTGAGAGAAGAGCGCGTTCACGCGTTCCGAATTCCAGACGGGAGCGGAAGCAGGCTTAGCGGCGTCAGACGCGAAAGCGGGGAAAGCAACCGACGCGACGGGGGTGAGCGCGAGGGCTTTAAGAAGAGAACGGCGATCCATTGTGTTTTGCTCCTTATCGTTTTTCGTTACGTTCATGGGTGTATTATTTACCCAAAATATCGAGCGATAAAGACTTAAAAACCGCCATCATTGTTTCATTTTTTGAGCGAATCCCTATGGAAGAACTGACCGGACACCGTGTATTTATCCGCACCGCGGAGCTTTCGAGCATCACGAAGGCCGCGGAGTCGCTTGGGCTCACGCGGGCCGCGGCGAGCCGCGCCCTGATGAGTCTGGAGTCTGAACTCGGAGCCGCGCTTTTCACGCGCACGACACGGCACGTCGCGCTCACGGCGTTTGGTTCCCAGGTGCTTGATACGTGCAAAGAACTCGTGAGTCTCGCCGATCAACTGAAAGCGGAGGCGCTCCATCAGTCTTCCGCCCCGACGGGCACGATCCGCGTCGCCTGCAGCGTGTCGTTCGGCCAGACGTACCTCGCGGGCGCGCTGAAGCGGTTCCTTGCTGAATTCCCCTCGATCAATATGGAACTCACGCTCCTCGACCGCCCGGCGCACCTATTGACCGACAATATCGACCTCGCGCTTGAAGTCACGAACACCCCGGAGCCGGGTCTCATCGCTCGCCGCCTCACGTCCTGCGGGTCGCTCCTCTGCGCCGCGCCCGCGTTTCTCGCGGACCGCCCGCCTGTTACCGCCCCATCCGACCTCGCGCGCTTCCCGACGCTCGTCAGCACCCGGTTCGGGAGCCGGTGGAAGTTTGAGCGGGAGGGGGAAAGTTCTGAAGTTGAAGTGAAGGGCCGGATCCGAACAAACGACACGCAGGTGATTGTCCGCGCGGCGCTTGACGGTCTCGGGATCGCGCTGCTTCCGGACCTCACGATTTCGGACCCGGTGGAAAAGGGGGAATTGACGACTCTCCTCCCCGACTGGAAGACGGAATCGGTCGGCATTTACGCTCTCTACGCGTCCCGCCGGTACCAGCTTCCGGCGGTTCGCGCCTTTATTGATTTCCTTGTCGCCGATATCCGGAAATAAGCGCTGTTCCAAATAACTCTTTTATGTCGCGGCGTTATGGAGAAAAGAGCAGACCCCCATTTTTATACAGACTCCCAGGGGTCGCCCGAATGCGTGAGGGATTTTACCCGAAGGTTTAACAAATTAACGCAACTCTCTGATTTCAGCAGTCTATTATTGTCGGATTGAAGGTTTTTGAAGAGAAGGAGGGAGTCACCCATGCTGACACCGGTTCTGCTCTCGTCGCATCCCGAATACGTCGGAGCGGTGCGCGCGCTTTATGAGGAATCGTTCCCGGAGTCGGAGCGTGTACCGTTTGAGGCTCTCATCCGAAGCTGCACGATGGACGGGCGCTTCTATGTCTTTACGGAAGGGAAAGAAGTGAAGGCAATGGCCGCGATGGCGGTCGGTAAGACCATCATGTCGCTTGTCTACTTCGCGGTGGTGCCGGAAGCCCGGAATCACGGGGCCGGCTCTGAACTCCTCCGCTGGGTCCTATCGAAACGCGACGGCCGCCGCCTCTTTATCGACGCCGAGGATCCGGAGCCGGGCGCTCCCGCGGACGACATCCGGGTCCGCCGCCTCGGGTTCTATAAGAGAAACGGTTTCACCTCCTGCGGTTTTGTTTCCGAATGGAACGGCGGCCGCTATCAGATCTGGTCCGCGGGCGGTCTGATCACGAAGGAAGAGCATGACGCCTTCTGGCAGAAAGTGAAGCTTGCGTAAGCGGTCTGAATCCTTAGCCTCACCCCGCCTTCTGTGAATCAAAAAGCGGGGGCAGACTAAAGCCGCCGGATCATGGGAATTTTTTCCGTGATCCGGTTTTTTAATGTCCCGGTATCCCGTCCGACCCCCAAAAATACCCGAACGGGTGACGCCAAAACGTCTCGCCTTGCGGTACTATTTCGAAGGTTCCGGGCGCGGGTCTTATTGCGAACAAAAGACACCTCTCTCCGGAAGACCGCGGGGGAAAGCCCAAGCGCTGTGGTTTTTCTTAAGAAACACGCATTTCCCGTGAATCCCCCGGCAGATAAAAATGTTTAGCAGGCGGTCCATTGGATAAGGCGGGGCCTTACGAGTTCCCCGATCCCCCTCTCATATATCCGCCTCACCCGCAGAGGAAAAGAAGAAGAAAAGCGGCCAGTCTATGGCAGCCCCCTCTTTTTGCTACCGAGAGAATTTAAGCAGGCCGCTCATCAAACCGCGGCCCGCCTGAAAACCTTTTGCAGTTCACTTTTTGCTGGAGCTATTGAAATGGCACTTCCCTACGACTGGGATATTGCAACAGTGGAAGAAGTTATGGAGTACTACGCGGATGTCGACGGTGTCGACCTCCCGAATCTCACCGATCGGCTGGGGGATGAAAACGCCCCGGTGCCGGTGCGCGTGGATAAGTTCCTGGATTACAACGGCACGTGGGTCGAGAAGAAGTACTACCCGGTGGAGGCCCTCAAGGTCCTCCTCTGGAAGGAACCGCTTGTCGCCGCGAGCGACCTCGAGAACTGGCTCGACATGCCGCGGGAAGAAATCGAGAAACTCCATAAGTACGAATTCTGCCGCCCGGTCGGCATCAATAAGAAGGGCGAATGGATTTTCGACGCGGACTACATGCTGAAGTGCAGGAAGGCCTGGAAGTCTGAGCAGGAAGGCGGTGACACGCGCGAGGCGCAGCAGATGACCGCCCGCCCGCGGGAAGCGGAGTCTAACTGGTTCTCGCTTGACTTCAAAGCGCGCCCCTACGACTCCGTTCCGGAAGAAGCCTGATTCCCTGAAAGGCCTGAGGGATCCTGAAGGGGCAGATCCTCTTCCCCTTCCCTCTCATCCATTCTCTTTCAGACCGCCTCTCACGTCTTTCCGTGAGAGGCGCGCCTCACGGTCACTCTCGCCCCTCACAGAAGCTAAGATGAGGCGAAACACTTTTTCTTTTCTCCCCCGATAAAAAGAAATCGATCATGATCATTCATCTTCTGATTACGGACTGGTTTAAGGGTCTGCTTCCCGCGGATACCCCGACCCACGCGGATCTCTATAAGAACCTCTTCGACTCCGTGGTGCCGGACGCCGAATACAAGGTGTACGCCGCGATGGAAGGGGAGCTCCCCGATCTCACGGACCCGGAACCCGGGCTCTATGTGATTACCGGAAGCCAGGCCGGAGCTTATGAAACGGACGCCTGGATCGGAACGCTGCTGCAGTGGATCCGGGACGCGAAAGAAGCCGGAATCGCGCTTTCGGGCGTCTGCTTCGGCGCTCAGGCGATCGGAGAGGCTCTTGGCGGCCGCGTGATCAAGCACCCGAACGGCTGGGGCCTTGGGCTCCGCGAGAGCCGCGTGGTCTCTGACCGCCTCCGGAAGTACCTGCCGTCTGACACCCTGCTCCTCGCCGTTAACCATGGAGACCAGGTGGTGGAGCTTCCGCCTGACGCTGAGCTCCTCGCGACAAGCGACTTCTGTACGAACGACGCCTTCGCGATCGGTGACAAAATCCTCGCGTTCCAGGGACACCCGGAATTCACGATCGCATACCTTGAATTCTTCCTCACGGTGGGCGTGAAGGGCCAGTCTCCGGAATTCGTGGAAAAGGTCCGCGAGAGCCTGAAGCTCGGGAAACCGCAGGGTGAACTCATCGCCCGCATGATGGTGGATTCGGTGAAGGCCTGATCGCCTTCCTGATTCTCCCCTCATCAACACAGCACCCTGAACCGCCTCGAAAGCGATTCAGGGTGTTCTTTTGCCCCCATAAACAGTTCGCCCCGGAGCCTTGAAAAGCCCCGGGGCGACTCTTTATTCAGGAGTCAGGCGGCACCGACATTTACCGCCTGAAAACCTCTTTCTTACGCGGCAGCCTTCTTCTCCGGCACCGCGGCCTTCCAGATGAGGCCGATCACGAAGCCGGCAGCGGCGAACGGGATCCAGCCCATACCGAAGGTGTGGAGCGGAACGTAGGTCTGAAGCATCGTCTCGAAGGAGCCGAGGTTCACGCCGGCGGTCTCGAGCAGGTTGATCGTCGCCATCACGAACGTGAAAGCGATGGTCCAGGCGTACACGCACTGACGGCCGCCGAAGAACTTATCGAGGAAGATAAGGCAGATCAGCGCGACGAGCAGCGGGTAGATGAACATCAGGACCGGAATCGTGGACACGATGATGGTCTTCAGACCGAAGAGGCCGACGAGGTACGAGATCACGCAGAAGATCACGGCGTAGGTCTTGTAGGAGAAGTGGCCGAGGAGCCGCATGAAGTACGCGGCGCAGCAGGTCACGAGGCCGACCGAGGTCGAGAGGCACGCGAGGAGCACGATCACCGCGAGAATCGCGGCACCGAGGTTACCGAAGAGGATCTTCGCGGAACCCGCGAGTACCGGAGCGCCGGTTTCCAGAATGCCAAGCGGCGTCACGGAATCCGCGCCGATCTTCGCGATGAAGATGTAGATGAAGGCGAGGAGCGCGACAGCGATCGAGCCGGAAAGCAGCACCTGCTTCATGATGGCCTTCGGGTGCGTCACGCCGCCCTCCTTCACAAAGCTGATCACGAGCGTCGCGAAGATGAAGGACGCGATGGCGTCAAGGGTGTTGTAGCCATCGAGAATACCCTGCATCACAGCGGTGACAGGCGTCGCGTAGTTCTTCGTCGGGGCCTGGGGCGTGCCAAGCGGGGTGATGAAGGACTGCACGATGAGAAGCAGAATAACAGCGAGAAGCGCGGGGGTCAGGATCTTACCCACACGGTCAACGAGCTTCGACGGGGTCGCCGCGAGCCAGTACGTGAGGAGGAAGAAGATGAGGAGGAAGATCGGAAGCGCGATATCAGGCGAAAAAGACCCGAGGAAAGGCTTCACGGCGATCTCGAACGACACCGTGCCGGTACGGGGAGCGGCGAAGCAAGGTCCGATCGCGAGGTATGAGACGACGGAGTAAAAGACGCCGTACCAGGGGTGAACGCGGCCCGCGGCCTCTTCAAGGTCCAGACACCCGGAGTAACCGAGCGCGGCGATCGAGATGAGGGGCAGACCCACACCCGTCACGCAGAAACCGAGCACGGCGTACCAGACGTTGACGCCGGCGTTCTGACCCATAGCCGCCGGGAAGATGAGGTTACCGGCACCGAAGAGGAGCGCGAAAAGCATGAGGCCGATCGCGATATATCTTTTATTGCTGTTTTCCATGGTTCACAGTCCGAAACTGTTCATCCGTTCCCCTTTGGTCTGGAGAACGCAGAAACAGTTCCTTTCTTTATCGAAAGAAATAAAAAGTTGCCATGCGGTGAGAAGGTTTTTCTCGCCGCCCGGACGGGATGGATTGAGGCACAGGCCGATGAGGCACCAGAAAAGCCACTGGCTTCACGGGGTAGGCGAAGCCATTCATCAGAGAGGATTGATGTCTCTCACCTTCCTGGTTTTCGCTCTCATGCGTCCTGTTTGTCGGCATGAACCGGCAGCGCCGATCGGGCGGCTGCCGAACGCGCGGCGGGTGAGCCGCGGTTATTTGATAGAGCTGGGAACTGAAGGCGGGTAACCCCCGGGTTCCAAACTGAAGTCGGGATCGAGTGCAATTAGCATCCTTGTAATCAATAGTAACACGCGGAAAATCCTTGAGTGGCGGGCGTAATCCCCTAAGTAAAGGAGGGGAGGCGGGACGCCCCCCGCAAAGCCTCTCGGAAAACGGCGTCCCGGGGTACCATAGCTGTATACATTTATTGACCCCCCTGGCGGCTGGCGGCATTGCCCTCCGGCCTCCGGGCTACTCTGGACAGATCCCGATGGACGACGACATTTCCTTTATGAAGATTCTCGCGCAGGCGGAGCAGCTCATCCGCTTCGTGAATGATCTGATCGAGGGCGAGCTCACACGGAAAGGCGTGACCGATATCGCGCCGTGCACCGGGGACATTTTTTTCTACCTCTATGAGCACGGGAGCTGCACGCTCACCGAAATCGCGGAGCAGACGTCGCGCGCGAAGCCGACCGCCTCTCTCACGATGAAGGCGCTCGTCGGCCGCGGCTATATCGAGAAGCGGAAGTCAGAAGAGGATTCCCGCTGCTGCATGTTCTATCTCACGGAAAAAGGGCTCGCGCTCCAGCCGACCTTTGAGAAGATCCGCCGGAAACTGAACTGCCGGACGCGCTGCGGGCTGTCGCCAGAGGAAATCAGGACGCTTGAGACCCTTCTCAACAAGTCCTACATCACGCTCAGCACTCCGAAGCCTAAATGCAACTGCGGCTGCGACTGCGGCTGCAACGATCCGGATTCGCTCTGAGACGCCTCTTATATATAGAGTGACGATCTGCAAACCCGGGGCCAGACGGCTCCGGGATTTTTTTGCCTCCGGCGAGCCCCCTGGTGTTCTTCCGGGCTTCTATCGATTCGCAGCTAAAAACGCTGCTATTCTTTCTCTCAACCGCCCTTTCCCCCGCGGCGCGGCCCGCGCCGCCTGCTTTACGAGGGAGTAAGGGCCTGACGTCCTGAGAGGTCCGGCATGGAAGTTCCCTATCAAGCGCTTGAAGAGAGCGATCTTTTTGTTGACTGTGTCTATAAATCCGGTCCTTACCCGAATCTCGCGGGTGAAGTGATCACGAAGCTCGTTCCGGGGTGCCCGAATCTCGGAGGCTTCCGGAAGGTCTATAACCAGCGGACGAAGCGGATCGCTTATATCGTCCTCTACACCTCGATGTGTGAGCTCGCCTGGCCAGACTTCCTCGATACCGAAACCGGTGTCCTCCGCTACTACGGCGACAACCGAAAGGCCGGGAGATCGCTTCTCGACACCAGGGGGAAGGGGAATCTCCTCCTTCAGGAAGTGTTCGGGGAGCTCCACGCGGGTGACCGGTCTGAGATTCCGCCTTTCCTGATTTTCAAGCGCCATGGCACGGGGCGCGATATGCGTTTCCTCGGGCTCGCCGCTCCGGGCGCTGCCGGGCTGCCGCCGGACCGGGACCTCACCGCTCACTGGAGAACCGTGGACGGTGAGCGGTTCCAGAATTACGAGGCGTACTTCACGATTCTCGATACCGGGAGTCAGCCTGTATCCAAGGCGTGGCTTCGGGCTCTCTGGCACGGGGATCCGGATAGCCTCAGGCTCGCCCCGCGCGCCTGGCGGGATTTCGTCCGGGAAGGCCGCCCGGGGCTTCACCCGCTGAAGGCTCCGAGGCTTTCCGAATTCCCCTCCCCCTTTGATCAGCTGCAGAGTGACATGGAGGGGCTGCAGTGTCTCAGCCTCATTCGGGAGAGATTCAAAGATGACTCATTGGGTTTTGAACAGTGCGCGGCGGACCTCGTCTCGAAACTCGATCCTCACTTTGAAGGTTTCACCTTCAGCCGCGAGTGGCAGGACGGCGGCCGGGACACCGCGGGCCGCTATCGGATCACGACGGGCGGCACGGTTCACCCGGATGTCAGACTGAGCGCCGCGCTTGAAGCCCGGTGCTATGAGGCGGAAAAAGGGGTAGAGATGTCCGAGATGACACGCCTGATTTCTCGAACCGAGCGGCGTAACCTCGGGGTCATGGTGACGACAGGCTATATTTCGGAACCCGCCTATCGGGAAGCGATCGACGGGAAACATAAAATCCTGATTCTCACAGCCACTGATATCGCGCGGATTCTCCGGGATAGCGGGATCACGGCAAGCGGGGTGCCCGCCTGGCTCGATTCATTGGCGGAGAAATTCCATCGCGCGTCTATCTAGCCGTACCGACCCCAAAGCGCAGCGGACGCTTCACGTTTGTTCGGCCGTGAATCGTCCACCCGCTACTTCGACTCAATCGTGAGATTGAAGGCGTAGCGTTCCCCCGGGTGATAGCTCACGGTGATGAGGATCACTTTCCCCTTCGGATCAAAGTAGCGCCGGAGAATCCGAAGCGCGGGCTCTCCTTCTTTCGCGTGAAGGGCTTCCGCGGGTTCCGCGGGGAGCTTTGTCGCCTCAATCGTCTGACGCACCTCGGCGCACGTGTCACCGTAAACCGACTGGATAAGTTCAATCATCAGGATATCGGGGTGAGCCGGGGCCTCGGTGACGAGTTCCTGCCGATCGCGGCTCACGTATTCGCTGGTCCAGGCGACTGGCGGCTCCCCTGCCCTCTCCCCTACGCGCACCATCGTGAAGCGGATCATCGTTTCACCCGGCACCGCGTGAATCTGATCGGCTCGTTCCTTACTGATCACCACTTCCTCGATCTTGAGGATCCGGCGCTTGTTATTCGACGCGAGGCGGCCGAGGTCAGAGAGTGTTGAGAGCTGCTGCCCGAAACCCTGCGTGGAACCGCGGCTGATCACGCGTGTCCCGACATGCGGCGTCCGGCGGATGAGACCGTGGCGCTCAAGCTGCGCGAGCGCCGCCCGCACCGTGAACCTCGAGACCCCTTCCCGCTTCATCAGTTCCATTTCGCCTGGAAGGAGAGTGCCCACCGGATAGAGACCGCTCGCGATCGCGCGGGTCAGTTTATGAGCCAGTCTGTCCTTCAGCAGTACGCGGGTCATCGTCCCATCCTCTTTTCTGGTGTACATAAGAAGCCGGCTTCTATTGTAGTAGCGGAGAATTACAGGTTTGTGAAAAAAAACCGGAAGGAGCCGCTGCGGACCCCTTCCGGGAACAGAGAGAAACAGTAGAGAGTTAGTTTGGATTTCTGTAAGGTCTTCTTAGTAGAGGCCGATCAGCTTCCACCAGGCAAGGCCGGTAATGAAGACGAGGAGGACGTTAAGCGTCACCACGCAGAAGTTGATCTTGTAGAAGCGCGGGCGCTCGAAGTAACCCTGACCGAAGTAGATCGGGCCCGGGCCGCCGGCGTATTCCGTAATGCCCCACATAATATTGGAGAAGATACCGAAGCAGACCGCGACCATCAGAGCCGGAGCGCCGCAGCCGATAGCCACCGCGCAGAACGGGACATACATGGCAGCCACGTGGCCGGAAGCGGTAGCGAAGATGTAGTGAAGGTAGATGTAAGCGAAGCCGAGAACGATGAAGGCGATGAGCCAATCCGTGCCGACAAGCTGCGCCGCGACCGTCGCGGACATCCACTTGATGAAGCCAAGCTTCGTGAGACCGCCGGCGAGGGAGATGATGACGCCGAACCAGATCACGGTGTCCCAGGCCGCCTTTTCAGAAAGCACGTCCTTCCACTTCACAGCGCCGGAGATCAGGAGGTAAGCCACCACGCCAAGGCCGATCGCGTTCGCGTCGTAACCCGTAAGCATCGTGGTCGCCCAGCCGACGAGGGCGAGGATGAAACCAACACCGACCAGCTTCTCCTGGTGCGTCAGAGCGCCAAGCTCACCAAGCATCTTCTTCCCAAGAGCCTTCGCTTCAGGCGTCTTATTAAGGGAGGGCTTCACGAGGAACTTTGTCACGTACGGGAGGATGATGAAGCAGATGGCGGCGGGGAGGAGAGCGGCCCAGAGCCAGGTGCCCCAGCTGATATCCACACCGAGACCTTCCTTCGCGAGGTGCGCGCAGAGCGGGTTCGCTGCCATACCGGTGAGGAAGAGCGCGCCCGTGATCGGCGTGAATTGAAAGCACGTCATGATCAGGTAGTCACCGATCTTTTTACCGGACTCACCAGGGGTGGAACCCATCACGTCGTTAATTGACTTCGCGATCGGGAGAATGATGCCGCCGGAGCGAGCCGTCACGGAAGGCATGGCAGGAGCCATCACAAGGTCGGCGCAGCCGAGCGAATACGCGATACCGGTGGAAGAACCGCCGAACTTCGAGAGCATCAGGTACGCGATACGGCGGCCGAGACCGGACTGGACGAAGCCAAGCGACAAAACGTACGCCGAGAAAATCATCCACACCGTGCCGGACGCGAGACCGGAGAGTGACTGGCTGAGAGTCAGCGTGCCTGAGAAGTAAGAAACCGCGAGCGCCGTCATCATCACGGCGCCGGACGGCATCGGGTTAGTCAGAATCGCGGCGATGGTGCCGAGGAAGATTCCGAGCATGTGGATCGCCTTCGGGTTAAGACCCGCAGGCACCGGGAGGAACCAGATGATGATACCGACCGCGATCGGTACGATCCAGCGCCAGAGCTGGACTCCAGAGGTTGCAGAAGCTTTTGGCATGATTTTGTCCCCGCTTTGAACGGTGATCTTTGTAGTGACGCAGTGATAGGCTGCCGAGGTACTGCTTTGCCCCAGGCGGAAGAGGATCCCGCCTGAGGCGCGGCCCCGGAAGAACCCGGGGCGGAGAAGGTGTTAGGAGTTCGCCTTCTCGCCGAACTCGGCTTCGACGCGGTCCACGAATTCGGGGGCGAGGCCGATGTAGGTGAGCGGGTTCAGCATGTGGTCGAGTTCATCCTCGGTGAACGCGGCTTCCACTTCAGGCGTACGCATCAGGACGTCCTTCAGCGGGATTTCCTTCTGATAGGCTTCCATGCAGGCCTTGTAGACAATGGAGTGAGAGGTCATGCGGCCGAGCTTCGTCGCGAGGTGCATCATCACGCATTCGCTCATCATCAGACCCTTCTGCAGGAAGAGGTTCTTCTCCATGTGCTCCGGATAGACGATCAGATTCTCAAGGATGTACTTCGACTTCGCGAGAGCGCAGCCAAGGAGGTGGCAGGCGCGCGGGATGCCTTCCCACTCGGAGAGGAAGCAGCCCCAGTCGCGTTCGGCTTCGCTCACCATCGACTCTACGATCGACGGGGCAATCGAGCGGACGTTGCGGCAGAGAGCGAGAACGTTTTCGCAGACAGCGGGGTTGCGCTTATGCGGCATCGTGGAGGAACCGACCTTACCCATGAAGAACGGTTCTTCGAGTTCCAGGACTTCAGTACGCTGCTCAGTCAGCACTTCGTGAATGATGCGGCCGATGGTGCCGGCGCAAAGAGCGAGCACGGAGACAAATTCGGCCTGATTGTCACGCTGGACGTGCCAGGCGATCGTGGGGCAGCGCAGACCAAGGATCTCAAACATGCGCTTCTGGGTTTCCAGTCCCTTCTCAGGCTGAGAGGCGAGCGTGCCGACGGCACCAGCCATTTCACCGACGAACACACGCGGAGCCATCTCTTCAAGGCGGGTGATGTCGCGGCCGAGTTCGTCAGCCCAGACAGCGGCCTTGTAGCCGAAGGTGATCGGCACAGCGTGGACAACGTGCGTACGGCCAGCCATCGGGGTGGTGCGGTACTTCTTCGCGAGAGCGAGACAGGCCTTCAGGCAAGCCTTCATGTCACGGAGGATGACCTGGTAGGCGTCGCGCTGCAACAGTACCATCCCGGTATCGACAATGTCCTGGCTCGTGGCGCCCCAGTGAACGAATTCACCGGCGTGATCAGGCAGAACCGCCTTGAAAGCGCGGAGCAGCGGCACGATCGTGATCGAGGACTTATAGAATTCGCCGATCGAAGGAATATCAAGGAGCTCAGCCTTCGCGTACTCATTGATCACGTCAGCCTTATCCTTCGGAATAACGCCGAGCTCACCCTGAGCCTTAGCAAGAGCGGCTTCCGTGTCGAGCCACTTCTGGGCCCAGGACTCGTCGCTCCAAATCTTGCGCATTTCGTCCGTGCTGAACATCGAACCGTGGATCTGGCTATCAATTGCGGTAGACGGCATTTTTTTGTCCTCTGTCTTACAAAGTTTGGGGGAGAAAAGCTGATTCTTTCAGCTGATCCCTTACCCGGTTATTTGGATGAGGACATTGTTCCGCTTTGTCTGGTTTCAAGCCCTGAAATCAGATATTTGAATTGATATCAGTCAATTTATAACGATTAGTAGAATTTTTTAATTATCTTTAATCAATTTGTTATGGTTTTGTTCTGTTTTTAAAATACAAAAATATATACCGTACAAATATTGTATTAAGAGTTTTTTGCATGTATCCGCGCTTGAATGACGCGATCTTAGTTTCCATGACCTCTAAAAACCTCCGTATTCCTTTGCCACAGTTTCATTCCCGCGCCGCTGTATCTCTGTATCTATTTGCTGACAGTGTATGTTGATCTCTAATTGGTGAATTATCAAATCAAGTGCAAAGTTACTGAATAAAAGACTTCAGCCG